>VFQP010002413.1_pt1 | contig 20953 bp, 17 predicted proteins | sample 3512351 | NCBI WGS metagenome assembly VFQP01 (sample SAMN10412372, study PRJNA504923) | tailings metagenome | isolation source: Relicate 1 Philex TSF1 revegetated site | place: Philippines: Tuba, Benguet | collected 2017-08-29
CGTGATATCGGTCGGCGAGTTTTGGCGGAGTTACAATCTTTTCAACATGAGGAGATAGATTATCCCAGACGAACCATTTTAATGGGTGATGAGATTACTGCTGCTGCTTTAGCCGAGGTGCCAGAAGGGCAATTGGCTGGCGTTATTTCAGCCAAAGGATCAAATAGCTCACATGTTGCGATTCTTGCTCGTGCGATGGGCGTGCCGACGATTATGGGGGTGCGTGGTTTAAAGCTTGACCAGCTATCTCGCCGAGCAGTGATTGTAGATGGTTACTATGGTCATGTATTTATTTCGCCATCAAAAGTTTTATTGGCCGAGTATAAGCAGCTGATTCAAAAAGAGGATGCGCTAAATCAAAGTTTGGTCAGTTTGCGTGATAAGCCCGCAGAAACAACGGATCACCATCGCATTGCGTTGCATGTTAATACCGGTTTAGCTCTAGACTCTGGAATGTCAATGAGCGTAGGAGCCGAGGGGGTGGGATTGTATCGCTCCGAAGTTCCTTTTATGAGCCGTGATCGCTTTCCTTCCGAAGAAGAGCAGTATATTATCTACAAACAAACACTCAAGGCCTTTGCCCCTCGTTCAGTCACCATGCGAACACTAGATGTTGGTGGTGATAAGATTTTGCCCTATTTTCCTATTGAGGAAAGTAATCCCTATTTAGGTTGGCGTGGTATTCGTGTCACGCTTGATCATCCTGATGTTTTTTTAATGCAAGTTCGTGCCATGATGCGAGCAAATGAAGAGTTGAATAACTTACGGATTATGTTACCTATGGTAACCACGCTAAGTGAGGTGGATGAAGCACTTTATTTGATTGATCAAGCTTATTGTGAATTACTTGAAGAAGGTTGTGCGATAGAAAAACCTGCTATTGGGGTGATGATAGAGGTTCCCGCTGCGGCGTGCCAAGCAAGAGAACTGGCAAAGCGGGTGGATTTTTTATCCGTTGGGACCAATGATTTGACACAATATCTGTTAGCGGTTGATCGAAACAATTCACGCGTAGCAAATCTTTATGATTCGCTTCATCCTGCTATGCTCAGAACATTGATGCGTATCATAGAGGGGGGGCATGCGGTCGGAGTGAAAGTCAGTATTTGCGGCGAAATGGCCAGTGATCCGCTGGCTGTGATATTACTTATGGCAATGGGTTTTGATGCCTTAAGTATGAACTCATCGAGTTTACCTCGTGTAAAATGGGTGATTCGACATTTTTCATTGGCTTTTGCTCGCAAAGTCCTGTCTGATGTTCTGGAGCTAGAGCATCCAACCGAAATTCGCTTATATTTACAAAGAGCGATGGAAGAACAAGGTTTAGGCGATTTAATTCGCGTCGGTAAAACACCTTCTGCTGTTGTGGGATGAGTGATACCATGACTAACGATAGCATGCAGCTTGATTTTCACCGCGAGGCGTCTTGAACATTCAAATTTGGATTTATTTTAAGCATAAGGCAATCTGATATGATCTCTTACCCTTCTTTCGATCCCATTGCTTTTTCAATCGGTCCCATTCATGTTTACTGGTATGGGATGATGTATCTTTTGGGCTTCATCATGGCCTGGTGGTTGGCTCAATGGCGCAATAAGCATTATCAATTGGGTTGGACAAAGGATGATATTGGTGATGTTTTATTTTATGCTGCACTGGGGGTCATCATTGGTGGGCGATTAGGTTATATTTTAATTTATGACACCCTCAGTATCCAGTTGGACCCATTGCGGGTCCTGCGTGTGTGGGAAGGCGGTATGTCTTTTCATGGCGGCTTACTGGGCGTTGTTGTAGCCACCTATGTTTTTGCTAAACGTGTTCGAAGACCCTTCTGGCGTGTTGCTGATTTTTTAGTTCCGTTGGTGCCTGTGGGTTTGGGTTTAGGTCGATTGGGTAATTTTATTAATGGTGAGTTATGGGGGCGTGTGACAGACGTCCCTTGGGCTATGATTTTTCCAAGAGCAGGAATAGAGCCACGTCATCCATCGCAGTTGTATGAGTTTTGCTTTGAAGGGATATTCTTGTTTGCCTTGATTTGGTGGTATGCTCGTCGTTCAAGAGCTCCTGGCTCAGTCACGGCTGTTTTTTTGATGGGTTATGGTGTTTGTCGTTTTCTGGTGGAATTTTTTAGAGAGCCAGATATACAAATTGGGTTTGTGGCTTTTGATTGGTTAACGATGGGACAGTTATTATCGATTTTAATGTTAGCTCTGGGTATGTTTCTTTTTGTGTATGCTCACCGCTTGTCATCTCCTTTGAAAAAAATATGAGAAAAAGGCAAATATGAAAACTTATTTACAATTATTGTCGCATATTTTAGAGCATGGTGTGATAAAAAATGATCGCACAGGCACCGGGACTCGTTCTGTTTTTGCTTACCAAATGCGGTTTAATTTGGCGGATGGTTTTCCATTGGTGACAACCAAAAAATTACATTTGCGTAGTATTATTCATGAGCTGATTTGGTTTTTGCGCGGGGATACCAATGTCGCTTACTTAAATCAAAATGGTGTCACCATTTGGGATGAATGGGCGGATGAGGCGGGTAACTTGGGCCCTGTATATGGTCGACAATGGCGAAGTTGGCCGACACCAGATGGACATCAAATTGATCAATTAGCTGATGTGTTGGAGAAAATTCGATGTGAACCTGATTCAAGACGTTTAATTGTGAGCGCTTGGAATGTGGCGGAGCTGGATAAAATGGCATTAGCGCCTTGCCACGCGTTATTCCAGTTTTATGTTGCGAATGGAAAGTTATCTTGTCAATTGTATCAACGTTCAGCAGATGTATTTTTAGGCGTTCCATTTAATATTGCATCTTATGCATTACTGACCCATATGGTCGCGCAGCAATGCGATTTAGAGGTCGGAGAGTTCATTTGGACGGGCGGTGATTGTCACTTGTATTCGAATCATCTCGAACAAGCAACATTACAGTTACAGCGTGAACCATTTCCTTTGCCGCAGTTACATATCAAACGTCGTCCGCAATCATTATTTGATTATCAATACGATGATTTTGAGATTTTAAACTATCAATCGCATCCATCGATTAGAGCACCAATTGCGGTGTGAATAAGCCATGAATGAAGAAGAGTTGGTTCAGTTTTGGCTCGATACGGAACATGTGTCAACGCTACTATTGCAGTACCAGCAAACAATTCGTGATGACATGTTAACCAACCGAATATTGAATAGTGATTTTAAGCATGCTTTAGAATCGGTTGATCTGACCAAGAAAGTTTTTACGGCAGATTTAGGTTATTGCTATTTTACGGCCTTAATTCAAGGCTTAAGCAAACTAGACACATCTACATGTGAATGGTTTTTGAGTCTAGGGCAAGATGTTTTGATTCAGGTGATTGACCCAATTGATAGCGTAGCGGATAAAGGATTTTCTCAAATAGATGAGTTGTATCAGTCTGGTGCCCAATTTAGTATCCCTTTATATAATAGTTCTGTCGTAGCCCAAACAGCACAAAAAATTCTAGCGGCTTTGACTCGGCTAGAGCCTTTAAAGGAAACTTGTGTAAGCAGTCATTTGCTCAATTCGATCTCGATTTTTGCTGGAAATGATGAGACAGCCACTTCAGGCGTATTTGGTTCCGCACCAGGGAGAATTTTTATCCGTGAAGTGACCGCTTCTTATCCCGATTTTTATTATTTAGATATGATGATGCACGAAATCTCGCATTTATATTTCAACTTGATAGCCACGTTCCATCCGCTCATTTCAGATTACACCAAACATTTTTTTTCGGTTGCAAAAAATACAGATAGACCCATTTTTGGCATATACAATGCAACCTTTGTTTTATATCGATTAATTACCCTCTACCCCTTAGTCGAACCACTGCTCCGTCAAAGTGAGCAAGCTTTAACAGCAGAAATGCGCCTGGAAGACTTTTTATATCATCGTTTTTTTCGCATACCCTTTAATTATGATTTGCGCCTCGCACTTTATCACATGAAATTTAATGTGGCTTGTGAGCAATTGTTGATGAGTGATGCTCTGACCACAATAGGTCGAACCTTACTTCTTACAATGAAAAGAATGGTCACGCAATCAATTGCTCAACATGACCCTTGAAGATTTATAAGTGTCAGCTTAGAATCGAAGTAACACCCGATTAAAGAAAACGGCATGCCAAAACTATTTAACTTACCGAAAGATTTTGGTTTACCTTTTGTTGTTATTTTTATAGGGTTCTTTATTGGCTTAGTTCACCTATTTTCCTACATGATTCCCTTCACTAATAATGCGTTCGTAGCGACAAATGTGACGCCAGTCGCTGCGGATGTGTCGGGTTATGTGACAAAAATTTACGTTAAAAATGGGCAGCAGGTTAAGAAAAATGATCCATTGATTCGTGTCTACCAAAAGCCATACCAGCTTGAGTATCAGGCTGCCAAAGCAAAATATGAGGCAGCAATAGAACGAATAGGCGTTATCCAAAAACAAACACAAAAATCGAACGAGCTACTGAAGGCTGCTGTTTATAATTATGAAAAGGCAAAAATAGAATATCTTTATCGTGATAGGATTCAGGTGCGTGAAGCGGTGCCTAAACTCACACGCAAAACATTAGAGTATAACTTGCAAGTAAAAGAAAAAACCAAAAATGCCTTCATCAAACAAATTGCAATTGAAGATCAGCAAATCCGCGAGCAAATGAAAAGAGTAGAGATGCTTAAAGCAGATATGGAACATGCAAAAGTTAATTTGGATCTCACCATTGTTCGAGCACCTGCCGATGGATATGTGGACAACTTGTTTATTGCAACAGGCACGCCAATTAAAATTCATACACCGCTTTTTTCTTTTATTGACACCTCAAAATGGTGGATTCAAGCAAATTTTGATGAAACGGATTTGCGTCGTATTCGCCCAGGAGATGAAGCAATCATTGTGTTACGTATGTATTATTTCAGAAAAATTTTTCACGGTCGGATCGTGAACGCTATTTGGGTTGCCGATAGGCAAAAGACGGCAAGCAGGAGCCAACAGCAACGAGTCACCAATGAAAACCAATGGCTACTCATTCCTCAGCGACTACCTCTGCAAATTGAAATCACGGATCCCGATCCAAGCTATCCACTACAACCTGGCGCCAGCGCTTATGTTTACCTCAAAGCTCATACACATCCTTGAGAGCTATGACCCCTACGGGTTACATCGGATAAATGGTATTAAAGCGACCTATTTATTGTTTGTGTTGTCTTTCGTTAACTTGACTTTTGGTGTTTACAATCCCTATTTTTATTTTTTTTATGCGCCTATGACTGCTATAAATGCTGAAATATTGGGCGTGAAGTTAAAAGATAAATATAAATTTCTAATTTTTAGTTTGTCGTTAACCGCGCTAATTGTTTTTTTATTCGATACAAGTCGGCATTACCCTTTATTCTTTTTTTTTATAGCCTTCAGTGTTGTCATCACGCTTTATTGTTATGCTTTAAAACATCATAAACAATTACTGCTGGCTGTCCCAATTATTTTAAGTTTGGCAGCTTACTCTTTGCAGTATGGGGAGTTAAATGCGGATGTTTTTTCTGCTTTTATAAACGCTTTAAACATTCTTAAAGCATTGTGTATTTTAGTTGGCGCACTGATTCTTTTCCCTTTAAAATATTATTATCGAGCATGGCTTCGCGCATTTTTTTTGCTAACGCAAGAGACACTTCAGCACTTTATTGCGATATCAGAACAGAAGACTCTAAAAACGACAGTGATTCATGGACACACCTTAAATTTGTTTAATATCAGCCAATTACTGCCCCGAAAACTGCCGATTTACTCCATTTTAAAAATTAATTTACTACTGAATCGCTTACATCTAATCAGTTGTACCTCAGGCAGTGAATATTCTCGTATCAATCGACAGCAACTTGATAATATTATCCTGCAGTTACGCTATTTAGCGTTAGCTATTCAGGAAGAAACACCTTGTCAAAACTGTTCAGATTATTCCTCAATAACGAAGTTGATAAAATCATGGAATTATCTTTGCTCAAGGATTTAGATTTCAGAACCACGCGAGCCTTACAAATTGGGGTGGTGTTTTTTTGTACGTTGGTGATACAGTGGATGTTGAATTTTAAACATTCTGCTTGGATTGGATTTTCAGTTATGATGATTTATGCAGGTTTTGACACAGGAACCAGTATTCATCGCACATTTCATCGATTCTTAGGGATGTCACTGGGATTAATTTTATCCTGGCTCCTCTGGGGGCTGGGGATGCTGAATTATCGGATTCTTTTTCTTGTCATTCCAATGATTATATTTTTTTCATTTTTTTCTTTGGGCAAGCTTTACGCGATACCGACTATCTTTACCGTCACATTGACGGCGTTGGGTACAGATTATTTTTCTCCATTAGATTATCAAGTCCGCAATTTTTTCTTTGATTATTTTTGGTCGACTTGTGTGGCTTTTGGTATTTGCATCGTTTTTGAAACGATTGTCTTTAGAAAAAAAAATCTGACGCATTTGTTCTATCTTGAGGCACAACAACAAATCATCATCGATTTAGAAAAGCTTTTTGTCATCATAAAAACCAAGCCTTTACGTGAAAGAGCGTATCTAAAAGTCAGCGTTGAGTGCAATGAAAAAATTATGGAATTTGAGCGGTTTGTTTCTATGTCAATGTATGATTACCATATTCAACAAAATCAGTTTACAAAATTAGAAGAGTTTAATACGCTACTTCAAGAGGCCTATTTTATGATAAGAAGTCGTTTTGTTCGTCACTCGGTAGACCATGCACCTCTGGATTTGCAAATTGAAGGCTACTTAGAACGTTTACACCATATCTTAAAACAAGAATAGTCCGATATCAGACTAAATAGGTGATGTTGAAGATAAAATGTGACAATGATGTGGTTGAATAGCTAGATGATCGAGGAGAGACAAGGTTGGCTAGAAAGATTATCTTGCTGTTTTTTCTGCCTATTTTGCTACTGTCCTGTTCAGTTGATCCCCAATACTCGCTCAAAAATCCTATTCATATTCCAGATGGTTGGCATACCAAAGATAAATTTTATAGCAATCAAAAAGCGCAACTGGCGTCTATGCCTTGGTGGAAACAATTTCGTGATCCAACCTTAAATCATTTGGTCTCTTTAGCCTTGCATCGCAATCAAAATATTTTTGCTGCGGTAGGGAACGTGGAAGCAGCGCAAGGCGAACTCAAGCGCGTGGAACTAAATTGGGTTCCGAAAGTTGATGGTATGCTTGGTTACTCCTCTTTTCCTTATTTAGGTTATCCTGGTGTGCTGGCAGTTGCTGGACCAGCCTATGTCATCAATTTCTTTAGTCAAATTAAGGAACAGCAACGCGCACACGCTGCTCTTCGACTCACTAAGGCCATGCGAGATAGTGTCAAAATAACGGTTATCTCAGAAATGGTTCGTAGTTATTTGAGTTACCTCGCGTCTGTCGAACAATTGAAATTGTTGCAGAGGATCGAAAGTGATTTACGCCATATGGTTCGCATTACACACGCCACATATCGTGGTGGTTTGAGTACCAATATCGAGCTTTCAAAAACCAGAACCGCATTGAATTTAATTTTAGCGAAAGAAAGGGTCGTAAAAAATAATATTGTACATAGTGAGCATGCTATCAACTATTTGTTGAACAAAAACCCTGGTTCTTTTAAAACAAAAAGACGTTTCCATCAAATCAATGGAGACAACGTCGTAATAGGTCGTTTGCCGGTGAATGTGTTAGAAAACCGACCTGATATGGTTGAAGCGATTGCGGGTATCAAGCTGTCAAATGCAGACATAGGCTTAGCGCTAAGCCATTTTTTACCCACTTTTTCATTTAATGTGGCTAGAGGAGATATCGCCACGCTACCAAACGGTAGTACTTTGGGCACGCCGGTATATTTTAATGAAATCTTGCTTAAGCAGCCTGTTATTACTTTATCTACATTTGGTGAGCTAGATAAAGTCAGGGGTCTCAACAAAGCGGCTTATTATCGTTATGTCAACACGCTAAGACAAGCACTTCGCGATGTTAATAATGATTTATCGTCTCATGAACAATTTACACATCGCTTAAAAGAAACGACCGAAGCCGAACATCACACGAAAGAAGTTTATAATCTCAATCTTGCTCTTTATGAACAAGGCATCATTAGTTATCAAGAGTTGCTGAAGCCTAAAATAGAATATGATGAAATTTTAGTATTGCTCAATCGACATAAACTACAACAATTGTTCACAATTATTAAACTTTATCAGGATATGGCTTTGGGATACAACTACCAAAACCGATGTTGATCGGCATGGCCAAAAAAATCATTCCAGCTTTTCTGCTGAATGTCAAAAAAATATTTCTTGCATCGATCGATATTAAATGAGTGGTATAAATTGACACCAGATAGAAAATTTTCTATGATCGCACACTTACAAAAATTTATCATAGGTTTAACATGAAACGTACATTCCAACCCAGTAATTTAAAACGTAAGCGTGATCATGGTTTTCGTGCACGTATGGCAACTCGTGGTGGCCGTTTGGTTTTAAAAAGACGTCGTGCCAAAGGGCGTAAGCGTCTTTCAGCTTAAGTGAGCCATCATTTCGACAAATCTCGTCGTCTTTTGACGAAGCGTGACTACGAGTATGTCTTTAAAGCTGCCGAGAAGCTGGCGACCCCTCACTTTGTGATTCTATACCGAGAAAATACCAAAGGCCACGCCAGACTCGGCATGGCTTTGTCTCGACGCGTGATTCCTAAAGCTCATGATAGAAATCGCATGAAGCGATTTTTGAGAGAAACATTTCGTACAGCGGATGCACTACCTGCTATGGACATCGTTGTATTGGCAAAGCCTGGTATTTTAAAAGCCGAGGCTTTGGTTGTGGTACATAAACTAGAGCAAGCATGGAACAAATTGTGGCAGAAGCGTGGTATCAACGCTATTTGAAACAAATAATTCGGGGAGTGATTTGGGTTTACCAACATCTCATTAGACCGTGTATGCCGAGCTGTTGTCGTTTTTATCCCAGTTGTTCAGAGTATGCTTTGCAAGCGTTGACATCGTATGGCGTCGGTAAAAGTTTATGGCTCATTTTACGGCGTTTATTACGATGTCATCCCTTAGCGAAAGGTGGTCTTGATCCTGTGCCTTAGCAATACGTAAATTTATTTATTATCGAGAGAAACATTAATGGATATTCGACGTGTAGTATTATATGGTGCTCTAGCATTTGTTATTTTTTCTTTGTGGACCAATTGGCAAAAAGATTATCCTCCGCTTGCTATGCAAGCTTCGGTGGCTCCTGCTAGCCAGACCCCACAAGGACACATGCTCCCATCCATGCATGAGACCGTGTCTGAGTCGTCCACGCCAACTTCAGGGCAGGAAATAGCGCCAACCAACGCGAAACAACGCGTTCAGGTTCGTACAGATGTGCTCAATCTTGAGATTGATTTACAAGAAGGTAATATTGTCCAAGCACAATTACTCGATTATCCTGAAAGTGACAACAATTCTAAACCTTTTACATTGCTACAAGACATGCCTGGCAAGCAGTACGTTGCCAATAGCAGTTTGTTTGTGGTTGACCAACAAACTGTCAAAACAGTCAATGTCCCTTTTAGCGCCAGCGAACAAAGCTATCATCTATCGCCCACAGAAGATACATTGAACGTAACTTTATCCGGTCAGACTCCAGAAGGGCTGGTGGTTCATAAAACATTTCTTTTGAAACGCGGCAGCTATCAAATTGATGTGAAGTATGACATTGCAAACGAAGGTTCCACAGCATGGCAAGGATACTTAAACACGCAACTATTAAGAAGCTCTCCAACTGAAGATAAAAGCAGTATGTTCCACATGGGATCTTATACTGGAGCCTCATATTCGGTACCAGGCCAGAGCCGCTATAAAAAAGTTTCATTCAAAGATATGACTAAGTCTAATGTTGATGTTGAAGCTAATGGTGGTTGGATCGCTATGCAGCAACATTATTTCTTAAGCGCCTGGATTCCTGATGTGCAAGAGAATAATCGTTTTTATACCCGTTATATGAATAATGATTACACTATTGGTTATATCAGTCCCGTAATTGAAGTGGCACCAGCGGCAAAAAAGCAAGTCCACGTACGCTTGTATCTTGGACCTGAATTAACCGATGTATTAAAAGAAATCTCTCCTGGACTTGATCTGACGGTTGATTATGGTTGGCTTTGGTTTATTTCACAGTTGTTGTTCTCTTTACTCAAATCGATACATGCTTTTATTGGCAACTGGGGTTGGTCAATTGTTCTTGTAACCGTGTTGATTAAATTGGCATTTTATCAATTATCTGCCAAGAGTTATAAGTCCATGGCCGGCATGCGAAAACTCCAACCTAAATTACAAGCTTTGCGCGAGCGCTACGGTGATGACAAGGCTAAAATGAGCCAAGCAACCATGGAGTTATACCGTCAAGAGAAAATTAATCCTCTTGGTGGGTGTTTGCCAATTTTGATTCAGATTCCTGTATTCATCGCACTTTACTGGGTTTTGGTTGAGAGTGTTCAGCTTCGTCAAGCACCTTTTATATTGTGGATTACCGATTTGTCTGCGGCGGATCCTTACCATGTGCTGCCGATCATTATGGGTATCACCATGTTGGTGCAACAAAAATTAAATCCGGCGCCACCAGATCCGACACAAGCTAAAATGATGATGTTTTTACCGGTGGTTTTTACCCTACTGTTTATGAATTTCCCTGCCGGTTTGGTCTTGTACTGGACAGTGAATAATAGCCTTTCGATATTGCAACAATGGTACATCACACGCAAATATGGTGAAAAACCAGCTGCTCGTTTGGCGGCAGCCAAGTAAATGGAAACAATTGTTGCTGTGGCAACACCGCCTGGATGCGGCGGTGTTGGCGTAGTGCGAGTGTCAGGCCCAGAAGCTTATCGTATTGGGCTTGAGACCACCAAGCGGCAAGCGCTTACCCACCGTCAAGCTCATTACGTAAATTTTTATACCGATGATGATCAGATCTTGGATAAAGGTTTGATCCTTTACTTCAAAGCACCTAACTCTTTTACTGGCGAGGAAGTGGTTGAGTTTCAAGGCCATGGGTCGCCCATTGTTTTAGATCAACTGGTACAAGATATTATTTGCCGTGGTGCGCGCGTGGCAAGGCCTGGTGAGTTCAGTGAGCGCGCATTTCTAAACGATAAAATAGATTTAACTCAAGCTGAAGCGATTGCTGATTTGATTCATGCTCATTCCACTACCGCAGCACGCATGGCCATTCGTTCTTTGCAAGGCGAATTTTCTCAGCGCATCTATGATTTTAACGAGCAATTGATTCGTTTACGTTTATATGTGGAAGCGGCGATTGATTTTCCTGAAGAAGAAATCGATTTTTTAAATGACGGGCATATTGCAAAAACCTTACGAACATTGATTGATGATTTAAAAGCCATTCGTGCTGCCACCTCGCAGGGTGTTATCATGCGAGAAGGATTGTCGGTCGTGATTGTAGGCCCGCCAAATGCAGGCAAGTCGACACTTATCAATTACTTGGCCAAGCGTGATGTCGCGATTGTCACCGATATCCCTGGAACAACGCGTGACGTCATGCGTGAGCATATTTTGTTGGACGATATTCCTTTACACGTGATTGATACAGCTGGTCTTCGTGAGACAGAAGATGTGGTTGAGCGTGAGGGTATCAAGCGAGCTTGGCGTGAAGTTGAACAAGCAGATGCTATTTTATTAGTCCTAGATTCCAATGCGGATCAACCTTCTGACGGTTTGTATCAACAATTACAACAAAAACTAGGCACGTCAATCCCAATTGTTACTGTATTGAATAAAATTGATAAAAAAAAGGTAATTAAAGAGCATTCTGTGCGTGATGAACCATTACAAGTGGCGGTATCGGCAAAGACCGGAGCAGGCATGTCTCAATTAAAATCAATCCTGAAAACATTGATTGGTTATCAGCCAACAGAGGGGCACTTTCTCGCACGTCGTCGACATTTGGAAGCTTTAGACAACGCATTAATGCTTCTATCAAATGGAGAATTGCAGTTAGCGCAACATCGAGCAGGCGAGTTGTTGGCTGAAGACTTGCGCATAGCTCATCGAACGTTGTCTGAAATTACCGGCGAATTTACTTCCGATGATTTATTAGGTTGCATTTTTTCAAGCTTTTGTATTGGCAAGTAACATGTGACATGATTTGCTTGATTTTAATCCAATTTTCTTGATATTTTAGCGTTCATATGGCATTATATTTGGTCTATTTGTTATAATTTTAGATAAAAATTGTCGTATGTGTTTAAATACTTGTCTATTGTCGCAAATAATGCTACTTTCTGTTGTTTAGTTTTCCGGATGTGAGGTGTATGATGGCCAGCGAGCGCTTTTGGGATTTCTATGAAGATCGTAAGAAACAGTTTTCGGCTGACGCAAGGCAGCAAGCTTACAAAGAATACCAAGATGCTTTGGCTAAACGCGCTACTGAATCAACACAGGCGCTTGATGAATCTTTAGAAGACCGTCTTGTACGCCGATGGAACATCCAAACAGCGAAAGAATTTTATTTGAAAGCCACTCAAATCCACGATAAAGTTGCGTTCGATTTTAATCTGCTCTCATCTTTGGTGAACAACAAAGCGCTGTTTCATGCACTGCCTCCGGACTTACAAGCACGCATCAAATACTATTATCAAGATCACGCACTCTGGCTACGAGACGAGGCCACTATTCCAAATAATAGATATGACATTGAATTTTATGAAAAAACTCTGGGAATCGAGAGCAAAAAGGTAACCATTACTGCTGCAGATGCAAAAAAAGCTTCCTTTTCCGACATCCTAAACCAAAGGCTTAAAGCTTGGTTTTTGTTTTATCCAGAAACAATCCTTTTTGGTTTCGCTTTTTCTAATATTTATCGACTATTAACACGGTTTTATATTTTAACCTGGTTGGAAATCTGGTCTATTGGTCGTCAGCAAGGTTGGTTGGATCAATTTGATCGGTTGGCCGGTGTATTGCCAATAGACACCTATCTTTTGCAATCAACGACGCCGATCTTTAATGCTTTAAGTTTGTTTCTATTTTTCGGTCGATTTGTTGTCGATTTTGGTAAAATGATTCAGCGTGTGATTTGGCCAAATGAAAATGAAAAATTGGTAAATTATGTCGAACGTGCACGGATTGTCTGGCGTAAATCTTATTTACGTTCAGTGAATGATATTTTGTGGACGATATTCAACTTGCTCACCAATTACGCTTCTCAGTTGGCGATTCCGCTGCCTATTGCTGGTTGGCTACTCGTCGGCTTTCTTCTGTTTGACGTTTGTTGGTTTTGGCACAAGTGGGATCAGGCTAAAAAAGCTGTTTCGAACAAAGAAAAGTGGCTAAAATCTGCTGCACTCCATGAATCTTTTGATCCGCTTATAAAGCAGATGGCACAAATTGAGCTTCGGCAGTTAGAATGCAAACGAGCCCAAAATCGTGGAGAATTTCTATTCTGTCTGGCTGCAGCGTTATTATTGGTCGCAAGCTTTACCCTGCTATTAGTTTTTTCTGGCTCACCTTTAGCCGGCTCAATCTGTCTTTTTGCCTGCACTGTAGCTGTTGCCATGTACATTACCTCAGATCAATTTGGTGCAGGGGTGCGTGCTAGTCATGAATGTCGCTTGAATGAAGCTGATTATGGTTTCGGTGATTTACAGAATAATAAAGAATACCTTCAGGGCAAAGTGAAAGCAAAGCAAGCGGCTTGGAATAAGTTTGGTGAAAATATTGCTGAAGCGTTAATTATCCCATCGATATTAATCGGTTTATACACCATCAATTTGCCTGCAGCGGTAGCGCTCACCGTTGCCTACGTGGCTTTTAAAATTATCACGCAAAATGAATCTGCAAAAGCAGTTGTGTCGAAAAACATGCAAGCTGTGGCCGATTGTTTTTGGGTTAAAGGTGACGGAAAACAAGCGGAGCCGGAGGGCACAACCCCGCTGTTAGCTTAAGCAGTGGTTAACGCTTGATAATTCGAAACCAGTCAGGATTGTGCCTTGCAATGGAATGCTCGACTCAAGGATACATCGCATTGACCGCCGCGATATCCTTACTACTCAGGTGATCACGCTGTCCAATTTCGATATTATCTTGTAAAGGTACAATGGTTTTTTCACCATTTTTTGAAAATGCATAAGCAGTATAATGCATGATCGACTGATAATCGTATTCGCCAAAATCTTGTCCATCTGACAAATGCTGACTAAAATTATATTTATAATTGTCGTCGATATTGTCCCAAACAATTTGTATGTAACTATCCCTGTCCCCGCGGGATTGTTCGTGCCATAGGCCTAAAACATGGCCAATTTCGTGTGCGATATTCATGGTACCACAACGGGGGGATAATTTAACCACCTGGCGACCACCTTGTTTTCCAACAAAGGAAGAGCAGGTATTTCCATGATTGAGAACAAAGCTTAAGTAGTCTGGATAATCATGTTTGGCTGTCGGCGATAGTTCAACAAATTTGACATGTGTGTTGTTTTGCCATAGGGACATAGCCTCCAAAATAGCATATCGACTGTTTAATGGAAGACTGTCAGAAATTTCATACGGAATCATTCCCTGCGGCCAACGCGCACCACCTAATTTAAGTAAAATAAGCGCTTGAGCGTTTTGTTCATTTTTTGTCAAATTTTGAATGATGATGTCGCCTTCGGCCACACCGTATCCATCCATTTTTTCATAGACAATATCACGTGGTCCTAGCGTCGGATCTAAATAGGTCACGTGTCCTAACGACGCTGCAGCAAAGATGAAAGATGAAAAAGTAAAGGTCAGTACGGACAGTGCACCAACGCTTTTCCAATATTTCATAATGATCTCCTCAGGGTCTCATGAAGCTCTATAGCCATTTTATAAAGTTGATTTTTAGGTTGTCCAGTAATTTTTATAGCAAGTTTGACTGCCTGTTTTACAGGTAGCTCTTCTAGCAAGGTTTGTAAAATGTTTGTTGTATCATTGCTGATAGGTTTATTTAAAGTCGGTCTAGCGGGCAGAATCAGGACAAATTCGCCTTTTTCGCGCGCTGTATCTTGGCTTAGCCACGCCAAAACATCTGCAAGTGTGCCTGAAACAAATTGTTCATAAGTTTTGGTTAGCTCTTTGACCAAAACAAAAGGTGTCTCTGGCCCAAAAATCTCAATAAAGTCCTGTATTGCTGCTTGAATACGATGAGTGGACTCATAGAAGACCATGGTTTGTTCTATTCGTTGCAGTGAGTTAAGCTTTTCTTGCCGTGCAGCTCTTTTGGCTGGTAAAAATCCAAAAAAACTAAATTGATCGCAAGGCACGCCTGCTGCAGATAAAGCTGCGGTGATGGCACTGGCTCCAGGAATAGGGCTAACGCTAATTCCTTGTAAGCGTGCGGCATGCACCAGCGGATAGCCCGGATCGCTAATTAATGGTGTGCCTGCATCGCTGATTAATGCGAACGATTTTCCATGCAATAACGCGTCTAGGATAAATTCTGTCTTGGTTTCTTCATTGTGCGCATGCAGGGAAATCATTGGTTTATGGATATCATAAGCTGATAGTAAACGTTTGGAGTGGCGGGTGTCTTCAGCAAGAATCGTATCAACGCATTTCAAAGTAGACAGTGCGCGTAAGCTAATGTCTTCCAGGTTTCCAATTGGCGTTGCAATAATAAAGAGTGTGCCGCATGTTCTTGCTGAATTCGCGCTCATAGTTTATCCTTTGGCGTTCATTTAAAATGAGGATCTGGTGTCATGTCAGCTTGTTCGTGTTTGGTGCGAGTCATCGTTGGGATGATTTGTGCTTTATTATTAACCCAATGCACCCAATTATCGCAAGAAGGCTTAGCTAAGCGACGTCAGCAACAAGCCGTCCCAAGTCCTTACACTATGCCAACTACAGCCTATATTGCTTTGGCAGAGCATCAACAGGGTGAAGAAAAGCAATCTTTACTTCTGTTGGCTGCTGGTCGAGCCATTAGTGATGGTGATTGGCAGCGGGGCTCTAAATTACTCTCTGACGTTGACCCAGTGACAACGGTGCTTGCTGACCAAAAAAACTTACTATTGGCCAAAATTGAACTGCTACGCGACCGGCCAAGCGCTGGCATTAGTAAATTATCCAGCGTGCGTGAAATTAGCAGATTGTCGGTTTATTATCAAGTACAATATCATGACATGCTGGCTTCTGCTTATCAAAAAACGCATCATCCGGTTGAAGCGGTGTTGGAGCGTATTAAACTCGATCATTTGCTTTCAGATGATGTTTCTAAGGGCAACAATCTTCGCGTCCTCTGGCTATCATTAACCACTTTACCAAAAGCAGAGTTGGATACGCTTTTGGTTGAATCAACCGATCATCAAGAATTAGATGGCTGGATTCGACTAGCTGGCATTGCGCGTCAAACATACGGCGATGTGGATCAATTGTTAGCGGCTTTGGAGCAGTGGCAAACGCAGTTCCCAACCCATGCTGCAAATTATATTCTACCAACACCGATTGACCGTATGAAACAGCATTTGTTTGCACCACCAAAACGCATGGCATTGTTGTTACCAACAGCAGGTCCACTAGCTGGGCCTGCCCAAGCGATTCAAGATGGTTTTATGGCTGCACACGAAGCAAATCCTCGTCATGGCCAGATACAAATTCGCGTTTATAACACCAATATGGATTCTGTTAGCAGCGTTTATCATCAGGCTGTTGCAGAAGGCGCTGATTATATTGTCGGGCCTTTGACGAAGGCTCATGCGGCTGAAGTGGCTCGCTTAGATCATCCGGTTCCAACGGTTTTACTGAATGATGTTGATGTTTCAGTCAAGGATAATGCTTATCAGTTTGGTTTATCGCCCACAAACGAAGCGCGTCAGGTAGCTGTTCGTGCGCGCAAAAATGGCTTGGGGCATGCATTGGTTATTGCACCCTCAGGTACTTGGGGTGAGTCGGTGGTCAATGCTTTTGCAAAACAATGGCGAGACACCGGTGGCCAAATTGTGGAAACATTTTATTTTTCGCCTACTGAAGATTTGACGCCAGGTATTCGTCAGCTTCTACACGTTTCTGCCAGTGTGGATCATCAAAAACGACAAAAGAAAGCAATACCATCAACTTTACCCATGAGACGTCAAGACATTGATGTGATTTTTTTGGTTGCCTATCCAACCAAGGCAAGACAAATTATTCCCTTATTGCGCTATTATTACGCAGGAGATGTGCCGGTTTATGCGACATCCAGTGTCTATTCAGGAAGTGTAGACGCGATGAGAGATCGAGATTTAAATGGTGTCATTTTTTGTGACATGCCCTGGGTTTTTTCTCACCAGATGGGGCAGCGTCATTGGGCGGAACAATTAAATAGTTATAATAGATTATATGCATTAGGTCTTGATAGCTATGCACTCTCTACCCAACTCAACCAGCTACTACTTTTTCCTGCTTTAGGAGTGGATGATAAAAGCGGTATACTCTACCTCAGTTCCGGTAATCACATTGCTCGTATTCTCGCTTTTGCTCAATTTCGCCAAGGTGTTCCGGAGCGCTTGGGCGATGGGAAGGTTTCATAGATAACGCGTTTAAAACGACACACATGATAAACACTAAAATTTTTTTCGGATGTTTTTTCATCCGAAAAAAACTATCATCATCTGATTTAATTTTTAACGATTTAATGTCCTTGCTGCAAAATAAACTTTACTCTCATTTATAACTGATATAAAATAATACAGTATGGCTATGTCATATATCTTGAGTTCTATTGTTTAGCATATTAATAAATAGGGAAAAGTAGCTTATGACTGCTAACAAGTGGTTTCCTTTGTTTTACACAGCGAATGCCCAGTCATCGGCCGGGGATGCTACAACTGTTGATTCTACACTTTGGCAAGGTGTTTTTTCTAAACAGTCTTACGCAGCCTTAACGAATGAAGAACAAGAAGAAATCGAAGCATTTTTGCTTGCTTTTTATGCGGGGTGCAAATTACTTAAGATCTCAAAAGAGCCCGATTCTTCGGGTGCATTATCTTCATTAGGCTCTGAGCAAGGCATTGTCTGCTACACTGACAATCAAAAACAAAAGTTTTATTATGCTGAGTTTGATAAAGCTCAGAAAAAACACATCGTTACTCCAATTGTTGTACGTAAAAACGCTAAAGATAACTCAGATAGCTTCATCTATGTTTCTCAAAATCAATATGATATGTTGGCGGGATTTGAGTTCGGCGAAGGAGAATGTCGTCAGGCAACAGCTATAGAATTGAAACATATCCGAGCCATAACCGATTGCATGCGCTTTAAGACACCAGCTGTGCTGGCAATTTTTGACAATCGTTATGCTCGTAAGGAAGCTTTGTCAAGCAGTCAGGCACTTTTAGATGGCCTTATTCCAGATGCTTTTAAATATTATGACGCTCATCAGGTTCAACACCTTGATGAGGCACTACATTTTGCTTTATATCAATATTTGGCTCATGCCCAAGCTGCAACAGATCATATCGGTGTGATTCGAAGCCAACATACAGAGCTCGCTTCTTGTTACAGAAAAATCAAACAATGTACGTTATATCGTAAACAATTGAAGCTGCGTCAATTGGAACTGGATGTACAAGCACTACAACATGCCAAAGATGAGGCTTCAAAAGCGACCTTGATTGAAACCTGCAATAGACGTTATCGGGTAGGACTTAAATCAGAGAAAGATGCTTATCAAAGTTTGATTGATCATCAAAAATCATTGAAAAATGATTTAGATAAGTTCGATGCTGCTTTGGAAAGTTTAAAACCGGAAAAACTGACGAGCTACTTATCGTTCTTAAAAGAAGATGAAGATGAATTAGACAGTGATTATCTTCTATCTCAATTGAGCAAAGGTAATATGCGCCGGTTGTATTGGGTATGGACCCGTTGTTTGATTGAAATGTTGATCATTGCTGCGCATCAAATGTTGTTGGTTTCTACCATGATTGCGGCTTGGGTGAGCTGGTCTTTGTATTGGTTCCGCGGCAGTGTGACAGCGGCTGCAGCTGTTCAGCATTCTTGGGATGCATTGGTCAGTGACCGTGAACGTGTTATTAGTTCGCACACACGTATGCTGGCACATTTGGAAGAGCGCCTAGATGAAATCGCCAATGACTTGGTTTGGGGGTCTTCTAATTTTGCAGGCTGTTTTTGGCTAACAGGTATTGGATTGTTAGGCTTTATTGGCGATCTGTTAACGTTAATTTTATTGGGTATGGATTTGACTTTAGCAACCTTTCGCCTGATAAACGGTCAGTCAGCCAATGAAGCTATCATGACATCCTATCATGAGCAGTTAACTAAAATGATTGATCGGGTGCAACCAGGTGATTCGATCAAGGCCTTAGCTTTAAAAGCTGCATATGAAGAATTAAATCTATTACAAACGCAAAATTATTTTTATTTTGAATTGAATCCATGGCGAAGACGTCAACATGCAGAAAAGTTAAAACAAGCCCTTAAGAATGTTGAACTAAAATTGTCAGATGTTAAAAAGACATGTGGTTCGGAGGTTTTTATCCTTCATTGGGAAACATTATTCCATGCACAACAAGACTATTTCAAACAATGGCAAAATAAACATGCAACACTCATTTATGATGTGGCATACGCTGTCATCTTAGCGGCAGGCTTTGGTTTAATGTGCTTTTCTCCTGTTGCCGGTGTGAACCTATTTGGTGCTGTGTTGTTGGTGGCCAGCACTGTATTGTGGCGTAGCCTTTATGCAAATGATGATATAGCAAGCATGACGGAAACCATTGCTGCCACAGATGCTGAGTATTTTTCGTCCTTGAGCCATTTTACTCAGTTAGCCAAGGACGCTGGCGCTATAATAGAAGACAAGAATGTTTCTAATGAACAATCAGCTAATCTTGAAGCAAAGATGAAGCAATTATATTTACACATCCGTGCCTTGGGTGCAAAATCAGGCCATGACATGGCGTTAAAACGCTTCAAGCAAGTTGATTTCATACGAGATACCTTCATGCGCCTTGTTATTCCAGTTGCTATTGCTCTGACGCTTTTATTGGCGCCAGCGACTGTGGCCACATTACCCACATATGTTTTTCTCTTACTAGGTGTTCTCGTTTTTGCTTTAGCGACATCAAATGCGATTCATTACTGGTTAAAGCCCAAAGCATCCATTTGGTTAAAAAATAACGATGAACCAATGTCTTCTACGCCTATTTTTAATGAAGCTGATTATGATGACTTTAAAAAACTCATACTAGATACTAATGAAACAATAAGCCCGCTCCCCCATGGCGAAACTACGCCATTGATAGAAAATAAATCTAAAGAAGCAGGGCAACAGGCGTTAAAAAACATGCAAAGATATCGCACTGACAAGCACGCGCAACAGCACGGATTGTTTGCTACCCAAAAAAATGATAAAGCTCAAACCACCCAGATGAGAGGTCAAGTTCTAGTTTATTCATCAAAAAAAACATCCTAAGTGGCTTGGATTTTCCAAACCTTGATTTTATGAAATAAAGGTTATCAAATTCAAAATGTTTGTTCTTTACTCTTTTTAATGGTTGAATAAACGGTATGCAAATGTTTTGGAAGATTAACCATGCCTATCCTGCTAAAAAAGCACAAAGATATATCACGAGAGGACCGATATCAGGAGTTAGTGAGTCAGGGGCTATCAGTTTATGAGGCGAAATATATCACTTGGCTAGAGTTTAAGTCACCGTGTAGCCATCAGGAGAATAGAATACTTCAGTTGATGTATTATGATTCAACCAGGCGGTGCGCTGAAGTCATTGTATATCTTGAACATCAACGAGGTATCTATGCCAACACGCTAGCAGTTTTGTTAAATGTTGAAATTTCTGAAGATGTTCGATTTTTTATTGCGAATCAATGTCGAAAAAATGCTTTAATAAACAATGCTGATATAT
>VFQP010002414.1_pt1 | contig 20945 bp, 40 predicted proteins | sample 3512351 | NCBI WGS metagenome assembly VFQP01 (sample SAMN10412372, study PRJNA504923) | tailings metagenome | isolation source: Relicate 1 Philex TSF1 revegetated site | place: Philippines: Tuba, Benguet | collected 2017-08-29
TGTGTGTGTGTGTGTGTGTGTGTGTGTGTGTGTGTGTGTGTGTGTGTGTGTGTGTAGGAGCTGGGTGGTGGGGCCTGTGTAGCTGGGAGGGGTTGACTATACACAAGCACAGCAAATAGGGGTACATAGACGCACACCACATTTCCCCACAGAATCCGCACGGCAGTGCAACGTGGCCTACCACCATCCAATTCCCTCCCGAGCCCCCTTCGCATTCACCTCACTGCTACAGAGACTGCAGTGGTTGCCCAGTATGCCTCACAGCTGCATGCATGGGGTTGGCGATGGAGCAACAGCGCAGGTGGTGATGCTGCGGGTGTGCAGGATGGGTGGGAAGGAGTGGGGGTGGCGCGGCAAGGGGTGCTGTTGACGCATGTGCCGAGCGTGTTAGGGACGTGTACAAACGCTGCTGATTTCAAGGTGCGTTGTTTTGGGTATGCTTTTTGGGGGTATGCTTTTGGCGTATGCTTTTGGCGTATGCTTTTGGCGTACGTGTTGAGGGATATGTGTACATGTGTGTGAAACCATATCACACTCACAACCCCCCCCCCCCCACACACACAAAAAGGCTCATGTTGCGCAACTCGACGTCACATGTGGTAGCATGCAACTCCCAGCTGCACATGTACGCCTGCTTGCAAGCAAGGCATGTCGCACAGCCATCATGTTCAACACCCAATTGCCTCAATCACGTTGCCTGCAGCTGCTGCATGAACTGAAACAAACAAAACACTGTTTTTCCTGTGCGCACGGACGACCAACAATGGTGCCACTGGTGGATGTGGAGGTGTTTGCTCGTGCACAGCGTATGGGGGGGACTATCAGAGACGGTGGTATTTGTGGTAATGGTGGTGGTAGCAAAAAGCAACAGGGGTGTTCTATAGAGGGGCTGGTGCAGCGATTGTCGAGGCTGGTGCATGCTGTACAATGAATGAAGTAATACACAACCAGTGTGATTTGTAACATCATGATTGTTCTCATGTTTACAAAACCCTACTATGCACAAGAGGTAATGGCCACCCAGTGCCCCCACACCACAACACCTAGAAAAAATCAAAGCGTGCGCTCCTGCTCAATGCCGCTGTCCTTGTGCTTTTTCAAAGGTGGGGATGTGGAAGGTGCAGGGGGTTGATTGTGTTTATTGCGGTCATGCAGGGCCTCCTCCAGATCATCAGGTGCGTGTCTTATGCGCTCCGCAGCACTTGCGGCAGCTTGCTTGGCACGTGCATATGCCTCGCCACTTGCAAGATCATGTGCAGCGTGGCTGACAGTGTCTTGTGCTTTATGCACAGCGCCCTTGATTGTATCTCGTGCTTTGTCGACGACCTGGCGCACTGCAGCACGCTGGGCGGCGTGTTTGAGGGCATCTTGGCTGTCGTGTGCAAAGCCCTTGACGCCCTGCGTTATGTTTTCGACAAACTGCTTGGTGCCTTGGGCTATACCGTCTGCATCCACGTCCAGGATGTCTTTTGCTGCTTCTTTGAGGCGTGCTGCATCTGATGTTTGCTGATCATCATCAAATCGCGACGTGGGTGGCTCTGAAATGAATCGAGGTGCACATGATGCCACCTGGCGTGCTAGCACTCGTCGTGCTGCACTGTTTGTGCGGATTGTGTTGATGAGCATGGTTGTGGAGGGTAAAGCCTGCAGGATGTTTTGTGCAGGGGCCTGCTTATGTGGGTAAAATATTCCTCATAAAACATCCAAAACACAATTGAAATATGAGGAAATACACTGCAGCCACGTTGTCCTCCATCAGCGCACGTGGCGCTTCTCAATGCCCACGTATGTTGTGCTGGGGATGCTGACCATGACATGGTGCCTTCCTCACATGCAACCTCCCCATACATACAGGTGCTGCCATCAGCACATCCTTGCTTCCACAAGCATCAGGAGGGCATAAGGATTGGGCACACACGATTGAAGATGTCAAAAACGAGGCAGTGGATGGGATCAAGCATACCGTACAGGCAGTGAGCAGCAAGGCACAACACGTGCTCTCTGACACCAAGGTGTGTTGATTGTGTGCTCTATGTGGCAGAGGATGGCGACAACCTGTCTCCCACATATGTACACACAGGATGCAGTAGACAAAGGCACCGACATTGCATCTGAAAAAAACAAAGGGTAGCGTATGCATGCCTGGCATGTCCCCTTATCATCAGCCCATCCACAAAAACACTCATCCACCCACAGGACGCTTGATGATGCTGTCAACAAAGCAGCAAACATGGCAGGTCGTGCACGGGAGTGTGAGGGTCAGCCCACTGCACAACCCGAGCAGCCAGGGCTCAAGAAGGAGGTTGACAAGCCGGGACCCATGATCAACGACACTGATCCTGACAAGCTGGGGCCAGACAGCCCTAAAAATATCCGCAACGAAAACCCCTACTGATGATGGGTGGATGGTGTGGGCAGTATCGTCGCCTAGGTTAACAGTGTTTTTTTTTCATTGCTTTAATTCCTCATTGATTGCAGTAACGTAGTAACACTTGTCCAACTTCTAATCAACAACTCCAAGCAGCAGCGCATTCCCTGAAAACAATCTCATCGAAAGATAATCATCAACAGCTATGCAGTTTGTGCGTAGCATCTTCAAATGGGGAATGCGAATAGCAGCCACTGCAGGTGCATTATATGCCGTAGCAATAGGCTTGATAGCCTTGTTTCAAGACAAGATGGTCTATGTGCCTCGGGTCCCAGGCATGTCCACAGAATTTATCTACACTCCAGCACACTACAAACTTGCATATGAAGACGTCTACCTCACCACTGAGGATGGCATCAAGATTCACTGCTGGATGATATGGCCAGCCGAGTGGGATATGAAAAACCGGGTGTCTCGGCCTGTGATATTGTTTTTTCAGGAGAATGCCGGCAACATGCAATATCGATTGTACTTTATTCGTGACATGGTGCATTACTTGCAATGCTCCGTATTTGCAGTGAGGTATCGGTGTTGGTGGGTGTGGTGGTGGGGGGCTTTCTCGTTGTGCTCACACACTCACACACTCACCCCGTGCGTGTGGACCAGTACACACCAGCATGTACACAAACATGTACGCCAGCATCCCACACAACACCCACTCACCTCACACTATACACCTCAACACCCACAAAACCCCCAACACACACACAGTTACCGGGGGTATGGGCCCAGTGAGGGCACCCCCTCTGAGGTTGGGTTGAAGAAGGATGCTGAAGCTGCTTTGCAACACTTGAGCACAAGGGACGACTGTGATACAGGGCGCATTGTGGTGTATGGGCGATCATTGGGGGGGGCGGTGGCGCTGGCGCTGGCCGCTGCACAACCACACAAGGTGGGTGGTGTTTTGGTGTGAGTGGTGGTGTTTCAGGGAGACATGCATGGGGTTGTGTGGTGGTTGTTTTGGTTGTGGTGAGTGATGATTGTTTGTACATGCCAGTGTGACCAGTAACGCGCATGCCCTCAAACCCCCCCCCCCCCCGCCCCCCCACTCCTAGGTGCATGCAGTGATAATAGAAAACACGTTTACCTCATTGGTTGATCTTGTACCGGTAGTGCTGCCCATCTTGCGACCAGTGATTGGACCTGGCAGGCCCTTCAACTTCCTCATGCGCTCCGTGTGGGACAACAAGGCAGCAGCAGCACAGATCACACACATGCCGATTTCATTTCAGGTAGCACTACAGGATGAGATGGTGCCCGCGTCACAGATGCATGCGCTGTTTGCCATCAAGAACAGGGATGGGAAGGACAGTGTAGGGCGTCCATGGGAGCTGCACGAGTACCCGGATGCACACCATATGGATATATTCAGTGTGTCACCACGGCAGTATTGGGGTAGCTTGCAGCGGTTTCTTGCTCGTTATGTGGATCGTGTGGTTGACAGTGAGGTGGAGGGGCAATAACTGGAGCATACCTTTTCTCACAAATCCCTGCATTACTGTGTTACTGTTACTCATTTTTCGTATTGCATTTTCGTATTGCAAGCATCAACATAAGATCAAGCAGCAGTAGCACTTGTTCAAGCACTTGCTTAGCTGACTCGATGCAGGCATCTGTCGTGTCTCGTACTGCGTTCCTAGGGAGCACACGCATTGTAGATCGTCAGGGTGCATCATTGCAGGATGCTGCACGACCAGTCATAAAGGTGAGCTGCGGTCTGTTGCGTGATCCAGCCGTGGTCAATCGTTTTAGTTTGAACACATAGTGCCCATCACCATCTTCATCATCATCTTCTTCTTCATCACCATCATCACCATCATCATCAACAATACCAGGCATGTCCTCGTCCCTCGCGGGTAGCACGTCCCACCACCACCCAAGCACTCTTCGGTGGAGGCAAAACCACAACCAAGGCCAAGCAGGCAATGATCTGCCTCGACTGTGGCTACATATACGATGATGCAACACCATTTGCAAGCCTGCCAAGCTCCTACCGGTGCCCAGTGTGCCGTGCACCCAAACGTCGATTTGGGCCCTATAACGAGCCTGTGCCACGCAACGCCAATGATCTCAAGCTGCGCAAGAGTAGAAAGGCCAAGCTGCAGGGTGGTGACGGGGAGGGTGCTGGCTTGGATGCGTACGTGGTGGTGGTGGGGTTGGGGGGGTTGGGGGGGGTGTTGAAAGGACAACGCACAAGCATGCACACACACACACACAGGTCTGATGGCAAAAACATTGGCATCTTTGTGGCTGCGGGTGCAGCAGTGTTGGGCGCCTTGTACTTTGTGCTCAATTCACAGTTTTAGGACGTCCTAGGTAACAACATATCAATATATAACATGTCAACGTTGTTTACACAGAACCAACAGAACTAGCAATCAAAGCTAGCAAAAAAGAGACAAACATACAAGAGTATACAAACAAACGACAACACGAGGTTTCACCCAATCCACGTCCATCAACCGAAACAACGTTGCTTCCCTACAGAAACCGTTCTCTATCAAACACCACCAACGCACCATGCAGGTCGACACGGCACCCGAAAGTACTGTCACGACAGACGGGGGGATGGGAGAGGCATCCAGTACCCACGCCGGGGTGTTGCCCCACGATTTGCAGGGCATGCAAGACCTGTTGCAGCAATCCACCCTTGCCCAACTCATCGCCCGCAAGCCACCAACCACGGTCACAGTGCTGCCTGCAGACTGGACCATCGAGCGCGCCCTGCAGCTGTTTGCTGCCCAAAATCTCATCGCCGCACCCGTCGTTAACGAAGACAACAGCAATTGCTATGGTTTTTTCGACATTAACGATGCACTCAAGGCCGTGTGCACATGGTTTGATGTCCACAACGTCAACCATCACGATAGAATGGCTCGCCTGCGTGCAGCAGGTTGTGCGGGGTTGTACAGTGAGATGATGTGTGGGTGATGTGGGGTGTTTTTTGTATTGGTGTTTTGTGATTGGGTCAGGCATTGCTGCTTCATACACTACACAGGTACAAAATTGCACAGCACGTGTGTGCGGGATGTGATTGGCAACAACACTGATGGCCAATTGCTGGAGCGCAGCAACATCACATCGTCTCTCATGCAGGTAGTATGTTTGTGTATATGGTGTTGTACCGTGTGTGTGTTGGTGACCACTTGAGTAGTCGAGTGATGTTTGTGAAACCTGCACATTGTCACATCACACATACACACATACACCCATCACATCATACACCCACCTCAACACAGACGCTGGTAGATGGGTTTCTCAATCCAGCAGACAATGGTCCCCCCTGTCATCGTATCGCTGTGTTTGAGATGCAACATGTTGGTGGCAGCATGCCCACAACACGCATCACCCACATTGTCACCCAAACCGACATTATACGGTATGTTGTGTACGGTTGTATATGGTACTATTATACGGTATGGCTGTGTAGTGTTTGACACACATGTACTCCTCAATAGAGCCAACCCTGCAATTTCACCCCAATGCACACCTCAACCCACCACAACCCCCTCAACAATGCAGCTTCATTGCAGAGCACCTCGCCAGCTTCCCCTCTCTTGCCAATATGCACGTGGAAAAACTATGCCCTCATGATAAATCAGTCTTGTGCGTCCCATCAGACATGCCAGCCATCAATGCCCTTGCAGCTGCCTATACCAATCATGTGTCATCAGTGGGCATCCTCGACATCACTGCTCATGGCGCACTGTGTGGCATGCTCAGCGTGAGTGATGTGCGAGGGCTGCAAGCATATCAGTTGGATATGTTGGCATTGCCGGTGTTGCAATTTCTGGAAGAGGCACCTGCGTTTTTGAGGCAACAACAGAATCAGGTGTGGATGATGATGATGGTGGGGACAATGAGCAGGGGGCGAGGATCGTTTGTTGGTGGGCATGTTAGTGGTGGGCATGTCAGTGGTGGGCATGTACAGCCAATGTCAACCACTCAACAACCTTCACACACAGATGTCGAGCGCAGTGTATGGGATCAAGGGCGCCATGCACCACCAGGACGTGCCATGGTGCCGCCCGCATGCCACACTGGCAGAGGTGGTTCATACCATTATTGCGCATCATTATCATCGTGTGTATGTGGTGGATGATGCGGATCGACCTGTGGGGATTGTTACGTTGTCAGACATTTTGGAGTTTTTGACAACGCCGGTGGTTTTGTGATGAAACCGTTGTTGTTGGTGGTGATGATGATGTATTCTTTTTGTTTCAAATCTTCCGTATTGTTTTCTCAAACACTAGTCAAAGGCAACAACAAAGATCCCATCATCAGCAATGTTGTTTGCACACAGCAACCTGCTCAATCGTGGCATCGTTGATCTAGCTCGTGCAGTGAAACATCGATGGCTTTCCAATCTCCCATCACAAGTGCACTTGGCCAATTTAGAAGGCACACGTGCGGTGTTGAGGTTGTCTGGTCCCGAATTGGTCCATTTTCTGCAGGTGTGTGCATGCAGATGTGCGCTCTCTACACAAGCACCAACCACACCAACCACACACCATCAACCCTCCCAGGGCTTGCTCACAGAGGATGTACGGCACCTCACCAGTGCACAACGCCAACCCCTCTACAGCTGCATCCTCAACGCGCAGGGCCGTTTTCTGCACGACATCTTTCTCCACCCTACGCAAGATGCGCACACTGTGTTGGCAGACGTGGACCAGCAGGGCTTGCCTGATGTCTTGCGATTACTAAAACGGTATTGTGGTGGCTAGGCTAGTGGACAGGATGTGTGTGTTTTTGGTGTGACACTATTCCTGGTGTGACACTGCATGACACTCCACTTGTATATGTGATAATACTATCCTATGTGATAATACTCCTATGTGATAATACTCCCCTCCTATGTGATAACAATCCCCTCATATGTGATAATACTCCACTGTTACACTGCAATGCTTCACACCTGTACAGCAACACACACACACACCTCCCTCCCCCACTACAGGTACCGCTTGCACTCCCAAGTGACAATTGACGATATTTCCACTGAATACACTGTGTGTACTGCATTCGGTCATGATATTGCTGCCACCAGTAATACTACAACCACCAGTGACGCCACAACCACCACACAAAACCCCTGGCAATCTGATAAAACCAATCCCCTTACATGGCCATCTGATCCCCGCCTGCCCATCCTTGGTCGACGTGCCATACTGCCACGTGAGGGGGTTCCAGGGCTCCATGCATTGCAAGGTGTGCTGGAGGAATATGCAGATGGGTGGCGATCATGGCGTGTACAGCACGGTGTGGCGGAGGGCGACACAGAAATGCCATCAGGTGTGCGTTGGGGATTGTGCATATGTGTTGGATGTGGATGTTTGTTTGTGTTCTGATGTGTGTGTGTGTGTGTGTGTGTGTGTTGTCAATGAAGAGCACCTTTTGTGGGTCATCATCACCAATACCAACACACAACCAATCACAACACACAACACCAGGGGAAGCAATATGCCTAGAGTATTGTGTGGATGGCTTTGCTAGTGGCATCAGCTTTGACAAGGGTTGTTATGTGGGGCAAGAGTTGATGGCGAGAACACATTTCAAGGGTGTTGTGCGCAAACGGGTGATGCCAGTGGTGTTGACTGGGGATAGTGTGCAAGAGGCAGCAGTGGTGGGTGCGGATGTTGTGCCGGTATGTTGTGTGTGTGTGTGTGTTGTGCAGGTGGAAGATGTCTGAGGATGGCAACGAAGGCTGAGGATGCACTCACATGTGTCACACAGAGTGTACAGCAGAACAATAGGGTGTTCATTCACTGCTGCATGTACACAACACACACACACACACAACACACACACAACACACAGGAGGGTGGTGGCAAGGCAATTGGCAGGCTGCGAGTGGTGGCCGGTGGCATGGGATTGGCCCATCTGCGTCTCCAACCTGCACTAGATTCTGCTGCTGGCAGTAGGAAACTACAACTTGCACATGCTCCACATGTACGGGTTTTGCCACAGCGGCCATCATGGTGGCCATCCATGTGGGGCAAGGAGGATGGGCAATAATAGGTTACACGGAAACACGGTGATGACAGATGTCCATCGTTGACCATAGAGTAACAAATAGCAATAGTCATGAGCAGTCATCAGATACACTCGTCATAAATCATCCCGAATCAACAACAACAACACTGATAGCACTACTTGAGCTTGGCCTCTGTGAACAGGACATGCCTGTTTACTCTTGGGTCGAACTTCATAAGCTGCAGTTTGTCGGGCATTTTGCGTGGATTTTTTTGCCGTACGTAGAAATACCCTGTGCCTGCTGTTGACAAGAGCTTGATGAGCATGGTGGCAGTCTTTTTTGGTGCTCTCCCTCGAGGCATGATGATGGGGTATGTGTGCGGGTTGTTGCTGGTGTGTTGCTGTTGGTTTGCTGTTGTAGATTGTTGTTTTGTGTTCAATTGTTTCTTATTGTGTAGATTGGGGCAGCAGTTGTGATGTTGCCTTTCTGTAAGCTTGGATTTTTATCTTGACATGTTGTCTCTCAACCACTTTAATATACACCACAAATTCCACCAAAACATTCTCTTCAGCAACGCCATCAGGTATACTACAACCAACGGCGCATCTACCCGAGTGTTGAGAACGATTTGCAAGCACACCATTGACCATAGAGCCGCTGCTCCGCAGCGCACCGATCAGCCCTTGCAAAACCTGAACACTTGCTATTTGTCATTGCACAATGCGTATTCCGTCCTGCAACCTGCAGAAGACCTCGCATATCGCGTCGAGGGCAGTTCACCAATTGCACCTTGCGCACTTGCCTTGCACACCTTGTCAACGCACCTCATTGCAATCTCAAGCTTGCTATTCCTCGACGGATGCATCAACCGTGCTTGCTGCGCCTCCATCAAGGGATGCACAAGCAATTGAGCGTGCACAAGAACCCACCACCACTGCACCTAGGTACGTTTTGTCCAGTTGAACTATGGAGCTCCTGCTGCACATACCACACACACACACCACATTCATAGGCTGTCTTCCAAGCCCCCCATGAAGCAGTCACGGCCCAGCAGCACCAGCACATCTACCAGTGACCCGTCAGTGTTGGCAGAGCGCCTTGTGCAGTTTGCCAAACTCCCCTTTAAACAAAGCGCCCCTGTTGACCAAGTTGTAGCCACATGCAATATTTTGAAGAAAAACGTGCAGGGCATGAGCATACGGGATGCTGCAATTGCTACATGGGCTGCCGGAAAACTTGGGCGGTATGTTGTCGTTGTTATTCTGGTGGGGGGTTGTGTGTGTGTGTGTGTGTTAGAGAGAGAGGTTGGTGGAGGCACCGATGTATAATGTACAGTGCACCAACACATACACCAACACATACAGCAATACATACAGCAACACATGCATAAATATACACACACAAAACAAAACTACAGGCGGTCAAAATCAGAGTCGCTGGTCAACGCAAGCACAAACCTGGTCAAAGTAATTTGTCAACAGCTGGGAGAACGCCTGCATGTATCCAAAGCAACCCTCCAACCCGTGTTTACCCCCCTCACACCAGCAGAGTTGTGTATGTTGGTCATGGGGTTGAGTTGGCTCAAGCTGCAGCCAGCACCAGGGCTATTGGATGCCATTGCAAGGGATGCTGTGTCGCGCATTGGTGACTTTAATGCACAGGGTATGGTGGGTGGGGATGGTGAGTGGGGATGGTGGGGATGATGAGGAGAGGATGAGGGATGTGGATGTAAAGGGATGACAGAGGGATGTGTATGTGCTTGAATGTTCATACTCCCCCCCATCCCACCCCCCACTCCCACACCCCACACACCCCACACACCACCATCATAGGCTACTCAAACCTGCTATGGGCAATGTACTCCATGCGTCATGATGCCCTCGATGGGGCTCTCATGCGCGCAATTGGTGATGCCATGCGTGCACAAGCCAATTACAGCACATATACATCCCAAGCAGTGGCCAACGTGCTGCAGGTAGCGGCTTGGGATGAGGGGACCCCCCTTCCAGAGGATGTGTTGGATGGGTTGGCGGAGAGGGCGTTGGGTGCGATGGAGGAGTTTGTGCCGAGGACGTATCCTGCACTGATGGTGTGTTGTTGTGGTGTGGGTTTGTGTGTGTGTTGGGTGGTTGCATGTGTGTTTGTGGTTGTTTTATTGCATGTTTTTCGTACACACACCATGTACATTGCATACATGTCCAGCAAACGCACCAGCATCAGATGACAACACGTCCATCCACACCCACCCACACCCATGCACCCCCACCAATCCCACCACATCCCACCACATCCCATCACACAGCTCACACTTGCCCAGCTGCAATACAAACCCCTCAATGGCCGTCTGCAGCAAACACTCATGGCAGCCATGGGCAGCAATGCACAAGTAATTATAGACCAGCTGCCTGCACGTGAGTTGGCCAACTTGATTGTGGCATTGGACACATTGACGGATGGGGAGGATGGGGATGGGGATGTGGCAGCGGTGCTTGCTGCTGCGCATGAAAAGCTTGAGATGTGTAGTTTGGAGGTAGGGATGTTTTGGGTGCGAAGTTTTGTGTATTGTGTTTTGTGGCCACAAAAACAGGTGTGGGTTCGCACACACACACACACACACACACACACACACACACCTGCCATACACACACCCTCCCCCACCCCCACCCCACCACAGTCGCTCTACCAATTCCTCACCATGTGCAATGTTCGTCAACGCAACCCTTTCTGTCACCGTGACCCATGCCCCGTAGTTGCCGCAGCTGCTGCTTACACGCGTCAGCTGCCTACCACACAACGCACCGTCATGCAGCTGTGCAATGTGCTATGTGCATGCAGTGGGGTGGGGCAGCGGCTGCCCACACACGTGCTTGATGACCTGGCAGCAGCGATGATGGTACAGATGCACCAGTTTGCACCACAAACATATGGACGGGTATGATGGGTGGTTGGTGTTGGTGATGTTGTCAGGTGTGTATTGTTCTTCATGTCATTGTGCATCCTTGTCCCATCATATGCCCATCGTCATCTTATCATCCCGTACCCATCGTCATCCCATCATCCCATCATGCCCAACAGGTTGCATGGGGTTTTGCGAAGCAGGAGTATAGCCCCCTCAAGGGTGAGTTTTTCAACATCATGTACGCTGCGCTCCTTGATGATGCAACCACGTTGGGGTTGTTTGGGGAGCAAGACATGAGCCAACTCATGTGGGCATCAAGCTACCTGGAACAGCCACCACCATTGGAGTTGATGGACGCCATTGCACATGTGGCATTGGACAAGATTGATGAATTCACAGGTACAGGGTTTTATGGGTTGTGTTTGTTTGTCCATGGGGGTTTGTGTATCTTGGGGTGTGTGTCAGCAGCGTTTTGATGACAACACCACCCCACACGACCACCACCCCACCCAACAGCTACAACAGCCCAGTCGTTTCAGTCGACATTTGATAATTTGGGTTATGCACCACTGGATGGCAAGCTTGCAAGGGCAGTGTCAATCAAGATCCATACACGCAGCGCAGCAGGTCGTGCTGCGTAGGGAGTTTTTTTGCACTTGTGATGATGATTTATAGTCCATTGGCTTCCTCTTGATCACACAACGTACATTTTGTCTTGTTTGGCAGTTGTCTTTTGGCAATACTTTGGGCAACAGCAATAGCACACAACAGCAGATTGTAGTGGATCTGAGGCCATACAGTAGGGCCTGAACGTTGTGGTGGCCTGCACGGCATCAGTCAACAATCACACAGACAACGCTGTGAAGCACACAGACAAGCCATTCAGCCCGCATTCAAGCGGGACAGCACTCAATGCCTCAGCAAATCGCACCCCCCCACGAGCAGCCACCTTTACAGCGCCTTGTCTGTTACCCCATGCATTTGTAGAACATTAACACACGCCCTTGATGACCACGATGTCTTGTGGGAGCTGTTTGCTATCAGTGGTGGATGCTTCGTGTGTGAACGACGCGATTGGGAGCAGCGTGGGAGGTCCAGTACCCGCCCAAGCTCGTCAGGGGAGACAGCATCAGCGATACAATGCAACTGGAGAGCGTTTGGTTGCAGGGTATGGGTATTTGTGGTGGGTATCACGCATGTCGTCATGGCATTGCAACACACACGGTTTCTGTGCACACCCAGGTGTATCCCATATCGCGTGTGCAGCCAGCACCCCACGATGCAGGATGCACAGGTGCTCCTTGTCAGCAGTCGTGGTGGCAAAGCCTGGTCGTTCCCCAAGGTGCGTGTGGACGGGTGTCTGCGGGTACACCATCTAGCAGAACCTCACTGCTCTCCCTCGCTACACATCCCTCCCTCGCTACACTATGCTCAGGGAGGATGGGAGACGGATGAAACAGTGGAATCTGCAGCAAAGAGGGAAACTGTGGAAGAATCAGGAGTACGGGGACAATTGGAGGTGTGTATGGTGTGTGTGTATGGGGTGTGTATGGGGTTGTGTGTATGGTGTGTGTGTATATATTACCACCGCACGTGCATCACGTGTAGATCGCGCCTCTCCTTTACCTTCTCCCCTCTCCTTTACCTTCTCCCCTCTCCTTTCCAACCTTCTCTTCTTCCCAACCTTCTCCCCTTTCCCCACACAGGGCCCACTTATTGGAGAATTCCCCTTTATAAGTGGCAAGGCTGTACGGCAGCAGCGTGCGGCAGAGGGGCGGTGCAGGGCATTTGTGTTTTCCATGAGGGTGGAGGAGGAATTGGTCAAATGGCCGGAGGCTGGTCAACGCCAACGTGCATGGGTATGTTGTCATGTGGGTGTGTTGATAGGGGTTGCGTGGTTGTGTTGCATGATGATTGTGTGGGTGTGGGTGTGTGAGGGATGTGTATCGATACATTGCAGCACGTATGGTGCAATATAATTCACACAACACAATTATCTGAAAAAACAATCCTCGTTGCACGACACACATGTACCCACATTATCCCTCACCGTTTCCCCACACACCACACCACCAAAACACACTCACACAGTTTACACTACCAGAGGCCCTCAAAGTACTCAAGAGTGATTGGATGCGTGAAGCAATCATTGCCTGGGCTGCTCGTCGGGGCTGGGACACCACACAGCTGGATATAGGGGAGTTACATGTGGGACAGCTCCATGTGGGGCAGCATGGGGAAAATGTACCAGAGAATCTGATTGTGACACAGAAGGGAGATGGTGTGTGATTGACATACAAGGGGATGCTGTGTGATTGACACAGAGAGGGGCGTGTGACATAAGGGGAGGGTGTGTACGTACGTGCATGGGGGAGGCATGGATGGTGGTGGGTAGGAATTGACAGGAACACCTGGTGTGTATCATGAGCACACACGGTGTATGACACACGCATCGTGTATGACGCACGTATGCGAACACCAAACGTGTGTGCGTTGATGATAATGATGATGGTGGAAGAAAAATACATAGAAAACAATGATGTCGCTGTTGCTGTGTGTGGTTGCTGTAAAAATATGTGTGCTGAGGTGTGTGTGTGTGCGGAGATGTGTTGCCCAGGGTGCGATGAATGCATGACAAGTGCATGATGCATGTGGTGAAATACTGCATGTAGATGTGTGTATTGATATTGAGAGCTTGAAGAGTGTGAGTGTAAATGTGTGTGTGTGTGTGTTATCCTATACACACGTGCACACTGATGATGCAATGTTGTCTTTCTGTGTGCGTTGCTCTTGTTGGTTTCTTGCTATGTGCACAGGCTTGCTATGTTTGCTTGTTATAGCCACCTTGCACTGTATCCTACACATTGTGATGAATGCAAAACAGTATCCTCGTTGTGATGGGCCGTCTGCAATGTGCTATAAAAAAAGAACAACAAAATCCATCGAGATGACATTGTAAAACAAAGGCTGCATATTGCATTGTAAATCATACAATCATACAGTCTATTAGAAAGGAACAACAGGAAGAGCACAGTCAACATCATCCACATTGCTGCTGCTGTTCTCGGATACTCCCATCTAGGGACAGTACGCAATGGATTTCATTGCTGAAAGTAAAGACTACTCCTTTCCAAGAGAGGAGGAGCGCATCCAGGCTTTGTGGGACGACATTGACGCTTTCAAAGAGCAACTGCGTCGCACCGAAGGGCAGCCTGAATACGTCTTTTACGATGGACCCCCATTTGCCACTGGCTTGCCACATTATGGACATATCCTAGCTGGCACGCTCAAGGTGTGCTGAGGTGGGGAATGTTGATGAAGATGATGGCATGGCGATGCGGCTGGGTTTGTACTGCATATTACATGCACCTTACATGCATCCAACCAACACAACAGGATATTGTCACACGCTATGCAAGCATGACAGGTCACCATGTCACACGTCGCTTTGGTTGGGATTGCCACGGCTTGCCTGTTGAATACGAGATTGACAAGAAATTCAGTATGTAGTCCAGGGGGATTGGAAGCAGTGGGAATTCCTGTATACATTCCACCTTGTCCTGGTGGTGTTCAACATCATCATCCCCAACCTCATTCCACCTCGCCCAGACATCAAGTCGCGTGATGATGTCATGAAGATGGGCATTGCCAATTACAACGAAGAGTGTCGCAGCATCGTCATGCGGTACAGCAAGGAATGGGAAAAGACAGTCACACGATTGGGAAGGTGGATTGACTTTCAGAATGATTACAAGACACTCGATGTGAGCTTTATGGAGAGTGTATGGTGGGTATTTAGGCAATTGTTCGACAAGGGGTTGGTGTACAGGGGGTTCAAGGTATTTGTGTGTTGATTGTTGGTGTGTTGATATTGGTGTATTGACGTGGTGGTGTGTACGAGTATGCACAGTTTCGATGAATACAAGCTCTTGTACATGCCTCCATCTACACGCCTCCATGTACACATTATGACACCCAACACCCACTCCAATACACACACACACACACACACCAAAACACTCATTCCTCAGGTGATGCCCTATTCCACTGGGTGTGCTACTCCCCTAAGTAATTTTGAGGCAGGCCTGAATTACAAGGATGTCAATGACCCAGCCATCATGGTATGGGTGTGATTGGTGTGTGTGTGATTGTATGTGTGCTGTGTATGTGGTTGCATGTGTGATGTGTATGTGATTGTATGTGTGTATGTGATTGTATGTTATTGGTGTGTATGTGTGGTGTATGTGATTGTATGTGTGTATGTGATTGTATGTTATTGGTGTGTATGTGTGGTGTATGTGATTGTATGTGTGTATGTGATTGTATGTTATTGGTGTGTATGTGTGGTGTATGTGATTGTATGTGTGTATGTGATTGTATGTTATTGGTGTGTATGTGTGGTGTATGTGATTGTATGTGTGTATGTGATTGTATGTTATTGGTGTGTATGTGTGGTGTATGTGATTGTATGTGTGTATGTGATTGTATGTTATTGGTGTGTATGTGTGGTGTATGTGATTGTATGTTGTTCGTGTGAATATACCCTGCAAACAACCCCTACACGCACAACACCCTATACCCACACACATATTTAAAAAACAACAACAACAACAACACACAAAAAAAAAACTCCCCCCTCATAGGTGGGTTTCCGACTGGACAACGACCCTGACAATGCAATGATGGTTGCATGGACCACCACACCCTGGACCTTGCCAAGTAACCTTGCCCTCTGTGTCAACCCTGAGTTTGATTATGTGAGGGTGCGCAACCCTGTCAAGGGTACAGTTATGATTGTTGCAGAGTCCCGGCTGCCACATGTGCCAGGGGCCGTGCCCAAGAAAAGCAAGGGGGGAAAAAAGGAGGATGGGAAAAAGGAGGGTGGTGGGTTTGAGGTGCGTGGGGGGGTTGTTGTTGTGGGATGGTGTGGTTGTACGTGGTGGGGTGTTTGTGTGTTGTTGTAGGGTGTTTGGGTGTGCTCAATGATGGTCAACATATGTGTGATGGTCAACATGGGTGTTGCATGAAACACACAACAACACAACACACTAACAACACAACAACTCAACAACACAACACACACAAAACACAACCCCCCAAAACACAACACCACACACAACCAACACAGGTATTGGGCAAAATCAAAGGCAGTGATCTTGCAGGCCACACATACACACCCCTCTTGCCCTATTTTGCCGACCTCAAACAATCCGGTGCATTCCGTGTGGTGGCGGATGGGTATGTGACTGCTGACAGTGGCACTGGTGTGGTGCACTGTGCCCCAGCGTTTGGTGAGGATGACTACAGGGTGTGCCTTGCCAATGGTATGTTTTATTATTGTGTGGGTGTATGGTGTGTGTGTTGCCAATGGTATGTATTATTATTGTGTGGGTTTGCGTTGGTATAAACTCCCACACACATTCTCCCATACGTTCTCACACACATTCCCACACACATTCCCACCCCCACGCACATTCCCACCTCACCCACCCATTCACCCACCCATTCACCCCCCCCCCCCCAGGCATCATCAGCAAGGGGGACGCTATACCATGCCCAGTAGATGATGCAGGTAGGTTCTCTGCAGAGGTGACTGACTTTGCTGGGCGCTATGTGAAGGATGCTGACAAGGTGTGTGTATGTGAGGGGAAGTGAGGGTGTGTGTGTGTGAGGGTGTGTGTGTGTGAGGGTGTGTGTGAGGGAGAAAGTGGATGTGTGTGTATAAGGTTGTGGGTATGTGAGGGTGTGTGTATGTGTGAGTGTGTGTGTGTGAGTGTGAGGGGGAGTGAGGGTGTATGTATGTGAGAGGGTATGTGGGTGGTGGTGTGTGAGGGGGTATACATGTGTGGTGTGTGAAAAGGTGTAGATACGTGGTGTGTACATGGTGCACACCACACCCCAATGCGCACCACACCCCAATGCACCACCCACACCTCGCCCACACCCACACCCACACCCACATCTCACAGGACATCATGGCCCACCTCAAAGAGCAAGGTGTCCTCATTGACCATGCCTCCATAGTGCACAGCTACCCCTTTTGCTGGAGGTCGGATCAACCACTGTTATACAAAGCTGTACCTAGTTGGTTTGTGGCTGTAGAGAGCATCAAGGAGAGGTTGTTGGAGAATAATCTCACGACCCGATGGGTACCAGCGTATGTACAGGAAAAGCGCTTTCACAATTGGTTGGAGAATGCGCATGATTGGGCTATTAGTCGTAGCAGGTGTGTTTTTGTTGTGGTGTGTTTCATGGTGTGTGTGTGTGTGTTGAGGGGTGTTTCTTTTTTTTGTGTGTTGTGGAGTGAATAATGATGAGTATGCACAGATGTATGCACATCGTACACCCACTCCCCAACCTTGACAATCACACTCGCTACCCACACTCCCTCTACACACACATTTCACACCACACACTCCCCCCACCCACACTTGACACCCCACATTCCCGCAACCCCCACCGACAGGTTTTGGGGCACCCCCCTTCCCATATGGGTGAGTGATGATGGTGAGGAAATTGTTGTAGTAGGGTCAAAGCAGGAACTTGAGGAATTGAGTGGTCAAACGTTGACCGATCTGCATCGTCACTTTATTGATGACATCACCATTCCCTCACGCCAGGTATGTGGGGGGTTGGTGTTTTTGTGTGTGTATTGGTATTGTGCAGGTGTCGGTGTAGTAGCATGTGTATAAATACACACGCCTGTGTATCTGTGCGCGTATGTGCATTTCTGCCATGTGTATTTGTATAGAATATGTATTCTTTCTCTCCCCCACCCCGACCTCCCCCATCACCCACCTCCACCTCCACCCACCCACCCCAGGGCAAGGGTGTGTTGCGTCGTGTAGAGGACGTCTTTGACTGTTGGTTTGAGTCCGGGTCCATGCCATACGCCTACATCCACTACCCCTTTGAAAACAAAAAACACTTTGAGGACAATTTCCCTGCTGATTTCGTAGCAGAGGGGTTGGATCAAACACGTGGGTGGTTTTACACACTCATGGTGCTGTCTACTGCGTTGTTTGACAAGCCTGCATTTAAAAATTTGATTTGTAATGGGCTGGTGTTGGCGGCGGATGGGAAGAAGATGAGCAAGCGGTTGAAGAACTATCCGGTATGTGTGTTGGGTGGGGGTTTGTGTTTGTGTGTGTGTTGTGTGGTTGGGGGGTGCTGTGTTGGTGGGGGATGTTGGTGGGGATGTTGGGGGGTGTTTTGCGTGAGGTGTGTCGTGGTTGGAAACAAGAAACACCCCACCACCACCACCACACAACACACCACCAGGACCCCACCCTTGTTTTGGACCGCTATGGCGCCGATGCCCTTCGACTCTACCTCATCAACTCCCCAGTGGTGCGAGCAGAAACACTCAAATTTAGTGAAGAGGGGGTGAAAAACGTGATCAAGGAGGTGTTTCTGCCATGGTATAATGCATATCGGTTTTTGGGGCAAAATATCACACGACTCAAGGTGGAGACAGGGCGTGATTTCGCCCCTACCAAGGTGTGGGGATGGTGGTGGGGGTGATGGTGGGGTGCTTGTGTGTATTGTGATGGTTGTTTGTGTGTATTGTATTGGTTGTTTGTGTGGTGTGGGTACATGTACTTGTTTGTTCATTGCACCACCATCCCCTACCACCACCACCATCCAATACAACCACAACCAACCACACACCCCACACCCCCTCACACACCACACCACCAGATCAACCTTGCTGCAGTCACCAACATTCTCGACAAATGGTTGGTCGCCAGCACACGCCACCTCGTCAATTTCGTCCATGAAGAGATGAACGCCTATCGACTCTACACCGTCGTCCCCCGTCTGGTGCACTTTATCGAACACCTCACCAACATCTACGTGCGGTACAATCGAAAACGACTCAAGGGGAGTGCAGGCCAAGCAGAGGGGGACTGCGAAAACGCCCTTGCCACACTCTACCACACCCTGGTGGTGTTGTGTAAAGTGATGGCGCCCTTTACCCCCTTTTTCACAGAGTCGATGTACCAAAACCTGCGCCGCATTGACCCCGAGTCAGAGGCGAGTGTGCATTTCACCACCATTCCCCCTGTGGAGCAGCGCAAGGAGGGTGACCAGCATATAGAGGACAGTGTCGAGCGCATGCAGCGAGTGATAGAGCTTGGTCGCACGATTCGTGAGCGGCATAACAAACCCACACGGCTGCCGCTCAAACAGGTGGTGGTGGTGCACCCTGATACGTCGTTTTTGGCGGATGTGGCTGGGGTGTTGAGGGTGTATGTGTGTGAGGAGCTCAACGTGCGGGAGTTGGAAACGTGTGCAGACCCGGTAAAGTATGCTGAACTCAAGGCTGTGCCGAATTTGCCTGTGCTGGGGAAGAAGCTGGGGAAGGTGTGTGATGATGATGGTTTTTTGTGTGGGGGGGAGTACTACAAGAAAGTGTGTGTGTGTGTGTGTATGTATGTATGTGTGTGTGGGGGGGAAAGCATGTTGGGAAGGGAAGGGGGAAAGGAAAAAAAGTGAGAGGGTTGTATTTGAATGATGAATGATGAAGAAAAACAACGACAGCAGTGTGTGCATACACTCCACACCCTATACACACACACACACACACGCACCCTGTATCCATCATATCCACTTACAACACACAGGCAATGGGCGCTGTTACCCAAGCAGTACGTGCAATGACTACTGACGCCATACTTGAGTATCAACGTATAGGTCATGTGACGCTGGGTGAGAATACACTGGGTGACGGGGATATATTGGTAGGTGTGCTGTAGTGTGTTGTAGTGTGTTGTAGTGTGCCTGTGTGTTCTGTGTGTATGTGCATATGTGTGTATGTGCTGTGTGTGCAGTGTGTATGTACATGCAATTCGTTCGAAATACATATTGTTTTACCATTGCATCACATCACATCCATCACACCCTACACCCAACCCCCCCATCCCCTCTCATACCCCACCACCACACACACCCCTGTACTACACACAATACAGGTATCACGCGAGTTTAAGTGTCCAGAAGGACGTGTTGAGGAGGACATGGGTGCAGCTGGTGATGGGGAGTTGCTGGTGGTGCTTGATCTTGTGCCTGATGCTGAGCTACTACAGGTGAGCGCGTGGGGGGGAGGGTGTGGATGGGGGATTTATGTGTGGGGAAGGTGTGGGGGATTTGTAGGTGGTGGGATGGTGGGGATGGGGTGTGTGTTTTGTGTGTGAGGATGTGGGTGCATGTGTGTGTATGTGTATCAATGTGTGTTTGTGTAATCTGTCCGTCCTTCCCCCCCCCTGAACACACCTACGTACACCCCCCTCAACATACACCCACCAACACCCCTCACTACACCTAGGCTGGTATTGCACGTGATTTTGTCAACCGGGTGCAAAAGCTGAGGAAAAAAGCAGGGCTACAGGCAACTGACCCTGTAGAAGTGTTTTATGCCCTGCCTGCAAGCAATGGTATGTGGATATGTTGTGTATTGTGTTGTATACGTGGGTGTGTTGTGTATTGTGTTGTATATGTGGGTGTGTTGTGTATTGTGTTGTATAAGTGGGTGTGTTGTGTATTGTGTTGTATATGTGGGTGTGTTGTGTATTGTGTTGTATAAGTGGGTGTGTTGTGTATTGTGTTGTATAAGTGGGTGTGTTGTGTATTGTGTTGTA
>VFQP010002415.1_pt1 | contig 20944 bp, 17 predicted proteins | sample 3512351 | NCBI WGS metagenome assembly VFQP01 (sample SAMN10412372, study PRJNA504923) | tailings metagenome | isolation source: Relicate 1 Philex TSF1 revegetated site | place: Philippines: Tuba, Benguet | collected 2017-08-29
GGTGGAGCGTCAGTCGCAACTGCGCCGTGACGGCCGCCTGCCCTGGCTGCGTCCCGATGCCAAGTCGCAGGTGACCGTGCGTTACCTGGATGGCCGCCCGCATAGCGTGGATACCGTGGTGTTGTCGACCCAGCACGCACCGGATATCTCGCAGGCCCAGATCCGCGAAGCCGTGATCGAGGAGATCATCAAGCCGGTGCTGCCGGCCGACATGCTCAAGGACACCAAGTACCTGGTGAACCCGACTGGCCGTTTCGTGATCGGTGGCCCGCAAGGCGATTGCGGCCTGACCGGCCGCAAGATCATCGTTGACACCTACGGCGGTGCTTCGCCGCACGGCGGTGGCGCGTTCTCGGGCAAGGATCCGTCGAAGGTGGACCGCTCGGCCGCCTACGCCGCCCGCTATGTGGCCAAGAACGTGGTGGCAGCCGGCCTGGCGCGTCAGTGCCAGGTGCAGGTCAGCTACGCGATCGGCGTGGCACGTCCGATCAACGTGACCGTCTACACCGAAGGCACCGGCAAGATCTCCGACGAGAAGATTGCCGCGCTGGTGCAGGAGCACTTCGACCTGCGTCCGAAGGGTATCGTGCAGATGCTGGACCTGCTGCGTCCGATCTACGAGAAGAGCGCAGCGTACGGTCACTTTGGCCGCGAAGAGCCGGAATTCTCGTGGGAAGCCACCGACAAGGCAGCCGCGCTGCGCGCCGCCGCCGGTCTGTAAGCGTTTCCTTACCCGGCCCGTTCGAAACCCCGCTGGTCCATCCGGGCCGCGGGGTTTTTTGTTGCCGGCGCATCACGTTGGTGCGAGGCGCCAAGCGAGTAGAATCCGGTCAAACCGATCTTCACGGAACCGCCATGTCCCTGGACCTGATCCGCACCCAGCCGTACACCGACTGGTCGCCCGAGGTAACACCCGAAACGCGCGCCACGCTGCGCCGCGAGCTGGAGCAGGGCGCCGTGCTGTACTTCCCGAACCTGCATTTCCACTTCCAGCCCGGCGAGGAGCGTTTTCTCGATCCGCGTTACTCGGATGGCAAGTCAAAGAACATCAACCTGCGTGCCGACGACCAGACCGTGCGCGGCGCCGCCGGTACCGCGCAGGACCTGACCGAGCTCTACAACCTGATCCATCGTTATGCGCAGTCGAGCGAAGCGCTGATCCGCGCGCTGCTGCCCGAGTACCTGCCGCACATGACGCGCGCGGGCACTTCGTTGCGGCCGAGCGAGATCGCCGGCCGCCCGGTGAGCTGGCGCAAGGACGATACACGCCTGCACGTGGATTCGTTTCCGTCGAATCCGATGCTGGGCAAACGCCTGCTGCGCGTGTTCCACAATATCGACCCGGAAGCGCCGCGGGTGTGGCGGGTTGGTGAGCCGTTCGGCGATTTCGCGCGGCGCTTCGTGCCGCAGACACATGGCATGTGGCCAGGCCAGGCATGGCTGATGAAGACGCTGCATATCACCAAGCGCACGCGCAGTGAGTACGACCACCGCATGCTGCAACTGCATGACCTGGCCAAGGCCGATCTCGAATACCAGAAGACCGTGCCGCAGCAGGAGTTTCATTTCCCGCCAGGCGCCACATGGATCGTGTTCAGCGACCAGTTGCTGCACGCGGCCATGCGCGGCAAGGCGATGATGGAACAGACGATCTACCTGGACGCGGCCGCGATCGGCGACCGTACCCATTCGCCAGAGGCCGTACTGTCGCGCATGCTGGGCAAGCCAATGCTGGCGGCCTGACAGATCGCCGGCCTGCCGTCCTAGCGCATCAGCATCTTCAGCATCGACTCGAACCGTTTGCCGTAGGGCGGCTTGAGCAGGCCCGCGCCATTGAAGCCGGCCTGGTGGAATACCGGCTTGAGTTTGGAGAAAGTCTCGAAGCCGGCCTTGCCGTGATAAACACCCATACCGCTCGGGCCGACGCCGCCAAACGGCAGGTCGTCCTGGGCAATATGGAACAAGGTGTCGTTGACGGTCACGCCGCCGGCCACCGTCTGCTGCATCACGCGATTCACGACATCGCTTTGCTTGTCGAAGACATACAACGCCAGCGGCCGCGGCCGCGCGTTGACGAATGCAATGGCGTCATCGATGCTGCGATAGGTCACCACAGGCAGCACCGGCCCGAAAATCTCTTCCTGCATGGCCTTGACGTCGTCCGGCACGTCGATCAACAGCACCGGCGGCAATTGCCGTACGCTGGGGTCGGGCTGTGCATTGGTCAAGGGCACCACGCCAGCACCGGCCGCGCCAGCGGCATCGATCATTGATACCAGCCGGTCGAAATGCCGCGGGCTGATGATGCTGGTGTAGTCGGGGTTGCGCGCGATATCGGGATAGAGCCGATCCACCACGCTTCGCGCGGCCTGCGCAAAGCGGTCGCGCTGCTCGGCGGCCACCAGCACATAGTCTGGCGCGATACAGGTCTGGCCCGCATTGAGCAGTTTGCCAACCAGGATCCGTTCCACCGCACGTTCGAAGTCGGCACCGGGACCGATGATGGCCGGCGACTTGCCGCCCAGTTCCAGCGTGACGGGGGTCAGGTTCGCAGCGGCGGCCTTCATCACGTGATGGCCAACGTTGGTCGAGCCCGTGAACAGCAGATGGTCGAACGGCAGCGCGCTGAACGTAGCGGCTACGTCGGCATCGCCGTTGATCACGGCCACTTCGTCGGGCGCGAACGTGGCTTGCACCAGCCGGGCGAACAGTTCGGAAAAACGTGGCGTATATTCCGACAGCTTGACCATGGCCCGATTGCCCGCCACCAGCGCACCGGCCAGCGGCCCGATGGTCAGGTAGAGCGGATAGTTCCACGGCACCACGATGCCGATCACGCCCAGTGGCTGCGGCATCAGGCGCGACTTGCCGGGTTTGAACCAGAGTCCGGTGCGGGCCCGGCGCACGCGCATCCAGCGCTTGCCATGCCGCAGTGCATCATCGATGCCGGCCAGGCTCGGAAAAACTTCCAGCAGCGCGGTTTCCTGACGCGGCCGATTGGTGAAATCCGCGCTGATGGCCTCGGCGATGGCCTGGTGGTTGTCGCGCACCAGGCGCTTGAGCCGGCGCAGCCTGTCGGCACGGACCTCCCATGCCGGCGTCTGCTCGTGGCGCGATGCGGCGCGCATGGCATTGAACACAGTGGACATGGCGGGCACTTCTCTCATTGTGGTGGTCTCCTTCCCGTGATCTGTATTCCATGGGCCATCGCGCAACATAAAACAGCAAGCGCGTTATATCAATGGAATCAGTGGAGCCTTTCTTTCAAACGTCTCGCGCATGGCGCGCCAATGCGGGCCGGGCCCCTTTGCCCCCTTCACCGCCCCGACGGCAGCGCCTACACTTGATTTTCGCAGCGGACGTCCGCCGGGGACTGGATCGGCACCGGACACGCGGGGAGACAGATGGAAACGACTTTTGACTATCTCGTCGTGGGCGCCGGCTCGGCCGGCTGTGCACTGGCGGGGCGGTTGGCTGACAGTGGCAGCGACACGATTGCGCTGCTCGAGGCAGGTGCACACGATCATCATGTGCTGGTGCGCACACCCGTGGGCTGTGCGGCGATGCTGCCGCGTGCCGGCGCGCGCAATTATGGCTACCAGACCGTGCCCCAGGACGAACTGGGCGGCCGGCGCGGCTATCAGCCGCGCGGCCGGGGCCTGGGCGGGTCTTCGTCGATCAACGCGATGATCTATGTGCGCGGCCGCCCCAGCGACTACGATGGCTGGGCCGCCGCGGGCTGCGACGGCTGGGCATGGGACGACGTGCTGCCGTATTTCCGGCGCGCCGAATGCAACGAACGCGTGGCCGGCCACGACGACGATCCGCTACATGGCGGCACCGGGCCGCTGCACGTCAGCGACCTGCGCTCGCCCAATCCGTTCGGCCAGCATTTCATCGATGCGGCACAGCATGCCGGCATCGTGCGCAACGACGATTTCAATGGTGAGGAGCAGGAAGGCGTAGGCTGGTACCAGGTCACACAGCACAACGGCGAACGCTGGAATGCCGCGCGGGCCTACCTGCATGGCGGCAATGTACGCGACCGCAGCCGTAACGGCGGACGCAGCCATCTGCAGGTGATGACCGGCACACAGGTGCTGCGCATCCTGTTCGAAAAGCGTCGCGCGGTGGGCGTGCTGGCCTGGCGCGATGGCCAGGAGATCGTTCTGCGTGCGCGTCGCGAGGTCATTGTCTCGGCGGGGGTATTCGGCTCGCCACAACTGCTGATGGTTTCGGGCGTGGGCCCGGCCCGGCATCTGCAGGAGCACGGCATTGCCGTGGTGCATGATCTGGCCGGTGTTGGCGGCAATCTGCAGGACCATCTCGACATCATCCTGCACAAACGCGTGGCGGCGCCCGAGCTGTTCGGGATATCGCCGGGCGCGGTGCGCAGGCTGATCGGCGAATACCTGCGGTACCGGCGTGACCGTTCCGGCATGATGACATCAAACTTTGCCGAAGCCGGTGCGTTCGTACGCAGCCGCCCCGGACTGGCCGAGCCCGACCTGCAGTTGCACTTCGTGGTGGGCATGGCCGACAACCATATGCGCCGCGTGAATTTCGGACATGGTTATTCCTGCCACGTCTGCGTGCTGCGGCCGCGTAGCCGTGGCCTGGTCGGACTGGCTTCCCCGGACATGCGCGACGCCCCGCGCATCGACCCGCGCTATTTGTCGGATCCGCAGGACATGGAGGACATGCTGGCCGGGCTGCGCATCGTGCGCGACATTTTTGCCCAGGCACCACTGTCCGTCTTCGGCGGGCGGGAACTGTATTCGGCAGGACTGCGGCTGGACGGCAGTGACGACGACGCGGCGCGCGCGCTGATTCGCCAGCACGCCGATACGATCTATCACCCCGTAGGCACGTGCCGCATGGGCATGGACGCGCTTGCCGTGGTGGACCCGCAGTTGCGCGTGCGCGGCGTGGAGGGCTTGCGGGTGGTGGATGCGTCGATCATGCCGACACTGATTGGCGGCAATACCAACGCACCGGCGATCATGATCGGCGAGCGTGCGCATGACCTGATCCGCTATGCCCCGCATGTCACGCTGCGGATTACGGAGGCAGCCGTGGCGGGTTGATTACCCCCGCATCTGGAACTGTCCCACCATGTCGCGCAGCTTGCCGGCCTGTTCGTCCAGCGATTGCGCGGCCGCGGCAGCTTCTTCCACGAGCGCGGCGTTCTGCTGCGTGACCTGGTCCATCTGGCCCACGGCGTGGCCGACCTGCTCGATACCGGCGCTCTGTTCCTGCGATGCCGCCGAGATTTCGGCGATGATGTCCGACACGCGCTTCACGGCATGACGGATCTCGGTCATCGTGTTGCCCACGCCTTCTGCCTGCGTGGAGCCGGTGCGCACGGTGTCGACCGATGCTTCGATCAATTCCTTGATTTCCTTGGCCGCGCTCGACGAACGCTGCGCCAGGCTGCGCACCTCGCCGGCCACCACCGCAAAGCCGCGGCCTTGCTCACCGGCACGTGCCGCTTCGACGGCGGCGTTCAGCGCCAGGATATTGGTCTGGAATGCGATGCCTTCGATCAGGTTCGTGATCTCGGCAATGCGCTCCGAGCTGCTGCTGATGGCGCCCATCGTACCCACCATCTGTTGTACGGAGTGATTGCCTTCATCGGCCACCAGCGCCGCATTCGATGCCAGTGACGACGCCTGGCGCGCATTCTCGGCATTCTGCCGCACGGTAGCCGTGAGCTGCTCCATGCTCGACGCGGTTTCTTCCAGCGATGCAGCCTGCTGCTCGGTGCGCGACGACAGGTCGACATTGCCTGCGGCAATCTGCGCGGCGGCTACGCTGACCGAATCGGTGGAGCGGCGCACTTCGCGCAGCGTGCCGGACACGCGCTCGATCAGTGTGTTGAACGATTGCGCGGTCAGGCCGACTTCATCGAGACGGCCTACCGGTGCGCGGCAATCGAGATCGAGCGACGTGCTGACATGCGACAGCGTGCCCTGGATCTCGTCGAGGCTGGTGCGAATGCGGCGATACAGTCCGATCGCCATGAAGCCCGTCAGCGCGATAGCCACCACGATCACGAGTGAGAACACGCGTACCGCCCACTGATGTTGCGCCTTGTTGGCGGCGACTGCTTCGTCGCCGAGCCGGGTGTTGTACTCGATGTGATCGTCGATGGCCTTGCGCAGCGCGACGGACGTCTGCAGCAGTGCCCCGGCCGTCAAGGCCTGCTGGGTGGCCGCATAATCATTGTTCTTCGATTGCTCGTAGAAGCCGGCGAACTGGTCGCGGAACTGCTTCGCGGCAGCGCGGTCTGCCTCGAGCAGCTTGCGGTCCGTGTCGTCGGCAATGTATTCGCGCTCGTACTTGCCGGCGAGGTCGTCGAATCGCGTGATGGCCTTGTCGACGGCTGCTTCGGCATTGGCCTTGTCGCTCTGGTTTTCGCTCATCGCATGGCGATACAGCGAGACGCGCATGGTTGAAATCGCATCGTTGATATTGTTCAACGTACGCACGCTGGTCAGCGTGTTGTCGTTGAAGAATTCGAAGCGTTGTTGGGACTGGTTCATCTGCCAGATACCGCCAAGGCCGACGAAGAGTAAGGCGAGTAACGCGAGGGACAGCGTGAGAAGCAGACGTTTGCTGATATTCATGGGGCATGTGGCGGCACACGTTACTTGGCGCATGCCGTCCGTTGTGGCGACTTGGTTTTCGCAGCGGGCGGGAGCCCGTCGCCACAACGTTTACGGCGGGGCGTCCGGCCCCTGAAGATGGCATTGTTGCGATGCGGCATCTCGTGTGCGATCTCCGCACACTATGCGTGTCAGCTCGGCCAGGCGCGATCCGTAATGCGTATCAAAGTGCCGGTATCTGCATCCAGCGTGCCGAATACCCTTCCGTGCTGGCGGCCCAGACGGCTTGCCACGAAATGCTCGGCCGATTCCGCGTGGCCATGCGCGATCATCAACGCCGCCTGAGCAGTCAATACCAGTCCCTGCGCAAAGCGGCGCCCGCTGGCTTCGAGCGCATCGGCCGGACCGTGCAGCATGGCCTGCAGCGACGCCAGTTCAGCGCGTACCGCGGCGTGGCCATTGGACAGTCGCGCGAGGTCCTGCAGTATGCGCGCGCCATCGTCGGGATTGCGTTGCAATGCACGCAATACGTCAAGGCACATGATGTTGCCCGAACCTTCCCAGATCGAATTGACCGGCGCCTCGCGATACAGCCGTGCCATTGGTCCTTCCTCGACATAGCCGTTGCCGCCCCAGACTTCCATGGCCTCGCCGGTGGCTTCCAGCGCGCGCTTGCAGATCCAGAACTTGGCGGCCGGCGTCATCACGCGTTTCCAGGCCGCGGCCAGCGGATCATCGTCGGCATGCTCGAACGCATTGGCCAACGCCATCATCATGAGCGCGGCCGCCTCGGACTCGAGCGCCAGGTCGGCCAGCACATTGCGCATCAGCGGTTGGTCCGACAGCAGCTTGCCGAACGCCATGCGATGGCGCGCGTGATGCAGCGCCTGCACCAGTCCCGCGCGCAGCAGCGCGGCGCTGCCGATCACGCAATCGAGACGGGTATTGGTGGCCATCTCGATGATCGTGGGAATGCCGCGGCCTTCCTCGCCGATCAGGATGCCGGTGGCGCCGCGGAATTCCACTTCGCTGCTCGAATTGGAACGGTTGCCGAGCTTGTCCTTGAGCCGCTGGATCAGGATCGGATTCTTGCTGCCATCGTCGCGAAAGCGTGGCACGAAGAAACATGACAACGGGCCATCGGCCGCACCCATGCGCGCCACCACCAGGTGCGCATCGCACATCGGCGCCGAGAAAAACCACTTGTGCCCGGTCAGCGCATAGTCGGCGCCGCGCCCCTCGCCACGCACGGGCATGGCCACCGTCGTGTTGGCGCGCACATCGGAGCCACCCTGTTTTTCCGTCATGCCCATGCCGATCATCACGGCGGTCTTGTCGCGCCAGGGCAGGTCGCGCGGATCGTGCTCCTTCGTGTAGAGGCGGGGTTCGAGATCGCGGAACAGGGCCGGCTCCTTGCCCAGGACCGGAATGCTGGCCAGCGTCATCGTGGTGGGACACAGCGACCCCGATTCGACCTGGGCCTGCAGGTAGTAGCCGGCCGTGCGCGCGGCCCATGCGCCTGCGCGCGGTTGTGCGAATGGCAGGGCTTGCAGTTGCTGGCTACGCAGCAGTGCCAGCAGGTGATGCCAGGCGGGATGGAACTGAACCTGGTCGATGCGTTCGCCGGTGCGGCTGTGCGTATGCAACTCCGGCGCAAACCGGTTGGCATCGGCCGCCCAGCCCTGTACCTCGGCGTCGCCGAGCCTTGATCCATAGGTGGACAGCGCATCGGTGTGCCAACTTCCGCCAAGCCGGTCCAGCGCCGCGCGCAGGCCCGGATCGGTATCGAACAGGTTGTAGCCGGCAAGGTCGGGCACCTGGTTGAACACGCCGTGGGTTTGCGCGCTATCCATGGCGACGACGGATGTGGCGGTCATGGCATCTCCTGGGGCGGCACTGGCGGCCGCTGTTGATTACGGACTACCTGCTGCGGGCCATGGTACGGCAATCCAGCCGTTCGCAATACACGTGGGAAACTGGTTTGCGAAGCGTCGCGCTGCCCACTTTGCGCGTATCGTGCAGCGCAGCATGGCATTCCGATACCGTGATGCACGACAGCCGCGACAGAATTTTGGGTAGCGCGGCGCAAGCCCTTGTGCTTAAATTCACCCCGTTGGATGAAACAGGGGTGCCGTCCGGATGGGCCGGGCGGCTGAGAGAGTCCCTTCGAACCCGATCCGGCTAGTACCGGCGTGGGAAGTTTCACATGAACCGAATCGCTCTTGTCCCGCGGGATTTCCGCAACGGGACGCCGCCGCCGGCCCAGCCGCGCAGGCTGGCTCACAGGGCTCCTGGTTTCGTCCATCCCCGCAAGAGAGAGGACGACACCCATGGCCCGTACTGCCCCCGCCGCTTCGTTTGAATCGCTGGAAAGCGATCTCGACCAGAAATTTGCCTATCCGGCTTCCAGCAAGACCTACCTGACCGGCAGCCGCCCGGACATTCGTGTGCCGCTGCGCACGATCCTGCAGACGGCCACGCGCACCGACAAGGGCGAGATGGCCAACCCGCCGATCCCGGTCTATGACACCTCGGGTCCGTACAGCGACCCCGACGTGCATATCGACCTGAAGGCCGGCCTGCCGCCCGTGCGCGCGCAGTGGATTGCCGAACGCAACGACACGGAAGTGCTGTCCGGCCTGTCGTCGGAGTATGGCCTGGCACGTGCCAACGATCCGGCCACCGCGCACCTGCGTTTTGCGCAACTGACCAATCCGCGTCGTGCCAAGGCCGGCGCGAACGTGTCGCAGATGCACTACGCGCGCCGCGGCATCATCACGCCCGAGATGGAATACGTGGCGCTGCGTGAATCGCTGAACCTGCAGGCGCTCTACGACAAGCCCGAGTACAAGGCGCTGCTGCGCCAGCATCCGGGCAATGCGCTCGGTGCCTCGCTGCCGCTGCGTCCGGAAGACATGACGCCGGAATTCGTGCGTCGCGAAGTGGCCTCGGGCCGCGCCATCATCCCCGCCAACATCAACCACACGGAACTGGAGCCGATGGCCATCGGCCGCAACTTCCGCGTGAAGATCAACGGCAACCTCGGCAACTCGGCCGTGACGTCGTCGCTGGCCGAGGAAGTGGAAAAGATGGTGTGGTCGATCCGCTGGGGCGCCGACACCATCATGGACCTGTCCACCGGCAAGCACATCCACGAAACGCGTGAATGGATCCTGCGCAACTCGCCGGTACCCATCGGCACGGTGCCGATCTACCAGGCGCTGGACAAGACCGGTGGCATTGCTGAGGACCTGACCTGGGAAATGTTCCGCGACACGCTGGTGGAGCAGGCCGAGCAGGGCGTGGACTATTTCACGATCCACGCCGGCGTGCTGCTGCGCTACGTGCCGATGACCGCCGATCGCGTGACCGGCATCGTGTCGCGCGGCGGCTCGATCATGGCCAAGTGGTGCCTGGCCCACCACAAGGAAAACTTCCTGTACACGCACTTCGACGAGATCTGCGAAATCATGAAGGCGTACGACGTGTCGTTCAGCCTCGGTGATGGCCTGCGTCCGGGCTGTATAGCCGATTCGAACGACGACGCGCAATTCGGTGAACTGCGCACGCTGGGCGAACTGACGGCCAAGGCATGGGAACACGATGTGCAGGTCATGATCGAGGGCCCGGGCCACGTGCCGCTGCAGCGCATCCAGGCCAATATGGACGAGGAGCTCAAGCATTGCTACGAGGCGCCGTTCTACACGCTGGGACCGCTGGTCACCGACATCGCGCCGGGCTACGACCACATCACCAGCGGCATTGGTGCCGCCAATATCGGCTGGATGGGCACGGCCATGCTGTGCTATGTCACGCCGAAGGAACACCTGGGCCTGCCGGACAAGGAAGACGTGCGCGAGGGCATCATCACGTACAAGATTGCCGCCCATGCCGCCGACCTGGCCAAGGGCTGGCCTGGCGCGCAGTTGCGTGACAATGCGCTGTCCAAGGCGCGCTTCGAGTTCCGTTGGGAAGACCAGTTCAACCTGGGCCTCGATCCCGAGCGTGCGCGTTCGTTCCACGATGCAACGCTGCCGGCCGAAGGCGCGAAGATCGCCCACTTCTGCTCGATGTGCGGGCCGAAGTTCTGCTCGATGAAGATCACGCAGGAAGTGCGCGACTACGCGGCATCGCTGCCCGCGGCCGAACGTGGCATGGAAGAAAAGTCGATCGAGTTCGTGAAGTCGGGCTCGAAGATCTACTCGTAAGCCACCACGCATTGCCTTGCAGGAAGGGCACGGCCTCGCGGCCGTGCCCGGTAGTGGCATCACCGCAGTAACGGAAGTACCAGAGTCCCGCGCGCGGCGCCCCCACGCGGCGCGGCGGTATTCACCCAACTGGAGGCCGGACGGCGCAACCGTTTGCCCATGCCGCCGGCATACAAGCCCATGACAGCAGTACAGTCCTTCGATGTCGCCATCCTTGGCGCCGGCCTGGCCGGGCGTTTGTCCGCCTGGCAACTGGTACGCGCGGGCGCCCGCGTGGCGCTGGTGGAACGTGGCGGCCCCGACGGCAGCGGTTCCGCCGCGCATGTCGCGGCGGCCATGCTGGCGCCGCTGGCCGAATCGGCTATCGCCGAACGGCGTATCGTCGACCTCGGCATTGCCAGTGTCGACCTGTGGCGCAGCTGGATTCAGGAACTGACCGAACCCGTATTTTTTCAGGAAGATGGCACGCTCGTGGTGTGGCACGCACGTGACCGCAGCGAAGTGTCGCTCTTCACCGGCCGCATGCGTGCGGTGGCGCCTGCCGAACTGGTGCAGGCACGCCTGCGCGCGCTGGACGGCAACGGCGTGGGCCAGGTCGAGCCGGCGCTGGCCGGACGCTTTCCCCAGGGCCTGCTGTTGCAGGGTGAAGGGCAGCTCGACAATCGCGGCGCCATGCGCGCATTGCTGGCCTGTGCGATCGCGGGCGGCATGCACTGCGTGTGGGAAGCGGGCGAAGTCGATGCCGATGCCTTGCCGTCGCTCGGCATTCGTGCCGATGTGGTGCTCGACTGTCGCGGCCTGGGCGCACGCGCCGCATGGAGCGATGCGTCCGGCACGCAGGAAAAGCCCTTGCCGGGCCTGCGCGGCCTGCGCGGCGAAGTGGTCCGCGTGCATGCGCCCGATGTAAAGTTGCATCGCCCGGTGCGTCTGCTGCATCCGCGCTACCCGATCTACATCGCGCCGAAGCCCAACGATCTCTACGTGATCGGCGCCACCGAAATCGAAAGCGAGGACGACTCGCCGATGAGCGTGCGGTCCGCGCTCGAACTGCTGTCGGCCGCGCACTCGCTGCATCCCGCGTTTGGCGAGGCGCGCGTGCTTGAACTCAATGTGCAGCGCCGTCCCACGCGTCCCGACCATTTGCCCGCAATCCGGGTGGACCAGCAAGCGCGCGTGGTGCGCGTGAACGGACTGTATCGGCATGGCTGGCTGATTGCGCCGGCCGTGACCGAAGCCGCATGCCACGTGGTGCGCGCGATGCTGGCCGGCGATCCGGTCGCGCATGCGGTGCCGTCGGCGCTGCGCTGGCCCGGCATGATCGAGGCGGTGCAGGAGCCTGCGCAGTTTGCGCGCAACGTGCTGGCCGATGCCGGCGGCACGCTGCATTAACCAGAAAGACATCATGCAAATTCTGCTCAATGGCCGATCGCTGGAGCTGCCCGACGCCGCGACGCTGGCCGACGCGGTGACGGTTGCCGCCATCGCGCCGCCATTCGCGGCGGCAGTGAATGGCCAGTTTGTTCCGCGTGCCGCGCATGCAAATACGTCGCTCGCCGCGGGCGACCAGATCGACCTCGTGCAACCCGTGACGGGAGGCTAAGCCACCATGACATTCGAACCTGCCGAAACCCTGCGCGATCCGTTCGTGCTGTATGGGGAATCATTCGATTCCCGCCTGCTGCTGGGTACGTCCCGCTACCCGTCGCCCGCCACGCTGCAGGCCGCGGTGGAGGCATCGCGCCCGGCCATGATCACGGTAGCGCTGCGCCGCCAGTCGGCGGTGGGCAGTGGCGACGGCCAGACGCTCGGTGGCGAGACGTTCTGGCAGATGCTGCGCAAGCTGGGCGTACCGGTGTTGCCGAATACCGCCGGCTGCTTCGCGGCACAGGAAGTCATCACCACGGCCATGATGGCGCGCGAGGTATTCGAGACCGACTGGATCAAGCTTGAACTGATTGGCGATGACTACACGCTGCAGCCCGATACGCTGAACATGCCCGCCGTGGCGGAGACGCTGATCAAGGAAGGCTTCAAGGTGCTGCCGTACTGCACCGAGGACCTGGTGCTGTGCCGTCGGTTGCTCGACGTGGGCTGCCAGGCGCTGATGCCGTGGGCTGCGCCGATCGGAACGGGCCGGGGCGCGGTGAACCCGCACGCAATGCGCACGCTGCGCGACCGCTTGCCCGATACGCCGCTGATCGTCGACGCAGGCCTCGGCCTGCCGTCGCACGCGGCGCAGGTGCTGGAATGGGGCTACGACGGCGTGCTGCTCAACACCGCGGTGGCACAGGCTGCTTATCCGGTGAACATGGCACGCGCCTTTGCGCTGGCCGTCGAGGCGGGCCGCACCGCTTACCTCGCGGGGCCAATGCCCGAGCGTGAGGTGGCGCAGGCCAGCACGCCCGTGGTCGGCATGCCGTTCTGGCACGCCGAAGGCGCGGAGGATCGTGCATGACGCGCCAGGGAGTTGCCGCGGCCATCGACGCCGCAATGTTCGAAGACCTGATGCAACGCTTTGCCACGATGTTCGGCCGTGACGAAACGCCGTGGCAGGCGTGGCCGGTTGCCAACGCGCCGGCTACGCTGGGCCATCACGACGTGGTGTTGTCGGATGGCGAGGCGACCGCCGCCGAGATCGATCGTATCGGCGCGGCCAATGCCGTGCTGATCGAGTCGGAGCGTGAAGGCGGCCGCTGGATCGATACCGTGCGTTCGCCAATGGGCACCTGGGTGCTCGAGGTGGCTGCCGACGACGACACCGCGCATTCGCCGGCCTTCGTGGCCGTGCTGTGCGCGGCATTGTCGCTGCATTTTCCCGCGCATGATGCGTTGTGCATCGCCCGCGCATGGCAACCGGGCAGCGCGGCCTGGCCGAGCGACTTTGCACGCTTCCCGCGCGTTCGCCACGCAGCGCTGGCTTCTCCAGACCAACCTGCGAAGGCGTTCGCGCCGTGCCCCCCGGACCTTGGCCTCTATGCGGTCATGCCCACGGCGGACTGGATCGAAAAGCTCGTGCCGCTGCAGGTGCCGACCGTGCAACTGCGCTTCAAGTCCGACGATGCCGCCGCCGTGAAGGCCGAGATTGCGCGCGCCGCCAGGGCCGCCAAGGGCTCGGCGTCACGGTTGTTCATCAATGACCACTGGCGCGTGGCCATCGACCATCACGCCGCCTGCGGCGGTGACAGCGGTATCTACGGCATCCACCTCGGACAGGAAGATCTCGACGAAGCCGATCTCGATGCGATTCGCGCCTCGGGTCTGCGCCTTGGCGTCTCGACGCATGGCTATGCCGAAATGCTGCGGGTGGCGGCGCTTGCACCCAGCTACCTGGCGCTCGGGGCGATCTTCCCGACCACGACCAAGGTCATGCCGACCCAGCCGCAAGGCATGGGTCGGTTCCAGTCGTATGTGAAGCTGATGAAGCCGGTGATTCCGTCACTGGTCGGGATCGGCGGCGTGAACGCCAGCAACATGCGTGAGGTATTGGCCGTGGGGGTGGGCAGCGCTGCCGTGGTGCGCGCGATTACCGAGGCCAGCGATGTGCCGGCGGCAGTAAGCGGGCTGAACGCGTTGTTTGTTTGACGGTGGCGTCGGTCTTCCAGCGCCGGCCCTCACCCCCCAGCCCCTCTGCCGCAGGCGGTAGAGGGGCGCGAAAGCAGCGCGGCACAGCGATACTTTGGGCGCTAACCGGCCATTGCCGCTGGTCGTGCCACGCCATTCCGCATATCCTCTCCATCCAGTCATCAAAGGAATGAGGTTCCGCCATACGGAACCCTGCAGAGAGGAAACAGCCGTGACCCAGATCATCCCCGCCGCGCCAGGCACCCCCGAAAAGCCTTACTTCGGCATCGACATTCCGCTGATGCGCCTGCTGGGCCTGCAGCCCGTGTACATGGAAGAGGGCCTGTGCCGCACGCGCCTGCCGGCCAATGCCACTGTGGTGAACAGCCGTGGCGACGTGCATGGCGGCACATTGATGGCGGTGCTGGACTTCACGCTGAGCGGCGCGGCACGCTCGCACGCGCCGCTGGACGTGGGCGTGATCACGATCGACATGTCGACACATTTCCTGTCGGCCGCGCGCGGTGAACTGACGTTCGAATCGCGTTGCATCCGCCGTGGCAACAAGATCGCCTTCTGCGAGGGCGAGGCCCGGGACGCGTCAGGCACGGTGTGCTGCGTGGCACGTGCGTCGTTCAAGCTCGTGCCGCTGGCCGGCGGAAACTAACCCCGCGGTGGTTCGGCCGGCCGATAGACAGCCAGGAACCGCACGCGCTCGGTAATGCCGTAGTCGGCGGGCGCGTATTGCATCAGCCAGTCTCCCGGCTTGCCGGTCAATACGTCGCCACCGGCCGAGCGTTCGATCGCGAACGCTTGCGCCATTTCCCTGGCCAGCACCGGTACCGGCTGGTTGCGATAGGGGCCGGCCTCGCCATGGGCGTGCGGCCCGGCGGCGACGTAGCGCGCGTCGAACCGTGCGCGGGAGACCACCCAGCGGTCGCCCGTGGCGCCGGTCACGATGGCATCGCCGCGCCCATACCGGTTCGGGCCCTCGCGGCTGACCAGTTCGCCCGGATCGGCGGCGAAAACCACCTGTACGGTTTCATCCTTTACATACCAGCGCGCGGCGGGGTCGTCGCGCAAGTCGACGTTGGTCAGCGTTTGCATGTCGATTTATCCCACTACCCGTGGCGCAAAGCCGTGATTGAGCGGACCGTTGCCGGCCCCGATGCGAAACCGTGCGCCGGCGGCAATCGCGTTGGCAACGTAGTCGAGTGCGGTGCCCACGGCATCGGGCAGTGCGTCGCCGCGTGCCAGTTGCGCGGCGATGGCCGCTGCCAGCGTGCAGCCGGTGCCGTGCAGGTTCGGCGTGTCGATGCGCGGATGCGTGTACACGCGCGTGGTGCCGTCAGCGAGCATCAGCAGGTCGTCGAGTCCGGTGGCGCCGGGGCCATCGTCCTCGAGGTGCCCACCCTTGAGCAGCACGGCCTGGCAACCCATGGCCAGCAGGTCCGCTGCGGCGGTTTCCATTTCCGCGCGTCGTGCGATACGGCGGCCCAGCAGGTATGACGCTTCCGGCAGGTTCGGCGTGACCAGCATCGCACGCGGGAACAGCAGCCTGACCATTGCCTGGCTGGTCGCGTCGTCTGACAGCGTGGCGCCGGAGGTCGAGATCATGACCGGGTCCACCACAAGCTTGCGCATGCCGTGACGGTCCACGGCACCGGCCACGGCCTCGACGATGGCGGCCGTGCCGAGCATGCCGGTCTTGGCCGCATCCACGCCGATATCGCTGGCCACTGCGTCGATCTGTGCGGCCACCATGTCGGCCGGGATGGCATGCACGCCGGTCACTCCCAGCGTGTTCTGGGCCGTGATGGCCGTGATCGCGCTCATGCCAAAGCAGCCGAGCGCGGCAAAGGTCTTCAGGTCCGCCTGGATGCCGGCGCCGCCACCGGAGTCGGAGCCGGCGATGGTCAGGGTGCGGGGTGGCGTGGGGAGCATGTGCAAGGCGCGAACAATCGGAAACAAAAAGCTGGCAAAAAGCCGGAAAAAATCTGGGGGTTCGCGCCACAGGGCGCGAACAGGCACGCTACAATACCGCCACTCCGAGGAGCGTTGCAACGGATGGCTCTCCATTCGCCAGGCTCGGACTGTCTCAACGGCGCTCGCTGTTCCGTGGTTTGCACGGACGCGAGTCGACCTGTCTGCCTGCCAGCCACATGTCACGTACTACGTGCATCGTGCGCGGTGCGGCCACTATTCCTCCCGTCCCTGCGTCCACTTCTACATCGAACGGAGTGACTCATGAACGCTGTGACTGACCTCAAGCAAGACTACATCGTGGCCGACATCGGCCTGGCCGGCTGGGGCCGCAAGGAAATCGCCATTGCCGAAACCGAAATGCCGGGCCTGATGGCGATCCGCGACGAATTCGCCGCCGCCCAGCCGCTCAAGGGCGCCCGCATCGCCGGTTCGCTGCACATGACGATCCAGACCGCCGTGCTGATCGAAACGCTCAAGGCACTGGGCGCGGACGTGCGCTGGGCCTCGTGCAACATCTATTCGACGCAGGACCATGCCGCTGCCGCCATCGCCGCAACGGGCACGCCGGTATTTGCGTTCAAGGGCGAATCGCTGAAGGAATACTGGGACTTCACGCACCGCATCTTTGACTGGACCAACGGCGAGACGCCGAACATGATCCTGGACGACGGCGGCGACGCCACGCTGCTGCTGCACCTGGGCGCCCGCGCCGAGAAGGATGCATCGCTGATCGCCAAGCCGACCAGCGAGGAAGAAACCTACCTGTTCGCGGCCATCAAGGAAAAGCTGGCCAAGGATGCGGGCTGGTACAGCCGTAACCTGGAAGCCATCCGTGGCGTGACCGAGGAAACCACCACGGGCGTGCACCGCCTGTACCAGATGGCGCAAAAGGGTGAACTGAAGTTCCCTGCCATCAACGTGAACGACTCGGTGACCAAGAGCAAGTTCGACAACCTGTACGGCTGCCGTGAATCGCTGGTGGACGGCATCAAGCGCGCTACCGACGTGATGATCGCCGGCAAGATCGCCATCGTGGCCGGCTACGGCGACGTGGGCAAGGGCAGCGCCCAGGCGCTGCGCGCGCTGTCGGCACAGGTGTGGGTGACCGAGATCGACCCGATCTGCGCACTGCAGGCCGCGATGGAAGGCTACCGCGTGGTGACGATGGACTACGCCGCCGAACACGGCGACATCTTCGTGACCTGCACCGGCAACTACCACGTGATCACGCATGACCACATGGCGAAGATGAAGGACCAGGCCATCGTCTGCAACATCGGCCACTTCGACAACGAAATCGACATCGCGTCGATCGAGAAGTACGAATGGGACGAGATCAAGCCGCAGGTGGACCACGTGGTGTTCCCGGACGGCAAGAAGCTGATCATCCTGGCCAAGGGCCGCCTGGTGAACCTGGGTTGCGCCACGGGCCATCCGTCGTACGTGATGAGCAGCTCGTTCGCCAACCAGACCATCGCCCAGATCGAACTGTGGGCCGAGCGCGACAGCGGCAAGTACCCGGTTGGCGTGTACGTGTTGCCGAAGCACCTGGACGAGAAGGTGGCACGCCTGCAGCTGCGCAAGCTCAACGCGCAACTGACCGAGCTGACCGACCAGCAGGCCGCCTACATCGGCGTGCAGAAGCAAGGCCCGTACAAGGCCGACCACTACCGCTACTGATCGGTACTGCGTTGCCGGCGGTTTGCTCCTCTCTCCCGCGGCGCGGGAGAGAGGCAGGGGGGAGAGGGCATTCACGAACTCTCCCGGCCTGCCGCCCCTCACAGACCAGCACCAACCACAACAAAGGACTCCCATGAGACTGTTGGCCGTTTGGATCATCAATGCCGCATCGCTGTTCCTGGTGGGTAGCCTGATCAGCGGAATCCATCTTGGCGGTTTCGGCTCGGCAATGCTTGCCGCGCTGGTGCTGGGGCTGGTCAATACGCTGATCCGGCCGATCCTGGTCATCCTGACGCTGCCGGTCACGTTGCTGACGCTGGGCCTGTTCATCTTCGTCATCAACGCGCTGTTGTTCCTGTTTGTCGGCAACCTGCTGCAAGGGTTTGTCGTCGATGGCTTCGGCTCGGCGTTGCTCGGCTCCATTCTCTACAGCGTGATCTCGTGGATCCTGTCGAGCGTATTGCTCGGCGACCGCGACTGACACTTTTGCGGGGCGCCGCCCGCGCGGCGTGCCAATCATGACTGACCGCTACTACAGCTTCGAATTCTTCCCGCCCAAGACCGCGGAAGGCGCGGAGAAACTGCGCAATACGCGTGCGCAACTGGCGCCGCTGCAGCCCAAGTACATCTCGGTGACGTTCGGCGCCGGCGGTACCACGCAACAGGGCACGCTCGATGCGGTGCTGGAAATCCAGCGCGAGGGTATCGAGGCCGCGCCGCACCTGTCGTGCGTGGGCTCCTCGCGCGAAAGCATCCGCGACATTCTCAAGACCTACCGTGATGGTGGCATTCGCCATATCGTGGCCCTGCGCGGCGACATGCCTTCGGGCATGGGCGAGATCGGTGAATTCCGCTACGCCAATGAACTGGTCGAGTTCATCCGCGCGGAAACCGGCGACTGGTTCAATATCGAAGTGGCCGCGTATCCCGAGTACCACCCGCAAGCCCGTTCGCCGCGTCACGATCTGGAAAATTTCGTGCGCAAGGTGAAGGCCGGCGCCAATTCGGCAATCACACAGTACTTCTTTAACGCCGACGCGTACTTCCGCTTTGTCGACGACGTGCGCGCGATGGGCGTCGAGGTGCCGATCGTACCCGGCATCATGCCGATCACGAATTATTCGCAACTGATGCGCTTCTCTGAAATGTGCGGTGCCGAAGTGCCGCGCTGGGTGGCCAAGAAGCTCGAATCGTTCGGCGATGACAAGGAAGCCATCCGCGCATTCGGCCTCGATGTGGTAACGGGGTTGTGCGAACGCCTGCTCCAGGCAGGTGTGCCGGGCCTGCACTTCTACACGCTGAATACGGCTGGCGCCACCAAGGCGATCTGGCAGCGCCTCAAGCTGTAATCTCCTGCGTAGCTGCGCGCCGCCAGATATTCGTGTATCTGCGGCGCGGTCGATGGTGTCATACTCGACGCCATGGTCACCGCCACCTTCCGTTTCTACGAGGAACTGAATGACTTCCTGGCGCCTTCGCAGCGCCGGCGGGACCTGTCATGCCCCTGCGCACGGGCGGCCACGGTCAAGCACATGATCGAGGCACTCGGCGTGCCGCATACCGAGGTCGAACTGATCCTCGTGAACGGCGAATCCGCGGTGTTCGAGCGCGTGGTCCAGGATGGAGACCGTGTGGCGGTCTATCCGAAGTTCGAAGCACTCGATATCACTTCATTGCTGCGGGTTCGTGAGCAGCCGCTGCGGGTAATCCGCTTCGTTGCCGATGCCCATCTGGGAGGCCTGGCGCACCTGCTGCGCATGACCGGCTTCGATACGCTCTACGACAATCATTTCGAGGATCGCGAGATCGCGCGCATTGCCGCCGATGAGCACCGTATCGTGCTGACCCGCGATCGCGAACTGCTCAAGCGGCGCGAGATCACGCACGGCTGTTATGTCCGGGCGATCAAGTCGGCGCTACAGGCGCGCGAGATCTTCGCGCGGCTCGATCTGGCCAATAGCGCCCGGCCGTTCTCGTTATGCCTCGACTGCAATGTGCCGCTGCACCGGATCGACAAGGCCGATGCACAGGGGCGCGTGCCGGAGGGTGTGTTCGAGCGTCATCAGCGCTTTGTCACATGCCCGCACTGCCGGCGCGTTTTCTGGGAAGGCTCGCATTGGCGCCGGATGCAGGAACTGGTGGCCACACTCATGCGCAGTCCCGAGCCGGAGCCGGCCCCGGACTGCGCTGCAGACTGAACTATTCGAAACGGTGGTCGATCAGCACCAGGCTCTCGTCGAGCAGGTCGAAGGCGTCACTGGCCATTGATATGTGACCCACGCGATGCCCGCCAGATTACATCACACCCCGTTCCGTCACCAGCCAGTCCATCGGCAGGTCGTGCGCCTGCGCAACAAGTGGAATGCGGCACGCGTCGAAGCCGATGCCGATGGCGAGCGGCGTTGCGCCAAGCTCCGCCATGGCTGCCAGCGTGCGGTCGTAGAAGCCGCCGCCGTAGCCAAGCCGGAACTTATCGTCGCTGAAACCGACACAGGGAATGAGCAGCGCGTCGGGCAACACGGCCTCGGTGCCGTCGGGTACCGGAATGCCGTAGTGGCCGGCGCGCATCGTCGTCTCGGGGGTCCAGGAATGGAAGTCGAGCGGCGCGCCGGGGCGGCTGACCACGGGCAGCGCGGCCATGCGGCCCGGCATTGCGCCGAGCCATCGGGCTACCGCCGCACGCGCATCGAATTCCTGCTGGATCGGCCAGTAGAAGCCCAGCCGCCGCACGCCGAGGCGTTCGAGCAGAAGGCCGAGCGCCTGTTCGATGCTGGCGTCGGCAGCCAGCCGTCCGGGCAGCTCGGCGCGCAGTGCCAGCAGTTGACGGCGCAATGCGCGGCGCGCTTCGGAAGCATCGAATTGGCGGGCGTCTGGACCGTTGTCCGGGGCTTGGGTTGGGGG
>VFQP010002416.1_pt1 | contig 20932 bp, 16 predicted proteins | sample 3512351 | NCBI WGS metagenome assembly VFQP01 (sample SAMN10412372, study PRJNA504923) | tailings metagenome | isolation source: Relicate 1 Philex TSF1 revegetated site | place: Philippines: Tuba, Benguet | collected 2017-08-29
GTGCCGGCGTAGAGCGGGACGATTTGGCGGCCTTGGATGAGGACGCGGAAGTTGCCGGGGGCGGTCTGGTCGCCAGAGGAGCCGCCGGTGTCGTTGGCGGGGTCGGCTCCGCCGCCGGTGCCCCAGAGGATGAGAGTGTCGCCGGGGTGCGCGGGACTGAGGGTCCAGGTGAAGCCGCCGAACTGGATGCTGCCGGGAGTGAAGCGAGTGAGGCTGAGGCCGCCGTTGACGTTGGCGATGGTGGATTGGGCGAGGCCGCTACCGGCGCTGTTGGCGGCGGCGATGCCGAAGCTGCGGGAGACGACAGCGACATTTTGGGGAGCACTGGTGAGGCCGTTGTAGGTGACGCGGACGGCGTAGGTTCCGATGGGGATGCTGGAGGGCAGGAGGCCCGCGAGTTGTCCCGCGGAGGTGTAGACGATTTTCGCTGGGATGGGGCTGCCGCCGGAAAGGGGAGTGAAGGTGATGGAGGTGCCGGCGAGGGCGTCGGGATAGTTCGGTCCGGCTCCGGGCTGGAGATTCGCGGGGCCCATGTTCGCTCCGAAGACGACGAAGACGGCGTTGGGGGTGAGTTTGGGTTGGTAGCCGGTGGCGTTGAGAATGCCGCCCGAGGAGATGGTGGGGGCGCCGGCTCCGGTGATGGTGAGGGTAACGGGGATGGCGGCGGGGGAGTTGCCGGGTGTGGTTGGTGTGAGGGCGATGGAGGATTGGTAGGTTCCGGCGGCGAGGCCAGTTGGGTTTACGGAAACGGTGAGAGTTGCGGGAGTTGTGCCAGCGGCTGGTGAGACGGAAAGCCAATTGGCATTGGCGGAGGCGGTGAAGGAGATCGGCGCGCCGGAGCTGGTGACGTTGATGGCTTGGGGTACTGGTGTGTTGAAGGTAAGGGTATTTGGCGTGACCAAGAGACCTGGGCCTGAAGCGGTGATGCGGCGGACTCGCATGGAGCCGGCGGGGCTGGCGGAGAGGTAGAGGTTGCCGTTGGGATCGACGACGAGGCCGCGTACGTTGCCGAGGAATGCGGCGGTGGCGGGACCGTTATCGCCGAGGGGGGTGGAGGCGTTGCCGTCGATGCCGGCGATGGTGGTGATGATGCCGGCGGCGTCGACTTTGCGGATGCGGCTGTTGCCGCTATCGGCGATGTAGAGGTTGCCGAAGGTGTCGAGGGCGAGGCCGAGGGGGCCGGAGAGGGTGGCGGCGGTGGCGGGGCCGCCATCGCCGGAGAAGCCATTGGTTCTTTGGGTGCGGCCGGCGACGGTGGTGATGAGGCCGTCGGGCGCTACTTTGCGGACACGCGATTCGCTGGCTTCGGCGATGTAGAGGTTGCCCAGGGAATCAACGGCGAGACCTTGAGGGCGGTTTACGGCAGTGGAGGTGGCGGGGACGTTGTCGCCTGAGAAAGAAACGTTACCGTTGCCGGCATAGGTGGTGATGAGGCCTGAGGGGGTGACTTTGCGCACGCGGTTGTTGCTGGAATCCGAGATGTAAAGGTTGCCTGCGGCATCGGTGGCGAGGCCAGCGGGGTAGAAGAGTTGGGCGCTGGTGGCAGGGCCGTTGTCGCCTGCGAAGCCGGGGGAGCCGGAGCCCGCGTAGGTGGAGATGATGCCTTCGGGGGTGACTTTGCGGACGCGGTGGTTTTCGCCGTCGGCGATGTAGAGGTTGCCGGCGGCGTCGAAGGCAAGGCCGGAGAGGGAGGCGTTGGGAAAGAGGGAGGCACTGGTGGCGGGGCCGCCGTCGCCGGAGAAGCCGGGAGTGCGATTGCCGGCGTAGGTGGTGAGGATGCCGCCGTTGGCGGCGATTTTTCTTACGATGGCCGAGGCGGTTTCGTAGAAGTAGATATTGCCTTGGGCGTCGACGGTGAGGCCGTTGCCCGCGGTGAGCCAGCGGGATGTGGCGACGGCGCCGTCGGCGCCATTGCAGCAAGTGGCGCTGCCGGCGACGGTGGAGATGATCTGTTGGCTTTTCGCGGCGGATGCGCAGAGCAGGGCAAAAGCAAAAGTATTCCAAACTCGCATGAGTCTTCAACCTCGCTTATTCGCGGCCAAGACTAGCACAATCGGTTGCCGATGTAGAGGGTGGGCGCGATGAAATGCACGTAATGGGGAGCGAGAATCTAGAGATGGCGCGTGTGTTGCTGTATCACTGGAAGGAAGAAGAGGCGGGGGATTTGGTGAAGCGGCTGGAGAGTTGGGGGCACACGGTGGGGTGGCGGGGGATGCGCGTGAACAAGGGGACGAAGATCACTTCGCCGTATCAGTTTCGGGCGGAGGTGATTGTGTTCGATTTGAGCCGGATGCCGGTGTATTCGAAGTATCAGGCGCAGTTGGTGCGGAAGGGGCGGACGACGGCGCATATTCCGTTTGTGTTTGTGGAAGGTGCACCAGAGAAGGTGGAGGCGATGCGGCGGATGTTTCCGGAGGAGACGTTTACGGATTGGAAGAGGTTGAAGGGTGTGTTGGGGAAGATGAAGACGACGTCGCTCGCGGCACGGGCGTTGCCGGATACGGTTGCGGAGCCGGTGCGGGAGTTGTGGCAAAAGTTGGGGTTGCAAGCCGGAATGGCGGTGGCGTTGGGGGACGCGCCGCGGGAGTTTTGGAATGCGTTGGGGAATGTGCCGGAGGGGATCGATTATGAGACGCCGGTGAATTGGGCGGCGATGGCTTTCTTCTTTTTGGAAGATCCGGAATCGTTGGGGCGGCAATTGGATGCCATTGAGAGGGTGGGGGCGAGGATTCCGGTGTGGTTGATTTACCGGAAGGGTGGGTTGAAGATGACGGAACTGCGAGCCATCATGATCGATTGCGGGTTGATCGATAGCAAGATCTGCATGGTGAACAAGAGTTGGGCGGGGATCTTGGTGAAGCGGCGGAAGGCCTAGCGGACCCAAATGGTAGGGAGGTTGTTGGGGAGGGCGCCGTTGATGCGGATGTCGATGTTTTGGGGGCCGGAAACATTTGTGGGGACGCGGAGGTTGAATTGGGCGGCGCCGTTGACGAGGCCGGGGGCGGCGCCGGCGTAAAGGACTTCGGCGAGGCGGCCGGAGAATTGGGCGACGACGGGGCCGATGGGCTGGGCGAGGGCGTTGGGTCCGCTCAGTGGGGCTATGGCGCCGGTGATGCTGGGGGGATTGGTGGCGCCGATGCCGGTGCCATAGAGGACGACGATGGAGCCGGGGGCGGCGGGATTGGATTGGGAATTGAGGGAGCCGTCCTGGTTCAGGGCGACGGCTTGGCCGCTGCCGGAGAAGTCCAGGGTGAAGAGTTCGACGCCGCTGTGAGCGGCGAGGGCTTCGTAGCGGAGAGTGCGGCCCTCAAAGGTGATTTCGAAGACGGCTGGTTGGCCGGGAACGATTCCTTCGTAGGGGACAATCGCGTTGACCTGACCAGACTGGACGTAGAGAAGGGGGGCGAGCACGCCGTTGATTCGGAGTTCGACGCCGGCGAGATTGAGGGGGAAGCGGTCGTCGGGGGTGAGCGTGGCGGCGAGTCCGGCTGGTGGTCCGAGACCGGAGCCGGCGAGCGTGACGATTTGACCGGGACTTACGGTGGAGACAAAACGACTGGCGGCGCCGGTGACGCAGGAGAGGCGCGGGGTGGGGGCGCGATCCGGGTGGATGGTGAAGTAGCGGCCGCCGAGGAGATCTAGAAGCGAGAAGGAATCTGGCGCGGTGGAAACGAGTTGGAGTGGGGAGTTGGTGGAGTCCGGCAGATAGGTGCGGAGGGCGGGGTTGGCGTAATCGCTTAGCTCGACGACGAAGCCCGCTGACGAGTTGCGCGAAGCGCAGCCAAGAGCTTGGGCGGTGTTGGCGGAGGTGGCGAGAGTGTTGCGGGTGGTCTGGCCGTAGACAAAGAGGCGGTTGCTGGCGCCACGAGCGAGGCCGGTAGGCACGAGGCCGTTTTCGCCGATGCGGCGGCGCGTGAGGAAGTTTGCGCCGTTGGGAGAGAGGCGGACGTGTTCGTCGAAACGGTTTCCGTTGGCGTCGCCTGCGTTCAGGAGAAGATCGATGGGAGCGGTGGGGTTGGCGCCGGGGATCACGTCGCGAATGAAATCGTTGCCGGGAGTGCCGATGAAGGTAGCAAAGACGGGTTGGGACAAGCTGGCGTCAAAGCGCAGGGCGTAGCCTTCCGAGCCGCCTTGGGGGTTGGGTTGGGCAACGCCGGGGGTAATGGGCAGTGAGGATGCGCGGGCAGCCTCGGCAACGCCGGCGATGAGCACGGCGGCGCCATCGACACCGTTGAGGGGAAAGAGGCGGGCCTGATTCAGGGTGGGCAAGAAGGTGAATTGTTCCAGGCGATTGAAGGTGGTGTTGAAGCGGGCGAGGGCCAGGGCAGAGCAGGTCAAGCTTTGGGCGGCGCAGGGATGCTGGGATATCCAGGCGCCTGGGGTGGCGGCGAGAGCGGTGGAGGGATCCTTGACGAGAACTAGGATGCCCGTGGGGAGGATGGCGAGTTCGCCGCTTTCGCCTTGGGATTCGGCTCCGAAGAATGTGGAATAGATAAGTTCGCCATCGGAGGCGCGGAGGCGGGCGAGGAAGAGGTCGCCGTAGGGTTGCAGAGTGAGGCGAGGGCGGGGGCCGATGGGGCCGGCATTGCGGGGCTGGAGGGCCCCGAGGGTGACGGGGAAATCGGCGGATGCGGTGTTGCCCAGGACAAGAAGTTCACCGGTGGGAGAGAGTGCGAGGTCTTGCGAGGAGTCTTCTGCGGCGCCGGCGAAGCGGACGAGATAGGTGAGTTCGCGGTTAGCATTGAAGCGGGCGGCCCAAGCGTCTGGACAGTATTCAGCACGGCCGCCGGGGGTGCGGGCGCAGACAAGGGGTGAGAAGACGGAGCCAACGGCGTAGAGGTTGCCCGAGGAATCGGCGCGGACTTTGGTGAGGGTGGGGGATTGCGCGCTTGCGGTGAAGGAGGTTTCGACGTAGACGGGCTCAGCGCGGTTGTATTCGCCGAGGCGAATGCCGAGGGCGTTGTTGTCGAGTGGGATGAATTCGGCGGGGACTGCGACACGGAACCAGGCGCGTTCCTGCCAGGCGATGGGGCGGGGGAGGCGGTAGGTGAGAAAGCTGAAGTTGACGGTGGCTTCGCCGGATGTTTGATCGATGGTGGCGCGGCCGTTGGAACGGAGGATGTACGAGGAAGGCGAAACGGTGGCGGCGATGCGGGCGCGGAGGGCGATGCGGATTTGATTGGCGGTCTCGGAGGATGGCTCGATGTGGACGTCGATGCCGGGGTAGGCGTTGGGATAGTCGAGGTGCTGGAAAGCGCCGAGGTTGCGGCGGGAGGAGTTGCTGGAGTAAGAGTGAACGCGGAAGCTTAGGGGATCGCCGTTGCGGGCGTTGGCGCGGCCGTCGCCGAATTCGAGGATGCCGGGGGCGCCGCCGAGGTCCGGGTCTTGCTCAATGAGGTTTGCGCGAAGGCGGACGTGATTGCGGGTGCCGCGAATCCAGTATTGGGCGGGTTCGCGGTTGGGAATTGTGGCATCTTGCCCCAGGGCTTCCTCGATGTATACGGGCGGAATGGCGAGAGATTGGACGTTGACGTCGGCGGCGAAGGCGCAAGTGACTGAAGCGAGGAGTACAAGTGCGCCCGTCGGGAACGGCATATGAATATAGAGAGCAAGTGCTATGCCAAAGGCTTGTCGAGGAAAAAGGGGAATGAGGTCACTGTCCCTATTTTCTATTTTCTATTTTTGTCCCTATTTTTAGCCTTCTTCGCGGAGGGCGACGGTGGGGTCGATGCGGAGGGTTTGGCGGGCGGGGACGAAGCAGACGAGGAGGGCGATGGAGGCGAGCAGGAGCGGGGCGCCGAGGATGAGCATGGGGTCCGAGGCGCTGGTGCGGGTGGCTTCGGCTAGGGTGTTGAGGAGGCTGGCGAGGGCGCGCATGACGGCGATGGCTAGCAGGAGACCGGTGGCGCCGCCGATGAGAATCATGAGTGCGGACTCCTTCATCACCAGGCGGTAGACGGCGGCTTGGGAAGAGCCGAGGGCTAAGCGGATGCCGATTTCGCGGCGACGGCGGGCGACAGCATAGGCGGTGACGCCGGCCAGGCCCGTGCAGGCGAGGATCATGGCGAAGACACCCATGGAACCGTAGACGTTGACGGCGAGTTGGGCGAAGAAGAGGGACTCGCGGGCGATGTCGTGCATGCGGCGGATGCCGAGGGGCGTGAGGCGGTGGTCGAAGTTGGCGAGTTCGGTTTTGAGGAGTTGTTGGGCGTCGACGCCGGGGGCGGTGCGGACGAGGAGAGTGAGTCCGTAACGCGAGGGAGTGGCGTAGGCGGCGGGCAAGAGGGGCAAGTAGACGGAGGGTTGGCCGGCGCCGAGGGGCATGCCGGGGCGGATGTCGCGGGCGACGCCGATGACTTCGTGACGTTTGCCTTCGAAGTCGAGTTGGAAGCCGATGGGGTTTTGGCCGGGCCAGTTGCGTTGGGCCAGGGTTTCATTGACGACGAGCACGGGGGCGGAGCTATCGACATCGCGGCGGGAGATGCCGCGGCCATGGAGGAGGGGGATGCGGGTGGCGGCAAAGAAGTCCGCACCAACGCGGTCGCCACGGATGGCGGTGAGGGCTTGGGCGCCGCCGGCGAGATCGACCTTGGCGTCGGTGATGGTCTCGCCGCTGCTGAAGGCGAGGGGCAAGGTTTGCGCGATGGATACGGATTCGACGCCCGAGAGGCGCTGGAAGCGTTGGGCGAGACGGTCGACCGTCTGCGCGGCTTCGGCGGGGGAGAAGCCGTCGCGGACGGGGTCGATGTTGACGAGATGGAGATTGCGGGTGTCGAAGCCGAGGTCGAAGTTGGTGGAGCGGCCGAAGCCGAGGACGATGAAGCCGGTGAGGAGCAAGAGGAGCATGGAGGCGGCGACCTGGTTGGTGACGACGATGTTGCGAAGGTTGAGCCAGCGCCAGGGGCCAAGGCGGGGAGAGCCGCTGGACTTCAATGCGCCGGATACGTCGTGGCTGGTGGACTGGAGCGCGGGGAGCAGGCCGACGGCGAGAGCGGAGAGGCCGCTGGCAAGGGCAGCGATGGCGAGGGCGCGCCAATCGACGCTGAAGTCGAAATAAATGTGGCTGGGGAGCATGGGCCGGAGCGACTCGTAGAAGGACATGATCTGGCTGGCGAGCAGCAGACCCGCGAGGCCGCCGAGAGCCGCGAGGAGGGTGCTTTCGGCGAGCATTTGCCGGATCAGGCGCGCGCGCGAGGCGCCGATGGAGAGGCGGACGGCGATTTCGCGGCGGCGAGACATGCCGCGGGCGATGAGCATGTTGGCGACGTTGCCGCAGGCCATGAAGAGGACGAGTGAGGCGAGGACGATGGGAAGCCCGAGGGCGCCGGGGAGGTCTTCGTCGGGCAAGGGGAAGAGGCGGCCGCCGGGGAGGAGGCGGATGCGTGGGGTTTGGCTTTCGCGGTTGGGGTCGGCGTGGAGGCGCTCGAGTTCGCGGGTGATGGGCTCGAGGGCGGCTTCGGCTTGGCGGAAGGATTGAGCTGGACGGAGCCGGCCGAAGATTTCGAGGACAGGGGTGCGAGTTTGTAGCGTGCGCAACTCGGGGGCCAGGGCAAGGGGGGCATTGCTGGGGATCCAGATGCCGGCCGAGGCAAGGAAGGGGGAGGCGCCGGCGAATTTAGGAGGAGTAACGCCGATGATGGTGACGGGTTGGCCGTTGAGGCGAATGGTGCGGCCGACGGCTTGCTGAGGGCTTTGGAAACGGGTGTTCGCGAGTGTTTCGCTGATGACGGCGATGGAGGGCGCGGCGGTGGTTTGGTCACTTGGTGGGAAGAAGGATCCCGCGAGAGGGCGGACGCCGAGGACCTCAAAGTATCCCGGGGTGGCGATGTGGCCCCAGATTCTTTCGGGCTTGCTGTTGCCTTCCGAGATGAGAAAGGGGACAGGGCCGACGAAGCCGGCGAGGGATGCGAAGGGGCCGCTTTGTTGGAAGTGACGAAGGTTCTCGTAAGGAAGGGGGCGCTGGATGCGGACGAGACGTTCGGTATTGGGCACGCCGGGCAGGGAGCGAAAGATGGTGGATTGGAGATTGGTGAAGAGGACGGTGGTGACGCCGATGCCGATGGCGAGGCTGGCAATGGCGGCGAGGGTAAAGGCGGGGGAGCGGAGGAGTTGGCGGGCGGTGAAGCGCAGGTCCTGCGCGAATTCTTCGAGGAGTTGGCGAGGGTGCATGGGGTTCGCCTTGGAGGTAGCTATATCGTATCGACTTCAGCGCTTCGCAAAAAAAGTTGTTGACAATTTCTGTATTTCTATTATTGTAGAAATATGGAAGAACGGATTGCGCGCTACGCAGATATGTTCGCGGCGATGGGGACGGAGGCGCGGTTGCGGATTTTGCGGCTGTTGCTGGCGGCGCACCCTGATGGAATGAATGTGGGCGAGATCGGCGCGGAACTGGGGATACCCGGGTCCACGCTTTCCCATCACCTGGAAAAACTGAAGAACGAAGGCTTGGTGCAAGTGAAGCGGGAGGCGCAGTTTCTGCGGTATTCGGCGAATACCGGGACGCTGCAAGAGCTTCTGGGATTTCTCTATGCGGAGTGCTGCACGAGGAATCAAGCGGTGAAGCCGGAGAGCTTCGTAACGATTTGTAAATAGGAGATAGAGAGATGACTACCGTGACTGATGTGAAGGACATCGTTAAAGAAAAGTATGGGCAGGCTGCCCTTCGTGTGACCACTGGAGGAAGTTCCTGTTGCGGCGCGGCGGCGGCTTGCGGGACAGATGTCGACCCGATTACTTCGGACCTTTATGACGAGGCGCAGAAGAGTGGGTTGCCGGAGGAGGCAGTGTTGGCCTCGTTGGGTTGCGGCAATCCGACGGCGCTGGCGGAGTTGAAGCAGGGCGAGGTGGTGTTGGACCTGGGATCCGGCGGCGGCATCGACGTGCTGCTTTCGGCGAAGCGCGTGGGGCCGACGGGGAAGGCGTTTGGGCTGGATATGACGGATGAGATGCTGAATCTGGCGCGGGAGAACCAGAAGAAGTCGGGCATTGAGAACGTCGAGTTTTTGAAGGGCGAGATAGAGAAGATTCCGCTGCCGGACAACACGGTGGACGTGATTATTTCCAACTGCGTGATCAATCTGTCGGCGGACAAGGACAAGGTGTTGCGCGAGGCGTTTCGCGTGTTGAAGCCGGGCGGACGATTTGCGGTGTCCGATGTGGTGACGCGCGGGGAAGTGCCGGTGGAAGTTCGCCAGCATATGTTGCTGTGGGTGGGTTGTATCGCGGGGGCGTTGCAGGATTCCGAGTATGCGGCGAAGTTGCAGAGCGCGGGATTTGAGGGCGTGGATATTGAGCCGACGCGGGTGTATAACATCGAGGACGCGCGGACGTTTTTATCCGGGCAGGGACTGGATGTGGACGCGCTGGCGCCGCAGGTGGAAGGCAAGTTCATGAGCGCGTTTGTGCGGGCGACGAAGCCGAAGGCGGCGGCTTGCTGCGCGCCTGGATGCTGTAGTTAGCAGTGGCGCGGCTGCCAGTCTTTGAGCGCTACCTGTCTTTGTGGGTGGCGCTCGCCATGGCCGGAGGGATTCTGCTGGGCAAGGCGGCGCCGGGGCTAACGGCGGCGGTCCGGGGCCTGGAGTTCGGCGAGGGAAGCCAGATCAACGCGGCGATTGCGGTGCTGATCTGGCTGATGATCACGCCAATGATGATGAAGGTAGACTTCTCGTCGGTACGAGGCGTGGGGAGGAAGCCACGAGGGCTGTTGATCACGCTTTTCGTGAATTGGCTGGTGAAGCCATTCTCGATGGCGGCGCTGGCGTGGGTGTTCTTTCGCGTCGTGTTCGCGAGTTGGATTCCGGCCAGTGACGCGGATCAATCCATTGCGGGCTGCATTATTCTGGCGGCGGCGCCTTGCACGGCGATGGTGTTTGTTTGGAGCCAGTTGACCGATGGCGACCCGGCTTACACGCTAGTGCAGGTGTCGGTAAACGATCTGGTGATGCTGTTCTTGTTTGTGCCCATCGTGCAGTATCTGGTGAGTGGGGCTTCGGCGCTACAGGTGCCATTTGGAGTGCTGCTTACTTCGGTGCTGGTGTTTATCGTAATTCCCTTGGCGGCGGGCACGTTGCTGCGGGCCTGGTTGCGCAGGGCGCGAGGCGCGGAGTGGTTTGAAGGAAGCTTTCTGCCGCGCTTCGCTCCGCTGACGATTTTGGCTTTGCTGACGACGCTGGTGTTGATCTTCGCGTTTCAGGCGGAGAACATCACGGGTAAGTTTTGGCATGTAGTTTTGATTGCGGTTCCGATTACGTTGCAGGTGTACTTCAACGCTTCGCTGAGTTATGGGCTGATGAAGTTTTTCCGAGTGGAGTATGCGGTGGCGGCGCCGGGGGCTTTGATTGGAGCGTCGAATTTCTTCGAGCTGGCGGTGGCGACGGCGATTGCGTTGTTTGGACCGGATTCGGGAGCGGCGCTGGCGACGGTGGTGGGGGTGTTGGTGGAAGTGCCGGTGATGTTGTCGGTATGCAGCGCGTGCAATCGCACGCGGCATTGGTTTGCTTTTGAGGAGATAGGAGCAGAGAAATGATTGGTGGGATGAAAAAGAGAGTCTTGATTTTGTGTACGGCGAATTCGGCGCGGAGCCAGATGGCGGAAGGACTGATGCGGGCGGATCATGGGGATCGCTTCGAGGTGGAGAGCGCAGGGAGCCGGGCGACGTTGGTGCGGCCGGAGGCGATTGCGGTGTTGGGGGAGTTGGGCATCGATATCTCCGGACATCGCTCGAAGATGGTGGATGAGTTTACGGGGGAGACTTTCGACTACGTGTTGACGGTTTGCGATAACGCGAAGGAGACGTGCCCGGTGTATCCGGGACATGGGACGCGCGTGCATCATAATTTTCCGGACCCGGCGGCGGTGCAGGGGAGCGAGGAAGGACGGTTGGCGGCGTTCCGGGCGGTGCGGGATGAGATTCGGGAGTACTTACAGGGCTTTGCGGCTGCTTACTGAGTTGCTGGAGATCTCGGTTTGGGCGGCGGCATCGAGGGCGGCTTGCCAGACGCGGAGGAAATTGCCGCTCCAGAGTTTGGCGATTTGGTCTTCGGTGTAGCCGCGGCGGAGGAGTTCGAGAGTGACGTTGCGGCTTTGGGAGCTGTCCATCCAACCGGTAACGCCGCCGCCGTGGTTGAAATCCGAGGCGATGCCGACGTGGTCGATGCCGAGGCGGCGGACGGCGTAGTCTATGGAATCGAGGTATTGCTCGAGGGTGGCTTGGGGGGCGCGGGCGTGGATGGCGGAGAGGCGGCGGTCGTAGGCGGCGAAGCGTTTGGGGTCGAGCTTGGTGACGGGATCGTCGGTGGGGTTGAGGCCGAACTCTTTGGCTAGCTGGCCGGGGAGCGAGAACCAGGCGGCGGGGGCGGGGCGGACATATTGACTGTAGGCGACGACTTGGACGAGGCCGCCTTTACGGGCAATGGCGTCGAGTTCTTCGTTGGAGAGATTGCGGGGGTGGTTGATGCGGGCGCGGATACCGGAGTGGGAGGCGAGGACGGGGGCGCGGCTGAGGGCGACGGTTTGGAGGACGGCGGCGCGGCTCATCTGGGAGACGTCGGCGACGATGCCGAGGGCGTTGAGTTTGCGGAGTAGGGATTGACCGAGGGGAGAGAGGCCGTGGTGGCGGGGGCCTTGGTCGCCCAGGGCGGCGCTGGGGCGGGAGGAATCGGCGAAGTCATTGTTGCCCCAGTGGACAAAGCCAAAGACGCTGAGGCCGCGGGCGCGCCATTCTTCGATTTCGTCGAGGGGATGGTGGAGGGGATAGCCATTGACCATGCCGACGATGGCGGCGAAGAGGCCCTGGCGCCAGAACTCGCGGGCTTCGGCGGGAGTGCGGGCGAGGCCGACGGCGCCGGGCATGGATTGGGAGAGGCCAGCGATGGCGGCGTATTTGCGTTCGGCTTCCTGGGTGGCGAGGGCTTGGTTATCGGGGGTGGCGGCGCGTTGCGCGGCGAAGACTGCGAAGGCGGCGCCTTGGAGACCGCCGTGGCGGGCGGCGGCGAGGTCGAATTGGCTCCAGCGGCCTTGGGCTAGGTCTGTTGGGGAGAGGTTGTCAAGAACGTCCACGTGACCGTCGACGGGGTGGATGCGGGCGTGGATTTGTTGGGCGCGGGTGAAGAGGGCTTGTTCGGCGGCGCGGGCGGCCTGGTTGGACTCGGCGTCGAGGAAGGGGGCGGTGAGCCAGATGGTGGCGAGGAGGGCAGAGAGAGCGAATCCGGCAGCAAATCTTGCAAGGATTGCTTCCCAGGGGCTGGGAGGTTTTTGGAACATCTGGAGGCGACTGGGCTCTGGATTGGGTGGGGACCGGACGGGGTACCCAGTTTGACGATATGTCACGGGGGGCGAGGACGTCAATGCCTGAGTCGAGTGGGGGGCGAGTGGGTGTAGCTTGGAGTGGCGATGGTTCCGAGTGTGTTGCAGCAGATTGCCGAGGTGTTGCCGCAGTTTCGGGGGGCGGATTTGGAGTCGCAGTTGCAGACCTTCGATATCTTTCTCGGGATGTTGCCGGCGGGGGCGCGAGCGGTGATTGCGGGGATGCTGCGGGCGGCGGCGGGGCGGACGGAGGATGCGGTGAGCCGGGCGCGGATTGAGGAGGCGGCGATTTCGGTGGCGATGGGGGAGCGGGCGGCGGCGCCTTATGACCATGAGGCGGCGATGCGGGAATACAGGGCGGAACATGCGGCGAATTTCGCGGCGGCGCAGGTGGGCGGAATGGTTGGCAGGAAAGTGAGTGAGGTTGAGTTCCGGAATTGGATCGGCAGGACCGGGGTGCGGCAGGCCGATGCCAAGCACTGGGTGGATGCCGAGACGGGGCGGGTGGTGGCTTGGATGGTGGTTCGTTATTTGGGCGGCGAGGAAGATGTCGATTACTACGTCGCAGCGATTGGATAGCCAACTTTTTTCTCAAGACATACGACACTTCACCGATAAGGACCATGATGCGGGCTATCGAGACGCCACGCTTCGGGCTTGTCCGCTATGACGAGCAAGAGGTAATCGAGTTCCCGGCGGGCCTGCCGGGGTTCGAAGGGGAACATCAATTCTTACTCATCGAGGCGGCGGCAAGCGAGCCATTGTGCTTTTTGCAGAGTGTGACTACGCCGTCGCTTTCGTTTGTATGCGCGCCGGTCAAGCTGGTGGATCCGGAATATGACTACAAGCTAAGCCGGAGCGACCGGGACTTGTTGGCGATGCCGAATGAGGGGGTGAGCCCGGGGACGCATTTGGAGTGGTTCGCCATTCTTTGTTTTGCGGATCCGGAGGCGCCGACGGCGAATTTGTTAGGGCCGGTGGTATTGCGGCGGGATTTGGGGCTGGGGGTGCAATCGATTCGGGAAGACGCGCGCTACCCGGCGCGGCAGCCATTGTTCCGGGAGGTGTCCTGATGCTGGTCATTAAGCGGAAGACAGGACAATCGTTGCTGATTGGCGATGGGATTGAGATTGAAGTGTTGGGGGTGGATTACGGGCAGGTGAAATTGGGGATTCGGGCTCCGCGGGAGGTTACGGTGCTGCGCAAGGAGATCGCGGCGAGCCGGGAGGCGAACTTGGCTTCGGCGGAGGCAGTGGCGGATAAGCCGCTGGAGAATACAATTGCGCGTTTGCGGGATCGTTGGCCGAAGCTCTAGTAAGGATGCGTAGGCCATTGGGGTGCGGAGGCCTAGGGGAATGCGGGCTAGGTCAAGATTGTCACTCAATTGAGACTCAAGGGGTGAGTAGGGGGCCCGATAAGGGTCAGTGGAAGCAGCGAGAGATCGCCGCCTACCGTCTGGAAAGGATTTCCGGACGCCTAATCAAAGGAGTGGAAAATGGGATTTTCAATCAATACAAACGTTGCGTCGTTGCAGGCGCAAAGCTACCTCAATAGCACCAGTGATTTTCAAGGCAAGACGATCAACCGCGTCACCTCGGGTTTGCGCATTGTGAACTCGGGCGACGACGCGGCGGGCCTCGCGATTGCGAATGGCTTGCGCAGCGATCAAAGCGTTCTGACCCAAGGTATCCGGAACGCCAACGACGGCTTGAGCCAATTGCAGATCATCGACGGTGGCATCAACAACATCAGCAAGCTTCTCGACCGCGCTCGTACACTCGCCACGCAGTCCGCTTCGGGCACCTTCACAGGCTCCCGCAACGTGCTGAATGCCGAGTTCAAGAGCGTGATCGAGGAAATCGACCGCCAAGCGCAGTCGATCGGCTTGAACACTGGCGGCGACTTCGCGAAGTCCCTTTCCGTCTTTATCGGTGGCGGCAAGACTTCGGGTGGCGTATCGGCCATTGCGAACGGCTCGGTTTCGGTGGACTTGTCGAGTTCGACGGTGGACGCCAAGAGCTTGGGCTTGAAGGGCGTGCAGGCTACGGGCGTGGCCGGACAGGATATCGGCACGGGGTCATCGACTTCGGTGGCGAATATTCTGGCGGATACGACCAACCAGGGTTCGCAGGCGCAGGGCGGGTTTACGCAGTTCAACTTCAAGGGCTCGGGATTCTCCGACGACCAGGGAGTGAAAGTCAGCGTGAACTTGAGCGGCGTGACAGATACGGCAACGTTGGTGACGGCCATCAACTCCGCTATCGATGCGGCGGGCAATGGCGCATCGCAGGCGGCGACGGCCTTCAAGAACGCGGGCATCAAGGCCAGCGTGGTGACCGACAGCGCGACCGGCAAGCAGAGCCTCGCCTTTACGAGCGCCAACACGGCGTTCCAAGTGGGCGCGGGTGACCGCACGGCGAATGCGTTGCTGGGGAACTTCTCGGCGGGCACGACGGGCGTATCCTTGACGCAGACGGCAGCGGCGGCGGGCACGGCCTCGGGCGCGGTTTCGGCTGCCACGGCAGGCGACATCATCGTTCGCGTTTCGGGCGGCGGCTTGTCCGACGCGGTGGAATTGACTTTGGACGTGACCGGTGGCGTGACGGATTACGACGACGTGATCGCAAACCTGAGTTCGCAGATCGCCAATAACTCGGCGCTGCAAGCGGCGGGAATTTCCGTGGGCTCCAACTTCGCGGCTGGCAGCAACTTGAGCCTCGTGGGCAGTAACGGCGAGAAGATCACGGTGGAAACCGTGGGAGATACGGAAAATGCGCTGGGCTTCGGACGCTTTTATAAAGCGGCTTCGCAGACTTCAGCATACTCGGACTCGGTTACAGGCACGGGCTTGAACCTGACGACCGGTGGCAACGAAACTCTGCGCTTCGCCTTGAGCGATGGCAGCACCTTCGATATCACTGCGGCGACGGGTACGGCGATCGGCACGGCGATTACAAACTTCAACGCCGCTTTTGCAGCGGATTCGACCGCGAGCAAATTGGGTTTGGTGGCCAGCAACAATGGCGGCCAACTTCAGATCACTTCGCAAAACGGCTCGAAGTTCCGCGTCTACGAAGCGTTCACCTCGCAGGCCAACCTGGGCTTCAACGGTGGCGCGGCAGCGACGGGCGGCGCGGTGACGACATCCGGCTCTTCTTCGACTCCCAGCGCGACCTCAAGCACCTTCAATTCCGGTGGCGCGCAGCAGAGCTCCTTGCTCAGCTACAACGCGATCAACTTTGGCAACGACGATCAGACGATCACCTTGAGCGCGACCGACAGCGCCGGTGGGCAGCAAAACCTGGCGGTTGTGTTGCGTAACGACGCCACGGCGGTGAACGGTTCGTCCATCGACGATGCCATCGACGCGATCAACACGCAGATCGCTCAATCCAACAACGACACGCTCAAGAAGATCGTGGCGGTGAAGGAAAACGACGGTGGCACGGAGAAGATCCGTTTCTTGAGCACACTTTCCGAATTCAAGGTGAGCGTCGGTTCGAACGCCAGCGGCGCGGGTGGCATCACCACGGGCCAAGGCACGGTGTCAACGAGTTCGGCTGCCGCCGGTGGCGCGACCTCGGACATCGCGACGCAGGAGAACGCGCAGGCGGCGGTTACCGCCCTCGCCGAAGCGGTGGCAAAACTCGGTCAATCTCAAGCCGTTGTGGGCCGCGGGCAAAACCAGTTCAACTTCGCGGTGAACCTCGCTCAGAGCCAGTTGACAAACCTGGCGGCCAGCGAAAGCCGTATCCGCGACGCGGATCTGGCGCAGGAAGCCGCCAACCTGACCAAGGCGCAGATCCAGCTCCAGGCCGGCGTTGCCGCTCTGGCGCAGGCGAACTCCGCGCCGCAGCAGGTGCTGAGCTTGCTCCGGGGTTAATCGATAGTCCCTCCTAAGGACGGCTCCGGCGGCTAGAACGTCGCCGGGGCCATTTTTGTCTCAAGACGAAACTGGATTTGAAAAAGACAGGATTATCGAAATGACCGCCACCAATACGGCTGAACTCTATGCGCATGGTGAGGCACTGCTAGCGCGTTTGGAGGCCGACCCAAGCGATTCGGCTTGTTATGCGTCTCTAGGCCAGATCGCGATGGCCAGTGGAGCTTATCAGGACGCAGTGATGTTTTTAGGCCGCGCGATACAGATTGAAGGGCCGAACCCGGCGTACTGCGTACGCTTGGCGGAGAGCCTTTCTTGTTTGGGCGAGAACGCGCGAGCACTGCTTTGTTTGGAAGAGGCCATACGGCACGCCGATGGCCGAGACTTGCGATTTACGCTTGCGAACTTCTACTACTTGGAGAACCGCTACGAGGAGGCCAAGCGCGAATACCGGCGCATCGTAGAGCGGGACCCTTTCGACGCGGAGGCCTGGTTTCACCTGGGCGTGCTCCACACAATGAACTCGGAGTTGGATGAAGCATGTCATGCGTATTCGGAAGCAGTGGCGAGCCGCCCCAATTATGCGGAAGCCTGGAACAATATGGCGTTGATCGAACACGCCCGGAAGCGTTTGGACGCCGCGGAAAAATCTTACCGTCATGCACTGACGGCAAACCCGAACTACCGCGACGCACTCTATAACTTCGCATTGCTGCTGCAGCAACAGGAAAGGATTCAGGAAGCCGTCGTGCTCTACGAACGGTTGTTGGGGCTGCACCCGGATTTCGCCGAGGCGCACAACAATCTAGGGAATTGCTATTTGAAATTGAACCGGACCGGCGCGGCGAAATCGCATTACGCCGAGACACTATCGTTGCAGGCGACGCATAAGGAGGCGCCTTGGAACCTGGGCTTTGCGAGTTTGCTGGATGGGGAGTTGGAATCAGGCTGGCTCGGTTACGAGTACCGGCTGGCGCAAAGGAAGGTGGATCCGCGCCGCTGGCAAGCGCCTCGATGGAATGGGCGCATGGAGGCGGGCAGCCGCATCCTGATCCATCATGAGCAGGGCCTGGGGGACACGATTCAGTTCGCACGCTATTTGCACCTGCTGGTGCGGGGCGGCATGAACGTGGATGTATTGTGCCAGGAACCGTTGCTGCCGTTGCTCTCGCGAATTCCAGGATTGAAGACTTGCACGCAGGAGCTTTCCGAATTACGGCCAGGGGATTGGCAAGCGCCGTTTCCGAGTCTGCCGTACCACTTTCGGACCGGCTTGCAAAGCATCCCAGCGGAAGTGCCCTACCTATCGGTCGATCCGGCGAAGGTACGCGAGTGGAAAAATGTCTTCGCTGCGATGCCGGAAGGAAAAAAGGTGGGCGTGGTTTGGCAAGGGAACCCGAAGCACGAGAACGACCGGAACCGCTCGGTGCCGGCCATCTTGCTGGCGAGTTTGCTGGAGAGTTTAGTAGATAGCCGGGGCTTCCAGTTCTGCAGTTTGCAGAAGGGCGTGGCGCGGGAATCGATGCCGGCGGGTCTCACGGATCTAGGGCGATTGTTTCAGGACTTTGGAGACACGGCAGCCGCTGTCTTGAACTTGGATCTGGTGATCTCCGTCGACACTTCCGTGGCGCACCTGGCTGGCGCCATGGGCAAACCGGTCTGGGTACTGCTGCCTTATGCGCCGGATTGGCGCTGGATGCTGCATCGCAGCGACAGCCCTTGGTATCCGAGCGCGCGGCTCTTCCGGCAGAGCATGCCGGGCGACTGGAGTTCGGTAATGCGGCAGGTAAGGACATCGCTATCGACGGGTCTCTAATACCATCAGAAGTATGACCATGCCCGGCCGCAGGCGCCAGGCCGTCTTCTTCACGGTGTTTGGCGTCCTGCTCATCGCGTTGACGCTGGCCCTCAATATTGGTTGGATTGTGTTGAGCCGCACGGGCATTTTGATGGGCTTGGGGGTTATATTCTTCCTGGTCATCCTCGGCGGCTTGGTGCTGAACACGATCTTCCTGGTGCGAGAGATCCGGAAAAACGAACAACAGGACGCGTTTCTGAATGCGGTGACGCATGAGTTGAAAACGCCGGTGGCATCAATCAAGTTGTATCTGGAGACTCTGCAGCAGCGTCCGGTGGACGAGGCCAAGCGCAAAGATTTTTACCGCATCATGCACGACGATGCGAACCGTTTGTTGGGGACGATCGAACAAGTGCTGGAAGCCAGCCGGGTAGGGAGCCGGCGTAATCCCTCCAAGCAAGAGGTTTACCTGCTGGACCTGATTGACGAGAGCATTGCGACCGCGCGGGCGCGACATCATTTGGCGGAAGATACCGTCAGTTTCCAGAAGAAGCTGCCGACGGCCGACCGGGCGATCGTGCGCGGGGACTGGCAGGAAATCAAATCGGCAGTGGCGAACTTACTCGATAACGCGATCAAGTACTCGGGCGGCGACCCCAAGGTGCAGGTGGAGTTGGAACGGCTGGACGCCAGGCGCCTGGCCTTGCGGGTTAAGGATAACGGCATTGGGATCGCCGACGCGGAGCTGAAGCGGATCTTCTCGCGCTTCTATCGAATTCCATCGGCAGTGGCGTCGCGGGTGAAGGGAACGGGATTGGGGCTCTTTATTGTGCGGAGCGTCGCCAATAAATATGGGGGCCGCGTTTACGCTACGAGCGAGGGTCCGGGTAAGGGAAGCACGTTTGTTTTGGAGTTGCCTAGCGAGTTTAGAGGCAGCGGGATTAAGGGCGGTGCGGGATGATGCGGATCCTGATTGTCGAGGACGAGCAGCACTTGGCGGAAGGGCTGCGCTTCAATTTGGAAGAAGAAGGTTTTGGAGTGGACGTCCGGGAGACGGGCGAGGAAGCGTTGGAAGCATTTGCCAGCGGCGCGCATTACGACTTACTGGTGCTGGACGTGATGTTGCCAGGATTGAGCGGATTCGATGTGATCCAGCAACTCCGGACACAGAAACACTACCTGCCTACGTTGATGCTCACCGCCCGGGGCAGGCCAGAGGATGTGGTGCGTGGAATCGCGGCGGGCGCCGACGATTATCTCGCCAAGCCTTTCGAGCTGTCCGTACTGCTGGCCCGAATCAAGTCGTTGCTGCGCAGGCAGGATTGGTCGGGTAAGCCGGGTGGGGCGCCGAAGATCGAAGAAATCACGATTAACGGGCACCGGATCAACCTACAGGCATTGGAAGTGCACTATAACGGCGAGACGCAGCCGATGACGCTGATGGAGGCGAACTTGTTGCGTTACTTGCTGGAGCGCGAGGACCAAGCGGTGAGCCGAGCGGAGCTGCTGGAGAATGTTTGGCGCGTGCACGAAGACACGGATACGCGCGCGATCGACAATTTCATAGTGCGTTTGCGGCGCTATATCGAAACGGATCCCGCGCAGCCGAGGCATCTGCTCACGGTGCGCGGCGTGGGCTATCGCTTGCGGATCAACCCCACAGTTCCCGAATCGTAGAGAAGAGCGTTTCGAGGTCGCGGGGCCGGGTGTGGATGTGGCAGGAGACGCGGATCTTTTCACCGCGCAGGGTCCAGACTTTGCGCTCTTCCAGCTTGCGCCAGAGGGGCGCGTAGTCCTTGCCGGGAGCGTCGAAGGCGATCATGCCGCCGTAGAGATGGTGGTCTTCGGCGCTTAGGACGCGGAGAGCGGAAATTTGCTTCGCCATGCCGTAGGCGCGTTGCGCCAGGGAATGGATTCTCGATTGGATACGCTCGACGCCGATGGCGCGAATGAATTGAATGGCGGCGAGGACGCCTTCAAGTTCGGCGCGGTTGTTACAGCCGAGCTGCATGTACTTAAGCGCATCCTTCTGGTTTTGCCAGCCATCGACAACGACGGTAGGCCAAAGACGTTCCTGGAAATCCTGGCGCACATAGAGGAAGCCACAGCCGGGGGGAGTGAGCATCCATTTGTGCAAGCTGGCGGCGAAGAGGTCGCAGCCGAGGTCGGCGATGTTGAGCGCAACCTGCCCGGGCATGTGGGCGCCATCGACGACGGTGATGACGCCTTTGGCGCGGGCGGCCGCGCAGATTTCCTTTACAGGGAGCAGCAGTCCGGTGTGGGTGGTGATGCCGGAAAAGCTGAGCACCTTGGTCTCCGGGCGGATGGCGCTCAGGATCGCTTCGGAAAGTTCGGAGGCGCTTTTCGGCGGCACAGGCAGCTTCACTTCCCGAACGCGAACCCCGGCGCGAGCTTGCTTCAACAGCCAGGGGCCGCGGCCGGAAGGATGCTCCTGGTCGGTGATGAGCACTTCATCGCCGGCGCGGAGATCGAGACCGTTGGCGATGATGCCCATGCTTTCGGTGGCGTTGTGCGTGAGGGCGATCTCAGCAGCCGTGGCACCGACGAAAGACGCGATGGCTTCGCGGACCGGCAGCATGGCTTCATAACCCCAGCGCGGGTATTCGCTGCCGGCGTAGCTGGCGCCCTTTTCCATATATTCGCTGGTGGCTTTCAGGACCGGTTTTGGCGCGCTGCCAACGCTACCGGTGTTGAGATAGGCGCGCCATTCCGGGAGAACGAACTGATCACGGCGAATTTTGGTCCAATAGGCTTCTTCGTTTTTGCTGAAGCCTGCGGGTGAAGGCAGGGGTACGGTTTCCACCGCCAGCATGGCGGCGGCGGGCGCCTGCGCGAGAAAAGAGCGGCGTATCATGGTATGCGAGAATAATAATTCTCGCACCTGTTGTCATGAATTCCATGGAAAACACTATTCCGTTGGCTCC
>VFQP010002417.1_pt1 | contig 20917 bp, 19 predicted proteins | sample 3512351 | NCBI WGS metagenome assembly VFQP01 (sample SAMN10412372, study PRJNA504923) | tailings metagenome | isolation source: Relicate 1 Philex TSF1 revegetated site | place: Philippines: Tuba, Benguet | collected 2017-08-29
CGTAGCGCTCGTAGGTCTCGGGGTCGCGGATGATGCTCATGAACGGCGCCAGGCCCGTGCCCGTGCCCAGCAGGTACAGGCGCTTGGCGGGCAGCAGGTAGTCGATCAGCAGCGTGCCGGTGGGCTTGCGGCCCACGATGATGCTGTCACCCACCTGGATGTGCTGCAGGCGCGAGGTGAGCGGGCCGTCCTGCACCTTGATGCTCAGGAATTCCAGGTGCTCGGCCCAGTTCGGGCTCACGATGCTGTAGGCGCGCAGCAGCGGCTTGCCGTCCACGCGCAGGCCGATCATGGTGAAGTGGCCGTTGGAAAAACGCAGCGAGGTGTCGCGCGTGGTGGTGAAGCTGAAGAGGCGGTCGGTCCAGTGGTGAACGCTCAGCACGCGCTCTTCGTTGAATGCACTCATGGTGGGAAACAGGTAGGCCCCGCGAGGGGCGACAGGAGTATTGTAAAAAGCGGCCCCGCCAGGGCCGCAGCGCCGACCCTCACGGGCTTGTGGCAGATCAAAGCTTGCTACAGTGCAGGCCCTCGGACGATCGACCGCGACGCTCGGCGCGCATCTTGCCGCAGCCGGCCTCGAACACGAACGAATCGTTTATTCCATCCGATATAACTCGGCCGCATAACGCGCCGGCCCACGACAAGGACACCCCGATGGCACGAATGGTTCAATGCATCAAGCTGGGCAAGGAAGCCGAAGGCCTGGACTTTCCCCCCTACCCCGGCGAGCTGGGCAAGAAGATCTATGAAAGCGTGAGCAAGGAAGCCTGGGCCGCCTGGCTGCGCCACCAGACCATGCTGCTCAACGAGAACCGCCTGAACCTGGCCGACGCGCGTGCCCGCCAGTACCTGGCGCGGCAGATGGAAAAACACTTCTTCGGCGAAGGCGCGGACGCGGCCGCCGGCTTCGTGCCGCCCACGGCGCCCTGAGCGCCCGCCCCCAGCCTTGCAGGCCCGCCGCGAGCGGGCCTCTTGTTTTCTGACATGCAACACGATCCCCGCCACGCCTGTGTCGTGGGCGCCGGCCTGGCGGGTGCGGCCGTGGCCGCACACCTGGTGCGCCGCGGCTGGACCGTGCAGCTGCTGAGCGCGGGCGATCGCCCCGCCGACGGCGCCTCGGCCTTGCCCGTGGGCATGCTGAGCCCGCACGTGACACGCTCGCCCACGCCCCTGTCGCGCCTGACCGCGCTCGGTGTGCCGCGGATGCGCGCCGAGCTCGAACGCCTGCTGCCGCCGGGCCGCGGCTGGTGGCCCACCGAGGTCGACAACCACGGCCATGATCCCGGCCGCCACCCGGCCACCCTGGTGCGCCCGGGCGCGCTGGTGCAGGCCTGGGTCGACGAAGCCCGCGCGAGCGGCCGCCTTTCGCTGCGCCTGGGCGCGCGCCTGGCGCGGCTGGAACGCGTGGACGGCGGCTGGCGCCTGCTCGATGCGGCGGGGGCCGAACTCGCGCGCAGCGCCACCGTGGTGCTGGCCGCCGCGCTGGGCAGCCGCGCCCCCACCGACGCCCTGGGCCTGGCGCTGCCGCTGCGACCGGTGCAGGGCCAGCTGAGCCTGGGCCCGCTGCATGGGCCGGCGCTGGCCGAACGCCCGCAGCGCGACGACGGCGTGTTCGTGCCCGATTTTCACGACCCCGGACTGGCCCCCCTGTGGCCCGAGCGCATCTGGGCCATTGGCTCGACCTTTCGCCGCGGCGCCACCGACACCGCGCTCGACGCCGCCGCCCACCACGAGAACCTCGAGCGGCTGCGCCCGCTCTCGCCCGCCGCGGCCGAGGCCATGGCGGGCGATCTCGCCGCGGGCCGGCTGCTGGGCTGGGCCGGGGTGCGCTGCGCCTCGCTCGACCGGCTGCCGCTGATCGGCGCCGCGCCCGACACCGCGGCCTGGCCCGAACGCCCGCAGCGCTGGCCCGCGCTCGCGGCCCTCCCGCGCCTGGACGGCCTGCACCTGTGCTGCGCCTTCGGTTCGCGCGGCCTCTCGCTGGCCGCGTTCGCGGGGGAATGGCTGGCTTCGGCCATCGACGGCGCACCGCTGCCGCTGGAGGCCGACCTGCGCGACGCGATCGACCCGGCACGCTTCGCCTGGCGCGCGGCCCGGCGCGGGCCCGGCTGAGCGGCGGCGCGCCCGGCCTACAGCGGCCCGGGCTTCAGAGCATGTCCAGCCACTGCGACACCACCGGCGGCTGCAGCGGCCGCGGCAGCACCGCCGACACGCCCAGGCGCCGGGTGTGCTGCTGCACGCGGCGGCGGCGCCACCAGCCGCCGCGCGGGCTGGCCAGCTCGGTGATGGCCAGCGTCATGGCCTGGGGGTAGCGCTCGCGAAAGAGCTGCATCAGGCCCCAGGCGTCGATGTGGTGGTCGTCGAGGTTGAACACCCCGCACAGGTAGTCGAACTGCGAAATGCACTCGGCCGCGCGTTCGGTGGTGCGCGCCTCGTCCACGAAGGGCACGGCCGCCAGCGACAGCCGGGTGCGCAGGTACAGGCCCTCTTCCTCGCCCACGCCCACCACCAGGGCGCGGCGCACCGCGCTCTGCGGGAAGTTGCCGACGTCGATGTCCAGCGGCGCGGGCTGGGTCACGTCCAGATCGAGCAGGCCCGAATCGCTCTGGGTGGCGGCGAAGACCGCGTCGAGGTCGTGCAGCAGGTCGGCCCAGCTGATGGGGCGCTCCAGCACGCGCCAGGCGTGGTCGGGCGCGTCACTGCCCACCCAGATCAGGCGCTGGCTTTCGTGCGGCGCGCGGGCCGACGACAGCACCGCCTCGGCGCAGTCACCGTCCACCAGCAGCACCGGGGGCGGCTCGCCCGTGGGGCCGGTGCCGTTCCAGGGCGCATAGACCACCTCGCGCTCGCGCGACAAACGAAAAACGGTGTTCAGGGCGTGGCGCTCCACGTCCGTGAACCCGATCACCTGAACCAGCACACCAGCACCCAGCATGGTCCGCGATGGTAGTGCCCCGCGGACCGGTTTCCCGGTGGTTCCGCGAACGGCCCGGGCCGCCGTGCGCTTGTTCACGCCCCGGTCAGGCCACCGGCTTATTCCAGCCAGCTATAGGCGCATGAGAAAAATGTAGTTCGCCGAATAAGCCGTGCTGCCTACAGTGCCGGCCATGCCCGAGTACGCCATCGTCATCGCCGGATTCGCCGTGGGCCTCATCGTGGGGCTCACAGGGGTGGGCGGCGGCTCGCTCATGACGCCGATCCTGATCTTCTTCTTCGGCGTCAAGCCCTACCTGGCCGTGGGCACCGACCTGCTGTTCGCGGCCACCACCAAGGCCGGCGGCACCCTGAGCCTGGCGCGGCAAAAGCTCGTGCCCTGGCGCGTGGTGGCCTGGCTGTCGGCGGGCAGCCTGCCGGCCGCCGCGCTCACGCTCTACACCCTGCACCGCGTGGGGCCCGCGAGCGCACCGGTGCAAAAGGCCATGACGCTCACGCTGGGCGTGGCGCTGGTGCTCACCGCGCTGGCCATGTTCTACAAGGCCGCGCGCGGCCGCCAGCTGCCGCGCCAGTTGAACCACGCCGACCTCGACCAGGCCATGCGCGCGCGCCACCCCGCGCTGCCGGTGCTGTTCGGCGCGCTCATCGGCACCCTGGTCACGCTGACCTCGGTGGGCGCCGGCGCCATCGGCGTGTCGGTGCTGCTGCTGCTGTTTCCCCTGCTGCCGCTGCCGCGCATCGTGGCCGCCGACATCGCCTACGCCGTGCCGCTCACGCTGCTGGCCGGCCTGGGCCACGCCAGCCTGGGCTCGGTCGACTGGCACCTGCTGGGCCTGCTGCTGTGCGGCTCGCTGCCCGGCATCTGGCTGGGCACGCGCCTGGTGCACCGCACGCCCGAGCGGCTGGTGCGATCGGGCCTGTCCGTGCTGATCGGCTACGCCGGCCTCAAGCTGATCGCGATCTGATTTCCCCCACGCTCCGCCATGTACCGCTACAACGACTTCGACCGCCAATTCGTCCAACTGCGCGCCGCCCAGTACCGCGACCAGCTCCAGCGCTGGCAGGCCGGCACCCTGTCCGACGACGCCTTCAAGCCGCTGCGCCTGCAGAACGGCTGGTACATCCAGCGCTTCGCGCCCATGCTGCGCGTGGCCGTGCCCTACGGCGACATCAACAGCGAACAGCTGCGCGTGCTGGCCCGCGTGGCGCGCGAGTTCGACCACAAGGAAGCGCACGACACCAGCAAGGCCAACGCCGCGCTGGCCGACGTGCCCTCGCTGCCCGACCGCACCGCGCACTTCACCACGCGCTCCAACGTGCAGTTCAACTGGATCCCGATCGAGCGCTCGGCCGACGTGATGGACCTGCTGGCCTCGGTGGGCCTGCACGGCATCCAGACCAGCGGCAACTGCATCCGCAACACCACCACCGATGCGCTCGCGGGCATCGCCGTGGACGAGGTGGCCGACCCGCGCCCCTTCGCCGAGCTGCTGCGCCAATGGAGCACGCTGCACCCCGAGTTCGCCTTCCTGCCGCGCAAGTTCAAGGTGGCCATCACCGGCGCGCGCGAAGACCGCGCCGCCACGCCCTGGCACGACGTGGGCCTGCGCCTGTGGCACAACGTGGACGGCGAGCTGGGCTTCCAGGTGCGCGTGGGCGGCGGCATGGGCCGCACGCCCATCATCGGCACGGTGATCCGCGAGTTCCTGCCCTGGCACCAGATGCGCAACTACCTCGAAGCGATCGTGCGTGCCTACAACCGCTTCGGCCGCCGCGACAACGCCTACAAGGCGCGCATCAAGATCCTCGTGAAGGCCGAAGGCCAGGCCTTCGCCGATGCGGTGGAAGCCGAGTACCGCGACATCCTCGACAAAGACGGCGCGCCGCACACCATCACCCAGGCCGAGCTCGACCGCCTCACCGCCTTCTTCGCGCCGCCGCCCGCGAGCTGCGACCGCAAGAGCGCCGACGCCAAGATCGCCCACATCCTCAAGGCCGCGGCCGAGGACGACCTGGAGTTCAGCCGCTGGCTCACGCGCAACGTGAAGCCGCACCAGAACCCCGACCTGCGCGCGGTCACGCTGTCGTTCAAGCGCGTGGGCCAGGCGCCCGGAGACGCCACCGCCGAACAGCTCGAACGCGCGGCCGACCTGGCCGACCGCTTCTCCAGCGGCGAGGCGCGCGTGACGCACGAGCAGAACCTGCTGCTGCCCTGGGTGCGCTGCGACCAGCTGCCCGAGCTCTGGCGCGAGGCGCGCCGGCTCGGCCTGGCCAAACCCAACATCGGCCTGCTCACCGACATGATCGCCTGCCCCGGCGGCGACTTCTGCGACCTCGCCAACGCGCGCTCGCTGCCGCTGGCACAGGCCATCCTGGGCCGCTACACCGACCTTGACGAGCTGCACGACCTGGGCGAGATCGACCTGCACATCAGCGGCTGCATCAATTCCTGCGGCCATCACCACAGCGGCCACATCGGCATCCTCGGCGTGGACAAGGACGGCCAGGAGTGGTACCAGGTCACGCTCGGCGGCTCGGACGGCACGCGCCTCTCGGGCGAGCCCACCCCCGGCAAGGTGATCGGTCCGTCGTTCGCCGCCAGCGAAGTGCCCGATGTGATCGAGGCCCTGCTCGACACCTACCGAGCGCAGCGCCAGAACGGCGAGCCCTTCGTGGCCACGCTCAAGCGCGCTGGCGCCGAACCGTTCAAGACCGCCGCGAACGCGGTGCGCGTCAGCACGGCCCGCGCGCCCGCCTGAAGGAATCCCCATGAACCAGAACCTTGAAGTCTTCAGTGCAACAGCGTTTGAACCCCGTGAGCTGGAAGCCCGTCGCCTGACCCTGGCCAACGACGTCGATCCGCGCGAATCCGACCTGACCGGTGTCGACGTCATCGAGCTGAACTTCCCGAAGTTCAGCGACGGCCGTGCCTTCAGCCAGGCCTTCCTGCTGCGCCGCCGCCTCGGCTTCACCGGCGGCATCCGAGCGACGGGCGACGTGCTGATCGACCAGCTGGTGCAGATGCAGCGCAGCGGCTTCAGCCAGGCCGTGCTGCGTGCCGATCAGGACCTGGCGCACGGCCGCGCCTTGCTGGCGCACTACCCGGCGTTCTACCAGGGCGATGCGGTGCACATCGCGCCCCATTTCGCGTCCGCCTGAGCAACGAGAACCGACACCATGAGCGCCATCGACCTCACACACGTCAACGCCGATCTGGGCCGAAACGCCCCCAAACTGGTGGAGTGGGCACTGGGCCTGGGCCTGCCAGCCATCGTCACCACCAACTTCCGCCCGTTCGAGGCCGTGATCCTGCATCTGGTCACGCGCGTGAAACCCGATGTGCCCGTGGTCTGGATGGACAACGGGTACAACACCGAAGCCACCTACCGCTTTGCCGACGAAGTGAGCCGGCAGCTGGGGCTGAACTTGCGCATCTACCTGCCACGCCGTTCTCGCGCGCATCAGGAGGCGGTGGACGGGCCGGCGCCGGCGCTCGATGACCCGCGCCATGCCGCCTTCACCGAGGAAGTGAAGCTCGAACCTTTCGCCCGCGCGCTGCGCGAGATGGCACCCAAGGTCTGGTTCACCGCGCTGAGGGCCACGGACACCGCCGTCCGCGCCCAGATGGACCCCGTGAGCATCAACCCCGATGGCCTCATCAAGGTCGCGCCCCTGCTGCACTGGTCATCCAGGGATCTGTACCAGTACTGCGAGGCGCACGGCCTGCCCAACAACTTCGACTACCTGGACCCGACCAAGGGCGAAGAGAACCGCGAATGCGGTCTTCATCTGGCCCACTGAAATCCGACCTGCCCATGAACGCCCGCACCGAACCCGACGTGATCCAGACCGCCCTGCAGCACGCCATCAGCGAACAGCACCACCTGAGCAACGCCCACCTGGACGCGCTGGAAGAAGAGACCATCTTCATCCTGCGTGAGGTGGCTGCCGCCTTCGAGCGCCCGGCGCTGCTGTTCTCCGGCGGCAAGGACTCGCTGGTCATGCTCAAGTGCGCCGAAAAGGCCTTCGGCGTGGGCCGCATTCCCTACCCGCTGCTGATGATCGACACCGGCCACAACTTTCCCGAGGTCACCGACTTCCGCGACCTGCGCGCGAAGGAGCTGGGCGCGGAGCTGATCGTGCGCAGCGTGGAAGACTCCATGGCACGCGGCACGGTGCGCCTGGCGCACCCCGGTGAGAGCCGCAACGTGCACCAGTCGGTCACGCTGCTCGAAGCCATCGACGAATTCCGCTTCGATGCCTTGATCGGCGGCGCGCGCCGCGACGAGGAGAAGGCACGTGCCAAGGAGCGCATCTTCAGCCACCGCGACAGCTTCGGCCAGTGGCAGCCCAAGGCCCAGCGCCCCGAGCTCTGGACCCTGTTCAACACCCGCCTGCAGCCCGGCGAGCACTTCCGCGTGTTCCCCATCAGCAACTGGACCGAGCTGGACGTGTGGCAGTACATCGCCCGCGAGAACATCGCGCTGCCTTCGATCTACTACACCCACCCACGCGAGGTGGTGGACCGCCGCGGCCTGCTGGTGCCGGTGACCGAGCTCACGCCGCCGCGCGAGGGCGAGACCGTGCAGGTGCGCGACGTGCGCTTCCGCACCGTGGGCGACATCACCTGCACCTGCCCGGTGGAAAGCACGGCGGCCACGGCCGACGACATCGTGATCGAGACCCTGGCCGCCGAAGTCAGCGAGCGCGGTGCCACGCGCATGGACGACAAGACCTCCGACGCCTCCATGGAAAAGCGCAAGAAAGACGGGTACTTCTGATGACCACCATTTCCCCCGTTCGGGCCGAGACCGCCGGCACCGCCCATCCCGACACCCGCTCCGCGCTGCGGCTGATCACCTGCGGCAGCGTGGACGACGGCAAGAGCACGCTGATCGGGCGCCTGCTCGTCGACAGCAAAGCCGTGCTGCAGGATCACCTGGCCGGCGTGCAACGCCAGGGCCAGACCGACCTGGCCTTGCTCACCGACGGCCTTTCGGCCGAGCGCGAGCAAGGCATCACCATCGATGTGGCCTACCGCTACTTCAGCACCGAGGCGCGCAAGTTCATCATTGGCGACGCACCGGGCCACGAGCAGTACACCCGCAACATGGTGACCGCCGCCTCCAGCGCCGACGCCGCCGTGGTGCTGGTGGATGCCACCAAGCTGGACTGGCCTGCGGCCGACCTGAAGCTGCTGCCGCAGACACGCCGCCACAGCCTGCTGCTGAAACTCCTGCGCGTGCCCTCGGTGGTGTTCGCCGTGAACAAGCTCGATGCCGTGGCCGAAAGCGCCACCGCCTTCGCCCACATCGGCGCCGCACTGCGCCAGTTCGCGCAACAAGCCGGCATTCCCGTCACCGCCGTCGTGCCGCTCTCGGCCCTGAAGGGCTGGAACGTGGTGGATGCCGCCGAGCAGCCCGCCTGGTGCGGCTACACCGGCCCCACGCTGCTGCAGATCCTGGAAGGTCTGCCGGTGACGGCGGCCGACACCACGCTGCCCTTTGCGTTCGCGGTGCAGTGGGTGGAGAAGTTCAGCTCCTCCTCCGACACCTCCCGGGGTCGCCGCGTGTTCTGGGGCCGCGTGGCCACCGGCGGCGTGCAGCCCGGCCAGCCGGTGCGCATCATGCCCAACGGCCAGACCGCCGTGGTGGCGCAGGTGCTCAACCACGCACGCAACCCACAGGCCGTGCTGGCCGGCCACAGTGCCGGCATCGTGCTCGACCGCGAGGTCGACGTCTCGCGCGGCGACTGGCTGCTGGCGCAGGATGAAGAGGAAGCCGAGGACAGCATCACCGGCAGCCGCGAATTGCGCGCCACCGTGGCCTGGCTCGACGACGAGACGCTGGTCCCCGGTCGGGTGTACTGGGCGCTGCACGGCCACCGCTGGGTGAAGGCGAAGATCAAGCGCATCGTGCACCGGCTGGACATCCACACGCTGGCCGAGGAAGACGCCACGCAACTCGAACCCAATGCCATCGGACACATCGAGCTCACGCTGCAGGAACCGCTGGCCACGCTGCCTTTCGCGCGCTCGCGCGCCTTGGGTTCGCTGGTGCTGGTGGACACCGCCAGCCACCGCACGGCCGGTGCGCTGCTGGTGCTTTGAGCACGGACAAGGTCTTTAACTTGCATCGAGGCCAGGGGCATACCCCGGCCCCACCCTCCCGGAAACCCTAAAATCCGGGATTCCCCTGATTCCGACCACCACCATGACCCACGTTGTCACCGAAGCCTGCATCCGCTGCAAATACACCGATTGTGTGGACGTGTGCCCCGTCGACTGCTTCCGCGAAGGCCCCAACTTCCTCACCATCGATCCGGATGAATGCATCGACTGCGCGGTGTGCATCCCCGAATGCCCGGTGAGCGCGATCTACGCCGAGGAAGACCTGCCCAAGGACCAGCAGCACATGATCGTGCTCAACGCGGAACTGGCGCGCCTGCCGGGCTGGAAGAGCATCACCAAGCGCAAGGCCCCGCTGGCGGACGCCGACGACTGGAAAGACCGCACCGACAAGCTCTCCGAACTGGAACGCTGAAGCCGCGCACCATGGCCCCGTCGAGCGTGCACGAAGGCGCCATCGAGACCGATGCGGTCATCGTGGGCGCCGGGCCCGTGGGCCTGTTCCAGGTGTTCGAGCTGGGCCTGCTGGAGATCAAGGCCCATGTGATCGACTCCCTGGCCAGCCCTGGCGGGCAGCCCGTGGAGCTCTACCCCGACAAGCCCATCTACGACATTCCCGGCATCCAGGTCTGCACCGGCCAGGAGCTCGCCGACCGTCTGCTGGCGCAGATCAAACCCTTCGGCGCCACGCTCCACCTGGGTCAGGAAGTGACCACGGTGCAGACGCAGGACGATGGCCGCTTCTTCGTCGCCACCTCCACCGGGACCCGCTTCCTCACCAAGACCCTCTTCATCGCCGCGGGCGTGGGCGCCTTCCAGCCTCGCAAGCTCAAGCTGGATGGTCTTGAAGCCTTTGAGGGCCGGCAGGTCTTCCACAGCGTCCGTCATCCCGTGGAATTCGCCGGCAAGCACCTCGTCATCCTGGGCGGCGGGGACTCGGCACTGGACTGGGCGATCGAATTCGCCCGCGCTGACGGCCCGCACCGAGCCAGAAGCGTCACCCTCCTCCACCGCCGCGACGGTTTCCAGGCCGCGCCCGCGAGCGTGGCCCGTCTGCGCGAACTCTGCGAACGCAAGGACATGCGGTTCATCGTGGGTCAGGCCACGGGCTTCGAGACGGATCAGGACGGTGCGCTCAGCGGCCTGCAGGTGACCGCCCCCGACGCCACCACCAGCCTTGTGCCGCTGGACGCCCTGCTCGTCTTCCTCGGGCTTTCGCCCAAGCTCGGGCCCATCGCCGACTGGGGGCTGGACATCGAGCGCAAGCAACTCGTGGTGGACACCGAGAAGTTCTCCACCAGCATTCCCGGCATCTTCGCGGTGGGCGACATCAACACCTACCCCGGCAAGAAAAAGCTCATCCTTTGCGGCTTCCACGAATGCGCCCTCGCGGCCTTCGGCGCCATGCCCATCGTCTTTCCGGACCGGCCCGTCCAGCTGCAATACACCACCACCAGCCCGAGGCTTCACAAGGTCCTGGGCGTGGATTCCGGAAGCGCTTGAAAACGACGCTATAATTCGAGGCTGTTCCCTGATAGCTCAGTCGGTAGAGCGACGGACTGTTAATCCGCAGGTCCCTGGTTCGAGTCCAGGTCGGGGAGCCAAAGATTCCGAGATGAAAAAAGCCTCTGGTCGAATGACCAAGAGGCTTTTTTCTTGTCTGTACGCCGAATATTGGAAAGCTTCCAATATCCAGTGCCCATGCCTTGGCGTCCGTGCGCTTCGCCATGCGCCAAACGCACGGCAAGCAGGGCGCGTCGTTGCTGGCTGTTTCGGATGCCGACGCCCCCGTCGAGTGCGCCCGGTTTAACGGGCAGGCGTGGCGGGGTGGCGACCGCGCGCCAGCGGTGGGGCCAAGAATGCGGAAGAACTCACGTGACGCTCAGATTTGAAGGTCACATACCAACCCACGAAGCGAGAATTGCACTTCAGAAGGCGCAATCACAACGACTGCAGGGGGCACTATGGAAACGGAAAGCACACCGGCGTATCAATGGCCGGACGATCTTCTTGATCGTGGTCAATATGCGGAGTTCTTGACAAAGTACCTAGCCATGGCATCCGGGCAGGGTCAACCCGGCATGGTGATGGCGTTAGATGCGCCCTGGGGTGTTGGCAAGACCTTCTTCATCAGGCGGTGGGCCGTTGAACTGTCGAAAGCCAAGCATCACACGATGATCTTCGACGCTTGGAAGAACGATTCGACTGATGACCCCGTGATTTCATTTATGGCGGCGTTGAAGTCTGCAATTGAGCCGTTGTACGATCTTCGACCTTCGACTGATGTCATCAAGGGAGCCGTCGAGGCGAAAGCGAAAACCGTGGCGACCGACTTTCGGCGCGCACTCATACCCGCGTCCAAGGTGTTAGTGAAGGCCTTGGTCAAGAAGGGGCTTGGCGCCAGTGTTGAGGAATTTTCTGAGGCCATTGCGGGAGGTAGTGTCTCTGAAGAACTGCTTGATGCTTCAGAAAAAGCCATCGAAGCGGGGCTGGACGAATTCTTCGATCGCACATTAAAGGCGCAAAAGGAGCGCCTGCAGGCCATTGACGATTTTCACTCTAGCCTAGTAGATCTACTCGCGACGCTTCGCAAGCATGAATACATCGAAGGTCCTCTGTTCGTTTTTATTGACGAACTTGATCGCTGCCGCCCAGACTTTGCGATCCGCCTGCTTGAAGGGATCAAACATCTCTTCAATGTGCAAGGCGTGGTGTTCATCATAGCGACGAACCTCGATCAGCTGTCGAAAGCTGTAGGTGCAATCTATGGAGCCAATTTTGATGGCCAGCAATACCTGAAGCGGTTCTTTGATCTTGAGTTCACCTTGCCCGACCCAACGCGGCTTGGGTTCATTGAGACTGTGGGTAAGAGCAACCGAATCCACCAATGGCAACACTTCAGCGGGCTCGATCAGCGCGGCAACAAGGACGACGGCATCAACCACGCTTTCGCTGTGGTTGCCGAATCCATGGAGATGGATCTACGGTCCATCCAACGGGCGCTGAAGACTGTCGATGCCGCCGTGTCGCAACTCACCATTCAACAACCCATATTGGCGATATGGATGTTCTTCCTCGCAGCGCTAAAGCACAGAGACGACACTGCATTTCGACAAATCGCTCAAAGATCACCTCTCGATTTGCCTGCGCTCTTTCGGAGAGTCTTTACCAAACCACAGCACATTGTGGTATTCGAAGCTCGCGATCCACACCACAACCTACACCCCACGTCAGTCCCGCTTTCTGAGGCACTCTACGTCTATTGCGAGGCCGCCATGCAGCCAGGGAGTTGGCTGAATGCAGAACTTCGAAGGAACGATTCATCGAGCTTTAGGACGTACTGCCTCTCGAATCTAACCAACTGGCAGTACAGCTCTAGTTCGCCTCACCCAATCAGCAGGTATGCGGGTCTGATAGCTATGGCAGGTCATATTGGGCTTTGAGCGCGTAGATGGCGGGTCTGATCACTCATCAGCATCTATCTCATAGACCTCAAACCGCACAACCTCCTCGCCAACCCACTCATTCAAGGTAGTCATTGATACAGGCGACAAGACGGTTTCAAGATGGTGGCAACAATGCGGCTCGGACAAGGTGTTGGCCACGGGACAGCCATCCATTCGCTGGCCATCAGCATATTTGATGAGGATCCTGCGAAGCCGCTCCTCTTTACGAACGATGCGACGGCGTACATTGGAACCTGTCTCCCTTTCTAAGTCACCACAGATGGGAGCAAAGCCGATCACCCGCATCGCTTGCGGGTGATCGCGAATTTGGACGCGAAATGGTCGCCAATCGCGGCGTCAGGCTGGATTCTTGAGCCAGCGTTTGACTTGCTCCTTTGTCAGTACGGTGTAGCTCCAACCGTGATAAGAATAGAGAAAAGGGGGGCTGCCTTCTCGATCTGTGACCTTTGCGCGAACCAACAAGAAACTGCCCACAGGATGGCTAGTTCGCATTGATTCCGAGCACTCGACATGCATGCCGGGATCGAGCCCCTGTCCAGGTACGGGACGTGCGCGGATCGCTCGCGGAGAACGTTCTCCTGACGCACTGTAAGTCTGAATGACCACATTCGTGTAGCCTGACATTGGTTCCTGCCTTTCCGGATTGATGATTGGCGTCAATCCCTATCGCTTTGCCGCTTTCAACACTTCTACCAAAATGTCCTTCATGGCGGTCATGTCCACCAGATTGCCTGGTGTGTGGGCCTCTACATCAGTGCCCCCGAAATACACGTGGGTCAATTTCTGCCGGATCTCTCGCTTCTGCTCTTCAGGTAGCAATTCAATGAACGGCCCAAGAGAGGCCAGCTCTAGCTCCAGCTTTCGTGCGCGGTCAGCGTTTGTTCGATGGCGTGCGGACTCTTTGGCTGTGTAGATCGCTGGGCCAGTGACGCCGATGGCAAACAGAAGGCGCAAAGCCACCGACCAAAAACTCTCACTACTAATCGGATCGTGGAGAAATCTCAGGAATGCGGTAACGGCAAGCCCTATACCAACAAGAAAGATTCCCACAGTGATCCCACGCCAAGTATTTGCCGTCCTCCCCTCTTCCTTGGCGATTCTCTGGTAGTTGCCCGTAATGCCAATGTTGCCGACCACTTGGACGATTTTTGCGGCCTCAGACTGCTTTTTTTCTAGGTCCGCCAGTACGCGGTCGGCGGCTTCGCCAAACAAATTGATCTGCTGCTCGACCCTGGTTTCACCTTCTGAGAGCTTGTCCAGAAACAATTTTGCTCGCTCGCGTTCGTCATTCGCGAACTGTGTATCGAGTTTCGCAACTGCAGCGGCAGCTTCTGCTTCTGTTTTAGTGAGTGAGCTCTTGAAGGAGTCAACTTGGCTCTGAAGGTCAGAAGCTTGCTTCAATGCGGCCTGAAGTTGCGCTGAGAGCTCTTTTGTCTTTCCTTCAACGTCTTCAAGATGTGCGTTTGCCGTCTTCTCGTGCGACTTCAAGATCTCCCCGACCGCGCGCTTGCCAAGCGTCTCCAACTGTGGTCCGAATGCCCAGAGAGTTTGAGCCGCGTTGTCACTATGCGTGTTTACGTTCGCAAGGTGTCCGGTGTTGCTGTTCGACGCAAAAGCGCTCAACTCATTGAGAGCGTTCTGCAAATGACTATGCAACTGATTCAGACCATTTAGAGAGGCAAGTGTCGGAACAGATCGATCAAACAATCCGTCGATGGCCCGGGCTAAAGCGAAGCATCGATCTCGAAAGCGCCGATACTTTTCAGCGCTAACAGCCGAGTCAGCGAATCTAGGGTCCCCATCTAAAGCCAAGATGGCCTGTAAGGTGTCTCGGGCGGGATGACTTAGCAAGGGTTCTGACACGTTTGCTCCTCCTTGTTGACCATTTGATTTCACACTCGCGGCCGCTCTCTTAGAGCGACGCACGAACCGCCCTTGACTGTAACAATGCGCGGCAATTTTCGGTGAATCATTGAGCCACACAGAGTCCCGACATGGTCGGTTAATCCGCAGGTCCCTGATTCGAGTCCAGGTCGGGGAGCGAAACTAAAAAAGCCTCTGGTCAAATGACCCAGAGGCTTTTTTCTTGGCCGTCAGTTGCGCAACAGGTCTGGTGACAGCCTTATGCGTCGCCGCGGCGCACTTTCCGATCAACGTCTGGAATCGGCCGCTCGCCCGGCTTGCCGCCAGCGGGGCTGGTTTGTGGTGCGCGGTCCGGATGGGTGGGGTGCGCACCGGGTGCGCGGTTGTCGCCCAGTGGTTGCTGGTCCAGGGGCTTGCCTGGAGTCTGGCCAGGTGGGTTCGGGGTGATCGACATAGAGTGCTCCAACAGTTCAGGACAGGAAATCCGTCCATGAACTCAGTGTCATTAACCAGCATGCATCGCCCAGTAGGCCATCCTACCGATGCGTTGTAGGCGCTCTCCGGCCCGGATCCCTCGTTGGCGACACGTGCACAGCTTGCAGCCGTCTTGGCCGTCACTCCTTCTCCACCGCGCGGATGATGGCGCGGACCACCGCAGCGCGCTCATCGCGCGAATCCGGTTCCGTGGGGTTCTTCCACACCGCCGTCTGAACCACCACCAGGTCGAGCGCCGGCACGACGTAGACGGCCTGCCCGTACACGCCCTGCATGGCGAATCCAAAGTCGAACAGCCAGAACTGGTAGCCATAGCCGAAGCGGGGGCCTGGCTCGTTCAGGCGGAAGCCGGGCGGCTGCAGTGCCGTTTGCGTCGCCCGTTTGAGGAAGGCCTCGGGCACGATCTGCGCGCCGTCGCGGCGCCCTCCCTGTGCCAGCAGGCGCCCCAGCCGCGCGTAATCCCGTGTGGTGGCGTTGAAGCCGCCGCCGCAGAACTCGAGGTCCTGCCAGCCGACCAGCCAGGCCCTGTCGCTCTGCGCGCCCAGTGGGCGCCACAACCATTCGGAGGTCAGGTCCGCCACGTTGCGCTGGGTCGCGCCCTTGAGCACGTGGCACAACACCTGGGTCTCGCCGGTCGCGTACTTGAATCGGGTGCCCGGCTCGGCATCCATGGGGCGACGCCGCGTCAGCACCTGCGTGGGATTGCCACCGCCGTGCAGGCGGAACAGCGCGGCCGAGAGATCGGCGATGTCGTCCCGGCCGTTGTACTCCTCCGTCCAGCGCACGCCGGAACCCATCTGCAGCAGATGGCGGACCGTGCTGCCACCGTAGGCGCTGCCGGCAAGCTCGGGAGCGTAGGCCTCTGCCTTGTCGTCCAGCGAGCGGATCAGCCCGCGCTGCTCGGCCATGCCCACCAGCAGGGCCGTGATGCTCTTGGCCATGGAGAACGACGTGAATCGCTGGTCGGCCGACCGGCCGTACTGGTACCGCTCGAACCGCACCTGCCCCCGGTGCAGGACGAGGAAGCTGGTGACCCGGCGCCTTTCGAAGTAATCGTCAAACGCAAACGTCTGGCCGCGCACCGTGTAGTTCACGGCCGGCAGGGGCTTGCCGGGCGCCAGCTCCCACACCGGCCCCTCCCGGGGACTCGCCCGGCTGGGAAGGATCTCTGTGCGTGCGCTGAAGCTGCCGACCTTGTAGCGGTCCTGGGCGAACAGCTGCGGCGTGCCCTTGGGATAACCGGCATCACGACCCAGGAGGTCTTCGTCCGGGGCCGCGTGCAGACCCGCGGCGACCAGACAAGACCACATCGGCGCCAGCCGAACAGACGATGACCACAGCCTCATGCCCATCTCCCCGGAAGATCGAACGGACGGCGCCCGGGCCGCTCGTCAAAGAGCGGCCCGGGCGCGTGCATCGTATCTTGAGGTGGCGGGCGCCTCAATCCACCCGGATGTTCTTCGCCTTGACGATGCGGCTGTAGATGTCGGCATCGCGGCGCACCGCCTCAGCCATTTCGTCGCGGCTCAGGCCGAGCGGTTCGCTGTTGAGTTCGCGGATGCGCTTGGCCAGTTCGGGGTCTTTGCTGGCTTCGACGAACACCTCGTTGACGCGGTTGACAACGGTCGGCGGCGTGGCCGACGGCGCCCAGATGCCGTGCCAGGACATCATGCTCAAGCCGGGCACGAGCTCCGCCAGCGTGGGCACGTCGGGCAAGGCGGGAAACCGGTTCGGGCCGGAGTACGCCAGCGCCACGGCCTTGCCGCCGGTGATGAGGGGGAAGCCGGTGGCGATGGGTTCCATCAGCGTGTCGACCTGGCCGCCGGCCAGATCGGCCACCGGGCTGGCGCGGTAAGGCACGTGCAGCATGTTGGTGCCGGTCTCGTCCTTGAGCCATTCCACGATGAGGTGCGACGGACTGCCCGCGCCGTAGGACGCGTGCGTGATGGTGCCGGGCTTGGCCTTCGCTTCGGCGATCAGGTCCTTGGCCGTCTTCGCGGTGCTGTTGGGCTTGGCGATCAGCACCAGCCCCTGGCGCATGGTGGTGGCCACGGGCACCAGGTCCTTGGCCGGGTCGTACGGCAGCTTGCTGTAGATGTAGGGGTTGATCGTGAAGGCGGTCGAGAGGTTGTAGAGCAAGGTGTAGCCGTCCGCGGGCGACTTGGCCACGGTGTCGGTCGCGAGATTGCCCGCCGCACCCGGCTTGTTGTCGATGACCACCGGCACGCCGAGCTTGGTGGAGGCGTACTGGCCGTACAGGCGGGCGAAGATGTCGGGCGGTGTACCCGGTGCGAAGCCCACCACGATGCGGATGGGCTTGGAAGGCCAGGCGCCCGCAGGGGCCTGGGTCTGAGCGGCCGTAATGCCGCAGGTGGCGGCCAGGAAGATCCCGGCCAGGGCTTTGAGGTTGAAACGCATGCGAAGTCTCCTTTTTTTGATGGACGCTGGGTCCACCGGTCTTGCGAAAATCGATCAGGCCTGCCCGAGAAACCCCTCGGGCACTTCCCCTTCGTACTGCAGCTCGCGCGTGGCCTGGTAGGACAGCGCGAAGCCGCTGGGTTGCTCGGCCTCTTCGGCCAGGTGGGCGATCAGGCCCGCCGTGCGCGCGAGGATGGGCACGCCGCGCAGCGACCGGACGGGAAAGCCGACGCCCAGCAGAACCGCGGGAATGGCGGCCGACACGTTCAGGCGCAGCTCCTTGCCGACGATGCCGGGAATGGCGCGTTCGATGGCCTGTGCAATGCGCACGTAGCGCAGGTCGGCACCGGCTTCTGTCGCCACCGCGATCAGGCGGTCCACGCGCGGGTCGTTGGCCTTGTGCAGCGGGTGGCCATAGCCGGGGATGCTGCGGCCGCCCGCCTTGAGTTCGCGGATGGCGCCGGCCGCGGCATCGTCGAGCGATTCACCCGCGTCCATGCGGGCGGCCACGTCGGTGAACAAACGGCCGGCGGTCTCGGACGCGCCGAGGATGACCGAGCCACAGCCCAGGATGCCGGCGGCCACGGCGCCCTGCAGCGCGTCGGGCGCGGCGGCGTAGGTCATGCGGCTGGCCTGCACGCTGGGCACGAAGCCGTGCTCGGCAATCGCCACCAGCGTGGCGTTGAGCACCGCGCTCGCGGCCGCATCGGGCTTCTGGCCGGTCAGCAGCAGGAAGAAGTAGTCGGCGAAGTTGAGATGGCCGATGAGGTCGTCGCAGAGGTTTTTCCCGCGCACGACGATGGTGTGTTCGTCGGAGGTGCAGATGGCCGTGCGGGGCACGGTGGATTTGCCGATCTTCATTGTTTTTCCAGGCGGAAGTCGTAGTGGGCGGACCAGTAGGGCTGGTCCAGGGTGCGGCCATCGGGGGCCTGGCCGGCGGTGTGCTCCTCGAAGTCGACCACCAGGCTGGGTCGCACGCCGAACACGGCGTCGGAATCAATGTAGGGGCTGTTGGCGACGAACAGGTGCGTGGTCAGCGTGACGTGTCCGGGCGCATAGACCTTCATGTGGATGTGGCCCGGGCGGTTGGGGTGGCGGCCCATGCCGGCCAGCATCCGGCCCACGGGGCCGTCCACCGGCACCGGGTAGTACGAGGGCTTGATGGACCAGAACCAGTAGCGGCCCTCGGCGTCGGTGCGGATGCGGGCGCGCGCCGACATGCCGGCACCGGCCACCTGCATGTCGTACACGCCTTCACCGTCGCCCGACCAGATGTCCAGCGTCGCGCCCCGGATGGGCTGGCCGTCGGTGCCGGTGACCCGGCCGCTGTAGAAGGCGGGCTCGCCCTTGACGCCCGGAGCGATGTCGGCCCCGCAGGCCAGCTCGGGTGCCCCCTCCCAGTAGTACGGGCCTTGCACCGTGGCCTCGGTGGCGGGCGTGGCGGTGTGCGCACCCTGCGCGTTGCGCCGCGCGGCGCGCAGCTGGTCCAGCATCACCACCATCATGGAAGCGCCCAGCGTGTCGGACAGCAGGATGAATTCCTGGCGCTTGTCGTCGCAGGCCTTGCCCACGTCGGTGAGGAAGAAGATGGCCTGGATCCATTCGTCGGGGGTCAGGTCCACCTCGCGGATGAAGGCATGCAGGTGCTTGATCAGCGACGACATCACCTGCGCGAAGCGCGGATCGCTTGCGCCTTCCAGGCGCTGCAGCACGGCTTGCGTCAGGTCGTCTTCGGTCATCGGGGTCATGGGGTCTGGTCTCCTGGTCGTGGGTTCATTGCGGCGCGGCACTGCGCAGGCGCTGGCGGATCGGTTCGACGATGGCCTCGTTGTCGGCGCCCAGCGTGGGCGGGGCGGTCACCTCCAGCGCACGCTCGCCATCGAAGCTCACCGGCGAGCGAATGGTGCGCCATTCGCCGCCCTGCGGATGCGGTGCGCTCACCTCCAGCTCCAGGTGGCGGGCCTGCGGGTCCTGCATCGCCTCCTCGGTGTCGTACATGGGCGCATGCGGCACGTCCTGCGCTTCCAGGCGCGCGCACCAGGTGGCCCGGTCGTGCCGGCGGAACCGCTGGCCCAGCAATTCGATCAGGTCGTCCTGGTGGGCGATGCGGTCTTCGCGGGATGCAAAGCGGGCGTCCTGGAACAGGTCGGGCCACTCGATGGCACTGGCCAGGCCCTGCCAGAACTTCTCGGGCGAGGACATGTGCAGCGCGATCCACTTGCCGTCCGCACATTCCAGCACGTAGGACTGCGAGACGCTGGGGCGGCTGAACGGCCCCATGATCTCGCCCTCGGAGAAGTAGTGCGTGAAGGCATCGAGGTTGAAGTGGCACATGGCCTCCAGCATGGAGACCTCGACCTTGCGGCCCCGGCCCGTGCGGCCGCGCTCGACCAGCGCGCCCATCACGCCGTAGGCGGCGTAGAAACCGGTCATGGCATCGGCCACCGCCGGGCCCACCACGCGCGGGTTGGCGGGGTTCACCAGCAGCTTCAGGAAGGCGCTGGCGGCCTGCGCCACTGTGTCGTACGCTGGCCGCGCGGCGGCCGGGCCGGTCTGGCCGAAACCGCTGATGGCGCAGTACACCAGCCGGGGATTGAGTTCGCGCAGCCGCGCCTCGCCCACGCCCAGGCGCTCGGCGGCGCCGGGGCGAAAATTCTGGATGTAGACGTCCGCGCCCTTCACCAGCTCGTCGAACACCGCCGCGTCCTCGGACAGCTTGGGGTTGAGCGTGATGCTTTGCTTGTTGCGGTTGTAGGTCTGGAAATGCGGGCTGTAGAGCCCACCGCGAAACGCACGGAACGGATCCCCGCTGCCCGGCTGCTCGATCTTGATGACCTCCGCGCCCAGGTCGGCCAGGAACATGCCCGCCGCTGGCCCGGTGATGAAAGTGCCTTGCTCGAGCACCCTGATGCCGCTGAGGACTTTGTGCACCTCGTTGTCTCCTGTGTTCATGTCCCCGGCTCGGGGGATGGCTGCGAACTCTAGATGCGCCACCGAAGATAAGGAAATGATGGTTTTTCATGCTTATGATCGATGCCATCGATACATCGGCCGAGGAGCCTGTCCGTGGAGCTGAGACACCTTCGCTACTTCATCGCCCTGGCGGGTTCGCTCAACTTCACGCGGGCGGCCGAGCGGCTGCATGTGACGCAGTCGACCCTGTCGCACCAGATCAAGCAGCTGGAAGAAGAACTCGGCGTGGCGCTGTTCGAGCGCACCGGCAGACGGGTGACGCTGACCGAGGCAGGCGACGAATTCCTGCACCATGCAGGCAATGCGCTGCGCGAGATCGACGCCGGCCTGGGCGCGCTGCGCAAGAACCCGCAGGCGGTGATGGGGCAGTTGCGCATCGGCGCCACGCACACCTTCAACCTCAGCTTCATCCCCGACTGCATTGCCACTTTCCAGAAGCGCCACCCGCAGGTGCGCGTGGTGGTCGAGGAACTCGCGGCAGACGCCATTGCGGCGCGGCTGCAGCAGGGCACGCTGGACCTGGGCATCGCTTACCGGCCCAGCGAACCCGGGCCCCTGCAGTTCGAGCCGCTCTACAACGAAGAGATGGTGCTGGTGGTGGCGCAGGGCCACCCGCTGGCGCGGCGCAAGCGCGTGCGCA
>VFQP010002418.1_pt1 | contig 20910 bp, 17 predicted proteins | sample 3512351 | NCBI WGS metagenome assembly VFQP01 (sample SAMN10412372, study PRJNA504923) | tailings metagenome | isolation source: Relicate 1 Philex TSF1 revegetated site | place: Philippines: Tuba, Benguet | collected 2017-08-29
GGGTGGGAAGCGCGTCAGTGATCGTCGTACGCAGCTTAACCGCGACTTTGGTCCGCGACACTTAGAAAAATGCCGGGAGATCCATCCATCGCTCATTCAACCATAATCGTCAGTTTCCCCAGCTTTTACCCTGGCTTTCCTCCGGAACTATCGCCTATTTACCTCCCAAACGGACTTTAAATCAGTATATCAAACCTTAAACTTTCAAACATTTGAACTTTAAAACTATCCCGCCCCAACTTTTTGTCTTGATCAGATATTCACAAAGCCCTCCCCAAACCCTATTTATTAGTAAAAATCCTGATCCGTTAACGGGTTTTTACCCACAATAACCTGTGAATATCCATGCTTGAGTGTTAATAATCCAATGTGAAACGTTAGTATGAAATAGAACTTTAAGGATAGAAGTTGTTGATTACCCTTCACCCTGCCCAGGGTCGGTCTGTAATTCATCATTTGTTCCACCACTATCCACACAAATCAACCTTCACACTTACGGTCTATTTTTCCAGAACCGTTTTCAACAAATATGTGGATAGCATAGCTGCAATCCAGTAAACACGCTAAAACATTATGTGGATTTCTCTGTTTATAATGTGGATTACGACGATTGATTAATTTCGCAGAAACGGGTTTTCCACTAATCCACAGCCCTAATAATAATAAACTCTTTTTTATAAAATATTATATTATTAATATTAGAACTAAAGACGGCTTAAAAAAAATTGATTTGAAAAATCGGGAAAGCTGATGGAATATTGCTCCCCCAATCAATCTGGCAGTCAAAAAAAATCGGGTTATGAACACAGCAACAATCACCGCGGCAAAACAGAAAGTTGAACAGAGAGGTTTTCTCGACATCGATCTTGACCCAACGCTGGATCTTTTCGCGGAGATCGAGCGATTGAAAAAAGAAAAGAACGCCGTGGTGTTAGCACACTACTACCAGGAACCAGATATCCAGGACGTAGCGGATTACATCGGTGATAGCCTTGGATTGGCACAACAAGCCGAGAAGACTACAGCCGACATGATCGTTTTTGCTGGTGTGCATTTCATGGCGGAGACTGCAAAGATCCTCAACCCAACCAAAAAAGTTGTTATCCCCGATCTTAAGGCGGGTTGCTCACTAAGCGACAGCTGCCCTCCGCCGTTGTTCCAACGTTTCAAGGAAGAGCATCCTGATCACATTGTGGTTAGTTATATCAACTGCAGTGCCGGCATCAAAGCATTGAGCGATGTGATCGTTACCAGCAGTAATGCCCGCGTGATTGTGGATAGCTTCCCGAAAGATCAGAAGATCATTTTTGCACCTGACAAAAATCTTGGTGCCTACATCAACAAAGTAACAGGTCGTGATATGCTCCTGTGGAACGGAGCTTGTATGGTGCATGAGATCTTTAGTCTTGAAAAGATCACAAAACTGAAACAACGTCATCCGAATGCTAAATTCATTGCGCATCCAGAGTGTGAAGAACCGGTGTTGCGTATCGCTGATTATATAGGTTCCACTACCGGATTATTGAAGTATACACAGACAGATGCTGCTACTGAATTTATCGTGGCTACAGAGACAGGCATTCTCCATCAGATGATGAAGTCTTCACCTCAAAAAACTTTTATTCCTGCGCCTCCTAACAACAGCTGTGCCTGCAATGATTGCCCGCACATGAAGCTGAACTCGCTGGAGAAGCTTTATCTGTGTATGGAATATGAAACTCCGGATATCAATATGGATGAGGCGTTACGCCTGGCAGCAAAGAAGCCAATTGACCGTATGCTGGAGATAAGTGCTAAAGCTGGGTTATAAATTTTTAAAGAAAGGGTCATTGTAAAATGATCCTTTCTTATTCGGACTAAGCTATTTGATTTTAATTAGTCTCTCAACAGCATTTGCAAGCGTTTCTTCTTTTTTTGCGAAACAGAATCTTACTACTTTATTATCTGTTCCGGCTTTGTAGAAAGCGGATACAGGAATTGTTGCTACGCCGTATTCCTTTGTGATTCTCGTTGCAAATTCTTTATCGCTTTCATCACTTATCTGATGATATTTTGCACAGATAAAATAACTGCCTTTACTATCAAGAAGATCGAATTTTGTCGATTTCATCAGACTGATAAAATAGTCGCGTTTTTGCTGCATGAACGATCCTAATGTAGTATAAGCTTGTGTGTTTTCCAGAAACGTTGCAAGTGCTACCTGGGATGGTGTGTGACAGGAGAAACAGTTGAATTGATGTAGTTTTCGGAATTCATTCATTAATAGAGGTGAAGAAACAACGTAGCCAAGTTTCCAGCCTGTACAGTGATAAACCTTCCCAAAGGAAAAGCATACAAAACTTCGTTCAAGAAGATCCGGGTATCTGAGAATGCTGCAGTGTTGTGCGTTGTCGAAGATCAGGTGTTCATAAACTTCGTCACTTAAGATATAAATACCAGTATTAGCAACGATCTTTCGTAGTCTGCCTATATCATTTTCTGAAAGGATTGCGCCTGTTGGATTATGAGGAGTATTTATCATGATCATCTTCGTTCTTGAAGTGATCTTTTTTTCTACCTCATCCCAGTCAATTTTATACTCCGGAAATTGGAGATTTAACAATACCGGGATAGCACCGTTTGATATTACATTGGGAATATAGCTGTCATAAGCAGGTTCAAATATAATAACTTCATCTCCGGGGCGAAGTACTGTTGTAAGAGCTGTGTAGATACCATAGGTGCCTCCTGGTGTGATGGTGATCTGCGAATCAGGATCCACCTTTGTTGAATAAAGAGAAGCAATTTTTTTAGAAAGTATGTTTCGCAAAGGTGCATAGCCCTGCATCGGTGCATACTGGTTGAAGCCCGACCGCATTGCTTTTTCAACAAGGGAGATCAATTCTTCATTCATTGGGAAATCAGGAAATCCCTGACCGAGATTAACAGCATTATATTGTGATGCCAATGCACTCATCACGGTAAAGATGCTTGTTCCAGTATCCGGAAGTTTCGATTCAAATTTTGCCACGCGATGTAGTTTGAATTATTTCTTTTTAGCCTTTGGTTTGCCTTTTACCAGGTCATATGACCAGTCTATCCATTGTTTTAATACAGCAGTTGGAACGGAGCCATCCACAACGATCGTGTTCCAGTGTTTTTTGTTCATATGATATCCGGGTAAAACACAGGGATATTCTTCACGTAATTCCAGCGCAGTATCCGGATCACATTTCACATTGAATTGTAGAGGGTCGTTATCCAATCCAACAAGAAGAAATACTTTTCCATTGATCTTATAAACGAGTGTATCCGGACCGAAAGGAAGCGTCTCTTCTGTATCGGGCTTTGACAAACAATAATCCTGTAAGGTTTCGATATTCATACTATGTTGTTAGGATGGCAGTTGCTTCAATTTCTATAAGATAAGTTGGTTCTATCAATCCTTTTACTTCTATCATCGAAGTACAGGGTTTGATCGTGCCGAAGAATTCTCCGTGCGCCTTGCCGTATTCTTCCCATCGGCTGATGTCTGTTACAAACATCCTGGTCCGAACAACATCTTTTAATGAAGCACCTGTTTGGAGTAATACTTTTTCTATTTTTTGGATGATGTATTTTGTTTGGGCATAAGCATTGTTTTCTCCAACCAGTTGACTGTTTTCATCTACTGCTACAGTGCCGGTTATCTCTATTGTATTTCCAACTTTGACAGCGCGGCTATAACCAACCACATCTTCCCATTTTGCTCCAGAGGAATAGTTCGTTCTTTCCATTTGATCGATATTTATTTTTACTCAGGGTTTGATTTCTATATTGGTTGATCTGATAGCGACTTCTCCCATCATTTTCAGGAATACCTGGACGGTTGTTGCCACATCTTTCTGACAATAGTTTACGATGCGATCTATATTTCTTTCTTTCCAGTATACTTCGCCAACCATGCTACCATCTATATCATCTTTTGGTGTTGGTATTGACAGCGCGGTTGCAAGCAGGCTTAACGACGTATAGTTTTTGAAGTCTCCGAATTTCCAAAGTTCCATTGTATCAAGAAAGTTGACTTCCCAAGGTTTTTTACCACTTGAGTTCAGTATGGTGGGAATTGACAGTCCATTGATGATCATCCTTCGGCACAGGTAAGGAAAGTCGAATTCTTTTCCGTTATGGGCACACAGATATTTTGTTTCGTTTCCCGCCCATTTGCGCAGCATTTCGGAGAATTCATGCAGCAGTATCTGTTCACTGTCGCCCGCAAATGATTTTAGTAATAGTTTTCTATCATTACCTGTTCCCTGTATAATGCCACAGCTGATGCAGATGATCTTTCCGAATTCAGCATAGATGCCGGCGCGGTTGTATATGCTTTCTATAGTTTCGTCTTCACGGTTGCGCAGAAGGATCTCTGCTTTTTTCCCCCAGAGTTCTTTCCATTCTGTGCCGAGATTGTCGTATTCAGGATGCTGGGGAACCGTTTCTATGTCGACGAACAGTATGTTATGTAATGGATAAGGAGACATATCAAAGTTTGTGTTATAAAAATAAAAAAACCTTGCGTTAACAAGGTTGTGTAAAAACAGGATTTTGACGTTTTATTCTCCTTCAATAAGACCTAAATGATTGCCGAAAGGGTCCTCAACAACGCCAACGTGGAGGTTTCCACCAACATTGGTCTTGTCCTGCACCAGTTTTGCACCTATTGAGACCAGGTGTTCGATTGCTTTAGCTACATCGTCAACATCCCAGTAAGACACTGTGTGATTTCCGGGTTGTACCGCGGTCATATCAGGATCGAGACCTAGCTCGAAGCCGTTTATATCAAAACCTGCATAGAAGACTTCGGAAAAATACGGAGCTACTCCTGTGGCTTTTGTATACCATTGTTTTGCACCTTCCAGGTCTTTTACATGATAGATGACAGTTCTTAATTTTTTGAACATAGAGTTGTTTTATAAAAAACGATCGCCTTTATTTCTTTTGATCTCTGCCACGTATTCTTTTATTTCCTGTTCTTTATCTTTCTGGCAGATCATTAATACATCTTTTGTGTCAACAACAATGTATCCTTCAAGGCCCTGCAGCAGGACGAGTTTATTATCCGGAACGTGGACCATTGTATTCTTTGTATCATACACCATTACGTAGTTGCCGGCAACAGCATTATGGAAATAGTCTTTTTCCATGTTTTCCCAGGCACTGTTCCATGTTCCTAGATCACTCCATTCGAATGAAGCCGGGATTACATAAACATTTTCTGCTTTTTCCATTATACCAAAGTCTATCGAGATGTTGGTGCACTGAGGATATATTCTGTCAATTGCCTCTTTTTCCTCGCTTGTATTGAATTTCGCTTCTTCTGCATGGAACACTTCATACATTTCTGGCAGGAACTGTTCGAACGAGTCGATGATAGTCTTTACTTTCCAGGTGAAGATGCCGGCATTCCACAGGAAATCACCGCTGGCGAGAAAGGTCTTGGCAAGTTCGAGATTGGGCTTTTCTGTAAAAGTTTTCACCTTATATACCCCTGGCGTTGCTTCAGGGGCGTCGTGTTGTATATAACCATATCCGGTATTCGGATACGTAGGTTTTATACCGATAGTGACAAGTGCATTAATGCTGTCAACAAAGTCGAGTGCTTTGGTTGCCGTAGCAATGAATGAATTTATGTCGAGAACGAGGTGATCTGCGGGAGCCACCATCATTAATGCTTTTGGATCTTTTTGGGCAATCTTGAACGAGATATAGGCAACGCATGGTGCAGTATTTTTTCTCGATGGTTCTGCTACTATATTCTCGGGCAGAATTGTACCAAGTTGTTGTTTTACTAGATCTACATACTCTGCTGACGTAACTACATAGATGTTCTCTTCAGGAACAAGTTGTTTGTAGCGGTCAAATGTTTGCTGAATCAGTGTTTTTCCGGTTCCAAGGATATCCAGGAATTGTTTTGGATAATTGGTTCTGCTCATTGGCCAGAATCGACTGCCGATTCCGCCGGCCATGATTGCAACGTAGTGATGTTTGTTCATAGTGATGTAGCGTGATGATCAGGATTTGGTTATATGATGCCTTCTTTTATAAGATCGTGTAAATGTATGATTCCAAGATATTTTCCATTATCGGTTACTGCCAGTTGCGTGATCTCATTCTTTCGCAGTAAGTCCAGTGCCTGTACAGCCAGTTCCGTTGGTGCGATGGTTTTCGGCGTTTTGGTCATTATTTCAGATGCCATTATTTTGTCGTCAAATTTAATATTATTACGAAGCATTCTTCTTAGGTCGCCATCGGTTATAATTCCGAGCAGTTGCTGATCGTTATCTACAACAGCTGTTACCCCAAGTCTTTTTTGCGTCATTTCCATGATGACCTCCTGTAACGCCTGATCCTGATTTACCATCGGTTTTTCATTTGATGGATAGAGATCAGAGACTTTGAGGTACAATTTCTTTCCAAGTGTGCCGCCCGGATGGAATTTGGCGAAATCTTCAGAGCGGAAGCCTTTGAGTTCCATCAAACAGACAGCAAGGGCGTCGCCCATTACGAGTTGGGCTGTTGTACTTGATGTAGGTGCCAGATTATTTGGACAAGCTTCCTGGTTGACCGTTGTATTAAGAATGATCTGAGCATGTTTTGCCAGAAATGACTGAACATTTCCGACCATCCCTATTATGGTGTTCCCGAAATTTCTGATCAGGGGAACCAGTAATCTTATCTCTGGACTTTCGCCACTTTTGCTGATAATGATAACAATATCATTTTGTTGCACAATTCCGAGATCACCGTGTATCGCATCAGCTGCATGCATAAATATTGAGGGTGTACCAGTGGAATTGAAAGTGGCAACGATCTTTTGTGCAATGACTGCGCTTTTGCCGATGCCGCTTATCACAATCCGCCCGTTACAACCTGCGATGGCCGAAACAGCTTTTTCAAAGTCTTCATTTATGTAAGACCGGAGATCTGCTATTGCCTGGGCTTCCAGGCCAATCGTTTGCAGCGCGATCTGTTTAACGGAAACAGCCATAAGAAATTGTTCTCCAATGATGAATGCCCGGCAAAATTAGAGCTTTTCATCTCAAAATACCGTTAACCATTCATTTCCCCGAATTTTAACGATTAGCGCTATGTTAAACGGCTGTTGAGTTGTAAATTCGCAGTCCTCTTGAGCGGGGTTAAGATCTGTATCGAAAATTGCTCCCTGGCCGGACTAGTTTTATACCAACAGCCGATCATCTTCCCGGCTTTTTGCAAGAGAAACCTTATTCTGTTAGTGGATTGATGCTTGCGAAAGCTGATCTGTATTACTGCGGGTCTTGAAGAAAATAGGTATCTTATAATGGGTTAAGATCCCGGGTGTTTTCCGGGAACAATAATTGAGAGCAAATGGGAACAACAACTGCTAAAAAAGCAACTTCAAAAAAACAGTCGAAAGAGGAAAGTCAACCGAAGCAACGCTTCGATCTGCACAAAGCATTACAGGAACATTTCGGTTTCAATAAATTTAAAGGCACACAGGAAAAAGTAATTGAGTCATTACTTGCCGGACATGATACTTTCGTGATCATGCCGACCGGTGGTGGTAAAAGCCTATGCTATCAATTGCCGGCGATGGTAATGGAAGGAGTAGCGATTATAGTTTCTCCGTTGATCGCGCTGATGAAAAATCAGGTTGACCTGGTACGCGGTTACAGTAGCAATGATGAGGTGGCGCACTTTCTCAACTCTACGCTGACAAAAAAAGAAATCAAGGAAGTTCACGATGATCTGCTGAGCGGTAAAACAAAGATGTTATACGTTGCGCCGGAGACATTGACAAAACAGGAAAACCTTGAATTCTTCTCTGACCTTAAACTGTCTTTTTTTGCCGTTGACGAGGCCCATTGTATTTCAGAATGGGGGCATGACTTCCGACCGGAATATCGTCGCCTACGCGAGATGATGACGCAGATCAACCCCGATATTCCTGTTATTGCCCTTACTGCTACAGCTACTCCAAAAGTACAGAGTGATATTATCAAGAACCTCGATCTTCAGAATACAAATGTATTCATCTCTTCTTTTAACAGGCCTAACCTGTATTATGAGATCCAGCCTAAGATCAAGAAATCTCAGACAGATGAGAATATCGTTCGTTTCATCAAAAGCATGAAATCGAAAAGCGGTATTATATATACATTGAACCGTAAAACAACAGAAGAGCTCGCTGCTATTCTGGTGGCAAACGGAGTTAAGGCGGTTGCTTATCATGCCGGCCTCGACAGCAAAGTACGTGCAGACAGACAGGATCAGTTTCTGAATGAAGACGTACAGGTTATCTGTGCTACAATCGCATTCGGTATGGGTATCGATAAACCTGATATCCGTTTCGTGATCCATTACAATATTCCAAAGTCGATTGAGAATTACTACCAGGAGACTGGTCGTGCTGGTCGGGATGGTATGGAAGGAAAGTGTATTCTTTATTATTCACATAAAGATGTAAGTAAGCTCGAACACTTGATGCGCGATAAGCCATTGAGCGAACGGGAGGTGGGAGCGCAGCTGATCAACGAGACGGTTGCTTATGCTGAAAGCGGAGTTTGCCGTCGTAAAGTATTGATGAGTTATTTTGGTGAAGACTTTACAACGGAGAATTGCGGACAATGTGATAACTGTAAGCATCCGAAGGAGAAGGTAGAAGCGAAAGAAGAAGCGGTGATTGTATTAAAAGCGCTGAAACAACTGGACGAGCGTTTTGCTACAGATTACGTGGTTCAGATCATTACGGGAAAGCTGACTCCGCAAATTAAAATGTTCCGTCATGAAGGAATTTCTGCTTTTGCAAGCGGAAACCAGAAGGAACCACATTTCTGGAACTCACTGATCCGCCAGATGCTGCTTGAAGGATTGTTATCAAAAGATATAGAAGAATACGGTGTATTGAAGCTGACAAAGAAGGGCGAGTCTTTCCTTAAAAAACCTAAGTCTTTTGAGATCGTATTGAATAATCTTTATGAAGAAGCGAATGCAGATGATGAAGAGACAACAGAAGCAAGTGCCGGTGCGGCAACTGATGAAAGGCTTTTCGAGATGCTCAAAGAATTGAGACAGAAAGAAGCTAAAAAGAAGAATCTGCCGCCTTTTGTGATCTTCCTTGAAACTTCACTTCAGGATATGGCAACACTTTATCCAACAACCGTGGCCGATTTGGAGAAATGCCAGGGTGTGAGTAAAGGAAAGGCGATCCGTTACGGTAAACCATTTGTTGAAATGGTCGCGAAGTATGTAGAGGAGAATAATATCGAGAAGCCGGATGATTTCGTAATGAAGAGTGTGGTAAACAAGAGTGGGAATAAGGTATATATTATACAGAATACGGATAAGAAGGTTTCACTGGAAACTATTGCAAAGAATAAAGGCTGGAGAATTGATGAGATGCTGGAAGAAATGGAGACAATTGCGGCCAGCGGTACCAAGCTTAATCTCGATTATGCGATAGACGAGATGCTGGATGAAGATGAGCAGGATGAGATCATCGATTATTTTAAAAGTTGTGATACGTCTTCTTTGCAGGTTGCCCAGGAGGAATTATCTGAACATAATTTTAATTGGGAGCAATTGAAGATCATGCGAATTAAGTTTTTGAGCGAATACGGGATGTAATTCAATTTTTTCTTGAAAATAATTCACATAAAAGTTTATCAATTGTGCAAAAACCTCTATTTTTGCTGCCCTTTCGGTACAGAAGTTATCATCGATAGCGGATATATTGAAAAATGGTGCGGTAGCTCAGTCGGTAGAGCAAAGGACTGAAAATCCTTGTGTCGGCGGTTCGATCCCGCCCCACACCACGGAAACCCCGGAGATTATCTTCGGGGTTTTTTGTTGGCATTTCAAAGGTTGTCTACCAACGGATCGAATACCCAAAGTAATACTGGCTTCGTTGTTTTGGAAATAGCCTGTCCGATCGTTTCCAGAAATGATACTGATACAGATGGACATCCCTCACTCTGACATATAGGGTAATCAATTTCTTCGTCAGGAATACATCCCATTGCATGCAAAACGATCGCCCGGGATAAAGCATTGCTGTTGCTTTTTTCCATTCCGATCAGGCGATATGATTTGCCGAAAGATCCTGTATAGGAGCCTCCAATTTTATATATACCGAGCGAGCTGCAGGAGCTGCCGTTGGTGTTTGAGTATTTTTTTCTCAGTGTAAACTTTTCCTTTCCTTTTCCATGTGCAACCAGACCACTTTTTATTATTTGTTCTTTCTCAAGATCAATGATGTGAAATCTCTTTTTCCCGGATTTTAGCCCGAGGTTGATCATTAACGCGTATTTGCCGGAGAATCCACTTGACACCGACATATTTTTCAGTTTTGTTATCCTGCGTTGCAGTAGTTCTTCCGGGTATGAGTCTATTCCGGCTTCCTGGGAGGTGCTTATTATAGCTGTTGATGAGGATATGGTTAGTTCTTTTGGAACGACTGCATCAATATAAAATGTCGGCGGATTCAGTTCGGTCGATTCTATTGAAGATGATTGTTCTTTTTCATTTGGGAAGTATAGGGCGGTGTCTGTTTTTGCATGGTATATCAGGATATCAGTTGGCGTTGTTATTCCTGCTGTTTCTTGCTGTTCTTTGTTTGGGGAGGTTTTTTTCAGGTTTGTTTGCCGGGTTTGGGTTATTACGTTGGATGAAACAGGCGTTGTATCCTTTTTATATGCTTCAGCTATTTGAATTATGGTATCTGTCAGATAAGGTGAATCATCTCCGCGTGTTTTTGTTTGCTGTATGGATACGAGAAATTTAGTGATGATTGTTTCTGTTTTGGATAGAATCCGGGGAATGATCAACATAGTTTGCCTAACCGTTTCTGTTGTTGTATGTAGTAGCGGAGCTTTTTTTTGAATGCTGGTTTCCATCATTGGAGATAGAAACGTAGCACTGAAGAGCGTAAGCCCGATCAGTTCAACAATGGATATGTTTTTCATAGTATAGTTTTGGTTATTTGTTTTAGTCCGGGACTAAACTAGCAAATCAAGAGTCAGTTCGCTACTGGCTGTTTTCAGGCATTTTTCTAAGTACCTAAGTGGCAGAATACCCGGATTTTGATTTAGTAGAAGTACTGTCGCATTTTGGGCAGTTTCACTCGTTTTATAGGTGATTCGGCAATGGACAGTTGCAGCTATTTCTGTCTGGGAAGAAAACGGCAAAAACCTGATGTTTTTCCCATTGATGTTGAATGACGAGGTGATAAATTGCTTTTAAATGGAAGGTTATGTATGCTATAAAAAATAATGTACAGCTTGTAGGAAGCGTGGTTGATAAGCCGGTCGTCAAAGGTTCCGGGGATGGCCGTAAGACGGCTAGATTTTCCATATTTATAGAAGATAGTTACAATAACGCTAAGGGACTAAAGGTTACTGAAACGCAGTCACATGTGCTTGTTGCCCAGGGAAAGGTTGCAAATATTGCCGAGAAGTATCTTGGGCCGGAGATGATGGTTGTCATTTCGGGGAGATTGGTCAACCGGCATTTTCGCGACAGTAAGGGCGTCAGCAGGGTCGTTACTGAGGTTCATGTTAATGAGTTGATGATCCTGGATATGCAGGTTCATGAGGATGAGGCATATTACATCTGTTAAGAGTTAGCGGGATGTAATAGGCGTTTTTTACTTTATTTTGTCAAATCACCAGAATATTCAAAGTGGATTCAGGAAGTACAATAGATAAGACAAACACGATGTTTCAGCTCGCCCTGGCGTTGGTGAATCAGAGTACGAGAAATATTTTTCTGACAGGGAAAGCCGGTACCGGAAAAACGACTTTTCTTAGGTATATACGTTCAAATTGTGCGAAACAGATAGCGGTTGTTGCTCCTACAGGTGTGGCGGCGATCAACGCGGGGGGTGTGACCATTCATTCATTCTTTCAATTACCATTTGGCCCATTTATCCCGGCGGTGAATCAACCATTTTCGAGGTCTTCCTCTGAGGAGATTACGAATGCGTCTGCGCTGATTGACAGATTAAAAATGACGCGTGAAAAGATTCGCGTGTTAGAGGAACTCGAATTGCTTGTGATCGATGAGATCAGTATGGTTAGGGCTGATACATTAGATGCGATTGATACAGTATTGCGTCATGTAAGAAAACGCCCGGCCGATAGATTTGGGGGAGTTCAGGTACTTTTCATTGGGGACATGTTTCAGCTTCCTCCCGTTACCAGAGAGGATGTCTGGCAGTGGCTGTCGGAACATTATAGAAGTCCTTATTTTTTTGACAGCCATGTTTTGAGAGACGAGCTGCCTGTATATGTAGAATTCAATAAAGTATACCGGCAGAATGAAGAGCAGTTCATCAATCTTTTAAATCAGGTAAGAAATGATGAATTAGAAGAGGATGGTTTTGAGGTGCTCGAGAGCAGATATTTACCGTCATTCGAAAGGCATGCAAATGATGGATACATTATACTTACTACACATAACGAGATAGTCAGGAAGATCAATACAGATGAGCTTCAGAAATTAACGGCCGAGCATTTTTATTTCAATGCAGAGGTGACGGGAGAATTTCCCGGTACCAGTTATCCTGCTGATGAAACCCTTATACTGTGTGAGGGCGCTCAGGTGATGTTTATCAGAAATGATGCTGCGGATAGGGGCAAAAGATTTTTCAACGGGAAAATTGGTTTTGTAAGCCGGATAGAGGGAGATAAGATCTGGGTGCAATGTGGCGACGAAGATGAGATAGAGGTTAAGAAGGATAAATGGGATAATATCAGGTATTCTGTTAATCCCTCAAACAGATTGCTTGAAGAGGAGACACTGGGGTCTTTTTCGCAGTATCCTCTTCGTCTTGCATGGGCGATCACCATACATAAAAGTCAGGGTCTTACATTTGAAAGAGCGATCATTGATGCGGGAAAGGCTTTCGCTCCCGGGCAGGTGTACGTTGCTTTGAGCCGGTGTACTGATCTGGAGGGACTGGTTTTGAAAAGCAGGATCAATTCTTCGAGTTTGAGAAATGATCCGCGTATTGCTGAGTTTGCCCGTAATAGTGCGTCAGCGGAAGCATTGAAGTCGGAACTTAGGGAAGCTACCCGGGCTGCAAGAGTCGAGTTGATAATGGATGTGTTTGACTTCCGCAAGGAATCGGATATGTTAGCTGCATTGGCTGGATTTGTAAAGAAGCATGAGTCATCCTTCAGAGAAGATTCTTTACCGTGGCTGGAAAAAGGCAGCCAGCTGATTGCATCGCTTCGTGAGACAGGATTAAAATTTCATGATTGGATCAGGTTGCAGCTGGAGTCTGAGCCGGATGTGGCTAATAATATTCAATTGGTGGAACGGGTGAAGAGGGCATCTACGCATTTTTCAGGCGAGGTGCAGAGAGTAATCTCTCATTTACAATCTTGTACTATCAGTACGGATAACAAGAATTATGCAAGGGAGGTGAATGACCGGATAAAGGAATTGTTTGGAGCGTTGGCTATTCATCAGTTTTTGATTTCAGGATTTTCTGTGGATGTCGATCTTGAATTGTGGCAGCAGAAGAAGCGAAAGTTTCAGCAGCCATCATTTTCGGTTAATGTTTTTGGAGGTTCGGTAGAAACCAGAAAGAACCTTCCACATCCCGGTCTATACTGGCAATTGAAACAACTCCGGGATGCCATAAGTGCGAGAAAGGAGCAACCTCTTTATCTTGTTGCAAGCAGCAAGACGTTGGAAGAGTTGGTTACCTATCTACCGCAGGACGAAAAGGAGCTGGAGCGAATCTCCGGGTTCGGAAAAGTAAAAGTGGGCAGTTATGGAGCTGAGTTTTTGGAGATCATCAGGTCTTATTGCCAGGAGAATGCGTTGTCATCAAATATGCCTCCGCCAAAGGAGGCGAAGCGTAAGAAGGAAAAGGTGGGAGAGGTAATGCCAGAGAAGTTGTCTGAAAAAAAGGATACGGTCAAAAAGCCAGATACGAAAGGGGAGTCTTACCGGATGTTTCGCGAAGGGCTGAAGATTCCTGAGATTGCGTCTGTCCGGGGGTTAGTATTGTCAACGATTGAAGGTCATCTTGCACATTACGTTCAACAGCGAGATATAGCTATTGATGAGCTTGTGCCTGCCGAGAAGGTTTCTTTGGTAAACGAAGCTATAGGTAAGATTGAAACGGTTTCAGTTGGAGGACTCAAGGGACTTCTTGGTGAAGCGGTTTCCTTTGGCGATATACGTTTTGTTCTGGCGTGGCGAAATTCCCAGGAGAGTTGATATTATATGAGGACGGACTGGTCTTGAAGGAGATCGGGTTTATTAAGCATAAACTCTGAATTATGCACATTTGGTAGAGTATTGAAGCTTACATAAACCTTTATGTCTATCTTTTCATATCAATTTTTTTATGGTAACAGCTACTCGCCCCGGCTATCGCTTTATAAGCGACCACGTATTTGCTGCCGTGCAGCAGAATATCGAGAGTAATCAAAAGGCTTTCTTCGCAAAGCAGGAATATCTACCGGGCGATGTGGTAGCAGAATTCTCGGCGGCTGCTATCCTAAACGAACCGACTTATCTGACAGTTCAGGTTGGATTAACCGAGCATATTCTTTTACAACCGGAACATCTGCAGTATATAAATCACAGTTGTGATCCGAATGTTTTTTTCGATACATATACGATGAAGATCGTTGCGCTTAAACCTATTGGTACCGGTGATGAGATGACTTTTTTCTATCCATCTACGGAATGGGATATGGCTCAGCCTTTTGATTGCCATTGCGGATGCGCTAACTGTTTAGGACAGATCCGCGGTGCTGCACACATCAGTCCGGAGATAATTAAGACATACACACTTACCCGATTTATACAACAGCAACTGCATGATCGCTCAAACAGGGAAAAAAGAGCTTAAGAAAAAGGTTTCCAGGAAAGTAGCAGATAACCCACTCCGAAAACTAAAGATCTGGGTGCTGTATCCCTATCTCCAAACAGATGACCCCAACCTTCAATACTATTACGATTTTTCTCAGAGCCTCCAGGAATACAAAAAAGTGTTTGAAGAGCTGGAAGCAGATTGGACATGGCAGCCGGTTACCATGCTCGACTTCCGGGAGGTTATTGCTGGTTTAAAAAGACGCTCAGGAAGAAAGATCCCGCTCATACTTAACCTTTGCGATGGAGATGAAGTGAACGGCACGCCAGGCATTTCAGTGATCACGGAATTGGAGAAAAATCGCCTGATCTATACAGGGTCAGACGCTCACTACTATAAAATTACCACTTCCAAGATTCCAATGAAGCAGGCGTTTCTCGATGCAGGTGTTCAAACTGCAAAGTGGGACGTGATCAGGGATACTGATAGTTCATTTGACGGTTTTTGTGAGAGACTCGGTGCGCCACTAATTATCAAGCCGGCTGTTTCCGGAGGAAGCATGGGTGTGTCGGTAAAGAATGTCGTTTACACGGACAAAGAACTTGCGGAAAGAGTGGCGGAGTTGTCAAATGGTTACCGCGGTTGGAACTTATTGGCGGACGGATTGATCGTTGAGCAGTTTATCTCCGGACCGGAGTTTACCACCTTTATTGTTGGTTCATCTAACGACCCCGATCGTTGCGAAGTGTTTTCGGGCGTTGAACGGATTTTCCATGAATCATTACCGGAGGAAGAAAAATTTTTATCATTCGATCGCTTGTGGGAAATCTATGAAGAAGAGAAGCCAATGCCGGGGAATGAAAATTTTTATGATTATCATAAGGCGCCGGAGTCATTGGATGCGAAGTTGAAAAAGATTACGTTTGACGCGTATAAAGCTGTGGGCGGAATGGGTTATGGGAGATTGGATATCCGCATGGATAAATCGACCGGTGAATTATACATGCTCGAAGTCAATGCGCAATGTGGATTGAGTGAGGATGAAGATTATACCTCAATTGGCGCGATACTTCGGTTTTCTGAAACATCTTTTTCCGGTATTATAAATAGCATTATTGAAGATGCTTTTTATAGAAGGAAATTACATCTGTAAAGGAATACTCCCGATATATTTCTATTACTGCAAAATCATTTAACTGTATGAAGATTTGCGTTCTTCAGCCAGACTACTCAACTACTGGCGTGGATTATAAGAACTATGATCCGCCGCGTTATCTTAATGACCTTTTGCCTGATGATGAGGTTGATCATATTTTTCTTAATAAGCTCACTACTTACAAGCAGCTTAAAGAACTAAAGAAAAAGAATTATGATGTGTTTATAAATCTCTGCGAGGGCTATCTTGAATGGGAGGTTCCGTCTATTGATGTGATTCATTCATTTGAGCTACTTGATCTACCACACACAGGTCCGACAGCAAAGCTCTATGATCCGACTAAAGAGTTGATGAAATATGTCGCGCATTGCGAGGGTGTGCGTACTCCGGGATATTTCATGATTGAGAAGCCTGAAGATATTGATAAGGTGGAGAAGTATCTATCTTATCCGATGTTCATCAAGCCATCGAAAGCCGGAGACAGTTTAGGTATCGATGAAAATTCTGTGTTGTATAGTAAACAGGATCTGTTGAAGAAAGTGGTGGAGATCTATAATGAATATGGGCCGTTACTGGTGGAAGAATATATAGATGGTAGAGAGTTCACTGTTTTGGTAGCAGCATTGCCTGATGGAAAGTCGAGCAAGGTTTTTAAACCGGTGGAATATGTTTTTCCTGAAGGCAAGTCTTTTAAGACTTATTCATTGAAAACGTCGGAGCTTCATCCGGATTGTAATTTTCCCTGTACCGACCCTGTACTCGATAAAGAACTTAGGTCTGCAGCCGAGAAGATTTTCAAGGGGTTTAATGGAGTTGGTTATGCCCGACTTGATTTCAGGGTTAATGAGAGTGGGAAGATATTTTTCCTCGAAATAAATTTTACCTGTTCAGTTTTTTATAAAGACGGATACGAGGGCTCTGCGGATTTTATTTTGAAGTTTGATGAGGCCGGACAAAAGGGTTTTTTGCAGACTATTGTTGCGGAGGGTATTGCGAGATATGCCAGAAAGAAAAGACCTTTTGCAATGAAAGGAAACTCTATTGCTGGTTTTGGCATTTATGCAACACGGCCGATCAGGAAGGGAGATATTGTTTTTACCGGCGAAGAGAAGGCTCAGCGAATGGTCACAAAGAGATTTGTTGAAAAGAATTGGAATGAGGAACAGAAAATGAATTTCCGGAGGTATGCTTATGCGGTAAGTGAAGAGGTCTTTATACTTTGGGACGAAGATCCGTCGGAGTGGGCTCCTCAGAATCATAGTTGTGATGCCAATACAGGACTTGACGGATTGAATGTAATTGCGCTTCGGGATATTTCGCGCAATGAAGAATTGACGCTTGATTACTCTTTGTTTTTAGATGATACAATGGAACCTTTCGAATGTAAATGTGGGGCATCTAACTGTAATGGTATAGTTAGGGGAGTTTCGGGAAACTCGGTTACAACACGGGAGCTTCGGATGATTGTTCCGGTAGCGAAAGCTGAATAACCGCTGCGAAGTTTTTATCCCGGAAAGGGGGCTGCGGTCATTCAGCAAAATCTTGATAGAGTAGAGGATTCGAATAGGAAGAGGATTTACAGATTTTTGGTCTGTAAATCCTCTTTTGTTTTATTCACCATCAACCTGAAAAGTGATCGGTTGCCGGCGATAGGCTTTTACCTGGCGGCCGTTTTGCCAGGCAGGCTCCCATTTCGTTGCTTTTTTCAAAACACGCATTGCTTCCTGTTCCATCCCATAACCAAGGTTTGTTATTGGTTTGATGTCGCTGACTGACCCGTCGACATCAACGACAAATTGTACGACTATTTGATAACGGCCGGGGTTTGCTCCGTTGTCAACAGGCACATTACCGTTTAGATGGCGGAGAAGGAATTTTTCCCAGTTACCTATGAATTTTGCCTGGACTTGAACATCTACGATGGGCTCTTCATTTTTGGGTTCTGGGCCTGCGATGATATTTTTATTACCATCGATATTTGATGGTTCGGGTGTTTGTATTCCTACGTCCGCGGTCCCATCTGTTTTTGTTAGGCCGATCATTGCGCTATCTAGATCTGCGACGGCAGGTGGCGGGTCAGTTACCTGATCTTCCGGAACAATTCTCGGTGTAGTAAATTGTTCGGTCCTGATCTGTTCTTGTTTTACTGCTGGGGGTGGTTCTGGCAGAGGTTCTGGGATTATTGGCTTTTCTTCAATTTGTCTAATTATTACCTCATTGCCTATTGTTGCTATCTGATCTTTCTTGGGCTGCCATTTATTTGCCAACGTTACAGATGTAATGGTCAGACCAACAAGTGTAGCTGTTACAATCAGTGCTCTTTTGATTCTTCGGTTGTAATGACGGCGAAGTTCATATGCACCGTATGCTTTGTTGCGCTGATCGAAGATAACATCGAGAAGATCGGAGGTGAGTATTTGTTTGCTATCCATGGTAGGGGTTTTAGTTACTCATGAGATAGCACGTGGTTTTTGTTTCCACAAAGAATTCGCTAAAGTAAAAATATAGTTGATGCGTGTATGGAATGATGTTTTACACGCATCAACTTATTTTCTGAAATTACCTGCCCATGTAAACCATCAGGATCTGAACATCACTTGGATTGATGCCGGAGATGCGACTGGCCTGACCTAGAGTTCTTGGTTTTATTCTATTTAATTTTTCTCTCGCTTCATTGCCGAGGGCTTGGATTTTTTTATAGTCAAAGCTTGATGGAATTTCAAGATCTTCCAGTTGGCTCATTCTGGTCACGAGCTCTTTTTCCTTATTTATATAAACATCATACTTTACCTGGATCGCGGCTTGCTCGATCTGGTCTTTTGTATATTTTAATAAAGCGGTTTTTAATTTGGGCAGAGCCGCTGCAAGTTGATCGAGTTCCACATCCGGGCGACGGAGAATTTTTTCGGCTTTTTGCTTTTCAGGAATAGGAGTGTTGCCGAGTGACTGGAGAAATCCGTTGATCTCATTTGGGTCGACTGGCATTTCTTTCAGGATCTGCCAGATCTCTGCGACGGCGTCTTTTTTCTCTATGACTTTGTCTTTTCTTTCCTGTGATGCGAGACCGATGGCGTGACTTTTTTCTGTGAGTCGGAGATCAGCATTATCCTGACGGAGAAGAGTTCGGAACTCGGCACGTGATGTGAACATGCGATAAGGTTCTTCGGTTCCTTTGCTGATCAGGTCGTCAACAAGAACACCGATATATGCTTCGCTTCTTTTTAAAATGAATGGATCAAGTTCGCGTACTTTTTGATGGGCATTGATTCCTGCCATCAAACCCTGGCAGGCCGCTTCTTCATATCCTGTAGTTCCGTTTATCTGACCGGCGAAAAAGAGATTTTGTATTAGTTTAGTTTCTAATGTGTGCGTCAGTTGTGTTGGTGGGAAGTAGTCGTATTCAATCGCATATCCTGGTCGAAAGATTCGAACATTTTCAAAGCCTGGTATTATACGAAGCGCTTCGTATTGTACGTCTTCCGGGAGAGATGTAGAGAAGCCGTTTACATAGATTTCGACAGTGTCCCATCCTTCCGGTTCAATGAATAATTGATGACGTTCTCTTTCAGCGAAGCGATTGATCTTGTCTTCAATGCTCGGACAGTATCTTGGCCCGACGCCGTCGATTCGTCCGGCAAACATGGGGCTTCTGTCGAAGCCTGTTTTCAGAATATCATGAACTGTTTGATTGGTATAGGTGATCCAGCAGCTTCTTTGCTTAGTTGGCTTCTTTGTATCGGTATATGAAAATCCACCGATCTCTTCATCTCCGGGCTGTTCTTCCATTTTTGTGTAATCCAGGCTGCGGCCATCTACTCTTGGAGGTGTGCCTGTTTTCAGGCGGTCACTTTCAAAGCCCAGGCTTACGAGTTGTTCCGTTATTCCAGTCGCCGCTTTTTCAGCAGCACGACCACCGCCGAAGTTTTTCTCACCGATATGAATGATCCCGTTAAGAAACGTGCCATTGGTAAGCACGACTGCTTTTGATTTTATCTCATGGCCCAACCCGGTGATAACACCACAGGCCCGGCCATCTTTTACAAGAAGGCCTTTCACCATATCCTGGTAGAAGTCTACATTCGGAGTTTGCTCGAGCATCTCCCGCCACTTGGCAGCAAACAGCATTCTATCGCTTTGCGCTCTGGGACTCCACATTGCCGGACCCTTTGAACGATTAAGCATACGAAATTGAATCATTGACAGATCCGTTACTATCCCGGAGTATCCACCAAGCGCATCAACCTCACGAACGATCTGACCTTTGGCAATTCCGCCCATTGCCGGGTTACAACTCATCTGAGCAATGGTCTGCATGTTCATTGTAACAAGCAAGACCTTTGAACCCAGGTTTGCCGCGGAGGCAGCAGCCTCGCATCCCGCATGGCCGGCTCCTACTACTATTATATCATATTCTGGAAACATCGGCGCAAAGTTACACTAATCTTTAGGTCCCCGGTCGACCTCCCAGTAAGCGCTTCGTTAAAACCGCTGTGTTCCACATGGAACATTCCACACAAGAGTTTAATGAAGGGCACTTCTTTGTGTAAGTCCAGCGTTTCCACGTGGAACACGCTCTAGTGTTGCACAAAGGGCCTTAGTATTTGAATAATTTAAACCCATATCAGTGATTGTATAAGATGCGCGGGCTGAGATTAATCTTTGCTGGATGGCTTAGTACCGCTAGCGAGCATATGACTGAATCAATTCCGGGTCAAGGAGCAGAGATTTGATTTATTGTTGGGCTTGTATCCCCTTTATGCTTACAACACGATCTTCCCCAAAGAGTGTTTAGAAGAGTTTTAGTTTATTTGATGTTTCCACGTGGAACTATTGGGATGGAATTACCTTAGATTCCACGCCTTTGTCGGGTGTAAAGACATCTTTCCGTTCATACCTGTAATGTTCCCGCAGATCTCGCAGATTT
>VFQP010002419.1_pt1 | contig 20909 bp, 28 predicted proteins | sample 3512351 | NCBI WGS metagenome assembly VFQP01 (sample SAMN10412372, study PRJNA504923) | tailings metagenome | isolation source: Relicate 1 Philex TSF1 revegetated site | place: Philippines: Tuba, Benguet | collected 2017-08-29
GGCAGGACCTGGTTGCTCGTGCCGCAGCACAAGACCATCCGCTCGTGGGCGTGCTGGTGCGCCTCCGGTACTCAGTTCCTACTGGCCGCTGCGCCGCGGTGGCGTGCCCCGCGGCATGACGACCAACGCTGCCGTGCAGCGAACCAGAAGCGACCCGGACGCTCAGACTGAGCCGATTGCAAGCTACAGAGTCGTGCTCAGCCTTGCTGCGAGGAGCGGTGCGCTCGCGAGGTCGTCGCATCACAAATCTCTGACCTGGAGTGGGAGCCCATGCGCCGTGGGCGCTCGTGGGCGATCCAGCGTCAGCAGCAGGTGGCCCAATGCTCTTGCGTCGCTGCATGAGGGGATCCCTGCCCTGCCGCAGCTGCACATCCGCACGCCACACCATCCCGAGCGCCTCATCCTCCCCCTCGTCCACGCTTGTGTACTGCCATCAGCGCCACCACCACCAGCGCGCACAGCTCTCCCTCACCACCAGCACTTGGCCCAGCAGCACCAAGGCAGCAGGAGCGCAGCTGATCGGCGCAGCCATGGCCACGCACAGCAGCGCTGGCCGTGCCTGGCTGCAAGGCAAGGACGACCATGGCGCCTACATCGACCCTCACTTCACGCTGGAGCCTGATGACCTAAGCGGGCCGCTGGCGGGGCGCACCGCTGCCATCAAGGACCTCTTTGACGTCGAGGGGCACAGGTGACTCAAGGGACGACGCGGCCTGCAGGGACCTTGTGGGGAGGAGCGTGCGCTGCCTCAGCATGTGGGATCCCATCTCGGTGATCCTCGGCTGGTCCACCTCAATGCGTGCAGGACGGGCTTTGGACACCCGCTGTGGCTCGAGACGCACGGCCCCGCCAGCAGCACCGCGCCGGCGGTGCAGCGGCTGCTGCGCGCCGGCGCCTCGCTGCGCGGCCGGGCGCACATGGACGAGCTGGCCTACTCGCTCAACGGGGAGAACGCGCACTACGGCACGCCCGCCAACCCGGCGGCGCCCGGGCGCATCCCCGGGGGGTCATCGTCGGGGTCGGCGGTGAGTGCGGCGGAGCTGGCGATGAGGGGGCTGCGGCACAGCAGCGAGTGCTGGTCTCAGGGCTGCGTTGAGGCACAAAGCAGAGAGTAGCGTGCTCCGCTTCAGGCTGGTGTGCAAGGGTGAGTTGTGGACACCCTGAACTGTGCACGCGCAGGTGGCTGTGGCGGCTGGGCACGTCGACGTCGGCCTGGGCAGTGACACAGGTCCGTGCGGTCACACTTTGGCCGATTCACTGAATCGCAGCGAGCACAGTGCAGAAGTGCATGCCCATGCGGGCTCCCAGGAGCCCACGCACACTGTGCGCCCACTGCCACAAACCCACGCGCGCAGGCGGCTCGGTGCGCGTGCCGGCGAGCTACTGCGGGCTGTTTGGCGTGCGGCCCACGCACGGGCGCGTGCCGCTGGAGGGCGCCCGGCCGCTGGCGCCGTCCTTCGACACGGTCGGATGGTGCGGGGCTGCGGGTGGCGTACGACCACTCTCCAGGCACCGTTGTGCCTTGTCTCTCACCATGTCATCGCTTGCCCTCTCGTCCACGCACCTGGCAGGTTCACCAGGTCGTGGGGGCTGCTGGCGCAAGTGGCGGACGTCTTGCTCGACCCCTGGGCGCCCGGATCAGCTGATAGGCATTAGGGCAAGATGCGTCGGCACCCGTCAGGTGCGCCTGCTCACGAGTTTCAGGCAACGCGCTGCTGTTGCCGCTCACCCATGCCTGCCCGCGTTCCCTCTTGCTGTGCGCTGTTGGCCCTCAGGTGGCTATGGACCACGGACCTGTGGGCGCTGGCCGACCCCGTCACCTCCACCGCCCTTCGGCAGCAAGCGCTAGGGCTTGGCGACGGCTCAGTACCGGCGGCAGGTGGTCAAGCCGAGGCGCCGGGAACGCTGCTGGGGAGCGCGGTGCAGGGCCTGGAGCTGGCGCGGGCGGTGGAGCAGGAGGCGGGGCGGCCGGGGGAGGGCCTGGGGGACCTGCTGACGTGGCTCGACACGTTCCGGGTGTGCCAGGTGCGCGGTTGGTGCACTGTGGTCTGGCTGTGGCGGAGCGGGTGTGGCCGCTTTGGACGGGTAGAGCTGACGCGCTGCGCTGTGGTGATCGTTGCTGCAGGCGGGTGAGATTTGGCAGGAGCATGGCGCGTGGGTCACAGGTGCGCTGCGGTCCGCATCCCACGCAGTGCCAGACCTGACTGGCAACAAGTTGGTCCAAAGGCTGACCCTGCGCGTGGAGGGTGGGCGCAGAGCACAAGCCCTCGTTCGGGCCGGGCATCAAGGAGCGCTTTGAGATGGCCTCGCGCATCACGCCAGAGGTGAGCGCGCGCACGGTCCTCATCGCCTGGGGCGCTGTTGCGTCTGCTCCACACTGTGCGTCCCAACTGGCGTCCTCCTGTGCACTCGCAACACCAACAAAAAGCAGGAGTGGGCGGCGGCGCGGCAGAGGCGCGCGGCCATCGCGGGCGCGCTGCTGCGCGTGCTGGGCCCCGACGGCGTGCTGGTGCTGCCCACGGCGCCGGGCCCCGCGCCGCTGCGCGACACGCCGGCCGCCGCGCTGGACGGGTGGCGGAGGAGGCTGCTGAGCATGACGTGCGTGGCCGGCCTGGCAGGGCTGCCGCAGGTGCGCCTCGCCTCGCCTTGCGTGTCTGTGTGCGCACATGCATCATTGGAGTGGGCCACCGCGCGCAGCACGGGCAGCAGCGAGGCACTAGACTGGCTTTGCTGCTGGGCCCACACTCGACGGGGAGGGCACGGGGGGCGGCAGCTCCAAGAGGGGCGGTGGTGGTGTGCGACGTTGGTGCTCGCAGGTGTCGCTGCCGCTGGCTTCGGTGGAGGAGGGAGGGGCGAGCGGCCTGCCTGTGGGCCTCAGCTTGATTGGTCCGCCGGGGTCGGACGAGCGACTGCTGCAGGCGGCAAGGGCACTGGTGGGCGCGGCGAGGCCAGACCTGCTCTGAGTGAGGACCCTGCAACGGTGGGGCGCTGCAGGGCCTGCAGCTGTCGAGCGCGTCACACCTTTTTCGAACTTTCGAAGTTGTGTGAGTGAGGAGCTTCTCGGGTGTGCGCGCGGAACTGCTCTGCCGCATCCCCGTGTCGTGCACTGGCACCGCGTGACCATTTCGCGACGCGCTGCGCACGGGACACGACGCAGACGAGCTCGATCATCGCGAGATCGTCGTCATGGGCAACGCAAAGTCGCGCGCCGCGAAGCGGGAGGTCAAGCAGCAAGAGGAAGCCAACGTTGCAGCTGCAGGCTCATCAGCAGCCCCAGCTCCAATCGCGCCAGGCAGCAAGCAGCCCTTAACGGACGTGGAGCGCACCGCCGTGGGCGTGTCGTGGCTGCGGTGGCAGGCGTCAAAGGCCATCAGCACCAAGGGTGCGCCGCGAGCAGCAGGCAGTGAGCACCTTGCGCCCACACAACACACATCCCTGGTCTGCACTCTTGTGCACGCACGTCGCCGCGCAGGCCACACACCTCCGAGCGCGGACGGCGAAGCTCAGCCGCTGTATGACGGCTCCTTTGACGAGAAGCTGTGCGAGGACCTGACCGAGGTGGACGCCGCGTTCCTGGCGCAGAGGGACAAAAACCTGCGCTTCGGGCCCCACGTCGTGGCGGTGAGGCGGGTGCAGGTGCCTGCGTGGTGGGTCGCCACGCGTGAAGCGAGGCAGCTGTCTGGCAGGGCGCAGCGCGGCAAAGGCCTGCGCGTGTGCGTCACCCGCAGGTGCGCACAGTGGCGCTGGACGACGCGCTGATGCGCGCGACCGGCGGGCCCGCTCCGCCCGCCGCGCCGGATGGCCCGGCGCCCCGCCAGCCGCTGGCCGTGTCCTCCTTCCCCACCGGCGGTGTGCGCCAGGCGAGCGGCCTTCCTTGCTGCTTCCACTGCTTGAGGCACTCGGGCGCACAGGGTGCTCTTGACTTGTGGTGCCCTGGTGGCGTTGCTGGCGCAGGTGGCCATCCTGGGGGCGGGGCTGGACGCCCGCGCCTGGCGCCTGCCCTGGCCTGAGGGCGTCACCGTCTTTGAGGTGGACTCCGGTGAGTGGCTCAGGAGGCAGGGCTCGCTTGCGGACAACGGCACACCTCTCCTCCACCTGCCTGCTCCGACCGCCGCCTGCACCCATCGCGCTGCCGGTGGGGCGCAGGCAGCGTGGAGGCTCTCAAGCAGCGCAAGTTCGGGCGGGTGCCCACGCGCAGCGCGGCGCGCCATGCGCTGGTGGCCGACCTCAACGACCTGCAGCAAGTCAGGGACAAGCTTGCCGGTGAGCTGGTGGCCCCTTCCATGCTCAGTGGTGGCGGCCTCGGCTGGGCCCGCTGCGGCCAGTCTGGGAAGCAAGCTCACACAGCTTAGGGGTGCCTCACTTGGCTGCGTGGCGCAGGCGCGGGCTTCAAGGCCAGCGAGCCCACGGCGTGGGTGCTGGAGGGGCTGATTGGGTACTTGACGCGCGAGGCCGGCCTGGCCCTGCTCAGGTGCGCGCCAGGCTACTCTTTTCCCCACCCGGTAGAACGCCTACTCCCTGGCTGTGCGCTCAAGATCACAATTCTGGCGCCTGTGCTCGTCTCCAGGGAGCTCAAGGCGCAGAGCGTGCCTGGCAGCTACCTGCTGCTCACGTGCCCGCCCACGCCCGAGGAGAAGCGCGCGTCTGACCAGGAGGGCTGGAAGCTGTACCACGCGCACTTTGAGGAGCCCGAGGACACGCACAAGAGGTGCGACACTTCGAACGTCATGGCTGCTTTGGCCATCGGGCCAGGCGCCATGAGCTGCACGCGAGCTGTCCGCATGACCCTGCAGGGTGGTGGAGGCTGGGTGGGCGACGGCCGAGCTCATCACGACGGAGAGGCTGCAAGAGGTGTACGGCATCGAGTGCAAGCAGCCGCAGGTGAGGGCTGCTGCGTGTGGGCCTGAGAAGGAACAAGTGCTGCGGTGACGTGATGGTGCCGACACGACCCAGTGACGGCGATGGCGCTCTGTCGCGTCGTTGCAGGTCCACGCCATTGCATGAACGGCCGCGCGGAAAGAGTGGCACGAGTCTGGTGCGGTGCTCTTCGATTCATGCAACTTATCGCCACGCCACGCGTCACGCCAGAGCCAGCAGCGCCGCCGCTTGCGCTGCCGTCATGCGCCGCTCTGGCTGGCGGCACAGCAGGCCCCTCAGCACTTCGACAGCCTGCGCGCGCACCCATGCAGCACCCTCGCTTCAGCATCATGCCTTGATGCGGCCTCTTGACCCATCACCTGGTGGTCCTCAGCGTTCCTCACCTGCGGCACCTGGGAAAGCATAGCCGCGCCCTCGCTCCCATCGCCCTGGCCCGTGGCACCCAACGCCAGCTGCTCCTCGAACCACAGCGGCGTGCCCAGGCAGTGCGCCTCCGCCACCTGCACCAGGCACTCGCCACAGCACACACGCTTGATCGCCGCACTTGCCCTGCATGCCGCAAGCCAAATCAACAGCTCCAAACAAGGCAGCGCCTCACCTGCTCAAAGGAGGGCAGCGACGGTGACGCCGCCAGCTCGCCTCCACCTCGTGACGCGCCGCGTGGGCCAAAGAGCGGCTGGCCCGTTAGCACCTCGTGGGCCAGCACGCCCGCTGCCCAGCAGTCGGCCGCCTCGTCCGGGTACGGCCCGGCACGCGCCCCCTGCGTATGACGCACGTTGCTGCCGGTCACTGCACTGCTCCCTCGTGTCGCGTGGTGGCGTCGCGACGCAGCCAAACGCTCACCTGGCCGGCCTGAGGGGCCAAAAGCAGCTGCTCCGGCGCCACGTACGCCGCTCCGCCCTCCACAGCGCCGTACGCCTCACGCCAGCCACCAGTCTCTGCGCCCCCGTCGCCGCTGTGGGTTGTGGGCGAAGAGGGCAGAGCGGCGCGGCGCGAGTGCGACAGGCCGCCGGCCAGCTTGAAGCCGGCGCCGCCGCCCTGACTGTGGAACCACCACACTCGGGCGGGGTGGACCGCGCCATGCGCCCAGCCGGCGGCGTGTAGGTCCGCCAGCGCCTCCATCACCTGCATACCAAGGCATCCGTTCCCTACTGTTATCGCTTCCCTTCAGTTCAGGTTCAGAGCTCTCTTGGCTGCAGAAGGGCACGGGATTGTCGGTGGGCGCACCTGCAGGAGCAGCAGCTGCTGCACGGGCGCCTGGGGCCGGGAGCGCCGCAGCAGCTCGGCCAGGCACCGGCTACCGTGCTCCACCGCCAGCGCGCCCGTCGGCACGTCCCGTGAGGGCGCCGCCGCCAGGTGCACCAGCCGCGGCAGCCGCGCGCTGCGTGATCACACGCCCAGCCGCACAAGTCCTCAGCCCCTCTGCCCACCTCAACTCTTCAGTCGTGGGCAACTACGTGAGAGAGCACCAGTGGCGCCAGCGTACCTGTGCGCCAGGTCCTGCAGCAGGCTGGCCTGACGCTGCAGCGCCACGCCGTCGTGGATGAACTTGAGCAGCACCACTTGATGTGGCGCCGTGTGTGTCGCTGTCTCCGAGGCGTCAGCAGCGTTGGCGCCGCGGTCCAGGGCCGCGCACACCACGTGGCGGGGGCTGCGCCTCGGGACGCCCGTCACGCGGAACCTGTGTGTTCGGCATGGAACACAACCACTGCTGAGCACAAGTCACGAGAGTGGCAGGACAAACGCCGCGCAGAGCAAAGCAGCATCGGCGCACCTGTTCCACAGCTCCTGGCCGGGCTGAAGCAGCGCCAGCACCGCCTCCTGCGCCGCCACGCACACGCCGCCCTCCTCCTCCTCACGCACGTCTGTAATTACGCCCGCGCTGCCGTGCACCTCGGCGAAGCTCAACGACGTGGCGCGCGTCAGCGCGCCACTCCCAGCGACGCTCACGGACGAGCGCGCGTCGGCTCCGCCTCCTCCCACAACGCCCGCCGAACCACTGCCGCCACTGAATCGCAGCGACGCCTCCTCCGCAGCCCGGCTGCTGCCCACCAGCGACGCGCCGGCGTCGCCGGCGGCGCTTGCCTCGCCCACCAAAGCCGCGGCAACAACAGCCTCCGACCCGCCGAGGCTCTGCGCCCCGGAGGAGCGCGACGGGGCCAGCGACGCCCGGGCAGCGAGGCTCGCGCCCCCCAGCGACCTGCCAGCTGCGGTGGCGCGCGGCTTGGCTGGTGCGACTGTGGCGCGCCCAGGCACTGCGGCCTTGGGCGCGGGAGGGAGGCAGCTGGCGGGCGAGGGCGGCGGCTTGGTGAGGCTGTGCGACAGCCTGAGGCTGCCGCCCGCGCCGGCGGTCAGGCTGCTTGTGACCTTGATGCTACCGCTGCCGCCGTACGTGCCACCAGCGCTGGTGCCTCCGCCGGCCGTGCTGGCCGCGGCGCTGAAGGCGGCCGGCGTGGTGACGCTCGCCGTCGCGCCCAGTAGGCGCGCCTGGTCAGCAAGCGACGCCGGACCACCCTCGCAGGAGGGCGCCAGGCCCAGGGCGGCGGCGGCGGCGGCGCAGTCAGAGAACGGCGTGGCACACGCCGCGGGCTCGCTGACCAGGGCTGCGGGCGCTGTGCTGGTCGCAGCGACCTGGCTGGCCCTGTGCTGTGGGGCCAGGGCTGTTGCTGGTGCGGCACTGGCGTCGGCCAGGGCGGCCAAAGCGGCCGCGCCCCAGCCGTGGAGGCACGCGGCGGTGCGGTCCGACGTCTGCGTCTGCAGCCCCAGCTCCGCCTCCTCCGCCACCTCCAGCCCATGAGCCGTGTGGCCAGGCCCAGGCTGGTGCAGGGGATGGTGCGGCACGGCCCTGGATCCAGCGCTGGCGCTGTACCGCAGCGCGTACTGCTGCTGTACATGCGGTTGGCCGTACGGCCCCCCGACCCGCCCGCCGCCGCTCCCACCGTACCCGTGCTGTGCGTGGCCAGCGCCGTGGTGGTGGTAGCGGTGGCTTCGCTCGGACCCCAAACCCTCCATAGGGTCCACCATGGAGTCCTCGTCGCCAAACCACGCCGGCGGCGGCAGCGGCAGGTGGAGCAGCTGCGCGGAGGGCGCGCTGGACGAGGGCGCCAGGTGCTCGTCGGCGGAGGAGAGGTGGCTGCGCCTCCTGTTGCCGCCGCCCAGGCCCAGCAGGACGCGCGAGTGGCGGCGCTCCGCCGCCGAGGTGCGCTTGCCCGAGTGACCCGCCAGGATGCTCAGCACCTGCGCACGTTGATTGATTCGGTACGCCCACAGCCCTCTCGTCCTTGACTGTTTGCTCTCAAACGGGATGGAGACTTGCCAACCATAGGCCACGGGGCCGACTCGTCAATAGCACAGAGCTGCCTTTCACCGTCTGCGGGCCGGTTGCGGGCCCAACAGCGGCGGCGGGGCTGACCCTCACTCCGTGCGGACACCAGCCTCTGCTCCTCTCACCTGCTGACGGCGCCGCTGCTGCCTGAGCTGCTCGTCTGGGTTGTTGACCAGCTTGAGCAGCGCCGCCTCGGCCTGCCTGGACCCGCCTCCGCCACCAGCGACGTTGCTGCCGGCTCCATGCTTGGACACACCGCCGCGCGCCACGCCGCCGTCCCACTCGCGGTGCTCGCGGTGCTGCTCGCGGCGGCCGTGCTGCGCCTGCAGCCGCCACGCCACCGCCTGCGGAAGCAGGGAAGCGTGCTGGGTCAACTTCAATCTTCACCTGATGCTCTAGGTCTGAGGATCAATAGCACCCCCAGCACAGCATGGCTCACCTGGAGGTAGGGCTCTTGGTCGGTGGCAGCGCCGTTGGCCGTGGTGGCAGTGCGGCACGACTGGCGGTCCTCGTCCGTGTCGCGCACCAGGCGGCTGTGCCCCTCGGGGTCTACCACCAGCGGCATGGGCTCGGGCCGGCCTGAACAGGCAACCGGCAGCGCAACAGGTCGCCTGCTCAGCTCGTAGCACGGCGCGTGGCAGCAGAAATGGCGTCCTATCGCTGAGCACGCTCAGCAACTCGCCTGGCTCGGGTCGGAGGCAGAGAGCCTCGGCGCCCGGGTGCCCTCCCGCGCCGCCGGCCGCCGGGCGGAAGCGCGCCGTGCCCACCGCGCCCGTTCGCCAGAGGTGCACCTGCGGCAGCAAACAGTGGCAGCACCGCCATCATGCTGCTGGACGCTTGCTGATCTCAGGGAAGATGTGCGCCAAGCAAGGCAAAGAACGCACCTGCTGGCCGCGCTGCTCGAGGTCCAGCGGCGGCACGCACAGGCCCGCCACCGCCGCCGTGCTGGGGCACGGCTGCATCGCCGCGGTGGACGCGGCGGCGGTTGAGGCGCCGTCGATTGACGGGGCCGGCATTGGCAGTGCTGTCACGCCTGGGGGCTTGGCCCCAGCGCCGGTCCGGCCGCCGGCGCTGCTGCGGATCTTGGACGACGAGGTGTGGCGCCGGCTGTGGTGCTGGCGCTGGCCCGCGGCGTCGTGAGCGGAGCAGGACGATGAGGACGTCGACAGGGAGCGGGTGCGGCGCAGGCCGCTTCCATGCCTGCGCTGGTGCGCGCTGCGCCCGCGGGCGCGGTCCGTGCCGGCGGCAGCGCTCGCGTCGCGGCGCCGCGGGGAGGACGACGACTGCGCGCCCGCTGCCGCGCCCACGGACCTGACCGTGGCGAGCTGCACGCCCCGCAGGCCGCCGCTGTCGTGCCAGGCAGACGCGCCAACCAGCGCTGCCGAGATCTCCCGCGTCTCGGCGGCTGCTTGCCCTCGCGGATGGTAGGATGGATCGCTAGCCGTGGTGCTCGAGTGCTCGCTGCTGCTCGGCGCCACGTCCAGCGCCACCACGCCCTGTAGCTGCGCTCCTCCTCCTCCTCCTCCACGGCCCCGTTGCGTCCCCCTCCTCTTGTGCCGCGAGGCGCCCTCGCCCTTCCCTTCCTCCTCGTCCGCCAGAGCCGCTGCCTTCTTGTTGCTGGCCCCGCCGGCGCCGCCGCTGATGCTGGCGAGCAGGTTGCGGTCGCGAGCGCGGCGGCGCCAGCGCACCAGCAGCAAGGCGAGGCCGGCCAGCAGCAAGGCGCCGCCCACCACGCTGGCCACCACCACGCCTGCCGTCAGCGCCGCCGTGTTGCTGCTCGCATTGCTGCTGCTGTTGCCGGGGGCGCCTCCGCCTGCGACCGAAAGGTGCAGCAGGCGATGAAGTCACTGCTGAGGGTGGGTGGTCATGGGCACAAGCGTGGTGTCAGCACGGCAGGCCAAGCGCGCACCTGCCGTGTCCACCGGGTTGCCCGACGGCGCAGGGGATGAAGGGTTGGAGCTGCTGCCGTCAGAAGGGCCGGGCGCCGGGGACGACGAAGACCCCGGGGGCGAGGGTGGCGGCGGAGGGTTGCGGTTGAGCCAGTACGGCGGCGGCGGGGGCGCGGAGCGGCCGGGGGGGTAGGTGTAGTTCCCATTGTGGCCGGCTGGCGAGGGGGCCAGAGCGCCGCCCTGGGTGGGCGGCAGGCCGCCTGTGCATGTGAGTGGGGAGGCACGCAGCTCACACCTGTCTGGACATCTCGTCAGGGCTGGAGCCCGGCTTCCGGATGTCTCAGATGTCTCGCATCGCAACGGTACGCGAGCCAAGCACGTTCACAGGTGCGAGGACGTGTTCCCCACCGCTGGTCCTCCAGTGCGCACCTGTGCCGTTTCCGGGTGGGCCGGTGGGTTTACCGCCGCCGCTGGGTGCTGGCGGCCCCGGGGGCGCCGCCGGGGCGGGGGCGGGCGGCGGGCTGCATCGGTTGGGCGACCAGGGCAGCGTGCCTCCGCCGCCGGGCACGTCGGCGATGAGCGGCACGGGGCTGGGCGGCGCAATGTTGGGCAGGCCTGCAGGCAGGTGACACGAGGTTGCTTGGTGTTTGGTGCGCGCTAGTGTGGTCGCACGCTGGCTCCTTGGAGCTGCGATTCAGGAGCGCCCACAAGTCGCACCTGCGGGGCTGCATTCGTTGTCGACGGCCGTGGCGTACGCCAGCGGGGACACAAAGACGGTGGCCTCCTCCAGCAGGGTGCTGGGCGGGCAGGCGCCACTCGAGGGCAGGCAGGCGCAGCCCTTGTTGGGCCAGGCCGAGGAGAGCAGCGAGTAGCGCGAGGTGCGGGGGTTGCACACGGCCGTCAGGTCCACCTGAGGAACCAAGGTGGGGGTGAAAGGATCCCTTCATCAACTAGCGGCGTGCTCGACAGAGGACTTTGCGCGCGCCCACTGTAGGTCGGGCGTGCGGCGGTTGCTGCGCAGCCGTGGAGGCGTACCTGCATGGTCATGCAGGTGTAGACGCCCTCCTCGGTGAAGAGGTCGGCGTACTGGTAGCTCAGCCCGCTGGAGCCTGCATGACGCGCCAGGCAGGCCACCACACCGTCAGGGACCACTGACGCTGGTCCTGCTGACTCAGATGTTGGAGCAGGCGCTGTTTGCTTGAAGCCCACACGCAAGCGGCCCTGCAACAGGGGGCTAGTGCTCACCGTCAGAGCGCGTGTCGTTCCACACGCGCAGGCCCGTGGCGAACGGCGTGCTGCCCTGCGGCGGCCGCAGCCCCGCCAGCACGTACGGGCAAAACACCTGCAGCACCGCAAGCCCGCACACAACAGACACGCGTGGCGCATGCGTGCCTTGCGCTGCAAGACATCACGGCACTCAGTAGCTGGCTCCGGCCCCAAACAGACACTTCGTCCTTGCGGACCTGGTACGTGACGAAGAGCAGCCAGTCGACCGTCTGGAACACGGTGACGCGCCCGGCGATGGCGCCTGAGGGCGTGATGAGGTTGGTGGTCAGCGGCGCGCCGCAGGGCACCACGCTGCCGCCCCAGCCCACGGGCAGCATGCAGACCTGCTCGTCCGTCCAGTACCCGTCCACCGCCTGCGCAGCACGTCGAGACCAAGGATGCGTGTGTTTCTTCAGCTGGTGTGCGCCTGCCCAACAAGCGTGATGCCTGCGGCCTGAGGCTGGGCCTGCCGCGTGCGTGCGTGGCGCACCTTGCATGGGTCCCCCCCGATCTTGGAGCAGGGCGGGCACGCGCTGGTGGAGCTGCCCCCGGTGGTGAGCGCGGACCACGAGCTGCAGTACTCGTTGGCCAGGCCGTCTGCGCGCTGGGGCAGGCCGATGGCGCCCCAGAGCAGGAGCGCCAACAGGACCGGCCGGCCCGGCGCCCGGCGAGCAGCGGCCGTCCGCTGCTGGCTTGGTGTCATCCTTAATGCGCTGGTGGTGGTGGAAGGCGTTGGCGGCGTCTTCGCGGCGCTTGGTGGCGCCGGCTCAAGCAGCGGCATCGCCCGCCATCACGCGTACGAGCGCCGGCGCGACGAGGAACAGCGCAGCGTTTGCGCGTTCAGTATTGACGTCCGGAGACCAGAAGTGCGTGTACGTTGCTCGTGTGGAGTGCTGCACGAGGGGGAGGCTTGCTCGTGTATGGGCCCGGGGAGAAGGAGGATGACGCGGCCGCTTCCTCCCAAGCTCGCAAGCTGCGTGACAGCAAGCGGCTCGCTGCTGGTGTTCTTGCTGCTGTGGCGCGGTGGCGCGGTGGTGCTACTCCTTTCGCCGTGTTGGAGGTCGCCGACCCGGCCGCTTGTGGCCCAGGGCCAGCGCTGGCTGGCTATGCAGTGGTTGCGACGCTTCTGCTCAACACCTTCGTCGCGATCGCGGTCCCAGGAGGTTGCTGAACCGAGCGACTCCACCGGCTGCTACTGCCCGGGCTTGCTTCGGGCTTGCATGCCCGGCTCTTCACGCAGAAGCAGCAGGAGGAGCGGTCTCACGGCGCTGGACCGGCACCAGAGGGCCCTCCATCCACAGGCCGCGCTTCCGTGACCACTCGAGCCACGCCCTCCAGATGGGGTCCCTCCTGCACGCGCCGGCGAGAGTTGCCACTCTGCCTGCTTTGGCAACCGCAGCAGCCTGGCGCAGAAGAAAGGAAGCAGCACCACCGCACGCACCTGAGCGTCTTGGGGTCGCCGATGACGACCAGGCCCCTCCTGGCGCGCGTGATCGCCACGTTCAAGCGTCTGTGCGCTCAGCAGCAGCAGGCTCCTCGCAGGCTCAAGCTGCAGAGAGCAGCAGGCTCACTGAACCAGCGCACTGACAACCAGTGCGCACCTGTGGTCGCTGAGGAAGCCCACGGCGGCCTGCGCGTTGCTCCGCACGGCGCTGAACACAATCACCTCCTTCTCGCGGCCCTGCGCGTGGCCACCAGAGATCCCCCGCAGTCCTCTCACGCATCGCACACCATGGCACAGCAGTGGAGGCAACCAAGCACGCCCGTGCTCCCACCTGGAAGCCGTCCACAGACTGGATCTCCAGCCGCTCCCACTCCCAGCGACGCACAACACTCCCGCCGCCCTGCTCAGAGTGGGCGCCTCCTCCAGGCTTGGTGCCGCCGCCTCTGCTCCTGTTGGGCCCGGCCGCCTTGGCTGCCGCCTCCTGCGCCAGCCTCTGGAGGTACCGCACCTGCACGCAGGCAGGCAGGCCAGCAACGCGCACGGTTGATCCACCACCAGATTGAGCGGCAGGGCAGCAAGCACAGCGGGGTGCTGGTGCGCTGGGCTGCAAGAAAGAAGGAGAGAGACAGGGAGAGCGGGAGGGGAAGGATGCCTGTCACCACGCACTTGGCCGTTGTACGGCGTGATGACGCCCACGTCGGCGGCGCCCTGCGGCAGGCCGCCCCGCTCCCGCAGCCCCTGCAGCACCGCCATCACCTGCACCACCGGCAAGAACGCGCGCGGGTCGTCAAGCTGCTCCCTCGCCTTTGTGCACGGCTCTTTACCACAACCACGAAAGGAGCGCATTTCCCCCCGGGCCAGCACGCACCTGGGCAGCCTCTGCGGGGTTGTAGAAGGAGCAGCCAGCGCCCTCCTCGTCCTCCTCGCTCCCCTCCGCGCCGCTCCACTGCCCCTCCCTGGAGCCGCCGGGCAGCAAGCGCGGGGCCGGCCGCTCCTGCCGCGCCGCCCGCGCCTGCAAGAGCACGGCGCGTCCTCACGGCTGCTTGTGTCGCAGGCCACCCCCGGGGGAAGGCTGCGTGCAAACTGGCGGGTGCAAGTGATAACTCGCACCTGCTGCTGCTGTGCGTCGCCGAGCGTGCGCAGCTCGCCGCCGTCCACCACGGGCACAAAGCACACGGGCACCTGGGCAGCACAAGAGCACACAACGCGCGTGCACATTGATTGAACAGCAAGCCCTTGGCTTGGAAAAGCACAAGTCCAGGATACGGAATCGCTGCAGCAAACGATGGAGGCGCACCTGGGGCGCGGGCCATGGGAAGCCCGGCGGCGCGGGGCGGTCCTGCGGCGTGGGGTGCGACTTGAGGCGGCCGCCGTAGAAGGCGGCGGATGGGAAGTCGCAGATGGACGGGTGCATCCTGCGGCCGCACCCACCTCATTCGTAACAGCGCCTCTCTTCAGTGAGCAGTGAGCAGCAACCACGAGGGTCGGTGTGCGTGGGTCTGGTCCACACAGCACGGTGAGGGGCAGCGTTGTGGGAGTTTAACGGTTGCGGCCTGACCTGTACTGGGTGTCGAGCAGCCAGGGCACGAGAATAGACAGGTACCTGACACCTGGCCTGACCTGAACCTGACCCTCACCTGTACTGGGTATCGAGCAGCCAGGGCGTGAGGCCCTGGCCCTGCAGCCGCTGGAAGAGCGGCACGTCCAGGCCCAGGCGCTGAGCGTGCAGCGATTTGACGGTGGGAGGGAGCTGCTGGGGATCGCCCACCAGCAGCAGGGACTCTGCCTGTGTGAGGGAAATGAGGCAGGGCAGAGGGGCAGCAAGCAGTTCAAGGCCAGGTGCTGAGGGTCGCCCACCAGTAGCAAGGACTCTGCATGCATAAGGGAAATGAGGCAGGGAGGCAGCAAGCAGTTCAAGGCCAGGTGGTGGGGGCCGGCCACTGGCAGGAGGGATGGTGACTGAAGAAAGGAGAAGAAGCGCTTGGCGCGGGAGCTGAGTGGCAGGCGTGTGAACACCAGGGAGGGTCCACGGCAAGCGGGCTGAGCCCTAACAGCCCTCACCTTGGCCATGATGGCGACGAGCGCTGCCGGCTCGGTGGCCTGCGTGGCCTCGTCCACCACCAGGACAGGGAACGACCGGCCCTGCACCGGCACCACCACCGTGGACAATGAGCACAAGGACGAAAGCGCCGTTTGGCGTGCTTGCCTCAGCTGAGCGGACCGAAGGATGGCGCACAAGCGCTCAATGGCTGCTCGTCGGTGTGCCCTTGGGCCGGTGCGCCGCGCCTCACCTTGGACACCAGGCGGGGGTCCCCCGCGCTGACGCACGTGCACGCCACCACCTGGCACCTGCCCAGGATCTCCTGCGCCGCCTGCTCCTCAAGGTCCAAGGCCTTCAGACAACAACAACGGCGACAGTGCACACCCAGTCTCCACTTCTCCAGGCCGTCAGATCGTCGTGAGCGATTTGCGCTCCACAACGCATGCCCCAAAGCAGAGCAGCAACACAGCAGCCCTGCACGCACCTGGGTGACGAGGCCCCAGGCCTCCTGACCGGCCAGGCCCGCCGCCTGCTGCCGCAGCGAGGCCGCCAGCTGGCCCTTGCCCGTCTGCTCCACCCTCGCCTCCAGCGTCGTGTGCAGCAGCGCCGGCGACACCTGCGCACACGGAATGCAACGCAACACGCTCTCCCATCAACCCCGCTTTGACAGGCATCCCGCTTGTGAGGTTTTGTGAGGCGGGGGTTGGAAACGGAGCGTGGGCGCAGCGCTTTCTCGCTCACCTTTGCTGGCTGCCCCACGCGTACCACGTCCACGCCCAGCGCCAGCAGCCCCGCCACCAGGTTGTCAACCGCCACGTTGCTGGCCGCCGACGCCAGCACCTGCCGGCCCGCCGGCAGCCCTGCCAGCGCCGCCTTGATGAACCTGCAGCGGCAGGGGCGCGGCAGGCAGACAAGCAGGCACTATCACATGCAGCTCAAGCCAAGGCAAGGCCCGCCAGCGCTGCCTTAACCCTGTCATCGCTCAGCACAGAGAGAAGAAGGGCAAGCAGCCAGAGTTGCGGAGTGCGGAGCTTCGCCTGCTTTGTCACGGCGGGCAGGGCGCACCTGAGCAAGGTGCGCGTCTTGCCCGTGCCCGGCGGCCCCTGCCACAGCGTCAGGGTGCGCCCCAGCGCCGCCTGCACCGCCTCCACCTGGCTGGCGTTGAGCCCGCCCACGCCGCCGCTCCCACCAGCCCCTGGGTCCACCGCGGCCCCGCCGGCCAGCGCTGGCGCATCTGCTGTCGCCTCGGATGATGCAGAGGCCAGGTCAGCGGCCGCTCTCCTGGCCGCGCGGAGCCGCCCCGCCCCCTGCAACGCACAGCGCGACAAAGCGCCCGGGTGAGTTGATCAAAGCGCCACGCCTGAGCACACGGGGGACTCTGGAAGCAACACCATCACGCGCCTGCTGCCTCCTTGCCCAGTCAAGCATCCGGCAACCCTCCACAGCCCCTGACACCAGACGTCACGCACCTGCTGCCCCCTTGCCCAGTCAAGCATCACGCGATGCACCCCTCCACAGCCCCTGAGACCAGCCGCGGCGCACCTGCTGGCCCCTCGCCCAGCCGGGCAAGCCGCGCGCCAGCACCTCGGCCCCGCTCAGTCCCTCCTCCCGCACCAGAGGGCTGTCCTCCTTGGTTGGCACGGCGCCCGCCAAGATCCTCCACACGTCCTGCACGCCCGTCATTGCCACATCACACAGGCAGCACGATTAGTCAGCGCCTCGCGCTCCCCCGGTTGCCCGGATGGGAAGGCCGGTAGTTCAGAGGAGGAGCATATGGCGCCGCCCTCACCTGCATGCCCGCGGCGCTGGTGGAGTCCCGCTTGCCACCACTGCCGTCAGCGCCGCTGCCGCTTGGGGCGTCCGCCTGGTCGGCGGGCCCCAGCGAAAACTGCCGCAGCGCCTGGGCGCAGCGCTCGTACGTCACGGCGTTGGCGAACCTGCGCCTCGGGGCAGCCAGCCAGGCCAGCGACAGCGCTGACTCCCTCAAGACCAGACTCTGGATGACAGACAGACAGACAGAAAGGGACGCCGGTAGGCGTGGTCGACGTAGGCTGGGCTGGCAGCCCTCGTCCTGACACGTCAGGCGCAAGTCGAGCACTCCCAGCGACCGTGGCTAGACTCTGACCTCGCTGGAGGTGAAATCTATGGCAAGTGCAGGCCAGGGCCCGACATTCGACCAATGCTGCTGCACTCACAGGTCGACGCGCCAGCCGCCGCCTTGCACGCCCCCAGCCAGGTGCGAGGGCACCGCCACGCGCATCCACCGAGTCGAGTAGTCGAGCAGCACCCCCTCCATGGCCGTGGCGTTGTCCATGGGCGACGGGCCGGGCACGGAGGAAGAGGAGGAGGAACTGCGCCTGCGCGCGCCGCCCCGCCTGCCGCCCGCGTCGCCTTCATCACCGGCGCCGTTGCCGCCGCCGCCTCCCTCGCGGCTGAGCAGCACAATGTCCCCCTGCATGCGTAGGGCGCCCGGGCGGGGCGTGAAACTGTGCACGACGGGGGTTGGGCAGGAGCGACGGCTGGTGAGGGTGAAGCAGGGCGCACCTGGCTGAGCTGGTGGAAGGGCAGGGGGCGCGAGGGCACGTAGAGGCGGAGGATGGCGTCGCGGAAGAGCGACCCGTCCAGCGTGGCGCTGAGGCCAAACACCGCCAGGCCCTCGGACTGCAGCCGCGCCCTGCCCCGTGCATGCACGTGCACGTGCAGCAGTGGTCCGTGTCAGCGGGTGCGCTGCTCACTCCCACGACGTGCGCCACGGCTGCACCAAATCCTCAGTTTGGGAACCGTTAGCCCACGCACTTTGTCCAGGACCTGAGGCGCTCCTCACTCTCCTGCCACTCCTCCCGCAGCTCCAGGTCCAGCGCCAGGCCAAACACCTGCGCCAGGGGCGTCCCGGTGCGGGAACACCAGCGCACAGGCGTGCCGACCCTGCCGGCATGCCACCGTGTTCCGAGGACAAGCAAAGCAAAGAGCTGCGCCTCACCTCGGAGTGCCGCTGCAGCAGGCTGTACGCCGCCGTGCGCTTGGCGCCCCGGCCCCGCCCGCCGCCGCCGCTGGTTCGTGAGCTGCCGCTGCTGGTGCTGCCCGCCTCCTCCTCCTCCTCTTCGTCAGCTTCGCTGTCCTCGCCGCCCCCTGCAAGCGGCCGCAGGAACGCTGCTCGTTAGAAGCAAGGCGGCATACACAACAAGATGGCACAGCACCGGCATCGCTCACCTGTCCCACCCTGGGCCACGCCAGGGCTCCCAGGCCGCTGCACCAGGGTGGCGAACGGCGTCAGCGACTCCACGCGCCGCTCCAGCTCCTCCTCGCTCATTTGCAGCTGCGCCATGCGCTGCGACGCGAGGCTGTTGGCGCGCCGCGTGGCCTGGCCCGCCTGCTGGCGCCGCTGCTGCTGCACCTTGAGCCTGGCGGCGTCCGCCTTGCTGGTGCTGCCATGGCGCCCGCCGGGGCTGCTGCTGTCGCCGGGGCGCTGGGGCCTGCTGGGTGAGGAGGAGGAGGAGGAGGACGGTTGTTGCCGCTTCTTGGCGTCCTTGGTGACGCCTGCACCAGCTCTGCGCAGTTGTGCAATGCGATGCGGGGTTCGCGCGCTCGAGCGCTCCGTGCAGGGCCGGGCAAGCTTGCATTGGCCAGCTGAGGGCCAATACCTTCCAGGGCCTCTGTGAGAGGCTGATGCGATGGCAGCGCTGCGAGCTCCTGCTGCTGGACTCCGCTGGGGCCACGATGGCTTTTGCGCGGACCCGACGATCTGTGGCTCAGCACCCACGCCTCGCGGCCCCCGACCGATTGCGGTGTTCATGCCCTCGCTTGCACTTGCGAACCTCGCTTGCTCGAGCAGGTCTTCGCGTGCGCGGTCAAACATCTCGTTGACCGCGCTCGAACTCCTCGACAGGTGCGCGACAGATGGCCACGCGGATGATGCAGAAAGAATTGTGCATTGTGCAGGTGTTGCGTTCACAAGCTCTTCGTCAGAGCTGGGAATCACACGGCGCCCGCGACAGCGGGCAGCACGCGATTGCTGCGTGCCCCGCCGCCCACTGCCGGCGTGCCTACGCGGCACACCCAGTGGCTCGGGCTCCCCTGCTGCTGCCCGCCCGCAGGCGGCTGCGCCGATGACGACGCGGTCCATGCCTCGGCCACGGCCCAGCCCCGGCCGCCAGGCTTCGCGGGCGCGGCGCTGAGGCGGCGGAGGTAGTCGCATTCGGCGTCGGTCCTGGCGGCCATGGATGTGCTTGACGTGAGCATGGTCAGCAGCGCGACAAAGGCGCAGGCCAGGCACGCCACCTCCACGTTGCACGCTCTGCAAGCGCACACGGCAGGAAAGGCAGCAGTGCATTGAAGCATCACGACTGCGGCGCCCAGCGTGCGGCAGAGCACAAACAGCTCCCCTCTCACTTTTCAGCGTCGTGGAGGCGGTTGGAGGTGATGCGCAGCAGGGCCAGGTCGCACTGGCACGTCGCGCCCGGCCGGGTCGGCTCGAGGTAGGGCATGGTGAAGACGCTGAGGCAGTCCAGCCCGCACATGCCCATGTCGCTGGCCACGGCCTCCAGCAGCTGCAAGCCGTCAATGCCGTGGTGATAAATTGCCTGGTAGACGGCCTCCACCGTGCCGGTGGGCGCGACGTTGGGGTTGCTGACCTTGGCGACATTGGCCTCCCACGCCGTCAGCTTCACTGCGGGCACACGTGGCAGGAAAGGCGCCACGTTCAGTGCTTGAGCACGCCAGGCAGGGATGTCGCACGCAGGCTGGTCGATCGAGTGGAGCAGCAATTCGTCACTCACGGACGTGGTCGTTGATGACGTTGTGCGAGTTGGAGACGAGGAACGCGTACACGGCGGCGGCGCCAAAGGCCAGCACCAGCCAGGTCAGGAGCGTGTAGCCCAGCGCACTGGTCAGGGCGTGCAGCGTCAGGAACACGTCCGTGGACCGGCCGCAGTCGCCTGCGCGGGATGCGTTTGGGGTTCCTGGCGGTGAGGGACGACGGAGGGACGCTGCCATGTGCCCATAGCAAGGCCATGGCACCATCGCTCACCGGCAGTGTCGTGGCGCATCTCGATCCACGCGCGCCTGGCCGCCAGGCCCACCAGGAAGCACGCCACGGCGGCAGACACGGAGATGGTGGCGGCGATGACGGGCGTGGCCCACGACTGCCAGCGGATGGCCCAGCCGGCCACCTCAAGGGCGTTCTTGGCGTCATTAGCAGCAGAGGCCGCGTAGCCGGTCCTGCGCAGGGTGGTGTTGTGGGATTTCGGGCCGAGGTGAGGAGCAGAGGCGCGCTGTGGCTGATCTGCCCGTGCGCCGCACGCGACCGCTCACCAGATTCCGATGAAGACGCCGAACGCGACGAGCGCCACGACGAAGGTCCATGGCGCGTATGCGATGGGCTGCTTGTGCCTGTGCGTGCAGTGTGTGGAGGTCGCGAGTCAGCGAGGCGCTCGCCGTGATCTGTTGCGGTGAATCTGCGTGGGCCGGGCGGGCACCGCACCGGTACACGGGCGACGAAGACATTTTGCTTTGCGTTTGCGCTGTGGGCGAATTGGTTGCGAGTCTCGCACATTGCTCCCCCGCCTATGTACGCGCTGGTCGGCGGAGTGAGGCCCTGGCGCGTTGGCAACCTCCAGCTCGTTCAGACCCCACCCCGCCGGACCCCAACCCCCGCGGCCCAACAGCATTGCAGAGCGTCAAAGCAAGTGCTGCAGAGCGGCAGAAGCGTGAGGCGCGCGCGCACGTGCGCGCGCCGGCCGCGCTCTGCGCCTGCCGGTGCTTGGTTCCCAGCCTCTCTTGCATTGCACGCCAGTGCGCAGTCTAAACAGTCAACGCCGAACGTTCATCACCCTCAGGACCAACGCGGCTCAATCACGCAACTCCCAAACCGCACCACTGCGGAGATCGCCATATGGAGCAACAACTCGATGTACAAGCGCTCAGCGCTGTGGCCCAGTGTGTGCTGGGCAAGCAATAGAAAAACCGCGTCGTGCGCTGACGCGTCACATGATGAACATCCCAACATTGGCCCGACCTGCAGCTCTGCTCCCAACGAGCCTCACGCTCCGCTCCCTCCCTCCTTGCCGC
>VFQP010002420.1_pt1 | contig 20908 bp, 23 predicted proteins | sample 3512351 | NCBI WGS metagenome assembly VFQP01 (sample SAMN10412372, study PRJNA504923) | tailings metagenome | isolation source: Relicate 1 Philex TSF1 revegetated site | place: Philippines: Tuba, Benguet | collected 2017-08-29
GCCATCAGCCCTGCCCTGCAGCAGCTGCCACGTGCCGCAGCTGCGCGGTCCGACCCTGTCCAACCCCGGCATGTAGCTCACCGGTGGCGCGCGCGTGGCTCATGCCAATGGCCCACTTGTTGTTCTCCACCACAAAGATGTGGGGCAGCTTGTACAGCGCCGCCATGTTGAGCGACTGCGTGCAAGTGAAGCGCATAGGTCGCGCACCATCCTGAGGTGGCGCGCTCACTCCCCGGCTCCCCTGCCCCGCCGCCCTCAACCCACGGCCCCATCACAAACACACGCGCGCACCTCGTAGAACTGGCCCACGTTGCAGGTGCCGTCGCCGAAGAACGAGCACGTAACGTCGTAGTCCTGCGTGGGGGGGGAAGCGTCCATCACGCGAGGGCGGGAGGGACGTGAGCTGCTGCATGCGCACCCGATTCCCTGTCGTGGCTGTGCGAGGGGCCTCCCTCCCTCACCTTGCCCTCGCCGTCGATGATGTCCTTGGTGTACTTGCTGCGGAAGGCGGCGCCCAGGCCCACGGGGATGCCCTCGCCGATGAAGGCGTAGCCGCCCAGCAGGCCGGCCTTCGCGCTGAAGATGTGCATGGAGCCGCCCTGCCCGCGGCAGCAGCCCGTCGCCTTGCCAAACAGCTCGGCCATCACCTCCCTGCGCACAGCAGCAGCAGCAGCAGCAGGTGAGGCGCGGCTTCATAAGAACGGCGCGCCGAGATGGCCCGCTGCCGGCTGCACCCGCGGATCAGTGCGCTGCGCCCCAACTGGCCAACGTAGTACACGTGGTGTGGCCAGCACGTTTCCCTCTGGCTCTGCCGCTGCTGGGAGCCTGAAGAGCAGCAATGCAGCCGCCACGCGGGCGAGGCTCGCCCCCCACGCACCTGGGCGTCACGCCCTTGCTGATGGCGTGGACGTGGTCGCGGTAGGTTGAGCACACATAGTCGGAGGCCCGGAGCGCGCGGATGACGCCGCTGCTGACCGCCTCCTGGCCCGAGTACAGGTGCACAAAGCCGAACATCTTGCCGCGGTAGTACATTTGCGCGCACATCTCCTCGAACTCGCGGCCCATGACCATGTCGTAGTACAGGTCCTTGGCCACCTCTGGCGTCAGGCTCGAGGCCTTGCTGTTGGTCGAGGGGGCGACCGCAGGCTTGGAGACCGAGGCCACGCAGCGGACCTGCAGATGGGCGCGGCGCTGGGCGGCGCGAGGGCCGCCAGCAGCCGCGCGCCTCTGCATCTGCATCTGCATCTTCTCCGCTGCTGCTGCTGCTCCTGTGGGGCTGCTCCTCCTTAACGCCTGCACGCGAGAGCACCAAGCGTTGCGAGCACAGCGCGCCTCAGCTCGCAGCGAACAACCACGACGCACTCGCATCGTGCTCGCACGCCCGCCCTCCAGACCCGCTCGTGCCCGCACGCTCGCCGCTCTGCTGGCGGGGGCCATCCTCATCTCTGCTGCCGGCCTCCATCGAGCAGGGAGCAGAGCGCGAGCGCCCCGGCTGCAATTGCGGCTGCGACAGCGCTGCAGCACGCGTCCGACTCTCCGCATCGCTGCGGTGCAGCGCCCTCCCCCGCTCTTGGCCGCTGGCCTCCGCGTCAGCGTGCTCTTGGCCAGGAGGGGAGAAAGGTGCCCACAGCACGCGAGCGCGGCGGCTCCCACAGGCCTCGAGCGCTGCTGCGCTGGGCCCGATGCTGCTGTTGCCGCTGCCGATGCTGCCCTCGCTGCACCGCCCTCGCCGCTGAGCTCCAACGCCCGCACGAGGCTCGCCGAGCGCGAGAGAGCTCACCATGGCCGCGGCGAGATATCCGCGACTTGAGGCTCACCTGGGAGAGACCAGCAGATGCAGCCGCGTCGACAGGAGACACACGCGCCTCGCCTGCACGCTGCAGGGAGCGTTGGGGCGGCCGGAGCATGGACACGAGGGCTTGCGCGCGAAGTGTGGAGCATCGCGCACGCCGCGTGGCGAGTCCACACGCAAGTGTCTCAGCAGCATGCACCACCTGGCTCGCAGGGCTCGGAGGTCGGCGGCCATCGCGCACCACTTGGGATGGGGCCGGGCGCTTCTCTCGCAGCAGGGCCAGCCCGCTGCTGCTGAAGGAGTGCAGCAGCAGTGTGAGCCGCTCCAGCAGCATCATGTGGGGGATGTGGGCGCGTGTGGGACGGCTGACGCGCAGGTGATCTACCCTGCGCTCCCGAGCTGCGCCCGGCTGCCGCCATCCCGCAGCCCGTGCAGCTGCCCAGCCTGCAGCTCCGTGGCGCAGAGCAGCTCGTGGCAGATACCGCACAGCTCGTGGTGGCACGGCGTGCATCACAGCCGGGGCTCGGGCGCGGCGCCTCACCATCGCCAGATCCACCCTCGGCATCAGCTCGCCAACAGCAGCACCTGCTCAGCCAGCGCTGCCGCCCCGCACACAGGCGTCGCCCTCCTCCCGGCGGGCAGGGCGCTCAGCACCAGCTGCGTGCTCCTGGCGTCGGCGCGGCGTCCCGGCGGCGGGCGCGGCGGCTCCAGATCCGCCGCGCGCGCCCTGGCCCAGGCCAGCGACGGCAGCTCCGGCGACGAGGACGACGGCGAGGGCGCGGGGGCGGAGGAGGCCAGGAGGCCCACAGCGGCGCTGAGCGGCAGCCACGGCGCGGGCGCGCCCGCGCCCGCCGCCGCCACGCTGCCGCTGAGCAGCAAGCAGGAGGAGGCGCTCAGGGCGCTGGCGACGCTCAGGCAGCGGGCGACGGTGGAGGACTCGCTGGAGCAGCACGTGGCGCGCCATGTGGGTGTGCAGTGTGTGTGCGCTGCTGCACTGTGGGCGCTCCTGAGCCTTGCCGCGGGCGGGTGCGGCCAAGTGACTCCCTTGACTTGCCCGCACGCGACAGATCATGTCGGACCCCATGACGCGCGTCATGGCGTCCCAGGGCATGCCGCTGGGCATCTCGTTCGACGCCATCAGCAAGCCGCTGCCCGCGGCCGACGGCACGCCAGGCAAGGCGAGCACCTCGCGCGCAACAACAGGTGCGGGGGCGCAGGCAAGACACACACCCGACGCTCCCGCCCGGTGCAGAGCGTGCGGCGGGGCGGCAATGTGGGGTGCGGCCAGCCCCAGGACGTTCAAGTGTGGTGGTGTCGTGCATGTGTACTGTTGGCGCAGGTGCGGGCGATGAGGACGTGGAGGACGCGGCGGCGGCCCCTCGCCCAGAGCCGCGCTACCAGATGGAGGCCTTGGACGAGATCTTCATGGCCACGCGGTCCGCACATGAGCAGCAGCAACAGCCTGACGGCATGGCGGCGGCCTCCGCGTCCGGCGCGGCAGCGGCAGGCGCGGCGGCCGGTGGGGGCGGCGGGGCGGCGGCTGCCGGCGGCGCGGCGGGCGGACGGGGCGGCGGTAAGGCGGGCGACGGGCAGCGCGAGGAGGAGCAGGAGGAGGCGCAGGCGGGTCAGGTGGGGGCGCAGGACAGCTGGGGCACGACGCGCGAGGGCCCGGGCGAGATTGCCCGGCGGCTGGTAGAGAGCAACCGCGCAGGTGAGGGGGGGAATCTTGGGCAAAGCGCTGCCTGCGCGATGCTCGAACGCTGTGCGACAGCTTGACATAGCAGATTCGTTGTTGCTGATGATGCTGTTGCAGCGGGCGTGGGCGGTGCGTCGGGTGAGGCGGCGGCGGAGGAGGAGGACGACGACCCTTCCAAGGAGCCTCTGGACAACCTGCAGAACGTGCCTGGGGAGCAAAAGTACAAGACTCTGGAGCAGATGAGTGCAGACATCAAGGGGCTCGACGAGGTGAGAAGCTGTGCCTTGGGAGGGCGCAGCTGCTTGGCGGCCTTAGGCGGAGTGCATGTGCAGCTCCCCCCTGTGGAATGCTGCGGGGACCGCCCACGCCCGTGCCCCTCCGCGCTTCCGTGCTGGCAACGTCAAGCCCATGACGTCGGCTTGCTCGGTGTGCCGCCGTCGTCCTCCTCTTTCACTGCGCAGGTGTTTGAGGTGCTGGCCCAGGTGCCGTGGCTGGACGACGACTCGCTCGACCAAAAGGAGCTCAAGGGCGTCGCCATGGTGAGCCCTGTTATGAGGAGACGGGGCCCTACCTCGCCCTGCTTGGATGCCTGGAACGCGCAGCAAGCTTGCTGCCAGATGCGGAGGCAGGCGTGTGTAGCAAGCGTGAGGCGGGCTGCCGCTCTCCAGCAGTGGCGCTCCTCTGTGGTCCTGCTCGCGCCGCTTGCTACTGGCAGGTGGGGCTGCTGGGCACGCTGGAGGAGGTGGGCTTCAACATCCGCCACCAGGTCGAGCGCATCTGGGCCGGTGAGCGCGCTGTGCCCTCCCTCCCTTCTCTCTCTTGCTGGTCGCCGTGCTGCAAAGCATGCGGCGCGCCGCCCACCGCAACCTGGTCCTGGCCCAGTGTGGCCGCCGGGGAAGTCAGCGCTGCGCGCTCAAGGAAGGAGTGCGGACGTCGGTGCGCGCGCGTACCGCAGGCGAGCACGACGACGGCATGATCCTCGAGTGCGAGTCGGCGCGCGACCAGGCGGCGCTCATCTCCATCCTCTTCCACACCAAGAAGATCCGCGACGAGTACGGGCACGGCAAGTACCTGCCTCCCCCGCCCGGCGCCGGCAAGGGCGCGGGCGGCGCGGCCGGCGGCGGCAAGGGGCCGGCCATCTCAGAGTCGCTGCTTCAGCAGCTGCTGACGGCCAAGAAGGAGGGTGGCGACGGCGAGGGCGGCAAGCAGTGAGCGCCGGCGGACGGCTTGCGCGCTGGAGTGCATGCGCGTGGGGAGTGGGCGTTGATTGATTTCGCTTGCGCGAGTGGCAAGTCCCGTGACGAGCACACCTTTGCAGCACAGGGCGGGCTCCCACAGCAACGTCCCGCAGACAGACCGTCATCGTCAGTGAGCAGCAACGCAGCCTCTCGCACATCAGGCCACCGTGGCGCCACCAGGCACAGGCGCCGTGACGTCCAGGCGGCGGCGCCCCTCCCCCGTCGCGTGCTGCGGCGTCACCGCCTCCCCGTCCGCCATGCCGCCAGCGCCGTCCCTGCCCCCCTCGCCACCGCCCGTCGTCGCCGCCGCCGCCGCCGCGCGCTGCGCGTGCTCCTGCAGCCACCGCTTGGCCGCCTCCAACACCGCCTCGGTGCGCTGCCCCGCCACCTCCTCCACTACGCCGAGGCCCCCGCCCTCGTGCGCCGCGTGCTGCCCTGCCTCGCGCCGCACCGCCCGCGCCTTGTCCGCCACCTCACGCGCCACGTACTGCGCACCCGCCGCCACCTCCGCCACCACCTCCGCAACCTTTCCCGCGCCCCGCCCCACCGCCCCCGCCGCCTGCTGCCCCAGTTCCTCCGCGCGGGCCACCGCCTCGGACATGGCGTGCCCTGCCTGCCCCGCCCCGGCGCCCACCGCGCCTGCCGCCCGCTCCCGCAGGCGCAGTGCCTGCGCCGCCACCGCCTCGCCCGCCGCGCCGCCCGCCCGCGCCAGCGCCGCCGCCACCTGCGCCCGCGGCGGCGCCGCCGTCAGCGCCAGCAGCCCGCCCACGCACACAAACGCCAGCGCGTGCAGCACCACGCCCAGCGCGTAGGAGCGGCGCAGCAGCCGCCGGCGCTCGGCGGCGCGCGCGCGGCTGTAGAGCTGCTGCAGCCGAGCCTCGGCCAGCTCTTCCTCCTCCTCCTCGTCCTCCAGGTCTTGGTCTTCCTCCTCCTCCAAGTCCCCCTCCTCCTCCTCTGCATAGCCCTCCACGTCCTCCCCCGCGCCGCTCAGCGGCTCCTGCACCACCACCTTGCCCTGTGGCCGCCGCGGCGTCGGCGCTGGCAGCTTGGACGAGGGCTCCTCGCCGCCCTGCTGCTGCTGCTGCTGCGCTCCGGCGAACGAGCCGCCGGCGTCGCCGCCCTCTTCCCCGCCGCCGCCGCCGCTGCCCAGGTCGGACACGGTGACGCCGCCGGCGGCCGCGCGGCGACCTGCGCCGCGGCGCTGGCGCAAACCCGCGGATGCTGCCGCTCCGGCCGGCGGCGCTGTGGTGGAGGGCGGCGGGGGCGGCTGGTGGTGGCGGGCTGCCACGCGCGCGCCGATGGTGTCGACGCTGGGCGCCTGCGCCGGCGTGAACGGTGAGGCGCCCTGCGCGCCTTCGGTGGGGCCCGGCACGCCACCGCCAACTGCGGCCTGCTCAGGCGCGGCTGCTCCCTCGGGCGCCGCGCCACCGCCCTCGCCCGCCGGCTCGATGTTGGTCGTGCCACCGTGGCTGCTCGCCTTCTTGGCGAGCTCGACGGCGGCGGCTGCGCGGCGCAAAGGACATGCGTGGTGCGACGTCCAAGCATCGGCATGGCACACGGCAGGCAATCTCGCGCGTGGGCGCGCGTGGTCCTCAGCGCACCTGCGGCGCGTGCCGACCAGCGCTGAGCCGTGGGCGGCGCCCGCTGCTCCGGCGTGCGGTGGTGCAGCGAGGACGTCGTGACGCTCGTCTGCTCCTCCTCCTCCTCCTCTTCCTGCTGCTCGGCGCTCGGCCGCAGCGGCGCCTGCGCCTCCTCGTGCTCCTCGCCCTCGAACACCACGTACAGGCCCTCGTCGGTCGCCCCGTGCTGCTCGGACGAGAGCGCGAAGGCGTCCTCGAAGCTGAGGCTCGGCCGCAGGCTGCGCCGCTCGGGCGCCAGCAGGTCCCTGCCCCTGCGCAGCACGTATCGCGCGGCCGCCGGCACGACCCGCGCTGCGACACTCCACCGCGAGGCTCGAACAGCCGTGCTCTGCGGGCGAGAGCGCACCTGCCGAACATGACGAGCGCGGCGGGAGCCAGGCCCAGCAGCGTCAGCACCTGCACGCGACGCAACGTGCACTTGCAGCGCATCGCTGCCGCAGGTTGCTCTTCCTCGTTGTCGTGGGCCTGTGGGCGCCGTGCAGCTCCCCTCTAACCACGCACCGCCGCCGCCGTGCCCAGCAGCTCCCAGGGCTGGCGCAGCGCCACCGCCCGCCACACGTACACCGCTGCGTGCGTGCACAGTAACTTGGGGGGGCAGCGCGCTGAGACGACGCCGATCCCGCGCACCCCGCCTCAACGGCACGGGAGCCGTTTGCGTGAGAACACGACCCGCTGACCTGCCAGCGGCGCGTGCGTGGCCAGGTCTGCCGCCAGGCTCAGGCGGCTGTGCGTGGCGGGCCGCGCGTCAAAGAGCCGCAGCGTGAGGTGCGCGCCCGGCAGCAGCAGCAGCAGCGGCCCCGCGCCCGCCAGCGCGTGCGGCCCGGCCAGCAGCAGCACCAGCGTGGCCAGGCCCGCCATGTGCTCCAGCGACAGGACCGAGTGCCCAAACACCGCCAGCGCGTCCTGCGGGCAGCTCGCTCGTGTGTGTGGAGAGCGCGCTGGCTTGAAGCGACGTGGCGGAGGTAAAGGACGGCAGGCTCGCGCCATCACCCCCGCCACTCCTCCCGGTCCCCCCCCCCCCCCCCCCCCGCCCCCCCCCCCCCCCCGCCCAAAGCGCGTGGGCGAGCCCAGCCGGGCAGCACCGTCCCGTCCTCCACTCTCCCCCTCCCCTGCAACTTGAAGCTCCGCCGCACCTGCAGCTTGTGACGGTAGTGTCGGCGCGGGCCCAGCGCCGTGTACAGCGGCAGCATGCCCACGTGCAGCGCCAGCAGAAGCAGGCTGGCGCAGACGGCGGCGTGGCAGGCGCACAGCAGCCAGGCCGCCAGGGGGCCCATGTCCTCGGCGGGCGGCCAGTTGGAGCCGGGCAGGAACGCGGCCCATGGCGCCACCACGAGGTGCTTGCGCCTGGGCATGGCGGTGCAGAAGGAAACGGCGGCAGGAGGACAGATGGAGCACGCATGGGGACGGTGCGCGTGCGCGTGCAGGGCGCGTGTGCCGCTCGCACCTGTAGTCCGTCAAGCTGCTGGTGGACGTGAAGCCCGCGGCCAGAGCGCCCAGCATGAGCAAGGCGGAGGAGAGCGCGGTGGGGAATCGGTGCAACTGCACGAGACCATCGTGACGCACGACGCGGAAGTGATGGGCCGAAGGCTTTGCGCGCGCGAGCGAGGCGATCGCCGTCCACGAAGCGCCGCTGCCGATTGATCACCTTGAAGCGCCCGCATGCGTGCGCCAGGTAGGCGGTGGCTGGTGGCGCGAGAAGCATGGTTGCGCCGGACGCGACGCTCGCGACGCGACTGGGTGGCCGAGTTGCAGGCGAATCTCCACGCACACACGCACGGCGACGCGCGTGCTCAGTTCCACGCGTCCGCCCAAGCAGGCGGAGCTGCTGCCGCTGCTTCCTCGTCCGCCAGCATGGTGTCCGGGCTTGACAGGGCTTTGGTCTTGCTGCGCCGCCGCCGCCCACGCCTTGGTGCAGGCTTGGCTGACAGCGTGGCCTCCTGCAGCGAGGTGTCCTTGGCCTCACCCTTGGCCTCGCCGCCAGGCAGCAGCAGGTTGCGCAGCAGCGCGTCACCCAGGTCGTCGGGCACGTCCGCCGCTGCCGACGGCGCCGGCTGCGCAGCTGCTGGGAGGGCTGATGGTGGTGCTGCGGGAGGAGGAGCCCCAGCCTCTGGCCGCTTCCTGCGCGTCCTGCCCTTGGTGGCGGTGGCGGTGGCGGCGGCCTGGCTGCCTGGCTCCTGCGCATCTCCCGGCTTGGCGTCCTTGGCAGCTGCAGACCGGCGCCGACGCGCCTTGGTGGCTGGCGCTGCGCTTGCTGCAGGCGCGCCGGCCACCTCGCTGGTTGGCGCGGCAGCGGCGATGGAGGCGGGCGCCGCCGCCGGTACAACAAGCGGCTCGGGCGGCGCCTCCAGCGCCGCCGCCCGCGCCCGCGCTTCCCACTGCCAGGCGGGTGGGGCCCAGGCCGGCACGCAGTCGTCTTCGCCGGCGCCGCCGCCAGCCACGACGTCGGGTCGCAGCAGCGTGGGAGGCGGCAGGTGGAGGGGGAAGGGCAGCAGCGAGGCGTGCCGGCCCTGCCGCAGCTCCTCGCTGGCGTACTGGGCCATGGCGATGCCTGCAGCCGCCGCAGCAGCTCGCAGTGCGTCCGCAGCACACAGACCACTCACGCTGTCGAGGCACAGTTCAGGGTCAAGGGCAAGCTTTGCGCGCACGCCGGCGCTGGCGCTCAGCCTTGTGCAGCGCAAGGGACGGGCGGCGGGCAACTGTGGAGGTGGGTGGAGAGCGAGGGGCGCACCTGCGTTGACGAGGCGCTGCATGACGGGCATGGGCAGCGGGCCGTAGCGCGCCGCGTTCGCCTTGACGCACTCGCCCTCGGCCTGCAGCGTGGCGCGGTCCGACACGCCGTGACGCTCCCGCGCCTGCGCCACACACACACGCAGCACCGCTCGCATCGGGCGGCCGCCGCACGCATCCCCAGGAGCCCTGGCAGCGCCTGCTGCAATGCGCGCAGCAAGGGAGGAGGCAGGCACAGCATGCGCTGCAGGCGCTCGTCCCGCCGCTCAACGCGCCGCCGCACCTTGGCGGCCATGAGCCCCAGCAGCGGCGTGACGGCGGGGTCCGAGGGCGCCGAGCACGACGCGGCAAACACCAACGCCTCGGCAGCAGACAACTCGCTCTGCGACCCCGGGTTGAGCAGCACCCTGCACACCAGGGCGTGGCGCCCGCACGCCGTGCGACAACGCTTGCGCCGCCGGGCCTAAAGGTGGAGCTTGCACCAAGCCAGAGGTGGTGGCCCGCAGGCAAACGCACCAGAGCGAGGCGATGACGTCCTGCAGCGCATGCGCGCCGGCCAGCAGCTGCTGCAGCGCGCTGGGCGGCGCGCGCCGCACCTCTTCGCTGGCCTGCGCCAGGCGGCCCAGCCGCGCCCACGCGCGCGCCGCCCGCTGCGCCACGCGCCCCAGCGCGCCCGCCGCCTCGCCGCCGCCGCCCGCTGCGCCGTCGTCGGGCGGCGGGCCGCCGGCGCCGTGCTGCTGCTTGACGCCGCGCATGGCGCGCAGGCTCGGCTGGATCGTGTTGTACGACGTCCAGGGCCGCTCCGAGGGCGGCGCGATGCCCAGCTCTTGCGCCAGCGCCGCCACGTCGTCCGGCAGTTGTTGGCCGCGCGCTAATGCCGTGCTCTCGTCCTGCGCCAGGCGTGTTGCGAAGTGAAGTGAAAGCACATCTGTTCCGCCGCAGACGGCAACGCTGCGGTCCAGGGCGCTACGCACCCGCACGCACCTGCGCGTCAGGCGGCCGCTGCGGCGCCCGGGCGTGCGCATCGCGCATGACGGCCTGCATCTCCTCCCTGAGGCGCGCCGCCAGCTTGTTGGCCCTGGCCGTCTCCCGCCCCAGCTCCTGCAGGCTCTCCTGCTCCTCCAGCCTGCGCGAGCACCGCAGCGCCCGCGGCGCAAGCAGCAGTCGCTCGCTCACTTGAGCGTTCCGCCAAGCCAGACAGAGCGCGGACGGCGAGCTCGCCCCAAGCGCGTCGCGGCGAGAGGTCTCCTGCCCAGGTGACAAAGCAGGCGTGAGCGTTCACACCCACGTGCACACCCCAGGCAAACGCGCGCAGCCGCGCGCGCACCTGCAGCGCGGGCAGGCGCAGGTGAAGCCCCACGTGCCGGCCAGCAGGCGCCGGCGCCGGGCCAGCGGCTGCAGCGCCTCGGCGCCCAGGTAGTTGACCTCCACCTGCTCGCCCGGCAGCAGCTGCGTCAGCGCCCTGCACACGCGCACACATCCCCACGCACCACACCATGCCCAGGGCGTCAACAAGCTGGACGCGGCCGTCGCAGGGACTGGCTTTTCCAGCGGAAGCAGCCGGGAAGAGAGGGGAGGAGGAACAAACGCACGCACGTGAGCACCATGCGCCCGGCCACCAGCACCAAGGCGGCGTTGGGCATGCACGAGTGGTTGGCCAGCGCCAGCTCGGGCCACAGCCCCGACGCCACCGCCTGCGGCTCGTTCCTGCGCAACGCAACCCGCCAACGCACGCCCACAAGCTCACACCCTCAAAATCGCCTCGCAAAAGCGTTTTGCATTCGCACGCTGCCTCCGACGACAAACGAACCAGCCAAGGTGGCGGCGGCGCGCACCTGGTGACGGCGACGGCAGGGTCTGCCATCACGCCGACCAGCGCGCAGTGCCGCACGACGCCCTGCAGCTCGGCGCCGCTCAGCTCGCGCGCCTGGGCGCCCTCCTCCCCCACCAACCCCTCAAGCCACCGCTGCGACCCGGGGTCCCGCAGCGCGCTCCACGCCCGCTCCTCCTCCTGAGGGTCGCGCTCGGGCGCCGGCAGCCACGTGCGCAGGTCCGGCACCAGCTGGCCCCGCACACGGGCGCCGTAGCCGCCGAGCAGCCGGCGGCGCCGCGCCTCGCGCGCCTCCCGCGCGTCGCCCCGCCCAGCAGCGGGGCCCTCGGGGAGCGCCCGCCCAGGGAGCGGCGCGCCTGACGCGGGGGAAGCGGCGGCGGCGGCGGCGGCGGCCACGTCGGCGTCGGGGGCGTTCAGCGCGCCGGCGGCGTGCGCGGGGCCGCGCCACAGCGCGCACAGCGCGAGGCGGGCCGAGTGGTCGGCGGGCAGCGCCGCCTGCAGCCTCTGCAGCTCAGCCACCAGCGCGGCGCGCTCCTCCTCGCCTGACAGGCCCTGGAGGGCCGCCTCCTCCGCCGGCTCCCTCTCAGAGGCGCCGCCGGCAGCGACTGCCGGTTGGGGTTGGGTCGGCGGGCGCAGGGGCGTCGCCGCGTCGCCGCCGCGCGGGTGCTTGGTGAGCGCGACGCCGTTGACGCGTAGGGCCAGCGGCTCCGAAATGAGCAGCGTCTCGCCCGGCTGCACCACGTCAGTGGCCAGCAGGCCCCAACCCTTGCCTGCGCGGCACCGGCGCGAGCGGCGCCAACCCACGGTGAGCTGCGCTGCGCGCGCGTGAGCGCCGCGGCGCCGCGATGCGTACGTGTGCGGGGCGTGCGCTGCTGCGCACCTGCCACGGGCGCCACTCGGACGGCGCCCACGTGCCGCGGGGGCACGGGCGGCAGCTGCTCTGGCGCCTCGGCGGCGCGTGACGGCCTGCGGCGCTCGCCGCGGGTGAGCCGCGTGTGCTGGCCCTGGTAGCAGGCCCGCATGGCCTGCTGCAGCAGGCGCTCCGAGAGCAGGCTGCCCGTTTCTGGCAGCAGCGACGGGCGCGTCAGGTTGAGCACCACTTGGACGTCGTCGTCGCCGCCTCCGTCGCCGTCCTCGTCCTGCTGCTGCTCCTCCTGCTGCGCCTCAAGGTCGTCATCGTCCTCCTCCTCCCAGGCGTCCAGCTCCTCGTCCCCCATCCACGTGTAGTCCTCCTCTTCCACGCGCACGGCCGCCGGCTGCCAACCCGTGCCGATCCGCCCGTCGTCCCCATCGTCGTGCTCCTGGGCCTGGAACCACGCTGCTGCAGCTGGTGAGGACGATGCGGCCGCAGCCGCTGACGATGGTGGAGATGGGTTTCTGATCGCCGAGCGCGGCGCGCCGCCTGCGCTGTGGCGGAGGAGCGTGTGCCGGGGCGGCCCACTCCCACAACGGTGGGAGCATGGCGCCACTGGTGCGTGCTGCATCGCTCCAGCAGCACTTCAGGCGCTCTGGCCACCCGACGCCCTGGGCGTGCCTCCGCCTGTTTCCGGCGGTTTGCGGCGGAGAACGCAAGGAGGAGAGCAGCTGTGGTTGTTGGCTGGGCAAGGTCTGCAGCTTGGTCCCGCGTGGCCCTTAATTCTCCCCTCTCCCAGGCGCCTCGTCCCAGTGGTTGTTGACTCACCTCGAGCTCCAGCGAAGCCGGTGCATTGGCAGATGCAGCAGGAGCACAGCGTCGGGCGGCTCGCTCTGCCCCATCGCAGCACCTGAAGCAGCGGCGGCGAGCTTTGGCCCACGACGAACACGCAGCAAAAGGACATCTTGAGAAGCGCCAGCTCTTGACGCAGCACCAGCGGGAGGAGAGATGGAGCTGCAGAAGGCGTTCTCGGCTCTGCCCGTGGCGCACAAGCGCATGCTCGCGGTGCGTGTAGCAGCTGTGGCTGCTTCTGGCGCCAGCACAAGGGTTCGTCTGTGCGCACCCCTCTGGTGGCGCAGCGCGCCACCAGGACTGCGCAGCGCCAGTGCTGCAGGGACGGTGCAGGCAGCAGCTCGCTGCCCCTGTTGGGCGCGAGGCGCTCGCTTTCTCTTGCGGATCATGCTGGCGTGCCAGGACGCGATTCAGCAGCAGAGCAGCAGCAGCACTCGTGCAGCACGGTCCATTAGCGCAACACGTCCAACTTGTGCTGAACCCGCCGCAGGTGCTGGTGGTGGGCGGCGGCGTGGCCGTCGGGCACAAGGTGCGCCAGACGGTGCTGCAGGCGCAGCAGGAGCAAAAGGCGCTGACGGCGGAGCTCATGGTGGGGCGCGTGGGCGCCCAGCGCAAGCCGCCCAAGGTGGCCGTCAACAAGCTCTTCCTCAGGCGCCTCCTGACGATCCTCTCCATGTGCGCTCTGCTCCGCGATTGCGACACCCGCAACGCCAGAGGCTTGCTGAGCAGCGCCTCCGCCTCACAGTGACACCATGGTGCTGTGCCTGTGGCGGTGTGGTGCTGGTGCGCAGCTGCGTGCCGTCGCCCTTTTCCAAGGAGGCCTTCCTCGTGCTCCTCCAGGTGCGGGCGCACGGTTGAGGAGCAGCACAGCGGCCAGGCGTGGGCGGCCGCAGCCATGAGCCAGGAGAGGAGCGTCAGCAGGGCCAGCGTGGGATGTCATGCGTGGGCCGTGCCTCCACAGCGCATGGGGCGGCGGTGCCCATGTGTGCGCGCTTGCTCCCATCTGCTCGCCGCACCGCAGGGCGTGCTGCTGGTGTCGCGCACGCTGCTCACCGACCTCATCTCCCGGGTGGAGGGCTGGAGCGGCTCCAGCCTCACAGCACAGGTGCGCCGCCCGGACCTCCCTCCCGCCTCGACTCAGCCTTCAACGCCCATCGCGAGGAGGGCCCAGCGGGGCGCAGATCTGCAGGCCGCCAGGGCGCCGGCCAGGGGCGGCTCTGAGGGCGTGGGCGCCACACGTGCGCCGCCCGCCGCCCACGCGCGCGCAGAAATTCGACGAGTTTGCGCGCTCCATCGTCACGTTTGCCGTGGTGGGCGTGCCGGCGGCGCTGGTCAACAGCGGGCTCAAGTACATGCAGAAGCAGATCGAGCTGGCCTTCCAGGTGCGCGGGGTGCGCGCCCGGGCCACCGGCCGACTAGCCGCCAAGCCGTGGAAGCAGCAGGGAGGCCTGGCGGGGCCTGGCTGCGGCATGAGGGGCGTTGCGGCATGCAGGGCTGCGCGTTAGGGTGATGGGTCGTCTGCGTCTCTCTCCACGCGCCTGCTGCGCCTGCTGCTGCTGCTGTGCGCAGTCGCGCCTGACCGAGTACCTGCACAAGCAGTACTGCAGCAACCGCGCCTACTACGCCGCCACCACGCTGGGCGGCATGATGCACCCCGACCAGCGCATCACCGAGGACGTGGAGAAGTTCGCCTTTGCCATCTCCGACCTGTGAGACTTGATGCAGCCCCCTGAGGGCGCTCGCTGGCTCCCAGCGAGCAGCTCACCCCATCCCTGCGAACGCCTGCTCATGTCGCCTGTGCCAAACAGCGGTCTCTTGACTTGCACCGAGGTTGGGAAGGCAGCTGCGCGGTCCGAGTGCGGCGCTCATGCCTGGCGCGCTGCTGTTGTGTGCGGGGGGGGGTGAACGCAGGTATGCGCACACGCTCAAGCCGCTGCTGGACGTGGTGCTCTTCACCCGCTCCCTGGCGCGCGTCATGGGCTACAAGTGCGTGTGCGCACGCCGCCGACGCTGACGCCGCCACAGGCCCTGCCCTGCATTGTCGCAAGTCCGCATTACTCACCGCGCTGCGTGGGCTGATGCAAACATGTGTGTGCGGGCGCGCGTGTGTGTGCATGTGCAGGGGCCAGTTCGGGCTGTACGTCTACTACATCGCCGTGGCGTGGCTGCTGCGCGCCATGAGCCCGCCGCTGGCGCATATGACGGCGCAGGAGGCCTCGCTCTCGGGCTGGTTCCGCGGCGCGCACCAGGTGGGTGCGTGTGGGGATGAGGGCAGGCAGGCACGGTGGAGTGCGGATGCTGCGTGGAGACGCGCACGTGGTGCGGACCTTTTGGGGTGGGGGGGGGCTGTGGGGCCGGGGGGAGGCTTTAATGTCGCACGCGCCAGGTGGGTGTGGGGTGGAGACGGGTGGGATGGCGTGGGCGTGTGCGCTGCCGTCGCCCACGGCCGCCGCCGCGCCACGGCGGGCGACTCAAGCGTCGCGAGGGGGATGTCGCGCCCCTGCCGCCGCCGCCGCCGCCGCCGCGTGACGATCACAACGTGCGTGCTGTGGCCGGGCGCAGAGGCTGGTGACGTACAGCGAGGAGGTGGCGTTCAACGACCCGCCGGCGGGCGCCGCCGAGCAGCTGATCCTCAACCAGCACCTGAGGCGGCTGCTGCGCTACTCGGGCCTCTCGGCGCTGCAGCGCGGCGTGCAGCAGGTGCGCGGGAGAGGGAAGGGGGGCGTGCTTGGAAGAGGCAGGGCTGGCGGCGTGGAGGAGCGGGCTCTCAGGCGCTGCAGCGCGGCGTGCAGCAGGTGCGCCTCACCTTTCCGGGGGTGGGGCGGGATGGGCCGCGCCAGGCGTACACACTGGCAAGACGCTGGCAGGTTGCTGCTGCTGATGAGGCGGCGAGGTGGCCTGGCTCGCGTGCTTGCGCATGACCACGGCGTGCCTGTCCGTCTCTCCCGCCCCCTTCGTGCTCAGGTGGCGGACGGCTACTTCATAAAGTACTTTGCCTCAGTCACGGCGCTGCTCGTCTACGCGCTGCCCATATACCTCAAGGTGAGGAAGGGCGTGGAGCAGGGCAGGCGTCCCCTTTCGTAGAGCCCAAGAGCGGGTGCCCCGACGCACCAACCCGCCGTGCGTGTGGCTGACGCTTGCGTGCGCGTTTGCGCCCCGCAGCCGGCGCACCTGCGGCCGCCCCAGGAGCAGCTGACGCAGGACTACATCCGCAGCATGCGCCTGCTGCAAAACACCAGCAGGTGCGCCGCTGGCGGCGGCAGTGGCAGCAGCAGCTCTAGCCGCCCTGGTGCATTGGCGCGCTCGCCAGCGGCAGCAGCCGGCGTCGGCGCGCGCGTCGGTCACGCCGGCAGGGCGAAGACGCACGACTGGTGCGGCGGGGCTTGCGTGTCCGCAGGGGCGTGGGCGACCTGATTTTGGTGTACAAGCGCGTCAACAACCTGGCCTCACACACGAGCCGCGTGTCCGAGCTCCTGGAGCAGGTGCGGGGGGCGCCAGAGGGCGGGCAGCTGCACGTGTGCGCTGTCACTTGGGGCCTGGTGTGCAGCCTGGGGGGCGTGCGTGTCGTGCGAGGAGGCCAGGCGGCGGCGGGGCTTGCTTGGCTGTGCTGGACCAGTGTGCGGTGTGGGGCTAAGGTGGTGCGGGGACGGGTCCCTCCCTTTGCGAAGCGGAGCACAACTGGCCGAGCTGTTCACCTGCACAGCACACACTCGCTTGCCTTTGTGCTGCGAGACATCTGATACGCCCAGTAGTTGGGCTCCGGCCCCGCCGAGGCCTTCACCTGCACAGCACGCTGTTCACACGCGCGCATGCGGCGGCGCCACGCTCGCTCGCACGTGCGCAGGTGCACGCGCTGTGCGCCGAGGACAGCGAGCACCGGGAGCTCTTCCGCCGCAACGTCTCCTCCACGCACTTCCTGGGCGTCACGGCCGCCTCCTTCCCAGGTCAGCCGGCCACCCAGTGCGCCCCTTCCTGACCTCTCCTCTCTCCTCCTCTCTCTCTCCTTCTCCTGGCCCTGGGCCACCGCTGCCGAGGCGCAGCGCCGCGACTGGAGGGAAAGGATAAGCAAGCGTGGGTCACCAGGGCCACGACGTGTGTGTGTGTGCGCGCGCTCGCAGACGCGGCGGACCCGCCGCCGCCCCCGCGCCGCGTGCCCGGCGGCAACATCGCCTTTTACCGCGTGGCGCTCGACTCGCCCGACGGTGCGTCCTCAAGGCTCCCTCTCCTTTCCACTCCCAGGGGGGTTGCGTCTGCGGCTCTACCTGCACTGCGGTGAAGGCGCTCCCTCCTCGCAGCTTGCGAGGGCGCCATGCCTTGGCGATGCGCCACAGGAGCCACAACGTCCTGCTGACGCGCGGTGTGAGTGTGGTCGCCGCGCGTCGCGCCGTCCCGCGCAGGCCAGCCGCTGTTCCGCGAGCTCACGTTCGAGGTGGTGCCCGGCCGCAGCGTGCTGCTCATGGGGCCCAACGGATGCGGCAAGAGCTCGCTCTTCCGGGTGAGCCCAACGCCCCCCGCCCGCCCGCCCGCTGACGTCCGCCCGCGCCGCACGCGCGCTCGCTCTTCATGGGATGGCGCGGGGCGCAGCGCGCGCTCCGCCCCAGGGGGCTGCATGCCCTCCTGAACGTGGCGCTGGGCGGCCGACGGCGCTGCCACTGCTGCTGCTGCTGCTGCTGCTCCTCGTGCGCGCCTGGCAGGTGCTGGCGGGCCTGTGGCCGCTGCAGGCGGGTGAGATCACCACGCCCGACCAGCGCAAGCTCTTCTACCTCTCCCAGAGGCCCTACCTGGTGCGCAGCACGCGCTCGGGCTGGCGAGCACTGCCCTGGCTCGCTGCTCGCGTCCCGCCCAGGGCAGGCGGGAGACGCGGCGCGCAAGGCAAAGAGAGAGCCGGCTGCACCGCACGGGCGCAGAGCACGAGCGCACACGTGTGCGTGGCTGTTGAATGGCCGGGTATTCCTGCAGGTGAGCGGGACGCTGCGTGACCAGCTGCTCTACCCCTTCCCGCCCCGCGCCGTGTGGACGGCCGCCTCCATCAAAGAGAGGTGCGCGCCCGGGTAGAGGTGTGCTCCGGCCGCTCGGCGTCCCCAACCTCCGCTCCCTGGAGGGCTTTGCGGTGCGGACGAAGCGCGCTCTCAGCTTTGGAGCGCAGGGCGTCGCAGCGCAGGAATGCAGGCGGGACGCGCGCCGCTTGCAGGGGGCGATGTGGGTGTGCGTGTGCGTGTGCGGCGGCGCGCAGGAGCCGGTTCGTCGAGGTGTGCGGCCGCGAGCCGCCGGCGACGGTGGGCGCCGAGCTGGACGCGCGGCTGCGCGAGTGCCTGCGGGCGGTGGAGCTCGAGTACCTGGCCGGTCGCAAGCTGGGCTTCGACCAGGTGAGGAGTGTCGGAGGGGGAGAGAGGGGTCATGTGTGCTTGGGGGCGTGTCGAGGGAGGCGGAGCTCGAGTACCTGGCCGGTCGCAAGCTGGGCTTCGACCAGGTGAGGAGTGTGCGTGAGCGGCCACGTTGGGCGGGGACCTTTCGCCGTGCCCTCGGGCCAGCCACACCCGCGGACGCTTTGAGGGCGGCGCGGGACGCGGAAACGGGATGCGACGCCTGCGTGTGTGCGTGTGCGTGCGCGCTGCGGGTGGTGCGTTGCCACGGCCGCAGGTGCAGAACTGGCAGGAGACGCTGAGCGGTGGCGAGAAGCAGCGCCTGGCGGTGGCGCGGCTGCTGTACCACCGGCCTCAGTACGCCGTGCTGGACGAGTGCACCAGCGCCGTGAGCGCCGACGGGGAGCTGCGCCTCTACCAGGTGTGTGTCCTGGCTTTTGTTGGGCGTGGGGAGCCACTCCCTCCAGCATCTGTTTGCGCTGGCCAGCGGCGCAGCTGCAGGCTCGGCCCGCGCACCGGTCGACACGCGGCGTGCCCGCCCCGCAATGCCCCTCCCGCAGGAGTGCCAGGCGGCGGGCATCACGTTCCTCTCCATCGCGCACCGCCCCGCGCTCAAGCGCTTTCACTCGGTCATCGTGCACTTTGACGCCAACGTCTCCACCACGGGTGCGCGAGCGCCCCACCCCACCCCTGGAGCCGCGCTCACACGCCCGCCGCTCGCCCCGCCCGCCCTCCACGCACCTGCGCGCACGCCCCTCTCATCGCTGTCCCTCTCACAACGCGCGCGCCACGGCTGCGTGCGCGCAGGCCGCGGCTGGTGGGCCGAGACGCTGCCCCAGGCCGACAGCGGCTCTCTCAGCAGCGCGCCCAGCGGCTCCGCGCCCGCCCGCGCGCCCTCCTCTGGCGCCGCCGCCGCCACGACGACCACCACCACCACCAACAACAACGCCGCGAGCCTGGTGCGCCTGCCCAACGGCGGCGCGGCGACGGCCGCCACCACGTCCTCGACCACGACAACGGTGGCGGCGCAGGGCGGCGCGGCGCCGCTCACGCAGGCGCTGCTGGCGGCGGTTTCGGGGGCCGGCAAGGCGGCAGCGGGAGGCGGGGAGGCGACGAGCGGGCCCGAGACGCCGACGGCGGGGGCGCCGCTGCTGGGCGACACTGGGGGCAAGGCGGCAGGGCTGCTGGGGCTGTCGGCTGGCGGCGCGCCCGAGGTTTCATCGTCGTCGCGCGCTGTGTGACGAGCTGTTCTGGCGTGTGTGCTGAGGCGTGGCAAGAGCGGTGGCCGCGAGGAGGAGACGTGACGTACAAAGCGGTTGCCGGCGGCAGCAGTGCATCCTCCAAAGAGAGCCCCAAGCGTGTGGTGAGGGAGGAGTCAGCAGGGTTGGTGGGCGCCAGAGGCACCGTCAAGGAGCAGGTGGCCGCCGCTCAGTGGTCGACGCGACAGGGGGCACACACACGTTGGCAAAAGGGACAGCGGGTGAGCGACCAGAGAAAGAACAACGGTGGCAGGGAGAGAGAGCACCGCCAAACGGGCCTGTGCACACGCTCCTCTCCTCAGGCAGGCACACGGCGGAGCTGCAGCCCGACATCAGCATGAATCAGAGGCGAAACCAGATGCACCCACGCAAGCAGCCCTCAGCTCCTCCTGCTCCTGCTCCTCAGCGTCGTGCTGCTGCAGCTGCGTAAAAAAGGGGCGGCAGCAGGCACGGGCGCGGGGCGCCTAGTCGAAGGCCCACTGGTTCTCGCGCCGGACCTCCTCCTCCTCTTCGGGCGTGAAGTCGTTCTTGATGCCAAAGTGCTTGCGGATCTCCTGCGCGCGCCGTGCGCATGAAAGAGGGGCGGACACCATCACCGTGATGGGCCGGCGAGGCGCGCCCCCGCCGGCAGTCAACAGCGTGCACGTGCGCCGCGCGCGTGGCTGGGCTGCACGCTGAATTGCGAGGGGATGCTGCTGCCGCTGCACTGCCCTGCGTGCGTGCGTGGCTGTGCAGCTCCCCGTCCTGTCAGTGTGCCGGGAGATCGCTGGGGGCAGGTCCCCCACGCTTGGACGCTTCGGCGCACCTCGGGCGTCTTGCCCTTGATCATCTGCGCCACCGTCTGGCACGTGAGGTCGAGCAGGCTCTTGATGTTGAGGTAGTTCGCGGCCAGGATGAGGTCGAAGAGCGTCGCTTGGTCGACCTTGACGAACTCGGCGTCCCAGCTCTGCGCGCGGGCACGGCGTGCGCGGCGAGCTTGATGCCTCGGCAGGAGGCTGGTGCACGCACGCACCCTTGCTCCTGCTGTTCTCTGCGTGCCCTGCTGCTGCGCGCGGCACGCTCGGCCACGCTCGGCCATCTGCCAGCGCCTCCCAGGGCGCAGCGCGCGCCAGCGCGACGCCGAGGAAATGCTGATCAAGGCCCCTGCGTCGCTGCTGGGCCGCGTGCAAGCTGCGCGATGGTGCCGGGCCGTTCGAAAGCCATTGGCCCCCCACGGCCAACGCGCACACACCCACCTTGACCTCGTCCTCGCTCTTGGCGGGCTTGTCGTCGGCGTTCTTCTTGTTCGCCTCCACGTGGTACTTGCAGAACTCGATGACCTTGGAGAGAATTTTGCCCGAGACGTTGGGGAGTGGGATCAGGTCGTCGCTGCTGGGCGCGTCCTCCAGGAGCCCCTTGACCGTCTGGCTCTCGTTGGCCACCTCCTCGTCGACCTCAAACACCTGGCTGTCGCTGCTGCCGAGCTTAATCTTGCCCATCCTGGAGGTGCCTTTGGGGGGGAGAAGAAGAAGCGAGCGAGCGAGCAAGGAGCTGCCGCCGAGCGAGAGGACCGCTCTGTGTGTATGCGCGAGCGTGAGGACGGCGCGTGTGTGTGCGTTGCGCAGAGCCTGCGCGACAGAAGCGGCCCCGGCCCGCCTCTGCCATGCGAGCGGCACGG
>VFQP010002421.1_pt1 | contig 20879 bp, 32 predicted proteins | sample 3512351 | NCBI WGS metagenome assembly VFQP01 (sample SAMN10412372, study PRJNA504923) | tailings metagenome | isolation source: Relicate 1 Philex TSF1 revegetated site | place: Philippines: Tuba, Benguet | collected 2017-08-29
CCACACCACCCCCCCCCCGGCCCCCCCCCCTCTTCCACGCGACGACCGACACCTGCTGCCCATCCCCCAACCCCCATCCCTGCCCCACCAGATCTGCAGCCAGGCTGGCGATGTGCCATTGATCCCACCCACACACGCGTCTACTACTACAACCTGGCAACAGGGGTCCGTACGTGGGTTAAACCATCAACAGGGCCCCCCTTGCCCCCGGGGTGGCTTGAGGTACATGATGCACACTCGGGGCTGTCGTATTTTTGCAACACCACTGCTGGCATGGTGCAGTGGGAACACCCAGCACTAGTACCACCACGAGCAGCATTGGGGGGTGGGGGGGACCCTGTGGGGGGAGGAGGGGAGCCATTTGTCGCGAGTGCGCGGTTTCAGGGGGCCCGTGCTGGGTATGTGTTTAAACTGGGGCCCCGTGGGCTGGGGTATTACATGGATAGTGGTGGTGGTGGCATGGGTGGTGGTAGTAGGGCACACATTGTTGCAGCAGCAGCAGCATTTACCGTGGGGCAGCATAATGCGGGGCCCAGTGGGCGAGGGGAAGACGGTGGTCGTGGTGGATACAGGGGTGGTCGAGGGCGTGGTGGCATGTCAGATGAGCTGGATCCCATGGATCCTGCAGCGTATAGTGATGCACCACGTGGTGGCTGGAGCCGTGGACTAGAGGTGTGTTGGTGTGTGTTTGAGAGATATTGCAGTATGTGGTTCAACAATCAACACACATAATGCAACACACATCATGCAACACACATCAACCATGCACATCCTGCCATCATCATACACAGGGTGCGCAGCCTCGTGCAGCGGACACAACAGCAGGGGGTCCACTGTTTCAGAGTAGACCATATCCAAGTCCAGGTTCTGTGCTCAGGGCTAATGCAGCTGCATTGGCCAAGGAGGGGCCGCCCGAGGGGTAAAGTATTTGATCATGCTGGTTTTTGTTGATGTGTTTGATTGAGTGTGTTTTGACTGTGTAATGCGTGTTTGTTGAGATTGCTTGCAGTGAAACAGCGCACACATGGAGGGGACGCCTGGTGCAAGGAAGTAGCTCCACTACCACACAAAGACGCATTGGACTGAGTTTCTTATTGTATCCGACATAAATATACTCTATTCAAACGGCAAAATAACACAGCACAACCAGTGCAACAAGGAAGCACACGAAAGAAGCCCACGAAACACCCACACGAAACATCCACACATCAAGGAGAAGTTGATCAGTAAACCCACACCATGGCATACCAAGAAACCCCTTTCAGGGCCAATGTGGAATTTTTAAAAAACAGTGGCAAAGGTGGACGCGTTATTAGGCTCAACCACAACCCAAACATGGTACCAAACCAGCTGCAGCAGAGGATTGACCCGGTATGTGGTGCTGCAGTTGGGTTGCACTGCCAAAAAATGAGGGTGGAATCAAAGCTATCATCACTATTTTCAGGAAACATGGCGAGCGTTTATGACGGATGTGGAGGCACTGGCCAATCGCCATCCCTATGTCATCAAGCCCGGGGCCAAGCAAGCGGCTGGGTGGGCTGGGTGCATCGCCGTGGGTGCAGTCTTGGGCTTTTGCTGCATCAACCCTGATGGTGGTGATTATGGTGTTTGGGTGCCAGATGTGCAGCAGATGCTTGATCGATGGCGCCCCACGTTTCAGCAGCGTGGGTGTGCACTGTCCTTTGTACACCAGCGGTACGGGTTTTGTGTGGTGGTGAGGGTGATTGTGTATGGTATGACACATTGCTGCACTGTGAACATATGCATAATGCTAACAACCCTGGCAACACAGGAATTCCTACATCCAAATCGACGTGGATCCCAATGCCCCAGTTCAATTCATGAAAAAAGTCTAGTGCTGCATGTGATGCACTCAAAATGGGTGCTCCCAATGCTTTGTTGTGTACTATGACTGTTTTGAATGTCATGTCTCTCTCTCCTGGGAGTTTGTCTTTGTTGTTCATGCATTGTTTTACTGTATGGTAACACGATAGCAATTACAAATGGAACCTCGTTTATCATTAAGCAATATCACACAATCATGTGTGGCTCGTATTGGTGGTGTTCTTATTCTTGTTGTCATCTGTTGCTCCTGCATTGGTCGTTGTGCAGTGTTGTTCATCTCCCCTTGGTGTTTCTGATGCACTGATGGGACCTGCATGTGTGGGTTTTTCACCATTGTGGGTACCACCACCAGCAGCAGCAGTAGGTGTGTGTGCTGACCCACCACCACCACCAGCAACAGCAGTAGTACTAGCAGCACCAGCATTATACAGGCCAACATGATGATGACTTGTATGTGGTGGTGCCATGGTGGGATGCTGCATCATGGGGTAGTGTGGTGTTGAATGATATGGTGGTGCTGAATGATATGGTGGTGCTGAATGATATGGTGGTGCTGAATGATATGGTGGTGGATAATGGTAGGCAGGGTGCGGCCTGTGTGTTGCCATGTGGTGACATATTGTGTGCATTACCAACCGTGCACTTTACCAGCACCACCACCACATACTGCTGGCAAGCATGGTACTGTGGAGCACCATATGTCGGGTGGGCATATCCATACACTGCTGGTGTTGCACCTGTCATGGCATTGTAGTGGGAAGATGCTGCAGCATGTGGTGGCACATGCGCATCACCATTGTGTGGTAGTGTGGGTTGCTCTCCTGCTGCTTGGCTTTCTGCTGCAGGCACACCCTGCATGCCGTATATTTCTAGGGTGGGGTCATCTTTGCCATGTATTGCGTTGGGGATGCTGTGTGTGGGGGGGGGGGGGGGCTGCATGTGGCCCATTTGACGTGGGCATGCATGTGCTGTCAATACACACCTTTTGAGTGTCATTTGATGCATGCGGGCTGTGTGCTCCAATAGTGCACGCCCCGAATGAAATGGTTTGCGGTCACATGCCTCACCTGTACAGTGTGTACATAGTGTGTAAATGTCAAAACCCACATGTCAAACCCACATGTCAACCCACATGTCAACATATCATTGCAAAACCCAGGAAACATCATATAAGACTTCCCCATACATTTGAAATGCCTGTTACGTTGGTGGTTGATCAGCTGACCCTCATCGTTGAATGTCTTTTCACAGTAGTAGCAGATGATGGCCTCTTTTTCCTTTTTTCGTTTACGTCCCATGATGATGATGTTTTGGGAAAATATCAAGGCTTGCTGCTTCACGTGTGTTGTGTGTGCACGGCAACAACAGCAGTGATTTGTTGATCACATTGCTCTGTATGGGGCTCTGTATTGACTTTGTATTGTTTGTAGCTTGGACAATATCACCATGATGATAATAGCAACCGTGTTATTACGTGTTTAGGTTGAAACAACGTGAACAAAAACAATTCAACAACAAAATAACCACCAAATCGCCATCGCTTCTCATGCATTCTCTCACCCCCAGGTAGGCAATCTGTGCGATGTGTACTGCCTTGCATGCTGTTGGATGATGTGCAGACACCACCTACCCATGCACAGGGATCACAACCGTTGTACAGCAGCGCAGATGGGCAGCGCACCACCCAAAAAAGCATTTCGATGGCTCTCTCGCAGTGAGACCTACCCCCTGATTACAGCCGTGTGCATTGCAACCACGGTGTGCTGATTTGATGTCGTGCATGTGTTTTGCTTACTGGCTAACAAACATCCACATCATCATGCGCACGATCATCCTTCACACCGCATACTCACATCAGTTGGCTGTCTATGCCAGTGTGCGTCACCTGACCTCCAATCCCGACGTCATGCTGGCCAAAAAAAAGCGTCAGCTGGGCATTGCCACTGTTGAAGACGAAGCCGCACTCCAAAGGGCGCGCCGGCACCAAAACTCTGGCCTCTTTCGTGCTGTTGCCAAGATCTCACCCTCCACGCCTGATTCCAACCTGTACCCCACCGATCAGATCGACAAGAGCACTGTGTAATGCTGTGTGATGCATGTTGTGTGTGAACAACGAAGGAGGCGGGTCGTGTTGTGTTTTTTTCTTTTAGCCATCGCTTACAACGTTTTGTTTTGTATGTGCAACTCAATTTTGTGCTATATCCTCTAGTGCTAATGCATTCCACCATGAACTCAGCACACCTACTTGCAATGGGCAGTCAAACCCATACAATGCTCGTTTCACACGTCGTGCATCCGTGCACACGTCTTGCAGATTTTATTGCAACAACACAGCACAATCCACAGCGTATCAAACAACAACAAAAACGCAGCAGGAGTGTTGCTGCAGCAAGCGTGGCCGATGGCAACACAACGCCCTCCTCAACACCACCACCGCCCTGGCAGCCCCGCACAGACCGTCCAGCCAGCTGTGCAGAAACCCAGGCATTGGTGGAAACAGCCATGCTGTCTGCTGTCACTGGTCTTGCGTATTTGCTCGCATCCATCATCAAGGTGGAGGCCTACCTGGGCTACCTGCTTCCATTCCCTGTCATCATCTCTGCCATGCGCTCAGGACCTGCAGCTGCACGCAAAACCATGACAGCCACATGCTTTTTGCTGCTAGGTACCTTGGGGGTTGCTGGTATGGTGAGAATATCTCGTGGGTGTTTTGCTTCACTCCAAACATACCCCCCTCCACAAAACATCCCAGTCTTGCTTGGCCCCATCCGTGCGTTGTCCTACATGCTTGCCCATGGTCTGTATGCGCTCTCACTGGGCATCATGTGGTCTGTGCGGGCCCCCTGGGTAGTGTCGGTCCCATTAGGAATGACCGTGCGAGTGGCTGGTGCGCTGGCATACCTGTGTGTTGCATCATGGGCGCTCAACGAAAACATGCTTGCCCTGCTTGTGGCCAACGTGACGTCGCTGGTGGACCAGATTGCTGCGCTGTTTGGCATGGCGGGGAGCCCATCGCTCACGGCGGTGCTGGTGACGATGGTGTGTGTCATGCTGGTTAACTCGGCGTTTTACGTGACGCTGATGCACATGCTGTACGAGATTATATTGCGGCAGTTGGGGTATGCAACAGGCAAGATGCCCGGTTTCATAGAGCGTTGGATGTACCGCCAACGAGTGGTGGCGTAGATAATCATGTAAAGAATATGTGTTGTTACCATATGCAGCAACAATGTGAGCGGTGCAACACACGTTTCCGTGGTGATCATGGGCAGTAGTGAACATATAAACAACACCATATGTACGGAGAACAACGACACCCCTCCTTGCAAACATCAAAAAAAGCAATACCGGCAAAAACACCTGCTCAACAAAGCAGGTGACACTCTGCACACTATCAGCACACACTATCAACACACACACTATCAGCACACACTATCAACACACACACTATCAACACACACACTATCAGCACACACTATCAACACACACACTATCGGCACACACTGTAACCGAGAGCAACATTATGAACAAACAACACGGCAAGAAGGGTTGGGTTTTATGCAAAATTAAATATACGTTTTTTGAGAGAGTGGTGCGTTTTGGGCATTGCGTTCTAGGATGCCATCCATGTTGTGCATTCTTGCAACACCGCTTCTACAAACTGCATCGGCACTGGGGCAACGTTGTCATGTGCAGCAGATATATGGCGGTGCTGGTTTCGCATGTTGGAAATGACCACCGCAGACAACACTGTGTCTTTCTTCTCCATGCGGCGCTGCACACCAGCTGCATTGCAATAGTCGTCCTGCTGCAGCAGAAAGCGACATGCACGGCCGAGTGTCTGTGGGCTGTGCTCCCCCGGCTCGAAATCCCGAACGCGCTCACACGCAGGTGTGGCTGGCAACGCTGTTCGCTGTCGCTTGTGTGATGTGATTGCACTGTCACCATCCGCACGCAGCAGGGATGCACACCCATTGTGCAAACCAGTGGCAACCATGCGTGTCTTGGAGGCAACATGGGGGGCTAGACGCACCCCTCGAACCACAACTGGTGGTGGTGCTGCACATGGTGGTGGGTTCAACTCGAGGAGAATCTCCATCAACGGTGCCATAACCGTCCGCCGAGTGCGTTGCCTGCGTGCTGCTTTGGTGGTTGGTTGCTCTTCCTCCTGCTTGACAGAAGCTGCCACAGGGGAGGCAGCAGTGGAACGATTGCAGAGGAGGGGTGTGGACACCGCCAAAGTGCTTTGTCCCAACTGCGCTGCTGTATTCTCAGAAACCAAGCTTGCCTGCACGGCCTGCAAGCCAGTCGTTGCGGACGTCGTTGGAGAGGAGCCTGTAGTGGTGTTGAGTAGGCATCATCGTGAGGGCGGCTTGGTGCACACGAAACACAACCATACACCCTGCCGGACGTTGTATCACACACCAACGACCACAAACAAGACGCCCCGCGCACCTCGCTCTACAGGGAGCTCGCTGGCATGATTGAGTAACCCAATTGCACACGTTGTAACGTGACTTTCAGGGCTGCGAGCTGGGGATTCTCGTGACGGAGGTGTCATGGTGCCCTCCTCATGGTCGCTGTGGGCCTCGCTGCTGCATGCAGCCTTGTGGGGGTGCAATGGAGCGCAGGCAGCTGGGTGCATTTTAGCGTGTGTGCTGTCTACAACTGTGTGTAGTTGTTCTGTCCATGCCATGTGGCGCTGTGTTGGCACTTGGGGTGTGTGGAGAAGCTGCTCGTGCTGAGAAACGATGCGGTGGGGTTGCTATACGGGGTGGGCAGGGCTGTACGTGTGTCTACGAGGTGTAGTGTGTGCACGGGGAGTGTTGCTAGGAGGTGTGTGGCTCGTGGGGGGGTTGTGAAAAGGGGGCTGACAACAAGGGATTGCAGTGTATTGCGCGTTTTGTGTTGTGCGTACTGTCTTGTTTTGGTTGGGTGGTGTGGTGGGGTTGTTGTGGTTGAAGTATGGTATGGGCAAGGAAATGTTTTTTTGAATTATAATTTCGCCCAATTGCGGTTGCTGCCCACGTCCTGCAAGCTGCGCGAGTTGCGTCTGCAAAGCATTTCCACGATGCTCCGTAGCACATTGGTCTTGGTTTTGCTTGCCAATGCTGTCCTGGGGGATGGCAGTACAGGCTCTCAACAGACAGCCAGCGCAATTGCGGGCGCCGTTGTGGCAAGTGCACAGGCCCCTCGTCCCACAGCTGGTGTGTTTTGGGAGAGGGTGTTGTGGTGGATGTTGTTCTTCTTGTTGTTCTTGTTGTGACGTGGTGTGCTGTTCGCAACCTGACCATGCCCCACATCCATCCTCCACAGGGCCCTCCATCGCCCCAGTGTCCTCCATCGCCCCAGTGTCCTCCTCCTCCTCTGTGTTGGTTGTCAATGCTGGCGCTGCACAGGTGGGTTTGTATTGTGCTGTACACACTCTCGTATGCACCCATATATCACATGCAACCGCCATCCCGTGTACACCTGCATGGATGCACTGCCATGCTCGTACACACACATAGCGACACATACACCCACGTGCACACCAATACACATATCCGTACACACCAATACATACACCTGTACACCCCCCACACACGCACAAACACCCAGGCGCCTCTCCAAAGTCTGCCTCAAATCCGTGTTCAAAACATCTTTGCGGCAGCAAACCTGGCAAGTGATCTTGTGAGGGCCAAGTTTTGTACCCCAGCAAAATTCACCCCGCCCAGAGCACAACCACACGTGTTTTTTGGACCGGGCGTCTCCATACAGATCACCACTGGCAGTGTGTCAATCAATGAGACAGAGTTCCTGCTCAACAAGGCACCCGCATTCAACAAGACGTTGCCTTCAGTCAATGTGCTGGTCACCCCAGCCGAGTTCCTTTCAAAAACCACTGGGAGGGCTTCAGTAATCACACGCTTCTGCAGGCTGCAACGGAATTTCGGACAACAAACCACCAAGGTGTTGAGGGTGTTTGATGGTGCCAACAACTACACAGGCAGTGGGTTGAACCGCCAAGCCATTATCAACACTGTGGTTCTGCAGATCAGCCGCATGCAGCGTGCTGACATTGTGGAAGAGGAGCTTTTCATCGGTTTCTTGCGCCTGAACAAGCTCTTGTTGCCTTTCGCCTCTGTCGTGCAAAGCGTCCGTACAGGGGGTGTACCGGCACCTGCACCGGCGTCCCCTGCCCCATCTGCTCGCAGCCCTGCCCTGCCCACCTCCCTTCTCAGCACGTTTGAGCGCCTTGCTCCTTCCCTTATTTTCTGATTTGGTTTTTTCCCCGCGTCTGAAATATGCACGGCAATACGCTCAGATTTTTGTGCCTGCGAGAGAAAAATGAGGGGAGAAAGAAAGACTCTTGGGTTGCTTGGTTACCTGCATACATAGTGGCATCGAAAAAGGGGGCGGCAAAACAACAGCAATACTCAAATACCAGCTCAATACGGCGGCGTGTGTTATTCTGGCGACGCAACGACATGCTGCTGCTGTACACTTGAGCGCGCATGTTTGATCACACACAAACAAAATGCTTGGACTCGCAACGCTTCTCTTCTCAATTGCACCCTTTCCCGTACGCAAACGTGGTCCCCGTAGGACACTTGTACTCGAGCACATGCCCAGCCAGGTCACACCCCAGACACGTCATCTTGCTCTCGTCAAAGGGATTTGGCTGAAACCCAACGCTTGTAAGCTTTTTCCCTGCAAGCACCTGCCCCTTGCAAAAGCACTCGAGCGTGCTCCCATCTTTGCAGGTGTCCAGGGGCCCACCCGGTGGCGGAGGAGCCTGCTCCACCTTGACAGGAGGCTTGACCCCAAAGATACTGGGCCCTGCCTGCTGGGCAATGTTGGCCGTGGAAGTGCGCGGTGGCCGGATGTACAGGTCGGCGCAGTTGTAAAACTCTTCGGGGTAGCCCGAACCGGGTACACCACATGTCTGCAGCACTTGGGACACTGTGTTTTGATACTGCAGAGGCACATCCCGACGCTTGCATGTGTTGCCAGTGAGGTAATACATGCGCAACACCTGCGTTGGGGTGGTGTTTTTTTTGTGTTTGTGGGTGTACATGCTGTGTAATGACTGTGTGTCCACATACGCATTTGGTGCCCGTGTTGTCAAAGTCGCAAGTGATGCCCTGTGGCAGGGTAAAGTTGGTCTTCAACACCCCCTGCCATCCCTCTTGTGCATAGCCAGGGGTGGCACCGTTGGGGCTCAGCCCGTTGTTGGGCAAGTACCACCATTCACTTCCTGGTTGGGCAGAGTTGGTCTTGGACTGTTTGACAATCACACGCTGAAAGCAGTCATTGGTAAGCATGGATGCCTCCTTGTCGATCCTCCAGTTGGGCATGACACACAATTGCAACTGTTGGTTGGGGTGTGCTTGCTCTGTGATGGTTGTGCACATGTACCCTCCATAAACCCAACCCCACATACCTGAATCATGCCGCGGTGATAGGTATAAAAGTTGGTCTTGACCAAAAAGCGCTGTCTGTGTGTATGTGTTGTTTGTTTGTACGCACGTGTGTGACCGTGTGTCTCTCCATCATATGTATACACACACGCGCGTACACACAGCACCACCACATGTCCATACCAAACACACAACACTTACCCAGCGCGATAGTTGGCACCCCACATCCGTTTGGACCAGATGCGGTTGTAGCGACGCTCGCCCACAACCCCTGAGTTGAGCTGGTACTGTGGATTGCCGGTATTGTATGCCTCACCACACACTGCGGGCCCACCCTTGTTGCCGGCTGGCCACAGACTGGCACGGTTGTTTGACACGAGCGCAACGCCCCCCATGTTGAGACAATGAGGGCAGTATTCCACCTGTGTGCAGTAGGGGGGGGGGGGGTTGCGAGCGTACATCATGCATTTCACCCATGTACAGGCAATGCGTAAGGCAATGAGGCACGTTTTCAACCAGTTCGACCATATCAAACCCATACAACGACAGGCGACATCAATCGGTCATCCGGACCGCCCCAATCGCACTTGTGGGTTGCCATTGCACCAGATACATCACCCAATACACAGGACAATGCACTACACAGTCCTGTCCACTTGCACATGCGACATACAACGGACCTGGCTGTAGACTCCATCCATGTTGGTCAAAGAAGTGGCCAAAAAGTTCCTGGATCTGGGGAGTTCGAGTACCACATGTGCATATGACACCCATGCGCATGTCGTCGCCACCAGGAATAGGAAGGGCGTCGTATGCGAGTTGATCCTCATCGGCAAAGGATGACTGACGGCTTTTTCGTCCTGTTACGCAACAAAAGGGTGTTTACTAGTTAAGAATTCAAGTTTATTACAAACAAAAAAGAACAACCGCAGTGGGAGAATTGTGTTGTAGTATGCAAGGCAGCATGTTGTTGTCCCCTGAGGGGGTGTGTGAGCTTTGTTGTGCTTCAACACCCCCCCCCCAACTGCCCCCAACAGGAAGTTGGTATTTGAATCACCTTTTTATTGGTGGTACCAGTTCACCAGTTTGCCCATGAGGGCTTGCCCAGCTGCTCCCATGAGTGTGCCCAATACGACACAGCCAATGCATTGGGAAACAGCGCCTTGCATCTTGTAGCATCAAACGTCCCACTTTCCTTGCTACACACTGCACGCGTCGCCTTGGGCGCATCATGCCAATCATACCCATACACCTTCCTGTGGTGTTGTGGTAATAGAAAGGGGGGGTTATAGCAGATGTGACACTCACTGGTGTGTAAAGATCGTTGATGTATGCTGCTGATTGCATGCACACATACCCACATTCACAACACACTTTTACTATACACTTCCATTATACAGCACACATTCACCAGGCATCCACTGCATACCCACATACTCCCCACATCCCCCCCCCCAAAACATACCCAGCAGGTAGTATATAAATATCAGTTTGATTAATCCTCGTCACACCCAACTCCTTCAAATACGTTTTGAATGCATTATACAACACTATTGGCCCAGTCACCTCCTCTGCTCCCCCATCCCTGTGGTGCATCGCCCTGTGGTAGACCTCTGCTATACAGTGCATCCACAGTGGGTGCCTTTGGGAGGGGTTGGGCATAAGGAATTACATATGGGACAAAAGCACCATGCATTCACCACGTATTCACTCACCCACCAGTACCCACCATTACCCCAAGACACATCGACACCCACTTGACCAAAAAAGACATACCCTGGCTTGCTTGCCATGAATGCATTGGGGATGTTGTGTGGGTACTTGTAGTCTGTGCCCATGTAGGCAAGCAGCACCGACGCTGTGGTATTGGTCAACACATGGTCAAACGAACGCAACGCCTCAATGTCCAAATCAGTATACAACCCTCCGTATTTGTGCATGTAGAGGTAGCGTGCAGCATCCGCACGCATAATGGGCTTGGGCAAAGAATCATACAATCGCAAAAACCAGGGGTAGTGGTGTTTCACAAGGTTTCTGGGTGTGTTGTGGGAGGGATGATGATGGTGTACTCAATGTGGATGTACAACAATGATGATGGAAACAAATGCATGGGCAACACAGAACAAATGCTCCTCTTGAACAAAACAACATGCCTATTGTCGCGGTCGGTCCAAAACATGTAGCACCAGTGTGGATGCAACTGGAGCCAGCTCGTCTGCCACATTGCAAAGTCTGCTGGCAAGCGTTTCGTCTTGTAGCTCTGGTGTAATATTTTTGGTATGTGTGTGGACAAGCGGTGCTTGCGACACTCTTCATGCTCCCATGCAGGGTGGTCTTTAGAGGTTGCCAGCAAGTCGAGCGCGTCATCATGCATCAGCAAGCCAATCAACGCCACCAATACCAACACACTGCTGCATGCCAGCACCAGGGATGTTTTGGTTATGTACGATGGTATGCTGGAAGCATGCCTGGAAGGCGATGCTTGTCCATTCATTGAGTAGCTAGTTGCCTATTTGCTCATTGCATGACGTGTGCAAGGCAGCACGCTGATCACACCATGGGGGCTGTGTGGCTGTTGTGTGGCTGTTGCAGCTGAGTGCTCCTTGATGCGTAGGGGTTGGATATATTTGGTGCGCTGGAGGAAGCTGAATGATGCACACGCTCAAACAGCAGCAAACAAACAACGGTTTCTCCTAGCTTTACATGCATGTGTACAAAGATGTCGAGAGATTATACAAAGGATACAAATTTGCAATTAAAGTGTACAACGTGTAAATGGAATCTCACCCACATGTTGACAGCTGCAAGGTGATGGTTGGGCACACACACCTGCTGTCTGCCAGTCACATGCCTCGTTGTCATCATGATACATCCTCATGCCCACAACATGGGTGTGTGTTCACGCAAGCGTCCAGCTGCTGCAACAAGATGCGATGGCGACTCTGCAAGATAGGGCACCCCATGAAAGGGCATGATGCCCCTCAGCTTTTCCTGACACACCAACCATGACCACGCCTCCTGCCACTCATCTCGCAAACGTGCATCATCATGGCTTAGGAAAAACGGAGGCCTGTGTGTGTGTGAGGGGATGGCGACAGGATGGACAACAACACCTCACCAAAACAACCCACACCAGAAAAAGTACAACCTTGTCAGCTGGGGTGACACAGCAACACGCTGGAAAAACTCTGCACTCCCATACAGTGGGGGACTATGCAGCAACAGCTGTGCATGCCTCAGTGCATCGGGATGCATTGATGGCCCCGTTGCACAATCACCAGTAAATAGCACGGCTCCATCACATCCGCCACCTTCCCACAGCAGCAGCAGATCTGCCCCAGAGTGTCCCATCCAGCACAGCAACCGGATTCCATACACATCCTGCAATTCCTTGCCAATCGCCAGCACATTGCTGCACTGCACTGCCTGTGGCACATGATGAGCAATTGCAGCCGCGGCTGGGAGCGCGAGGTGGGGCACGTGGGACGCTGCCGTGGCGAGGACACACCCATAGTCGGGATGGGAGAGGGGGAGGAAGTGGTCATGGGTGATCACATGGGCGCTCAGGGTGGCTGAGGTTGCTGCGCAGGTTGTTATGGCAGCTTGTAGACTGTCTGGCCATACTGCATCCAGCAAGAGCATGCGAGTGCGGTCTCTAGAGAGGATGCCATAGGCTTGCGCGGGAAGATTGATGTTCACAGCATCGAGCCAATGACCACCAGGCGTGGATTTGTCGTGTGGGAAGACGTAGAGGTGCTTTGTCAATTGCACAGCGTTGGGAAGAGCGATTGACTGGCGTTGGATGGGGAGGGGTTGCCTGGGGAAAAGTGATGATCGTGATGCTGATGCTGACACAGATTGGAAAGCCATTATCTTGCTGGTTTATGGGTTTGTACCTATTGTACATCAGTAATAAAGAATAAACAACGAAAATTGTACAACGAAAATAATCATCAACACCACCAGCCATCCTTGTCACCGACAGCTCCAAGCGCCTCGTCACACGTAACATCATGCTCCAGCATGCCCTCAGGCACACCAAACAGCGCATGCCTCAGCGCCATGCTTGTCGTGGGCCGTGCCTCTGCTTCCCAAGCAAGCATCGCACGAAGCAGGCGCACCCCCAAGCGCCCTCCCGGTGGCCCCCTGCCTGTGGGATCCCGCGCACGCAGCACCAGCAGCAACGCCGCATCAGAGCACGACCATTGCAGCTCATGCACCAATGCACCCCCTGCTCTCGTAAATGGGTCAAGTTGCGGTGGGAGTATACACAGTTCCAGCATGCCCCTGAGCAACAGCGCCTGAGCATCTGTCATCCGAGTTGTTTCTTCATGCCCCATGCCATGTTGGGTACGCAACGTTGCTGCTGCCACACTTCTCAACACCGCATTGCGTGTGTGTGCGGGTACTTGAAATACACCAGGGTTGCCCATGAGGAGTTGCAGTGCCACCACCCCGGTGCTCCATACATCGTAGGAGGGGTGGGGCCCATGGGTGTTGGGTGTGGGGAGAACCCATGAACCAGCAAACACTGCTTCTGGTGGTGCATATGCCTGTATTGAGGGGGGTTGTTGTTGTTGGGTGTAGAGGATGTAGATATGCCTTTTGTCAAAATATACACACCCATGTTGTATACTGGTCATTTCATCCCCATACTGTACATTGTTAAAATGTTGTCAATGTACTATACCCCCACACCCACACATATACATTTGTTTCTTCATCTGATGTGGGCCCCTCTGCCCCATACATGTGCTGCACTGTTTCCTCATCCACAGCAGAGCCGAAATCAATGAGTCTCAATGTGTCTATTGAATAGACATCATCCGTGTTTGAGACATCATCGGTGTTGCGTGTTTGTTTTGCTAAAAGGAGGTTTTCTGGTTTGACATCCCTGTGTGTTGGTGGTGGGGTTGTGCATGACACATGTGATGATGATGATGGTGCGCAGTGTGGGGTGGATATACCTGTGTGTCACGTTGACTGCATGTACCACGGTCAACGCCTGCAACATGCCCCTCCAGAGCTCCCGTATAGCACCATGCTCTTCTCGAAGCTGCCACCACCACTTGCTTGGCTGCAGCACCTCTATTGGCAACGCATGCTCTGTCTTGACCGTTGACTCATCATGTTGACCATGGGCATGTTGACGGTCGGCATGTTGACCATCGTATTGCTGGTGGTTGATGGGCGCATGACCCATGGATGCGGTCAACATGGGACGGTTGACCAAGTGTACATGACCCTCACGCTGACCATCATGTTCACCCTCACGTTGACTATCACCGAAAACAACACCAGGGGCATGACGTGATAGTGGTGCATACATGATGTTGTGTAGTGATGTACCTTCATGCTGAAACACCAGCCACAAGGTACCATCTGGCTCAGTGAATGACTCCATGAAGCGCACCTGCATGTTGTGTGGTGATATAATGAGGGGAAACAGGCACTGTACAGCAATAAACAGTGAGATACAGCAATAAACAGTACTGCACAGTGCTATACAGCACACAAACAGCAATAACAGCACTCATACAGCACACAAACAGCAATATACAGTATTAAACAGTACCATGTACTCTCCGAGACATACCAAGCGTGTGGCTGCCCATGCTTGCAGTGTTTGCAGGCTGACATACTCATCATGCATGGATGCCAACACAGCAGCACACCCCGAACCCACACCAGCACTGGCATCATCAACACTACCACAAACGGTATCATCAACACTACCACCAGTATCATCACTCTCTTGCCTTGTACTGCCAGCATCATCATTACCAACACTACCAGCAGTATCATCACTATGTTGCCTTTCATTGGCATGAGTAATGCGGGCAATGCATGAGAATAATTTGCCAAAGTATGCTTCCCGTTGACCAGATAATAAGCGTTGACCAGAGACATCTATACTCAGGCGTTTCATGACCTGTGTATGTGTGTGTGTATGTGTGTGTGTGTGTGTGTTGCTTGTACATGTGTATAAAATGCAAACAAATAAAAACAACACCAAGCTCATGCCTACAGGAAACAGTATGCAACACATACATAGTCACTGTCATGCTCTTGCGTAGCATCAGCACCTGTGTGTGTGTGTGTGTGTGTGTGTGCACCAATGAATGTGTGTGCGCAGTTGGGCAAATGTTACATGAGTGTACATGACGATGTACACAAACACATGTGTACATCATCATCACCATCATGCACGGCACACCAGCCTCTCCATATCCCCCTCAATACCATCCACCCCCTCCCCCCACACACATACCATCATTAGGTATGCAATCATTCGCCTCCTCATCACGACAGCGCATTCTCACCCGCCGGCCCCTCCAAACATCCCCAAACCCACCCCCACCCACCTGCACCCCGGCCTTGTACCGCAGCAGCACATGGCATCGCCCCACCTGTACATAATAGGTGGCAGGCAGCACAGGGGCTGGGAGCGCTGGCTGGTGGGGCGTGGGGGTGGGGGCGTGGGTGGGAGAGGCCGGTGCGGGGAGGGCCCTCCATGGCCACAACGCTGTGCATAAGTACGAAATGGGGTTATGAGATAGGGGAAGTGGGTGTACATGGGGACATATGCTTGGGGTTGGCCTGTGTCCATACATGTACAGGTGTATACGCAAGTACACACAAGTACAGGACACAAGAATACACGCATAGACACACGTATACACACAAGTACACACGTATACACACACGTATACACAAGAATACACACACATATATACAACCACATACCACCATATGCATGTTGCTGCTCTGCTTGCTGCCCCCTGTGATCACCCACCCCCCTCCATACCCCCCTCCCCAAGACCCACCACAGCCCCTCCATGCACCGAGTCCACACATTTCCCACAGTAGCCAACCACTGCATCACCCCTGCTGTTGATGATGTGTACTGTTTACCATGGCTATCACTACCACCACTACCATCTCCCGACCAACCACTATCCTCCCCTGGTTGCTGTTGTTGTTGTTTTTGAGGTTGTTGTTGTTTTTGATCCACCCCACCCCACTGCACAACCCAACCATACGCATCCTCATGCTGCCACCACCCATGTGCATCCTCATGCTGCCACCACCCATGTACATCCACATCTTCTTCTTGGTGGTGATGTTGTACCACAACCAACCCACGCATGTGTGTGCCCCTGTCATTATCAGCATCATTATCATTATCATTGTGGGTGTTAAACTGTGCAATGCAGATGGGAGGCGGGGGTGTTCTTGGGACGGCCGTGAGGGCTGTGAGGTATTCAACAAGAGCACTATTGGTGTTGTACTCGTTATTGTAGTCTATGTTGTATTCAAGGGTGTCTGTTTGTGTGGTTGGTCCACCATCCACGTATGTTGCTGGTACATGCTGATGTATATCCTGGCACGCATCGACATTATCTTGTTCTGTGTGGGTGTGGGGTAGTGCGTTGTGGTGACACCAACCGTGCCATTGCATTGTTTTCAATACCATCCCCTCCCATTGCATTGTTTTTAATACCATCCCCTCCCACTACACTGTCCACAAACATCCCCTCCCTCGTCCCCCACACGTACCGTTGCATTGTTCCACACCCTCACCCATACCCTCACCCTCACACTGCTGCAGTAGGTGCCATGGAAGATGCAGGTGAGGGGCATTTTGATGTGGCATGATGTCATGCACGTGGTAGGCAGTATGGACATATCGTGCACTCTTCACCACACCAACATTTCTCACCCCACCAATATTGTTTTGCCTCACCACACCCGCTGACACTGTTGTTGGTGTTCTTGTACGTGCTGCTTCTGTTGTTGTGTGTGGTGTTCTTGTATGTGCTGCTTCTGTTGTTGTGTGTGGAGATGCCTGTTGTTGTGGTTGGAATGTCATGGTCACAATGGCAACATTGTCAAAGGAATGCTGCAGGGCTGCCTTGATGAGCCTGTGTCGGAAAAGAGGGGGGAGTGGGAGGAAAGAAAAGGGGAGGATATAAAGGTGGGGATGTTGATGTGTGGTGTTGGATGGTATAGGAAACACAAGGGAAGACGATGAAGGGATGCATACATGTAGTGTTTACGTACACGCACACACGCACACACACACACACACACATACCCAGCAGCGACAGTACAAGCACACGTCATTGGTCGCACACCAGCATCCACTGGTATCAACACATCAGCAGGTCCGGCCTCACTACAACAGCCACATGATGGTACCAATGCATGAATGGGACACAAAGGAGGGGATGTGGTGGATGGGTGATGTTTTTGTGGGTGGGTGTTTTTCTGTTGATCTTCTTTCACCTGCTGATGTACCTCCTCCCTCTTTTGCTGTTGCTCCTGCTGCTGTTGCTGTTGCTGTTGCTGTGTGTAGTCCCCCTCCCCCTCCTTTCCCCTCTCCTTTCCCCCCTCCTCTCCCTTCCCCCCCTCTTTCTCCCCCTCTTCTTTCTCAGTCAGCACAGGTCCCAGTGCCAGTGGCAGGGCTGCTGGTTGAGGTATATGAATACTACGCTGCCCAGTCGCAAATGCAGTGCTCAGCGTGCATAGCGTGGGTGGGTCCAGTGTCTCCAGCACACCATCTGATGCGAGCAGTAGTTGCGTTATATGTGCTGCATCACTGTGTCTGGTGTTGATCCACTGTAGTGATGGTGTGCTGGAAAGGCCATATGGTACGTAGTAGGAATCGCCCAGGGCTCTGGATACTGCCAGCTCACCCTGTGTGTGTATTCATTGTGTATTGGTTGTGTAATGGGTGTATTGATTGTGTATTGGTTGTGTATTGGTTGTGTATTGGTTGTGTTGTACTGTGTGTATTGATTGTGCAATGTGTGTATTGATTGTGTACTGATTGTGTACTGATTGTGTATTGCTTGTGTACTGATTGTGTACTGATTGTGTATTGCTTGTATACAGTGTGTATTGGTTGTGTAATGCGTGTGCTGATTGTAGTATATGCCCCAACCATTCCACCCTGCAACACACCTGCAAGCGTGCCACACCATGCTTGGACCGCCTGGTCACATGCCCCCCTGCTGCAAGTATACGCTGCCGCTCCTCTGGTTGATCTGGCGCATGGTCAACGGTCAAACGCTGAGAAACCCCATCCGACATGCATGCAATCGCAACAGAGTCACCCACATGCGCGATGAGGATATGTGGAGCACAGCGTGCACAGCGTGCGGTAGTGGTGGTGGGTACTGCGGCGGCATCCCGTGTCGACGGGGGGGGGTGAGTATGGGGAGGAGATGTGGTTGGTGTACATGTGTCCACACAGTGTGATGGTGTGATGTGAAGGGCCAACAGGAGGGTGCTCCCATCACGTGGGTCTGCTTTGAGTGCGAATATTTGCTCCTGCATAGTGGCAATAGTGTCCTGTGTGAATGTAGTGTATGTATAGTGTACGTATATAGTGTGATATATGTCATGTACATACGCCATGGTCATATATACGCCATGGTCATCATGCAGGTGTGTCTTACCACACGTTACCCATATACAACACCATACCTCTACAACATGTTGTACAGTCTCCTGCACAAGCATCCAGTATGCATCATCATGGTTGCAGCTTCCCTCTGTTCCACATGCACCATCACACAAGCCACCATTGCCCCCGACAACACCATCCCCGCACACACCATCCCGCACTGGTGGTGGTGGGAGTGCACGAGCAGCAGTATGCAATGCATCAAACAAGTGTGGTGCAAGGCGTGTCGCAAGGTAACTGGAGGTCACTGTGCCGCCATGCCCATCAAACACACCAGCCAACCAGATGTTGCCGAGGATGGGGACCGTGTGATTGATGCACGCCACCAGCCGGTCCTCCATCTGTGGTGATGGTCCTGGTTGTTGTCAGTGAGATAACCCACAAAAGATGACCCACATTCACCTGGGGGCGTCGTCCACGTGCAGCACATCCCCCACACACAACTGTACTGCCGACATTGCTGACGAGCAGTAATTCACAGAAAGTAATCCATAGCAAGAAATAGTATCGATGAATCATGTCGGGTCATGACGGGTTTTGTGACAATATACCAGGATGCATTTGGATCTGGTGGGTGTGATCAACAGCTTGCACTCTTCCTTACATCCCATCGTGCTGCTTCACCTCTGTATATTTCGGTAAATAATGGCATACTGTCACTACCCAAAAAAAAACATATTCAGGCCTCCTTGTCCACACCTCGGCCTGCACCTTGGCCTGCCCCCCCCACCCCTAACATTGCCCCCAACACACCCACGAGCCCCTTTGCCTGCCCAGCCAACGAGGGTGCGTAGAACATACGCACAAGACTCGTCACAAACCCAAAGGCAGCGTTTGACACGGGATATTGCAACATGGGTGGGAGCGCAGTCTTGAAAAACAGGGCATCCTCGGCCACAGACTTGGGGACACACAATCCCCTCAAGCCCTCAATGCCTGCAAATCGATCAAAGCCACTTTCCTTGACCCCACCAAAGGGGAGCGATTGGGACATGTAGGTTGAGGTGAAATCGTTGATGGACGTCATACCCGCCTGTGTGTGTGGGGGGGGGTGTTGTGTTGTTGTCGGTGTCATGGGGGTGTTGTGTGTGCAGGGGTGGGCAGTGTGTCAAGGGTTGGACATGAAGGCAAACACACAATCACTCACACACCATACGCACATCAGCACACCCAACCCACCAAAAACCCACCCACACAGAATCGTCAACCCCAGTCAACAAAAACATATCAAAACCCACCTCAAGTTGCACACCAATCGCCTTGGCTCGGCTCTTGCTGCGACTAAACACACTCGAACTCAAACCAAAGGGGCAATCATTAGCCAGTTTCACAGCCTCAGCATCATCACGACATCGAATTATAGTAAACACAGGGCCAAACACCTCTTCCCGCCATATTTCCATGTCGGTTGTGACATTGACGAGGACAGTGGGGGGGTAGAATTGACCCGGGCCATCAGGGAGGGTGCCTCCTACAAGCACCTGGTGGGTGGGGGTGTTGTTGGGGTGGTGTGAGGATGGTCTTGTTGGGATGGTGAAGGGATGGTGTGGGGTTCAATGACATCCTTTCCACAAACCCCCTTATACACACCACACACACAAAAAAAAACATATACCTTGGCACCATGTTGCACAGCATCCTGCACCAGCCCATGCACTTTTTCAGCCAACCCCGGCATGCACATGGCCCCACAATCCACCATACCCTCCCCCAATGCAGGGCCCTGTCGCAGCTGTGTAGCAATGGCCACCACTCGGGAGACAAAATCATCGTATACAGGTTCTTGTACAATAAAGCGTTCTGCTCCTGCACAGTTTTGACCACAGCTTTGAAAGGCACCACGGAGGGCTGTGGGAACCACCTGTGTGTGGGGTGGGGTGGGGGTGTGGGGGGTGTTGTGGAGGCCAATGCATATAATGCAACAACATCACACACAAAAAACTACACACACACACACACACATACCACATCAAGGTTGGCATCATCACACACAATAAACGCATCCTTGCCTCCCAATTCCAGTACAACAGGTGTGAGGGTAGCAGCAGCAGACTCCATGACCTTGCGACCTGTGTGGGGGGGTATGTGTATGTGTATGTGTGGTGTGTGTATGTGTGTGTGTGTGTGTGTGTGTGTGTGTGTGTGTGTGTGTGTGTGTG
>VFQP010002422.1_pt1 | contig 20878 bp, 16 predicted proteins | sample 3512351 | NCBI WGS metagenome assembly VFQP01 (sample SAMN10412372, study PRJNA504923) | tailings metagenome | isolation source: Relicate 1 Philex TSF1 revegetated site | place: Philippines: Tuba, Benguet | collected 2017-08-29
GTATTGAAGACAACGGCTCAGGAATTAGTCCCGAATACTTAGGGCGTTTATTTGAGCCTTATTTTACTTCAAAAAACAATGGAATTGGTCTTGGGCTTTCGTTTACACATACCATTATTCAGTCGCACAAAGGTTCTATCGATGTAGAATCAGAAGATGGAATAGGCAGTAAATTTACTATTTTTTTACCGATAAGTAGTTGAGAGATATTGGGTTAAAGTAGATTTGGCAGAACAATATTGCGATAACCAACTTACTGAAATTTTATATCAGCCGTGTAAACATCACCCATAAAGTTTCGCATACAATTCTGATATATTTATTTCATTGATTACTAAACACTTATCTAGTTGATTTTAACTTTTCTAAGCTGGCATAGTTTTTTTGTTATTGATAATAAAGGTATCTAACAAGCCTTTCTAGAACTTACCTCATCTTTTATATTCCTAAATACCCTACCACTTCTGTAATACTGTTGGTTTAGCTTCCATTTGGAGTCAGCTTGTTGCTGTCAATACAGCAACAAGATATTGCACATTAAATAAAATAGAAAAAGGTGAGAATGATTATCCTCACCTTTCTGAACTATACCTAACCACTATTATATTTGATAAATAGTGTTAAATTTTCGTGCCAAGTCCTTAATCCTAGTGTCTGGCTATAAAAAGTAGACAAAAATCCACAATCTATGTAGAAATACTTCTACAGTTTTGTACCCATTATTGGGTATTATTGAATCAAAACACCTTGTTTTTGATAATCAAGCAATTGATTTTCTGGGATTTTATTATCGGTTAGCATTACGTCCAATTCTTTGAAAGGACAAACCACATAATTCTCAGCAGTATTCACTTTGTCGGCTGTTACCAAAGCCACAACTTTCTGAGAAATCTCAACCATTTTCCTTTTCACTTGGTTTTCGTCCCAATCCTGAATAGTTACGCCTATTTGATGATGAATCGCACATACTCCTATCATACAAATATCAGCCCTAATTTTTTGTAGCATTTCTACCACTTCTACCCCATAAGTATTTTGGGCATCTTTGAATACACGCCCACCCAAAAAGAAAAGCTGAATATGCTGATGCTCGCACAAAATTTGGGCTATCGACAAGCTATTAGTAAACACTGTAGCCTTCAAATCGGGCGACATCAGTTTGGCCACTTCCATATTGGTCGAGCCGTTGTCTAACAATATCACCTGATTATCTTCAAAAAAAACCTGTGCCTTTTGTGCCAAAACCAGTTTTTCTTCGTGTGCAATATGAATCCGTTCCTTGAGTTTGTACGAATGTGGAGCTTTGGGTACAGCCCCGCCATGTACCTTTCTTAGCAAACCATTTTCAGCCAATTCGTTCAAGTCTCGTCTGATGGTATCGTCCGAAACATTGAGTATTTCAGACAACTCCACCGACGATACCCGCTGATTGGTTTCTAACATTTTCAAAATAATCTGAAGTCGTTCTTCCCTTAACATTCTTTCGGTTTATTACGGTTTTATGCAACAAATTTATGTATTTTATTTTGATTTATGCTTTTTTATTCGGAAAATTGCATGAAACATTTAGCAATATAGGTTTATGAAAATAGAACATTTAGCCCTATGGACTACCGATCTGGAGGCAACAAAAGCCTTTTATATCCAATATTTTGGAGCAAAATCTAATGAGAAATATCGTAATCCTACTACCTTATTTGAATCATATTTCCTGAGCTTCGATACTGGAGCAAGACTAGAAATCATGCAAAAACCGCATATTCCAGCCAATCAGAACGATGTATATACCCAACATATTGGCCTTAATCACTTGGCATTTTCGGTAGGTAGTCCAGAAGCCGTAGATACCCTAACCGAGCAACTTCGAGCCGATGGCTTTGAAATTATTGGCGAGCCTCGTACTACAGGCGATGGGTATTATGAAAGTGTAGTTTTGGATAATGAAAAAAACCGAATAGAAATCACAGCATAAAAGCTTTTATAATAAACCGAAAGTCATTGTGGGTTTTTCGGTAGAAGCTTAATCAAAGGATAATATCCTTTTCACACTAGAATTTTATTTTTGTAGAAACAGCGTAACAACCTAATTAACCCCTTCGATGATGAAACGCATTGCAATTGACATGGACGATGTACTGGCCGATACTACCCTCAAAATAATAGCCGAAACAAACAAAAGATTAGGTACGTCTTATACCAAAGAAGCTATCTCAAACCCCGAAATCGCAAAAGAATTTTATCAGCAGTATTACCCACTAAGAAATTTTTTGTGGGAAAAAGGCTTTTTCCGTGACCTTCCTGTATTTGATGATGCTATTGATGTTGTCAAAAAGCTACAAGAGCAATACGAAATCTTTATTGTGTCGGCAGCAACAGAGTTTCCTAATTCACTTGCCGAAAAATTAGAATGGTTAGAAGAACATTTCCCTTTTATTGGTTGGACACATACGGTATTTTGCGGTCATAAATACATGATTAAAGCCGATTATTTGATTGATGACCATGAAAAAAACTTAGTAAAATTTGAAGGGAAAGGATTATTATTCGATGCACCGCACAATGGCCATCTTCAAGAATATACCCGCGTGTATTCGTGGAAAGAAGTAGAAGGTTTGCTACTGCCCGAAGGTACAAATGTATAGCCCCCCATTAAAGGGCGGTTATCTCTTTTCAACAACCATTTTTATAGATATTTACTACTTGATGTCATCTAAAATTTATGGAATTATCAATACAATCCAATTATGCTCGTCTGGCACGTTTGGCTACCAATGCACTATTTTTTCTTTCGGGGGTTAGTTTTTCTAGTTGGGCATCACGCATTCCCGATGTCAAAGAAAAACTAGCCTTGGGCGATGCCGCCTTGGGGAGTGTTCTTTTTGCTATGCCCATTGGTAGCTTGTCGGCTTTGCCAGTAGCAGGTATTGTAATCAACTACTATGGAAGTCGCCGTATTACAGTATTAGCCGCTATTATTTATTTGTTTTCCATGCCATTTTTGGGACTAGCCAATTCACCTTGGCAATTGGCAATTGCTCTTTTTGCTTTTGGTTTTGGTGGCGACTTGCTCAATATTTCGATGAATGTACAGGCAGTTAATGTCGAAAAAATCATCAAGAAAACCATCATGTCGTCTTTTCATGCTGTTTTTAGTGTTGGTTTTATGATTGGGGCGGCACTTGGAGGTGTTATTGCTTCACAACAAATTAGTACATTTGCACATCTTACCACTGTTGGAATCTTAGATATTGTCGTAGCCCTATTGGTATATCAGTTTTTAATAGTACAAGACCTCAAATCTGACGAAGCACAACCACTTTTTGCTATGCCCGACAAATCGCTAATGTTGCTTGGTATTATCTGCTTTTGTGGTATGCTTTGCGAAGGAGCTATGGCCGACTGGAGTGTATTGTATTATAAACAAGTACTCAATAATCCAAAAGGATATGCTACAGCAGGTTTTACGGCCTTTTCTATTACCATGGTGATAGGCAGAATTATTGGCGACAAAACGGTTGCTTTCTGGGGTTTACGCAAAACCTTACTTTTCAATTGTATTTTGGTAGTCATTGGTATGAGCCTAGCGTTGGTATTACCTTTACCTTGGCTAATTATCGTAGGATTTGGCATTACGGGTTTAGGACTCTCGACTATTGTACCTTTAATTTATAGCGAAGCGGGACATTCCAAAACCATGTCGGCAGGCGTTGCCTTGGCAGCCATTTCTACGGTAGGGATTTTGGGCTTCATGATTGGCCCAGTTATGATTGGTTATATTGCAGAATTTACATCGCTCAAAATAGCCCTTGCAACCCTTGTGGCATTGGGAGGATTAGGGGCATTGTTAAGTACAAAAATCAAATAAAATGGAGGGACTAAAACGAGTTGCGGTAATTTGTGTATTGAGAAACGGCTCAAATTTTTTGTTATTAAAGCGATTTAATGAACCCAACAAAGATACCTACGTACCTGTTGGGGGAAAAGTTGACCCTTTTGAAAACCCCTATCAAGCAGCCATTCGAGAAGTACGAGAAGAGGCTGGTATTCAACTAGATAGTATGCGATTCTGTGGGACATTGGTAGAGACATCACCTGTAAAATACAACTGGATGAGCTTTATTTATGAGGCATCTATCGACATCATTCCGCCTCCCGATTGTAACGAAGGAATTTTGGAATGGCATAATTTTCAAAATATCAATAGCTTTCCAACACCCAAAACTGACTTTTTTATTTATCAATATATTTTAGATAAAAAGCCTTTTGCCTTCAATGCCAACTACGACAACCATCTGGTACTGTTAGATATGACCGAAGAAATTGAAAATATCAAAGTGGTATAACAAACATGAATGATTCTGAAATTTAACATGAAAACAGAAGTCATTCCGAATTTTTAGAACAAACAAGGCGGTCGAAAAACTAATTTCGACCGCCTTGTTTGATTAATAGTTAATAAATACCTTATCGTTGCACCGCACCCTATCAGATAAAAAAGCACGATGGCCTACCTTCTTACTCCCAATAAATACTAACAAGAGGTCTCTATTGTAAATTACCCCAAAATTAGGGATGACTCATGTTTGTTAGTCTTTCGAGCTATTGGTAAATAACTCATCAGTATGAAAATCGTATCTGAATATAGGGTCTACTTCTGAGCAAGCTTCAATATTCAAGATTTCTTTGATAAGTCCAGTATGCAAATCAAATACCCAACCGTGTAAATGTGGCATCTGGAAGTTTTTCCAAGCACGTTGTACAATGGTTGTTTTAGCCAAGTTTTTTACTTGTTCTTCTACATTTAGCTCAACCAAGCGGTTAAAACGCAACTTTTCGTCCGAAATATTCTTGATTTCATAATTATGCTTGTCATAAACTTCTTTAATATTCCGCAACCATTTATTAATCAAGCCAAAGTCTTGATTACCCATAGCGGCCTTTACCCCTCCACAATTATAGTGTCCACACACAATAACGTGTTTTACCTTCAATACCTCAACAGCATATTGCAAAACCGAAAGTAAGTTCATGTCGGTATGAACCACCATATTGGCTACATTTCTATGCACAAACACATCGCCAGGCTGTGTATTAGTAATTTCTTCTGCTGGCACTCTACTATCGGCACAACCAATCCATAAAAACTCAGGTTTTTGGTCTTTTGATAATCTATCAAAATAGGTTTCATCTTGAGATAGACGTTCAGCCGCCCAAGCCTTATTGGCCAACAACAATTTTCTGTAATCTTTCATATTAATTTCAAGTGATTTATTTAATGACTCAATGACTCTGACTGAGGGTAATATTCGTTTATATCACCCTGTATTCTTCGTTTTACTTTTTTAAACTCTACTTCTATGTTGCGTCGATGAGCCGAATTTTTAAAATCGAATAATAAATTATAAATATCGTGGTCAATAAAATGGGCTCTTGTTCCATCAATAAACACCTCATCGCCTTCTTTCAAATCCATCAAAATTTGTTTTATTCTTGGTTTGTTCAAAAACGAAACATCTTTATTGAACTTCACCAACACGTGGTTTCCTTCGCGAACAACAGAAATAACCGACCTAAAGTTGGTGAATACCACAAATAATAGTCCTACAAAAGTACCTACAAAAATGCCAAAAAGTAAATCTTTGAAGACAATTACCAAAATTGTAATAGCAAAAGGTATGTATTGATCAAAACCCTCTTTGTATACTTTTTTAAATACCAAAGGATGAGCCAGTTTGTAACCAACCATCAATAAAATAGCAGATAAAGCCGACAAAGGGATTTTATTGAGTAATGTCGGAATCAATAATACCGACCCCAACAACAATAACCCATGCACCAACGACGACATTCTGGTTTTACCGCCTGCATATACGTTGGCAGAAGTTCGGACAACCACAGATGTAACAGGCAAACCACCAATCAGCCCCGACACAATATTACCAACCCCCTGAGCAACAAGCTCTTTGTCGGAAGATGACTGACGTTTATAAGGGTCAATAGAATCGGCAGCTTCAAGGTTGAGAAGGGTTTCTAAGCTTGCTACAATAGCTAATGTAAAAGCTACGGTATATATTTTGGGGTTGGTCAGAAACGAGAAATCTGGAAAAGATAGTGCTGCTAAAAGATCGGCAGTACCTTCCATTTTGGGCATACTCACCATGTGAACAGGCGAGTTGCCTAGATAATGAGTAGGGAAATATACGCCATAGATTTCGTTGATGACGACTCCCAAAATAACCGCTACCAACGACGCTGGGATCATCGCAAAAATGCCTCCTTTCCTTTTGGCAGCTTTTTCCCAAAAAATAAGTAATAACAAACAGCTTACCGAAATCACCACTGCTCCATAATTAAAATCAATCACCGAGCGAATCAATTCGGTAATGGTATTTTGGTGGTCGGCCACTTGCTCAAATTCAAATTCGCCTTCGTAGTCTTGGTCATCGCCCAAAGCGTGAGGAATTTGTTTCAGAATAATCACAAGGCCAATAGCCACAAGCATACCTCGGATTACACTTTCGGGAAAGTAGGAACTAAACTTCCCAGCCTTGACAACACCCAGTACAATCTGGATAATACCTGCCAATACCACTGCTACCAAAAAGCCTTGAAACGAGCCTAATTCGTGAATAGCCGTAGCCACAATAACAGTTAAGCCAGCAGCAGGGCCACTCACCGATATTTCAGAACCCGAAAGTATCGAAACGAGTATGCCAGCAACAATACCTGCCAAAATTCCAGAAAATAAAGGAGCACCCGAGGCTAAAGCAATACCCAAGCATAAGGGAAGGGCAACTAAAAAAACAGAAAGACCAGACTTCCAGTCGCTTTGAAGCAAAGCGGTTTTGTAATAACGTAACGTATTTGACATAGTTTGATGTTGGTTTATTATGTATTTTCTCTGAGCCTATATTTAGACTCAAAACAAATAATCATCAAACATATATCATTTTTATTTTTGTAAAGAAAATTTTAACAGTTTTTTTGATAAAAAAATATATACGATATTTATTAACAAAGGAACATTTGTACTTTATTAATATTTTTTTATTAAAGTATTATTTTTTTAAGGGTTCTGAAATGGTGGGCGTAAGCTGAGTCGTACTGGTAGATTTGGGGAGTTGTTTGCTTCTGCGGATAAGCTTTCTTTTCAATCGGGCAATTTCTTTATCTGATTCTAGTTTGCTGGCGAGGGTCGAATCCTGTTTTATCAGTGCTTCTCGAAGGTTTTCGATAACGATATTTCGTTCTTTCCATTGATACCAATTGGTAATCAAAGAACCTACACAACACAAACTTATTATGCCAACAAACCAATATAGTTTAGATACATTTGTTTTATTATCTTTTACTTTGGTATCCTTATGTTCTATTATAATCATATTACTCGTTTTTGATGTGCTCAAGAGCAGTTGAAAACATACATTGCTTGCCAAAACAATGTCAATAATTCATTTCCTTGATAAGCTAGTCCAACTTCGTCCTATTTTGCTATAAGCCTTTTAATCAGACCATTACCTCAAATAATATATCAATAAGGCTACTGCTATTATTTGTTAGGCAAAAATTCGGTACAATTATGGTTAAAAATAGCTTTTTCTGTAAATAATTGCAAAAGTCTGCACTGAACTTTGTTCTTTTTGTGCTAATGAACAGCCCAATGATATACTACAAAACTAGCAGAGCATTCAAAAAAAAGTTTCTGTGGCTAAATAATAACCACAGAAACCAAACACCTTAAACACCTATATCAATATTTTGTATGTCAGTCAAATTCAATGCTTAAAGTAACAAAGAAATGGTTAAGATTGAATGAAGAAAAAATTAAAATCTAGTTAATTTCTATAATTTTTTCTTCAAAAAATTGTACTTTAAATACAGTCCTTTCTAAATTAGACTCTTCTATAAACAAATCGCCTTTGTGAATTTTGATAATGCGTTCGGCAAGCGGCAAGCCAATCCCATAGCCTCGTGTATCTGCTGTTTTTTTAGAGCGAAAAAATGGCAAAAAAATCAACTTTTGGTCTTTTGCATCAATAACAGCCCCTTTATTGATAAACTGCAAGAATAAGCCCTTGTCATAACCGATATTGATATTTACGGTATGGGTTTCAGAAAACTTACAACCATTTTCCATCAAATTGGTGAAGGCAACCTTTAGCAGTTGCGAATTGCCCAAAATACTCAATTGCTCATCGGAGTCGATATTCTCTGAAAATTCAATTGAAATATTATAGCTTTTATGCACCTTCAATAAAAAGGTTCGGGCTTCCCAAATAATATCATCAATCCGTAAGCTAGTAAAACGGTTAGGTAGGCTGTCGTCGCTTAGTTTAGTCAATTCCAATAAGGTATTGGTCAACAAGTTCAAATCTTTGACATCTTGCAATACCGAAACCATCGTTTCTTGATATTCTTCTTCAGACCGCCGATTGAGCAACGATACACTCAGTTGGGATATAATTTTGGTGAGTGGGTTTTTCAACTCATGGCTTACATTAGAAATAAATACCTGTTGGTGCTGAAAGGCCTCCTCTACCCGTGTAAGTAGGTTATTGAAGGTAAAAGTTAGCTGTCCTATTTCATCTTTCACATTCCTGATTTTCAGTCGCTTATTAAGATTATTAGGGTAAATATCATTCATTTCGTTGATAACCTCGGCAATTGGTAACAAAGCCCTTCGGGCAAAAATCCAACCAAATACAGCCGAAGCCAAGACAATAAGCATATAAAGCGAAATCAAAATTCGTTGTAAATCTCGGAGGGTATCCAGGCCATGCAAATCTACCCCGCCCGCCAATACCAACAACCGATTATATTTGTCATAGTACGGAATCCCCAGAATTTGAATCTCTTTGTAGGTAGTAGTTGCTGTTCCTTCAAGCCGAACATCATTAAGAAATCGTCTACTGATGACAAACTTCACGGTGTCGTTATTGGTATAAATTTCTTCGTTTTTGTAATTATAAATAGAAATTTTCTCTTTGTACAATACATCTTTATTGGTTTTCTCAATAACCTTCAACAACTTCGAGTCGATTTGGTCTACTTTCACCAGCAATTCGGCTGTAGTAATGGCCTTGGATTTGAGCCGAGAATAAAACCGAGTTTCGATATAAGAATGGGTAAAATAATAAATCCCTAAAAATGACAATAGCACTATTAGGGAAACAAGCAATGTGAATTGTAAGGTTAGTTTTAAGCGAATCCGCATAGGGTTCTTCTATTAGATTTATTCAGATTTCAATACATATCCCATGCCATATACATTATGAATGAGTTTTTGGGTAAAATCTTTATCGACTTTTTTTCTTAACAAATTGATATATACTTCTATTACATTAGTACCTGTGTCAAAACTTACGTCCCATACCTTTTCGGCAATTTCTACTTTAGAAAGTACCTTTCCCTGATTACGAAGCAGCATTTCTAACAATTCAAATTCTTTGGCCGTCAACGGGATTTTTGTACCCGAGCGAGTTACCGTTTTGGCATCGAGGTTCATTTCTAAATCGGCAAAATTTAAGGTATTTTTGTGCAAATTCACTCCCGTACTTCTCCGAGACAAAGCCCTAATACGTGCTACTAATTCGACAAACTCAAAAGGTTTTACTAGATAATCGTCGGCACCAGCATCAAAGCCAATTACTTTGTCCTGCAAATCACCCAAAGCCGTAAGCATCAAAATTGGAGTTGAAATACCTTCTTTTCTCAGCTCTTTGCATAGTTCAATTCCGTTTATACCTGGCATAATAATATCAGACACAATCACATCATAGGTGTTTTTTTTGGCCAAGTGTTTTCCTATTAGGCCATCGTAGCAAAAATCTACTTCAAAGCCCGATTCGCCTAGGCCTTTGCTAAGAGATTGTACTGTTTTTGCTTCGTCTTCGATGAGTAATAACTTCATATTTCAAAAATTGGGATTATGTTACTTCAAAACTAAACAAAAAAAACGAGACATTGTATCCAAATACCGACTAAGAATAAGGTAACAAAACAAAATTGGGTTGACGAATATCGCCAACCCAATAGATATAATAAACCACATACAAACTAAATTATTGCTATAATCAGTTTTCTACATTAATTAAAGTACACTTGGTATTGCACTAAAATACCAGCTTTGCGGGCGGTGCTGTGCCATTCGCTATTGGCATCAGCCGTATAAATCGGTCGATTTTGGTAAGCAAGCGTCAGCTTTGACGTATGCCCTGCCAACAACCAGTTGACACCAATGTCATAATAAGCCATTGGATCGGCTAGGCGTTCGTAGTTAGCATATTGCATGCTCACATAAGGCATAAAAGTGCCCCCCGATTTACCTAATAAATTATCCGCCATTTTGTACCCTATTTGTCCATAAACAATTTGTCCTGTACCGTACATTGGAAAATTGTTTCCTGCCCCATTTACTACACTTGGCATATTGTTACCGTTGGCAGGGTTCATTGGACCACTTTCTCGAATATAATTTTTACCAAAATCATAATCCGAATATGCTAAATAAGCACTAATTGCTGTACCTTTTTCTCGATCGATAGGTGCATCATAAAAGGCATCAACAGACATTAATCGCATGGCGGTTTTGATTGTGTCTTTGCCATTATCGCCCAATCGCCACATGGCATCTGGCTGATAAATAAAGCCTGCTCCTATATTAAAAACCTTCTTTTTGCCCAAATAGGTTCCTACATTATAAGGCAATAAGTTAGATTCTTGATCCAAAAACTGATACTGCACATATCCTTGCGTTTGAAATTTTGCTGGCGACAAGGCAAAATTAGCAGTTGTTTTGGAGATTGTATTGCTTGCGTTATAAGCTGTCGATTTCTGAAACGACATAGGGTCGGTTAAGGCAAATCGATAATCTACTTTTCCTAATTTACCCTTGGCATATACACTCAGCTTACGCAAAAATTGGTCGGTTACATCGTTGGTAGCTTGTTGGTACAAAGGGGCATCTATACCCATAATTCCACCTACTGCAGGCGACGAAAAGCGTGCCAAACCACTCCATGCTGTTAAACCTGTACCAAGCGAAAGCTTATTCTTTACTACAGCATATTCACCCAAAGCATCATGTATAAAAAAACCTGTCTTTCTATCTGACAAATAATTGAAATTATTCTGTCCAAACTGTGTATAAACAAAAACCCTATCGGTCAATTGTCCAAACATCTGTATTCTAAATCTTCTGATACCAATATCGGTAGTCGACGATTTACTAAATCCATTTACGGTAGTGCCAGGGTTACTTTCGTTGTATCGCAACCACACTTGCGTATTCAATGTAAACTTTAAATAACGAGAACCATCCTCATTAATATAAAACTTTCCGTCTTTCAACACTTGGGAATAGCCCGCTACAGACATAGCAAGAGCTACCATGAGAAAAAGTACTTTTTTCATGTGTATTTTCTAGGTTGTTAAATCATTCAGAAATACCCGCAAAACGCGTATCCTGAAAATAGATTAAGCTCGAATAACGATTAATTAAGATTGTTTACGAGCCGCAAATTCATGATTTGAAAATGGTGTATGGTTATCTAAACCCACTACTACTACTTTTCCACCTGATTCTTCATAATCATGCTTAAATAAATGTAAGCCTTCCATAGCTGAATGGTCAATCAATTTTGTATTTGACAAATTGATAGTTACATTTTTTTCTTTAGGAAGGTTGTACAACTTATTTTTAATCCCTAGAAAATTCGAGAATACTGCCGCATCGTTGATATTCACGTAATATTCATTGAACTCGCTTTCTTCAACCGTAGTCGGAGCTTTGAACATTGCTGCGAATGTACGACCATTAATGATATTTACAATCAATTCGGTTACAATACCCGCTGCAATACCTACCAATAAATCTTCAAATAATGTAAAAAATATGGTAACTACAAAAATCAAAAACTGTTCTTTACCAATATGCAAAGCATGTATAAACTCTTTTGGATGAGCTAATTTGATACCTACCCCTATTAGCAATGCGGCCAAAGCTGCATTAGGAATCATTTGGATTACTGGCATCAAAAATAACATAAACATTAATAAGCATGCTCCATGAAAGAAATTGGCCCAACGAGTACGAGCACCATTATTGACATTGGCAGAAGAACGAGCAACCTCCGAAATCATTGGAATACCTCCCAAAAGAGCGGCTATTCCATTGCCCAGACCTACTGCAATAATGTCTTTATTATAGTCAGACTTACGACGGAATGGGTCAAGCATATCAATAGCTTTTACGGTCAATAATGACTCTAGGCTACCAATGATAGCAAACAGAATAACGTATTTTACAAATACACCAATATTTTTTACTCCTTCAAAACTTGCATTAAAACCAACAATCTCAACAAACGATTTATCGAATTTCAATACTCCACCTTTTATATCTTTCAAATTTAGATAAACACCCAATGGAATTACCACCAACAAAACCACCATGGGTGCAGGAACTTTCTTGATAATAGGATTCTTTACCATTGGCAATAACAAAACAATAGCTAAAGCGGTAGCTCCTACAATAACAATAGGCATATTGTTACTGGCATGCGATATAGCAAAAGGAAGATTACCAAGCAAACCGAACGGCGATGTAATAGGATGACCATCGGGTCCGCTAGTACTTAAGCCCAACAAAACATATAATTGTTTGGCAATAATAATCAAACCAATAGCTGCCAACATGCCATGTACTGCCGACAATGGAAAAAAGTCTGATAATTTGCCTAACTTAAATAACCCAAATAAAAACTGAACTACTGCCGCCACAACAATTACACCTAATGTTAATTGCCAACCGTGTTCTCCTCCTCCAAACTCGGCAATAGAGCCCGACACTATTACAATCAAGCCTGCCGCAGGGCCTTTAATTGTAAGTTGTGAACCCGCTAAAAAACTAACTACAACACCTCCAATAATAGCGTTTAGCACACCGTACATAGGGTTAGGAAAATCGCTGGCCTTGGCAATACCCAAGCTCAGAGGCAAGGCCAATAATGATACCATGAATCCAGAAAGTAAATCTTTCCCAAAATTTTCTTTCAAGCCTGCCAATCCATCTTGGGGAATAAAATTTTTATTAATAGTATTCATCTAGCTTCTTCTAATTTAGTGTGTTCAAAATATAATAGTACTAGCGTATTCGAGTGTGGTAGCACAAAGGTTTAGTAATAATTTACTATTGCCCTTTTTCATAAATTAAATCTGAGACTGTTTTTGTAACTTTCTACCAGCGAAAGTAAAAAGCGTAATCCATTGATTATTAAAGCGATTAAAATTAATCACATACAAAATCATAACCCTAACATCATACGTTTGGCTATGGGGTGTCTCAAAATGTATGACTACATTTCAGCAAGAAATATCAAATCCTAAAATTTTGATACAGCATAAAAAGCTGTTTACCAGATTGGAAATATAATGAAGCTTGTCTATTAAACTCACTATTTTGTTTTAATAGATATGGAAGTGTAAAGAGTTCTTGTAAAGTATTGATTGGTAAAAGACCGTAAAAAGTATCATTAGCATCTTCTTCGGTTTCCTCGGTTTCATTGAGCTTCTCATCGCCATAGTGAATTTCATGAGCGTCGTTGGTGGCAGACAATGTATATACCTTTACCAAGCTTACTTTTGCTTCTGAGTACCATGCCATTGAGGCTGCCACTTTGAAGCTAGCAAACATGAAAAGTAAAAGTATCTTGAAATAGTATTTCATACTGCCCAACAATAAGAAGACTTTTGGATTTTGGAGTCTTTGATACCAAATTAGTAATTTGGTTTAAACATTCAATTAAAATAGTTATAATTTTTTTACGCTATTTGCATTATTCCGTGCAAAATTCAATTTAATATTAAAAACAAACAATTTTTATCAGTGCTTTTATCTAAAATCGGGTAAATAAACCGTTCTCTTGTACTTTTGATAGGCCAATTGAATGCGATTATTAGGTATGAAACTTGTAGTATAACGCTGTAACCTCAAAATAGCTTGTAGCCGTAGAAAAAAAAAGACTGCTTGCTATACAAACAGTCTTACTAGTTAAATATTCAGAAGTAGGAGCCTCATCTAAAATCGTGTGGGGTTATTAAGACAATTGCCTGCGGAGACACTTCGAGGTGACTCCGTCAGACATTGTACACCATTAACCATTTTTATAAACAAAAACTAACCAAATACCGAGTGCCTAAGCAGCCCGATATGTAAATGATATATTTTGAAGAAAGTAATTTGTATCACTTAGATAATTTCTTACTTTCGTTTACTAAACAATGCTATGCTGTGCTATTCCAAATTTACTTGGCAAATATAAATACATTTTTTGCTATTCAAAACAATTTCAATAATAATTTGCACATATTTGGTAGATTTGTAGGTAATTGTTGATGATAGCTATAATTTTTACTTATTTTATGGCACTATATTGCCGATATGCTTCTTTTTCAGGGCATTACCCATTATCAACAACAATACCTCGAATACTTATAGTAGAACTGAATGAAAGATTTTATACTTATAGATTCCCAATCTAGTAAACCCAAATATCAGCAGTTAATTGAGTTTATTATAGATTCAATTGAAAACGGCAACCTAGCCCGAGGGCAGCAGTTGCCTTCTATCAACGAGGTAGCTCAGACCTTTGGGATGGCTCGTATGACTGTTACGAAGGCTTACGACGAACTTCGTGAAAGAGGTTTGGTAACTTCGCATCATGGCAAAGGATTTTATGTTAATAGCACCGACACACGAAGTCAGCTCAATGTATTTGTGCTTTTCGACTCGCTAACGCCTTATAAAGAAATCCTTTATGATGCTCTTGTAGCGGCTTTGGGCGAATCGGTGACGGTGAATATTTTTTTTCACCACCATAATATTAAGGTATTCGACAACCTGATTTTGAATAATTTAGGGCATTACAATTTCTATGTTATTATGCCTCATTTTAATCAAGACGTTTCTGAAATCCTCAGCCAAATCCCGAAAGAAAAACTACTTATTCTTGATATTGATGTACCTTCTTTTGGCGATGAATATGCCATTTTGTACCAAGACTTTGAACAGAATATTTATCAAGGGCTATCGGAGGCCAAAGATTTGATTATGAAATACCAAACACTATCGCTGGTACTTAGTAGCAAAAGCTTTCAGTACACTCCTGTAGGTATTATCAATGGTTTCAAAAAGTTTTGTACTGAATATGGCATTGCCTTTGAAATTATTCCTGATTTGGAAGAAGAGGAACATCTACAAAAAGACCACGCTTATTTAGTTTTTCGAGAAAATGACCTTGTTAGATTTATCAATTGGTCGAACAAGAAAAGTTGGAAACTCGGTAGAGACATTGGCTTAATTTCTTATGACGATACGCCTATCAAGGAAATTTTGGCAGAAGGTATTTCGGTTATTTCTAACGACTTTCACCAAATGGGCCTACGTGCTGCCGAAATGATAACCGAAAGGCAAAAAGGTCGTTTTATCAATTATTGTAGTTTTATCAAAAGAAATTCGTTGTAAGAATATCTTTATTTAGCAATTAAGAGGAATGAACTCTGCCTTGCTCAGATTATTTTGTAAGCAACCAATAGTAATCTTTCCCCTAAACATAAGTCATCCCGAATTTAGTAAATAGTGATTCGCTAAATTCGGGATGACTTATATTTTTACATCTGATACGACAAAACAAGATAGTAGCCTCCAGTTTTTTCGCAAATATTGTATTGAAAATTAGCAACTACTTATGTCAAAGCCAAAATCCCTCTTTTTTACCTTTTGAAAACTACTATGAAAAAAATCCTCTTGTTGTTATTCTTATGTATTTCGTTCTGTCAATTTGCACAACAACACAAAAAGTCATTTCGGGTTATTGCTTTTTATACCGCTCAACACGACCCTGCTCATATTAGCTTTGTACATGAAGCTAACAGGTGGTTTGGTGAAATGGCACAGCAATATCATTTCTCGTACGACTCTACCAACAACTGGGATAACCTAAACACCAAGTTTTTGGCACAATATCAAATCGTATTGTTTTTAGATACACGCCCCGAAAGCGATACCCAAAGAGCCGCCTTTCAGGCTTATATGGAAAATGGTGGGGCTTGGATAGGATTTCATTTTGCAGGTTTTGCCCTAACGCCTTCGCAATATCCTCAGAATTGGGATTGGTATCACAACACTTTTCTGGGTTCGGGACAATACAAAGGCAATACTTGGCGACCTACTTCGGCTATTTTGAAAAATGAAAAACCCCAACACCCTGCTACCAAACATTTACCCAAAACCTTTGCATCGTCTCCTAATGAGTGGTACAGCTGGAGCAATAATTTGAGGAATAATCCTGATATAGAAGTACTACTATCAATAGATACTACGAGTTTTCCACTGGGTACTGGCCCAAAACAACACGAAATATGGCATAGTGGCGACTATCCTGTAGTTTGGAGTAACAAAAAGTATAGAATGCTATATATCAATATGGGGCATAACGATATTGACTACGAACATGGGAATAACCAAGAATTGTCTTTTCAATTTGCCAATGTCACCCAAAACCGCCTCATTATAGATACACTATTATGGCTAGGCAAATCAGCTAAAAAACGTTAATAATCTATCTTTCTCGTTGTAGCAATTTAAACAGTAAAACACTTACTACTGCCCAAATAATCACATTGGTGATCATATAGGCTCGGTGTAAAGAATGAAAAGTAAGCGGATGAGGTATTTTTCTATGAACAAAATCCATCAAGTCGGTTAAGTGATAGTGCATTAAAAAAAGGAACAACTGCCCTCCTATCAATAACGCAGCGGTAAAGTTATAAAAAAGATATTGGCTAGAGTCGGTTATGTGCTTGGTATAATAGGCATAAATCATAAAAACAAGCATCCCCAAGAAGTTTAATTCGTTGGTCACTTGTTGTGTAATAAAGCCCATTTCGAGCTGCGAACCAAGAATATTAGCTCCAATTGGAATGACTACAGCAGCCAAAAAAGTAAAAGCCCCCCACCAAAAAGCAAGGGTAATTAAGGTTAATTTATAGAGCATTTAATTATGTATGTGGGTTGTGATAATATCAAAATACAGGAAGTTGTATAGCTTCCTGTATTTTGAAGGTACTAATTTACAAACTTATACGGCTATTCCATAACCTCCACCACCAGGAGTTTTCATAATTAGTTTATCACCAATGTTGAGGTCGGCACCATCTATTCCATTTAGGGTTTCGACAGTGCCATCGTTTCTGATAATATATTGTTCGCCACAAGTAGCATTTTCACCGCCAGCTATGCCATAAGGGGCGTATTTTCGGTGTTGTGTCAGAATAGATAATTGGACAGGAGCAAGAAATGTATATTCCCGAACAATGCCATTTCCACCACGATATTGCCCATTTCCTCCCGAATTTTCTCGGATTTCAAAACGATTCAGAATTACAGGATAGCGTTTTTCCAAAACTTCGGGGTCGGTAATGCGGGTATTGGTCATGTGGGTATGTACACCCGAAATACCATCAAAGCCCTTGCCAGCACCACTACCTCCGCAAATGGTTTCGTAATAGCCAAATTTATCATTACCAAATAGCGTATTGTTCATAGTACCTTGCGAACAAGCCACAATTCCGAATGCTTTTAACAGCGTGTCGGTAAGGCGTTGGCTTAGTTCTACATTGCCTCCTACTACAGCAGGGCAGTTGGCGGGGTTGTCGGGAAAATACGGATTGAGTAACGTATTTTCGGGAATAATCAATTGGGCAACTCGCAAGATACCATCGTTGAGAGGAATATTGGTTTTTAGTAATAGTCTCAACACATAAATTACTACCGAATTGACAATAGCCTCATTGGCATTTAGGTTGCCCGTATGCACACCACTTGTACCCGTAAAATCTATGGTACACTTGCCTTCATTAATAAGTACCTGTACTTTTAGTATTGTGTCGTCATCAAGGTATTCTGTTGCCTGATAAATACCCTCTTCAAACTGGGCGAGGCGTGCTTGCATTTTCAGGGCAGAATATTCCTTCAATAAATCCATGTAATAATGCACTTTGGCAAGGCCATGTTCTTGTACAAGTGTTTGTAGGGCTATTTCACCATTTTTATTGGAGGCCAAGGCTGCATTTAAGTCGGCTAGGTTTTCGTCCAATGCTCTTGTAGGGTATACCGACGAGCTTAGTACATTTTTGATTTCTTCCCAATTAATTTCACCTTTTTTAGCCAAAAACACATGAGGAATCACAACGCCTTCTTCGGCTAAATTTTGGGCATTAGGAGGCATAGAAGCAGGACGAATTCCTCCTATTTCGGAATGATGACAGCGATTAACCACGTAGCCAATTAAATCTTGTCCATTTTGGGTATAAACTGGCGATACCAATGTAACATCGGGCAAATGTGAGCCTCCAAATTTTGGATGATTGGTAATCACGACATCGCCCTGTTGTAAGGTAACATGCTGCAAAAGTTTGCGGACACATACCCCCAAGCTCCCCAAATGCACAGGTATATGTGGTGCATTGGCGATTAATTCGGCTTTGGCATCTAATAAAGCACATGAAAAATCAAGCCTTTCTTTGACATTGACCGATAACGATGTACGTTGTAAGAGTACGCCCATATTATCGGCAATTGACATAAAGCGATTGGTAAATAGCTCTAGTTGTGTTACTTCTTCGGTAGCCCCCCCTTGAATAGACACCTGATTGTCAATAGATTGTTTTTTGATAATAGCCAAACCTGAGGCATCTAAATACAACTGCCAGCCCTGTTCAACGACGGTTGTACTAAAACGGTCTAAAAACAAAGCAAAACCTTCAATAACAGCACCTGCCACAAGCTGTTCTCGGGTAAATACAGGAATATCTCGCCATTGATTCTCAACCCAAGCCTTGATTTGATGTGGTGATTGAGCCACGTATTGCCTCGCCGACGTAGTATTTTTTGTGCTTGATTCTGTTATTTTTTCAGTAGCTATTACCCTAATGTTTTCTACTTCGATGGCTCTATCGCTGGTCCAATGCCCATAAATTTGTGTGTATTTTTGCTGAAAATTAGCAATAACATCCTCATAATGAGTCCAATGTATTTCGAGGCTACTATCTTGCCCTTTTAAACGTAAATAAATGAATCGATTTTTTATGGTAGTATTTTCGGGAGCAATGCCATCTTGTTCTAATTGACCAAAAGTATTTTGGGTTAGTTCGTCAAAAGTACTAGCTAGATTTTCATCTAATTGCTTGGTATAAATTGTTAGAATAGAGGCTTCTGCAAAACGCTCTACACGTGCCTGAGAAATCCCATAAGCCGATAATAAACCTGCATCTTGTGGCAATAAAACCGTTTTGATATTCAACAAATCGGCAATACCACAAACGTGTAAGCCTCCTGCACCACCAAAAGCCACTAAGGCGTAATCTTCGGTAGCATAGCCTTTGGCAATAGAAATTTTCCGAGCTGTTTCAGCCATTTTCTCATTGGCAATAGTTCTGAAGCCTTCTAGTATTTCTTCGGCAAGTGGCCGCTTACCTGTACAGTTTTCAATTTGGTCGAGTATTTCGGTCAATCTATTTTGAGCTCCTTCCACAAAAACAGGAATTCCAAACTGACGGCTATCTAGCCTTCCTAATAGCAAATTGACATCGGTTATTGCCAATGGGCCACCAACGCCATAACACGCTGGCCCAGGCCAAGACCCTGCACTTTCGGGGCCTACAGTAAGTTTGAAGCCATCAAAGGCACAAATCGAGCCACCTCCTGCTGCTACCGTTTCGATAGCCAACGATGGGCTGAAAATTTGAGCATTGCCTATTTTTTGGGTAAATTGATACTCTAAAGCTTGATCATACCGTGCAACATCGGTGCTTGTACCGCCCATATCAAAAGCAATAAACTTTTGAATACCAGCACTTTGAGCTATGACCGATGCCCCAACAACACCGCCCGCTGGCCCCGAAAATAGGCTATCTTTAGGATGAAAAGCATTGTACCTCACCAAACTCCCAGCACTGGTCATTACCTTCATATTGCTCTCTCCTACTTTGGAGGCAATTTTTTGTAAATACTGGTGAATAACTGGTGCCAAATACGCATTAACAACAGTGGTTTCGGCTCGATTCTGAAATTTGATTTGTGAACTGAGGTCGGTAGAGATGTTTACAAAAGGGAAATACTGGTCGAGATAAGCTTTTAGTTTTTTTTCATGAAGGTTATTTTGATAGGCATTTTTCAGACAAATCGCAATGGCTTCTATTCCTTTTTCTTGTAAACGACTAGCCAATCCTTCAAGTTTTTCGAGCAACAAGGGTTCTATGATTTGCCCTTCAGCATTGATATACTCTTGTATTTCTTCTACATACTCATACAAAGGCTCTGGACGCTCGATATGCAGGGCAAAAATATCTGGACGTGCCTGATTACCGATTACCAATAAATCCTTGAACCCTTTGGTTACTAAAAAAGCCGTTTTTGCCCCCTTTAGCTCCAATAAAGCATTTGTACCTTTAGTAGACCCCACCCTTAGCTCAATTGGAGGAAAAGCTTCGGTCAAGGCTGTTTCGGTAATAAGCCTTGCTCCCAGTACTGGAGCTTCTTCGTAAGCTGTGATTTCAAAATTGGCATTAACACTTGATAAGTCTATAGACTTATTCAACTGGAAAACAGATTTTTCTGTATCGAAAAATACTACCTCAGCCTCGAATGTCCCATCTAACAACCTGAAGGTATATCCTTGAAGAATATCTCTGGACAAATACCAAGATTGACTAACCTGAATTTTGTTAGGAGCAACAATCGCTTTAATATTTCCTCGTAAGGTACTGTTAGAAAGGATTTTTTTTCGATAAATATTACCTTGGCCGTCGGTAGCTATAC
>VFQP010002423.1_pt1 | contig 20872 bp, 23 predicted proteins | sample 3512351 | NCBI WGS metagenome assembly VFQP01 (sample SAMN10412372, study PRJNA504923) | tailings metagenome | isolation source: Relicate 1 Philex TSF1 revegetated site | place: Philippines: Tuba, Benguet | collected 2017-08-29
ACAACCAGCTGCCCTCGCACTACGACTACACCTCGCAGTACGACATCCTGGTGTTTCGCCGCCTCGCCGCGGGCCAGTCCGAAACCGACATGGCCCAGCCCGGCGCGGTGCTCACCGAGCCGGTGCGCCGCGGCGGCCCGCCGGTGCTGCGCCGCATCGACACCAGTCCGGTGGGCTTCGCGGTGTTCGACCGCGTGCTCGTGACCGTGCACCCCGCGGGCTGCGGCGTGCTCGACCAGTACGCGGCGCGCCTGCTCGCGAGCGCCGGCCTGCCCTCGCGCAACGCGGGCGCGGGCCTGCCCACGAGCCCCGCCGACCAGATGCTGCGCATCGTGAACCACATGGTCGACGGCTACCTCGACCTGCGGCGCGAGCTCACGCGCCAGCTCGATCACTGGCAGGCCGAGCTGCTGAGCCCGCGCACGCGCTTCACCAACTGGAACTCGCTGCTCGACGCGCGCATCTCGCTGCACCAGCTCGACGAGATCTGCGAAGACCAGCGCAGCGCCATCCAGGACTGGACCGAGGCGCTCGAAGACTGGGAAGCCGGCGAGGCCATCGGCGGCCAGCGCGGGCTGGAACTGCTCAAGGTGCGCAGCCGCGACGTGCTCGAACACATCGAACGCGTGGTGCACCACGTGCGCCGGCTCGAACAGAACGCCGAGACCGCGGTGCAGATGCATTTCTCGGCGCAGAGCAACCGCACCAACGACATCATGCGCACGCTCACGGCGCTCACCGCCGTGTTCCTGCCGCTCAACCTGATCGCGGGCATCTTCGGCATGAACTTCGAGTTCATCCCCTTCATCCACGAGCGCGGTGGCTTCTGGTGGGCGATGGGCTCGATGGTGTTCGTGGCGGTGGGACTCAGCGTGTACTTCTGGCGCAAGCGCTACCTGCGCTCGTCGTCGGGCCGCTAGCCGGGCGGCCCGGGCTCAGCGCGGCGCGGGCTCGGGCAGGCCGAAAAGCGCTGCGCCGTTGTCCCAGGCGATCTTCTTCGCCACCTCGGGCGGCAGCGTGCCCAGCCAGGCGCGGTAGCCCTGCATCAGGCCGTCGTAGGCCTGCCAGCGCTGGTTCACCCAGGTGTCCGAGCCGATCAGGAAGCGGTCGGGGTACTTGAGCAGCAGCGCGCGCCACTCGGGGCACAGCGTGCCCTCGCCGCAGGTCAGCCCCGGGCGGTACGAGAGCTCGCCGTGCAGGCCGGGAAAGCGCGCGAACAGCGCGTCCACCCGCGCCGCCGACGTGCCGCCGATGCCCGTGTGGGCCCAGATCAGGCGCAGCTGGCGACCCTTGGATGGCGTGTGCGCCATGAGCTTTTCCACCGCCACGTCGTCCACGTGCGCCAGCACCGCGAGGCCTTTTTCATCGGCCAGCGCCATGAGCTGCCGGGCCACCGGGCCGTCGGCGTTGGCGCTGTCGTAGAGGTGGAACTCACCCAGGCCGCGGTAGGGGCCGGCCGGTGTGCCGCGCGCGAGCTCGGTGTTCACCATCGCCACGATGCTCGGGTCGCGGAACCAGTTGTTGTAGTCGTCGCGGTTGCGGTAGAGCCGCACGAAGGGCACCACCGTGACGCCGGCCGCACGCGTGGCGTCCTGCGCCTTGGCCAGCGCGAGCGTGCCGTCGTTGGGCCGCGAGTTCGCCAGCACCGCACGCACGCCATTGCGCTGCATGCGATCGAGCACGTCGGCCAGCGGGTGCGGGCAGGCCGGCACGGGCGTGGCCTCGTGCGGGCAGGCCTCGGTGTTGTAGTGCAGGTGGGCGTCGAACAGCGGGCCGCGGTACTGCGCCGCGGCCATGCCCATCGCGCCCAGCCCGAGCAGCAGCGCCAGCGCGGCCCGCTTCATGCTCAGCCCACGTGCTTGGCGAAGAACGCGAGGGTGCGCTCGCGAGCGAGATCGGCCGAGGCCTTGTCGTAGGAGCCGCGGTGGTCGCAGTTGAAGCCGTGGTTGGCCGCGTACACCTGCACCTCGACCGCGGGCTGCGCCTGCTTGAAGGCCGCCACCGTGTCGAGCGGGATCCAGTGGTCCTGTTCGCCGAAGTGCGCGAGCACCGGCACCTGCGGCTGGCGCGCGGCCTCCTCGGGCGTGGTCACGCCGCCGCCGTAATACGGCACCGCGGCGCTCAGGCCCTTGACCAGCGCGGCCGCGCGCCAGGTGAGCAGGCCGCCCCAGCAATAGCCCACGATGCCGACCTTGCCGGCCTGGGCCGCGTGGTCCACCGCGGCCTGGATGTCGGCGATCACGCCGGGTGCGGGCAGCGCCTCGACAGCGGCCTTCAGGCCCATGCCTTCCTTCATGTCGGCCTCGGTGTAGCCCAGCTCCACCTCGCCCTTGCCGATGCGCGAGAAGGTGGCGGGCGCCACCACGAAGTAGCCCGCGGCGGCGTAGCCGTCGGCCACGGCGCGGATGTGCGCGTTGACGCCGAAGATCTCCTGCAGCACCACGATGCCGCCTTTGGGCTGGCCCGCGGGCTCGGCCACGTAGGCGGGGAAGCGGTGGCCGTCGGCGGCCTGGAGGGTGAGGGTCTTGCCCATGGTCTTGTGCTCCTGTGCGTTGAACGAAAAAGGGAAAGGGCTCAGGCCAGCAAGCGGCGCTCCACGAAGTCGAGCCGGTCCTGGCCCCAGAACAGCTCGCCCTCGATCACGTAGCTCGGCGCACCGAACACGCCGGCGTCGATCGCGGCCTGGGTGTGGGCGTCGGCCAGCGCCTGGGCCGCGTCGGTCTGCGACTCGGCCAGGCGCTCGGCGCTCAGCCCGGTCTGCTGCAGCAGCGCGGCCAGCGTGGCCGGGTCGGCGATGTCCTGCTCGTGCGCCCACACCGCGGCCAGCACCGCGCCGCTCAGGTGCAGCGCGGCCGCGCTGCCGTCGCGCTCGGCCACCACGCTGATGAGGCGGGCCGAGGGGTCGCCCGCCACCGGAAAGTACCGCGGTTGCAGGTTGAGCGGCAGCTGCAGCCATTCGCTGAAGCGGCGCAGCTCCACCAGCCGGTAGGCCTGGCGCTGCGGCGCGCGCTTGGCCAGCGGCAGCCCGCCCGAGAGCGGGAAGATCTTGCCCAGGTCCATGGGGCGCACGCGCACCTCGGCGCCGGCGTTGGCGGCCAGGCGCACGAAGCGCGCATGGCCCAGGTAAGCCCAGGGGCTCATGGTGGCGAAGAAGTAGTCGACCTGGCGACGCATGGCGGTCTCCGTTGGCTGTTGTAATCATCGGCAACGCCCGCCAGGGGGGTGGGCGGCGCAGGCGATCTTGTACGCCATGCGCGTGAACGTTGCAGGAGACAGGGTATGACGGACAAGGTGTTGCTGGTCACGGGCGGCTCGCGCGGCATCGGCGCGCGGACCTGCCAGCTGGCCGCGCAGGCGGGCTGGGCGGTGGCGGTCAACTACGCCGCGAACTCGCTCGCGGCCGACGAGGTGGTGCGCGCGATCCGCGCCGCGGGCGGGCGGGCCATGGCGGTGCAGGCCGACGTGGCCGACGAGGCGCAGGTGCTGCGCATGTTCGAGCAGGTCGACGCCAAGTTCGGCCGCCTCACCGGTCTGGTGAACAACGCGGGCGTGGTCGACCAGCGCGCCCGGCTCGACGAAATGAGCGTGGCGCGCTGGAAGCGCATGTTCGACATCAACGTGATCGGCAGCTTTCTGTGCGCGCGCGAGGCGGTGCGGCGCATGAGCACCAGGCACGGCGGCAGCGGCGGCTCCATCGTGAACCTCTCGAGCGTGGCCGCGCGCCTGGGCTCGGCCACCGAGTACGTGGACTACGCGGCGAGCAAGGGCGCGATCGACAGCTTCACCATCGGCCTGGCGCGCGAACTCGCCACCGAAGGCGTGCGCGTGAACGCGGTGCGGCCGGGCCTGATCGAGACCGAGATCCACGCCAGCGGCGGCCGGCCCGAGCGGCCGAAGGAGCTCGCGCCCATGATCCCCATGCAGCGCGCGGGCAAGGCCGACGAGGTGGCCGGCCTGATCGCCTGGCTGCTCTCGGACGCCGCCAGCTACACCACGGGCGCGCTGATCGACGTCTCCGGAGGCCGGTGATGAAACAGACCCCCAAGTACTTCTGGGAAGACCTCGCGGTCAACGAGGTGCGCGACCTCGGCAGCATCACGCCCACGGCCGAAGAGATCGTGGCCTTTGCGAGCCAGTTCGACCCGCAGCCCTTCCACCTCGACCCCGAGGCCGCGAAGGACTCGGTGTTCGGCGCGCTCTGCGCGAGCGGCTGGCACACCTGCGCCATGGCCATGCGGCTCATGGTCACGAACTTTTTGCACGAGACCTCGAGCCTGGGCTCGCCGGGGCTGGACAGCCTGAAGTGGCTCAAGCCGGTCTACCCGGGCGACACGCTCTCGCTGCGCCACACCATCACCGAAAAGCGCGTGATGGCCAAGCGCCCCGACGTGGGCCTGGTGCGCACCACCTGGGAGATGTTCAACCAGCACGGCGATGCGGTGCTGCGCATGGAAGGCTATGGCATGTTTCGGCTGAGGCAGCCGGCACAGCCGGCCTGAAGCGAAGCACAATGCGGCGCGTTCACCCGCCGCCGCCATGGACTTCAAGCCCCTCATCACCCTGCTCGCCATCGTCAACCCGCTGGCGATCGTGCCCTTCTTCATCCACTACACGCAGGGCTTCAGCCGCCAGCAGCGCCAGCGCACGGTGATGATCTCGGCCTTCAGCGCGTTCGCGGTCATCGCCACCTGCGCGCTGGTGGGCCTGCAGATCCTCGAGTTCTTCTCGATCTCGCTCGCGAGCTTCCAGGTGGGCGGCGGCATGCTGCTGCTGACCTCGGCGCTGTCCATGCTCAACGCGCGGCCGGCCGAGGCCAAGGTGAACGACCAGGACCTGAGCGAAACCTCGGCGCGCACCAGCATCGCGGTGGTGCCGCTCACCATCCCGCTGCTCACCGGCCCGGCCACCATGTCCACCGTGGTGATCTACGCCGACCAGGCGCGCACCTTCTTCCAGCACGCCATGCTGGTGGGCTATGGCGTGGTGATCGCGCTGGCCACCGCGGTGTGCTTCACGCTGGCCGAGCCGATCGCGCGCTTCCTCGGCCAGACCGGCATCAACGTGATGACCCGGCTCATGGGCCTGATCCTCGCGGCGCTGTCGGTGGAGGTGATGGCCGCGGGGCTGACCAAGATCTTTCCGGCGCTGGCGGGCTGAGCCTCACTTGAGCTTCTGCGTCTCGGCGCGGAACTCGGCCAGCACGGCGCGCGCGTTCTTGAGGCCGCGGGCTTCGGCCGCGGCCACCCACTTGTCCTCGAGCTGAGCCTGCTTGGCCTTGACCTCGTTGACGAAGGCCTCGCTGGCCATCTGGCGCTGCACGCCGGTGGTCTTCTGGATCTCGCGCGAGGCCGCGTCGGTGCGGTCCCAACCAGCGGCGAACAGGCGCGTGGCGGCCTCGCCCGACACCTTGTCGATCGCGGCGCGCTCCTCGGGCTTGAGCGCGTTGTACCTGGCCGGGTTCATCATGAACACGAAGCTGGTGTTGTAGAGGCCACCAGGAAAGGTGGTGGCGTGCTTCACCATCGAGAGCTTCATGGACTGCAGCGATTCGTCGGGGAAGAAGGTGCCGTCCATGACGCCGGTGGACAGCAGCTCGAACGAATCGGTGGCCGGCTTCAGGGTGGTGTTCCAGCCCATGAGCCTGGAGAGTTCGTTGATGTTGCCGCCGCCGATGCGGAACTTGAGCCTGGCGGCGTCGGCCGCGCTGGTGACCGGCTGCTTGACGGTGAAGATGATGCCGGGCCCGTGGGTGAACACCGCCAGCGTCTTCACGCCGCGGTGCTCGCCCAGCGGCGCGAAGTACTTCTCGTAGATGCGCTGGTAGGCCACGCTGGTGGCGGTCGAGCTGTCGCCCAGGAACGGGAATTCGGCGAGCTGGGTGAACACGAAGCGGCCGGGCGTGTAGCCGTCGACGGTGAAGGACACGTCGGCCAGGCCATCGCGCACCGCGTCGAAGGTGCCGGGCGGGGCCGACACCGCCTTGGGCAGGTGGTTGCACTTCACGCTGCCGCGGGTTTCTTTTTCCACCGCCTCGCACCACTGCACCTGCGCCATGCTGGCGCCGTGCGTGGGCGGCAGCCAGGTGGACACGTTGAGCACCGTTTGCGCGCTCGCGGCGCCGCTCAGGGCCAGCAGGGTGGCCAGGGTGAAGGTCTTGCGGTTCATGGGAAGTCTCCGTGGTTGTCGTGGGGGGAAAGGGCAAGGCTCAGGCGGCCACGGGGGCGTGCGGCCAGGGACTCGGCGTCTGCTGCTCGGCCTGCACGCGGGCCTCGAGCAGGCGGCGGAACTGGATCAGCGCCGCGTCCATGGCCAGCGGCATCATGGGCAGCGTGGGGTTGTGCTGCAGGTTGCGGTGCTGCGCGGTGATCATGTCGCGGTCTTCGTTGAACGCGGCCACCAGGCTGTCGTAGATGCTCTGCGTCACCGTGGCATCGCCCTCGCCCACCGGGTGCGATTGCTGGAAGAAGTAGTGGGTGGTGGTGGCGGTCTCGGGCGTGAGCGTCTGGCACGAATGCAGCCGCACCGACGGGCCGGTCTGGTCGGGCCCGGTACCGGTGGGCCGCCCGCCCGAGTGCATGAGCAGCGTGCCGGGCAACAGGAAGTCGTAGACGAACCAGCGGTCAAGGTTCGTGTCGAAGCGGCGGAAGCGCTGGTAGAACGGCGGCGCGGGCACGTCGTGCACGTGGCGCGACACCTTGATGCCGATCTGCGGCCAGCCGGCGTTGGGACCGGGCACGGGTTCGATGGTGGGGCGGGCCTGCGCGATGCGGGTGGAGCCGCCCAGGGTCTTTTCGTGCACGAAGCTCAGGTGCGAAAAGTCGAGCAGGTTGTCGCAAATGAGCAGGTAGGGCGTGTCGTAGTGCAGGTAGCCGGGCTTGTGCTGCCAGTCGGGCGAATCGCAGCTGAAGTTGTCGGGCAGCAGCGCGTCGTCGGCCAGCGCGGGATCGCCCATCCACACGAAGACCCAGCGGTTCTTGAGCACCAGCGGGTAGCGCCGCACGCGCGCCTTGGCGGGCACGATCTCGATGCCCGGCGCCTCCACGCACTGGCCGCGGTGGTCGAACTTGAGGCCGTGGTAGCCGCAGCGCACGCAGTCGCCCTCGCGCTTGCCCACCGACAGCGGCGCGTGGCGGTGGCAGCAGCGGTCTTCCAGTGCAATGAGCTCACCGGCCTGCGTGCGGTAGACCAGCACGGGTTCGCCGAGCACGGTGCGGGTGAAGAGTTGCGGCGAGTCGGCGGGCGGGATCTCGTGGTCCCAGGCGATCACGTACCAGCAATTGCGCAGCCACATGCGGTGTCTCCTCGGCTTGGGTGTGGCGGCCATGCTAGGCCGCGCGCCGGGGCGGCCCGTCCCCTTCGGGGGGGATGGACAGGGGATCAGGCCAGCCAGCGCGCCAGCCGCAGCCGGTCGGCCGGCAGCCCGGCTTCCGCCAGCTTGGCGTAGGCGCGCTTGCGCAGGGTGACCACCGTCGACGGCGCCACGTCGAGCTCGGCGGCGATGCCCTCGGCGCCCAGCCCGCAGGCGATGCGGGCCACCACCTCGGCCTCGCGCGGCGACAGCGCGGGCCCCAGGCGCTGCAGCCGGTCCCGGGCCTGCGCCACCTGGGCCTGCCGGTCGGCCGCGACCGCCCCGGCAGCCAGCGATGCCTGATGGGCCTGGCGCAGCAGGGGCGCCAGCCCGAGCAGGCGCTGGATCTCATCGGGCTGGAACAGCCCCTGGCGCTCGTCGCGGTACAGGTGGATGGCCTGCACCGCCCCCGGGGCGGGCGCGTGCAGCAGGGTGAAGCGGTCGGTCAGGCGCTCGCGCCGGTAGATCTCGTTGCGCCAACCGGCCACGGGCAGTTCGTCGGCGCGGCAATGCAGCACCGCCACCTCGCGCGCGGGCCGCCGGGCCACGCGGTCGGCCAAGCGCACCAGCGCGTCGCTGCGCCAGTAGCTGCGGCGGTAGATGGCGAAACACTCGGCGACCACGTCGCGCTCGTGGGTGTGGCGCGAACTGCCTTCCACCAGCTCGGGCGTGTCGCGCCGAAAGCCCACCAGGGAGAGGTACTCCACCGGCACCACCGCGCGCACCGCGCCGAGCAACCGGGCAGCGCTCGGCGGGGCGCTGGCGCAGTCGAGCAGGGCCGACACCGCGGCCGCGCCGAGGCCGGGCGCCGCGTCGGCGGGCGAATCGAAGGACCAGATGGCGGGCATGGCCTGATTCTCGAAAGCCGGCCGCCGCACGCACCAGCGGACTAACCCTGCTGCACCGCCTGCGGATACAGCCCCAGCGTCTGCGCCTGCAGCCGGGCCAGGCCCAACAGCGCGTCGGTGAAGGGCGTGGGCACGCCCGTGAGGCGGCCCAGCTCGGCCACCACGGCCACCAGCGCGTCGAGTTCCACCGGACGGCGCGCCTCCACGTCCTGCAGCATCGAGGTCTTGAAGGCGCCGAGCTTGAGCGTGACCGCGTGGCGGTCCTCGGGCTGCTGGTCGATCGGGATGCCGATGCGCTCGCCGATGGCCTTGGCCTCGAGCATCACGGCGCTGATGAACCCGCGCACCTGCGGATCGCCCAGGATGCGGTCGGTGGTGGCGCCGGTGAGCGCGCTCACGGGGTTGACCGTCATGTTGCCCCAGAGCTTGTACCAGATGTCTTTCTGGATCTGCGCCGACAGCGTGGCGTTGACGCCGGCGCTGGCCAGCAGGGCCACCACGGCCTGCGCGCGTTCGCTCGGCGCGCCCGAGGGCTCACCCACGATGAGGCCGTTGCCGAAGTGGTGGCGCACCAGGCCGGGCGCGTCGAGCGAGCAGCTCGCGTGCACCACGCCGCCGAGCAGGTGGCGCGCGGGCACGGCGGCGGCCATGGCGCCCCCCGGGTCCACCACCGGCAGCGGCGTGCCTTTCAACGCCCCGCCGAAGCCTTCGAAGAACCACCAGGGCACGCCGTTCATGGCGGTGAGCACCACGGTGTGGCGGCCGATCAGCGGGCCGATGGCGGGCGCGATGCCGGGCAGCGCGGGCGCTTTCACGGCAACGATGACCAGGTCGGCCACGCCGAGATCGGCCGCGCGGTCCGAGGCATGGACCGCGCAGTGCAGCAGCTCGCCGCCCTGCTGCAGCCGCAGGCCGTGGCTGCGCAGCGCGGCGAGCGTTTCGCCGCGCGCGAGCGCGCTCACCTGGCAGCCCGCGAGCCCGAGCCGCGTGCCGAGCCAGCCGCCGATGGCGCCGGCGCCGACGATGGCGACGTTCCGAATGGCGGCGGCGCTCATGAGCGGTAGCTGCTGTCGATGCGGTCGACCTGGCGCACCAGGGCGTCGAACACATCGCGGCCGGCGCCGTGGTTCGGGTTGAACTGCAGCGCGTCGCGCGTGCATTTCGCGGCGATCGCCTCGGGCACGGGCAGCGCGGCCTGCGGCCCGCCCATGCTGAAGGTGGCGAGCTGGATTTCGCAGGCGCGCTGCAAGGTCCACAGGATCGCGAAGGTCTGCGGCAGCGTGCTGCCCCAGGCCAGCAGGCCGTGGTTGCGCAGGATCACCGCGGGCCTGTCACCGATGCTCTGCAGCAGGCGCGGGCCCTCGTCGGCGTGGATGGTGATGCCCTCGAAGTCGTGGTACGCCACCATGCCGTGCAGTTGCGCGGTGTAGAAGTTGGTCTGCTGCAGGCCGTCTTTCAGGCAGGCCACCGACACGCCCGCGGTGGTGTGCGTGTGCATCACGCAGTGCGCGCCCTCGATGCCGTCGTGGATGGCGGCGTGCACCACGAAGCCCGCGGGGTTCACGCGGTGGGCCGAGCCGTCGAGCACATGGCCCTCGAGGTCGATCTTCACCAGGTTGCTCGCGGTGACCTCGCTGTAGTGCAGGCCGAAGGGGTTGATGAGGAATTGCTTCTGGCCCCGCGTCACGCTGTCGGGCAGGCGCAGCGTGATGTGGTTGTAGATCATCTCGGTCCAGCCGAGCATGGCGAACACGCGATAGCAGGCCGCAAGCTCCAGGCGCGCGGCCCACTCGTCGGGGTGCATGCCGGGCGGCAGCACGGTGCTGGTTTGCAGGGCGGCGTTCATCGGGCGTCTCCTGGTGTGGGCTTCAATAGCCGTTGGGTCCGGGGGCCACGCGGCCCTTGAATTGGCCGAGCAGCTGCGCGGCCCCGGCCGCGAGCAGCATGGTGTCGGCGCCCACGGCCACGAACAGGGCGCCGGCCTCGAGCCACTGGCGCGCGCCGGCCTCGGTGGTGGCCAGTATGCCCGGGGCCTTGCCCGCGGCGCGGATGCGGCGGATGCCGTCGGCGATGGCGGCCTGCACCTCGGGATGGCCGGGGTTGCCGCGGTGGCCCATGCTCGCGCTCAGGTCGGCGGGGCCGATGAACACGCCGTCGACGCCGGGCGTGGCCGCGATCGCGTCGAGGTGTTTCATGGCGGTGGCGGTCTCGGCCTGCACCAGCACGCACACCTGCTCGTCGGCCTCGTGCACGTAGCGCGCATGGGCCTGCCAGCGCGAAGCGCGCGCGAGCGCGCTGCCCATGCCGCGCACGCCCAGCGGCGCGTAGCGCGCGGCGGCCACCACCTGCGCGGCCTGCTCGGCGGTGTCGATCATGGGCACGAGCAGCGTCTGCGCGCCGATGTCCAGGTACTGCTTGATGAGCGCGGTGCCGACCTCGCCGGTGCCCACGGGCACGCGCACCACGGGGTGCGAGCGCGCGTCGCGAAAGGCGTTCTGTGCGCTGGCCACGGCCTGCAGCTGCGCGAGCGTGCTGCGCACGTCGTTGGGGGCGTGCTCGCCGTCGATGAGCAGCCAGTCGAAGCCGGTGCCGGCGATGAGTTCGGTGCTGTAGGGGCTGGCAAGCGCGGCCCACAGGCCGATCTGCGACTGGCCGGCGGCCAGGGCCTGCTTGAAGGGGTTGACGGGGGTCTGCATGGGCGGTGAAGGAAGGTCAGACGAATCGGAAACGCAGCACGCCGAGCGGGCCGTAGTCGGCCTCGAAGCGGTCGCCGGCCCGGGCGGCCACGGGGCGGGTGAACGAGCCCGCGAGCACGATCTGCCCGGGCAGCAGGCGGTCGCCCCAGGGGGCGAGTTTTTCGGCCAGCCAGGCGATGCCGATGGCCGGGTGGCCCTGCACGCCCGCGGCCAGGCCGGTTTCTTCCACCGCGCCATTGAGGCGAAGCACGGCGCCGCACCAGGGCAGGTCGGTGGTCAGCGGGTTGGCGCGGTAGCGCTCGTCGCCCTCGCCGATGACGATGGCGGCGTTGGCCGCGTTGTCGCTGATGGTGTCGAAGACCTTGCGCGGCTTCTTCGTGTCGCGGTCGAACTGCTCGATGCGCGCGTCGATGATCTCGATGGCGGGCGTCACGTATTCGGTGGCGGCGAGCACCTCGCCCACGGTCACGCGGCCGCTCAACGGGGCCTTGAGCACGAAGGCGAGTTCGACCTCCACGCGCGGCGCGAGGAAACGGCTCACGGGGATCTCGAGCTCTTCGCCCGCGCGCGCCACGAGCTTCATCGAGCCCAGCAGCGTGCCGAAGTCGGGCTCGTCGATCTGGCTCGAGAGCTGCATGGCGCGGCTCGTGAGGCCGATCTTGTGGCCGATCACCGGATCGCCGCGGCCGCGCTGCAGCGCGACCCAGGCGCGGCCCACGCGGTAGCCGTCGTCGATGGTCATCGTGGGAAAGCGCTGCGAGAAGTGGCGCAGCGGTTCGCGCGTTTGCGCCGAGCGGTCGAGTTCGGCCGCGAGTTGTTCGATGGTGGCGTCGTCGAGCATGTCAGGTCTTGCGCGGGGCGAACAAGGGGTGGATGGAGCTGTTCTTGGCGTCGAAGACCTCGTGGCCTTCGTCCACCTGCACGGTGATGCCGATGGCGCGCCCGGCCAGGTGCGCCGCGAAGTGCGCCTTGGCCACGGCCTCGATGGTCTGCCCGGTGCGCTGGTGCACCGCGGCGCTGCGGCCCTGGGCCATGCGCAGGTTCAGGTACACGAAGGCGTAGTCGCCGCCGCGGCCCGCGGCCTCGCCGGCCGCACCGCCGTCGGCGATGGCCCAGTGCGCGGCCGGGAACGCCAGCACGCGCGTGCCGCCGGTGGGAAAGACCTGGCGGTCCTGTTCGTCGCGCACGGTGAGCAGGGCGTCGCAGAGCGCGCGGCACAGCACGCCCATGTCGGTGCCGCCCTGTGCGGCGGGGCGGTCGAGGTTGCCGCTGTAGAGGAGCACGAGGTGGGGCATGGCGCGCTCCGACTACAGCCGCGAGACGGCCTGGAAGCCCTGGGCCGACGAGGCCTGGGCGGCCGGAATGGCGCTGCCCGTGACGGGCGTGACCGGGAACACCACGTTGATCTGGCCCGTGCCCGAGGCGCCGAAGTACGGCGTGATCACCTCGGCCTGGCCGCGGTACTCGCTCCAGCCGAGCGCGCCCAGCATCATGGCGGTGTCGTGCATGAAGCCCTCACCGTGGCCCTTCACCGCGTACTCGGGCAGCATCTCGCAGAAGGCCTGCCATTCGCCGGCCTGCCACAGGCGCACCACCTCGCGGTCCAGGGTTTCGAGGAACGGGCTCCAGAGCTTGAAGGCGTATTCGGGCGCGAGGCCGTTCTGCGCGAAGCGGTGGCTCAGCGAGCCGCTGGCCAGGAGGGCCACGGTGCCGTCGTACTCGTCTTCGATCGCGCGGCGGAACGCCCAGCCCAGGCGCGCGCTGTCGTTGAGGTAGTGCGCCATGCACAGCGCCGACACCGACACCGCCTTGAAGTGCTGGTCGGGGTTCATGTAGCGCATGGGCACCAGGGTGCCGTACTCGGGCGCGAGCGTGGTGCCTTCGTGCGCCAGCGTGTCCACGCCCATGCGGTTGGCCACGCGCGCCAGCAGGTGCCCGAGCTCGGGGTTGCCCGGGATGGCGTAGGGCATGTTGCTGATGAAGTGCGGCAGCTCGTTGCTGGTGTAGCGGCCTTCCCAGTGGCGCGTGCAGTTGAGGTGGTAGCTGGCGTTCACCAGCCAGTGCGTGTCGAACACGACGAGGGTGTCCACGCCGAGATCGCGGCAGCGCTGGCCGATGGCCTTGAGGCCGTCGATGGCGTCTTGCCGCGAGCCCTTGCGCGGGCCATCGAACTCGCTGAGCACGATGGACGGGACGTGGGTGATCTTGGCGACCAGTGCGAGCTTGCCCATGGGTGTCTCCTGTGCGGGGGTCAGACGCCCCAGTGCGGAATGTGGTGCGAGCCCAGCGACACCGCCACGTTCTTGGGCTCGAGGAAGACCTCGTAGCTCCAGGTGCCGCCTTCGCGGCCCGTGCCCGAGGCCTTGGTGCCGCCAAAAGGTTGCCGCAGGTCGCGCACGTTCTGCGAGTTCACGAAGCACATGCCCGCCTCGATCGCCGCGGCCACGCGGTGCGCGCGGCCGATGTTCTCGGTCCACACATAGCTCGACAGGCCGTAGGCGATGTCGTTGGCGAGCGCGATCGCGTGGGCCTCGTCCTTGAACGGGATCAGGCAGGCCACGGGGCCGAAGATCTCGTCCTGCGCGATCTTCATGCGGTTGTCCACGTCGGCGAACACCGTGGGCCAGACGAAGTTGCCCTGGCGCACGTGCGCGGGCAGTTCGGGCGCGTAGCCCGGGCGGTCCAGGCCGCCGCACAGCAGCGTGGCGCCTTCCTTCGGGCCGAGCTCGATGTAGCTGCGCACCTTGGCCAGGTGGGCCGGGCTGATCATGGGGCCGATGATGGTTTTTTCGTCCTGCGGGTCGCCCACCACGATCTTCTTCGCGCGCTCGGCGAACTTCTGCGCGAAGTCGGCGTAGATGCTCTGCTGCACCAGGATGCGGCTGCCCGCGGTGCAGCGCTCGCCGTTGTTGCTGAAGATCATGAACACCGCGGCGTCGAGCGCGCGGTCCAGGTCGGCGTCTTCGAAGATCACGAAGGGGCTCTTGCCGCCAAGCTCCATGCTGAACTTCTTCAGGCCCGCGGTCTTCACGATGCGGTTGCCGGTGGCGGTGGAGCCGGTGAAGCTGATGGCGCGCACGTCGGGGTGGGCGCACAGCGGCTCGCCCGCGTCCTTGCCGAAGCCGTGCACGATGTTGAGCACGCCCGCGGGCACCCCGGCCTCGAGCGCGAGCTCGCCCAGGCGCGCGGCCGTGAGCGGGCTGAGTTCGCTCATCTTGAGCACCGCGGTGTTGCCGAAGGCCAGGCAGGGCGCGACCTTCCAGGTGGCCGTCATGAAGGGCACGTTCCAGGGGCTGATGAGCGCGCACACGCCCACCGGGTGGAACAGCGTGTAGTTCAGGTGCGTGGGCGTGGGGTAGGTGTGGCCGTCCACGCGCACGCACATCTCGGCGAAGTAGCTGAAGTTGTCGGCCGCGCGCGGCACCAGCTGCTTGCCGGTTTGCGAAATGGTCTGGCCGGTGTCGTCGGTTTCGGTGCGCGCGATCTCGGGCACGTGTTTGGCAATCAGCTCGCCGAGCCGGCGCACGATGGCCGCGCGCTCGGTGGCGGGCCGGCCGGCCCAGGCGGGGAAGGCGTCCTTGGCGGCCTGCACCGCAGCGTTCACCTCGGCCTCGCCGCCGGCGGCGACCTCGGCGAGCACGGCTTGCGTGGCGGGGTTGAGGGTTTCGAAGCGCGCGGCGCTGTCCACGGCTTTGCCGTTGATGAGGTGCTGGATGGTCATGCGGGTGTGGTGATGGTGTTGTGCAGTTCGCCGATGCCCTCGATCGCGGTGACCACGACGTCGCCGGGCTGGCAGTCGACCACGCCGTCGGGCGTGCCGGTGAGGATCAGGTCGCCCGGGTGCAGGGTCATGAAGGACGTGAAGTACTCGATCAGCGTGGCCACGTCGAACACCATGTCGCGCGTGTTCCCGCTTTGCGTCACGCGGCCGTTCACGGTGGTGCTCAGCGCGAGGTTCATCGGGTCGGGCACGTCGGCCGCGTCGACCAGCCAGGGGCCCAGGGGCGTGCAGGTGTCGCGGTTCTTCACGCGCAGGTTGGGGCGGTACCAGTTCTCGAGGTAGTCGCGGATCGCGTAGTCGTTGGCCACGGTGTAGCCCGCGATGAAGTCGGGCGCGTCGCTGCGGCGCACGCGCCTGGCGGTGCGGCCGATCACCACCGCGAGCTCGCACTCGTAGTGCATGAACTGCACGCCCGCGGGCCGCACGGTGAAGGCGCGGTGACCGATCAGCGAGGCCTCGCCCTTGGCGAAGGCCAGCGGCTCGGTGGGCGGCTTGAAGGCCAGTTCCTTGGCGTGGTCGGCGTAGTTCAGGCCCAGCGCGAGCACGGTGCGCGCGCGCGCCACCGGCGCGAGCGGCGGCAGCCACACCACCTCGTCGAACGAGAGGCGCCGGCCCTTGAAGGCGGGCGTGAGCAGTTCGAGCTGGCCATCGCGCTCGATGGCGTCGTGGACCGCGCCGGCCCAGGCGATGCGTGCGCGTTTCAAGACAGCACCTCTTCTTCAAACACCTGCACCGCGGGCTTGAGGCCGGGCGCGCTGATCTCCACCGCGTCGCCCGCCACCACGCGCGGACGCGTGCCGTCGGCCAGCGCCTCGCTGCCCACGAGCAGCAGGTCGCCGGGCTGCAGCGACATGAATTCCGCCACGTCGAGCAGCAGCTGCGGCACGCCGCGCACCAGGTCCTTGAGCGCGGTGGTCTGCTTGTGCACGCCGTGGATGCGCAGCTCGATCTCGAGGCCGGCCAGGCCTTCGATGCCGCCCAGGGCCTCGATCGGCGTGGGCTCGGCGCCCAGGCCGAGGAAGCCGTCGCGGTTGCGGAAACGGATCGCGGGGCGGTAGTAGCTGTCGTGCGCCACGCTCACGTCGTTCACCAGCACCGCGTGCGTGGGCGCGCCGTGCGCGCCCACCACCAGGCCCAGGCTGGCCGCGACCTCCACCGCCTCGCCCGCGGGCAGCGCAATGCGCCCGCCGTGCGGCGTGAAGGTGTTGGCCGTTTTCACATAGAGCACGGGCGCTTTCGGCGGCGCGAGGTAGGGCTTGTCGTCCATGCGCGGCCGCCACAGCGCCCATTCGCGCTGGAAGTTGAGCAGCGTGCCGTACACGGTGCCGCCGGGGGTCCAACTCATTCGTTTTCCTCGTTCAGGGGCTCGTCGACACCGCCCTCGAGGGCGATGACCTCGTCGAGCAGGTCGTAGAGCTCGGCCAGCCGCGCCTTGGTCAGGCGCTGCTCGAGCCATTGGTAGTGCGCCTCGATGGTGGCCGAGAGCTTGCGCACGAGCTTGAGGCCCGCGGGCGTGGCGCGCACCACGGTGCGCCGCGCGTCCTGGCTGCAGCGCTCGCGCGCGATCAGGCCGTCGCGCTCCATGCGCGCGAGCACACCGGTGAGGCTGGGGCCGAGCAGGAAGGCTTCGCGCGCGATGCGGCCGGTCTCGATGCCCGCGGGGTCGCGCGCGTGCTCGCCCAACACGCGCAGCACGCGCCATTGCTGGTCGCTCAGGCCGTGCTCGCGCAGGCTCGGGCGGGTGTGCTGCATCACGGCCTCGCGCGCCTGCAGCAGCAGGCGCGGCAGGTTGCGGTGCGTGAACGCGTGGGTGTGCGGGGCCGACATGGGCCGCATTATTTAACAAGTTAAATAAAACGGCAACGTCCCCGACCCTGGGCCGCATGGGTGTTTACCCGGAGCGCCCCATGCGCTCCACAATCCGCGCATGAACCGACTCACCGACCTGCTGGGCACGGCCCTCCCCTTGATCCAGGCGCCCATGGCCGGCGTGCAGGGCGCGGCGCTCGCGCTCGCCGCGGGCCGCGCGGGCGCGCTGGGCTCGCTGCCCTGCGCCATGCTCGCGCCCGAGGCGATGCGGCAGGAGCTGCAGCGGCTCGCGGCCAGCGGCCTGCCCCACAACGTGAACTTCTTCTGCCACGCGCCGCCCACGCCCGACGCGGCGCGCGAGGCCGCGTGGCGCGCCGCGCTCGCGCCCTACCACGCCGAGATCGGGCTCGACCCGGCGACCATCGCCGCGGGCCCCGGCCGCCTGCCCTTCGGCGCCGCCGCGGCCGAAGTGCTCGAGGCCTTCCGCCCACGCGTGGTGAGCTTCCACTTCGGCCTGCCCGCGCCCGAGCTGCTGGCGCGCGTGAAGGCCTGGGGCGCGGTGGTGCTGGCCTCGGCCACCACGGTGGACGAGGCGCGCTGGCTCGAAGCGAACGGCGCCGACGCGGTGATCGCCCAGGGCCTGGAGGCCGGCGGCCACCGCGGCCATTTCCTGAGCGACGACCTCACGCGCCAGAGCGGCACCTTCGCGCTGCTGCCGCAGGTGAAGGCCGCCGTGCGCGTGCCGGTGATCGCGGCCGGCGGCATTGCCGACGCGGCGGGCGTGCGCGCGGCCATGGCCCTGGGCGCCGATGGCGTGCAGGTGGGCACGGCCTACCTGTGCAGCGACGAGGCCACCACCAGCGCGCTGCACCGCGCGGCGCTGCAGAGCGAAGCCGCCCGGCATACGCAGCTCACCACGCTGTTCACCGGCCGGCCCGCGCGCGGCATCGTCAACCGCGCGATGCGTGAGCTCGGCGCCCTGAACCCGGCCGCGCCGGCCTTCCCGCTGGCCACCGCGGCCATCGCGCCGCTGCGCGCGCACTGGGAGGCGCAAGGCCGCGGCGACTTCACGCCGCTGTGGTCGGGGCAGAACGCCAGCGGCTGCCGCAGCGCGTCCGCGGCGGCGATCACCGCGGCCCTGGCCGAGGGCTTCAGCCCGGGTCTTTGAGCCAGCGCTTCAGGCGCGCGGCGTCGCCGGTCTGCTCGAGCGCGTGTTCGAGCGCGGCGATCGCCGCGTCGAGCCGCTGCACCGCGTCGAGCCGCGCCTGGCGCAGGGTGTTGGCGTTGGCGCTCACGCCCGCGGGCAGCTCGAACAGTTGGCCGAGCGCGGCCTGGCGCGCGGCGCGTTCGCGCTCCAGGGCGGCCACCTGCTGCTTGAGCAGCAGGGTGAGCGCGGCCAGGCGCTCGTCGGACGGGGCCGCGGCCGGCCCGCTGTCGGCCAGCGCGGCGCGCTGCTGCAGGTCCATCAGCGCCATCAGGTCGCGCCGCGCGTAAGCGGTGTTGGCCTCGGCCATGAGCGCGGTCTTGTGGGTGCGGCGCGCCGGGTCGCTCTCGCGGTCGGGGTGCAGGGCACTCGCGAGCTGGCGAAACACCTGGCGCAACAGGCGGTCGGCGTCGGCCGCGGGATCGGGCGGCGGCAGGCCGGGCGCGCCCGGGGCCGTGGCGGTCTTCCTGCGCTGCTGGCGCTGCTCGCGTTTCTCGCGCTTGTCCTGCCGGGCCTGGCGGCGTGCCTCGTCGGCCGCCTGCAGCCGCTGCCAGCCCGCGCGCAGCACGGCCTCGGGTGAGGCCCCGTCCAGACCCTCGATGGGCGCGCCGAGCGCGGCCTCGAACTGCGCGCGCAGGGCCTCGGCGCGGGCCTGCCGTTTCTGCGCCAGGGTCTGCGGGCTGTGGCGGTCGTGCAGGGCGGCCATGTCGGCGTGGCCGTCTTCGGCCAGGGCCTGGGCCAGGGCACACAGGCGCTCGCGCGCGGTGGCGCGCTGGGCGGGGCTGAGGGGGCGCTGCAACGCGTCGGCGTCGAGGGCGGCGTCGAGTGCGGCGTCGAGTGCCTGCACCAGCGCCTTCTGCAGTTGCACCTGGCGGGCCTGCAGGGGCGCCACCCAGGCCATGTGCTCCTGGCGCGCGGACTGCTCGAGCGCGTCGAGCTCGGCCAGTTGCGCGCGCAGGGTGTCCAGCCGCTGGCGCTGCAGGCGGTGCGCGCGCGCGGCCGGCGACAGCGGCGGCTCGCCGGGCGGCAGCGCGGTGGGCAGGGGGGCCGGGGTGGAGGTGGGAGGGCGGGCGGTCACGGGGCGCTCGACTATATTGCCCACCCGACTCAGCGACCCGCCATGGCCAAAGACAAGACGATCTACGTGTGCAACGAATGCGGCGGCACCAGCCCGCGCTGGCTGGGCAAGTGCCCGGCCTGCGGCGCCTGGAACACGCTCACCGAGTCGGTGGCCGAGGGCGGCGGCGCGGCGCCCAAGAACCGTTTTGCGGCGCTGGCCAAGACCGCCGAGGTGATGCCGCTGGCCAGCATCGAGGCGCGCGACGTGCAGCGCACGCCCACCGGCCACGAAGAGCTCGACCGCGTGCTGGGCGGCGGCATCGTCGAGGGCGGCGTGGTGCTGATCGGCGGCGACCCGGGCATCGGCAAGTCGACCCTGCTGCTGCAGGCGCTGGACAGCCTGCAGCGCGCCGGGCAGGGCACGCTCTACGTCACCGGCGAAGAAAGCGGCGCCCAGGTGGCGCTGCGCGCGCGCCGGCTCGGCATCGAGGGCTCGCAGGTGCAGGTGCTGGCCGAGATCCAGCTCGAGAAGATCCTGGCCACGCTGGACGCGGTCAAGCCCGCGATCGCGGTGATCGATTCGATCCAGACCGTGTACTCCGAGCAGCTCACCAGCGCGCCGGGCTCGGTGGCCCAGGTGCGCGAGTGCGCGGCCCACCTCACGCGCGCGGCCAAGGCCTCGGGCACGGCCATCGTGCTCGTGGGCCACGTGACCAAGGAGGGCGCGCTCGCGGGCCCGCGCGTGCTCGAACACATGGTGGACACGGTGCTGTACTTCGAGGGCGACACGCACAGCAGCTTCCGGCTGGTGCGCGCCATCAAGAACCGCTTCGGCGCGGTCAACGAGATCGGCGTGTTCGCCATGACCGAAAAAGGCCTCAAGGGCGTGAGCAACCCGAGCGCGATCTTTCTCTCGCAGCACGCCCAGCCGGTGCCGGGCAGCTGCGTGATGGTCACGCTGGAGGGCACGCGGCCGCTGCTGGTGGAGCTGCAGGCCCTGGTGGACAGCGGCGGCCCCAGCCCGCGCCGCCTGAGCGTGGGCCTGGAGCGCGACCGCCTGGCCATGCTGCTGGCGGTGCTGCACCGCCACGCGGGCGTGGCCTGCATGGACCAGGACGTGTTCGTCAACGCGGTGGGCGGCGTGCGCATCAGCGAGCCCGCGGCCGACCTGGCGGTCATGCTGGCCATCACCAGCAGCCTGCGCGGCCGGGCCCTGCCCAAGGGCTTCATCGCCTTCGGCGAGGTCGGCCTGGCGGGCGAGGTGCGGCCCGCGCCGCGCGGCCAGGAACGGCTCAAGGAAGCGGCCAAGCTCGGGTTCTCGGTGGCCATCGTGCCCAAGGCCAACGCGCCCAAGGGCGGCGCGCGCGCCTTCGAGGGACTGAAGATCGTGGCGGTGGAGCGCATCGAGGAGGCGCTGGCCGCGCTGCGCGACCTGGACTGACCGCTTCCGCCCCCTCCGCGACAATCGCCCCCCATGAGATTCCTGATCAAGATCGCCCTGGCCCTGGTGGCCGCCGCCCTGCTGTACTGGGGCTACACCGAATTCGGCTGGGCCGGCGTGGCCGCCGTGGCCGGCGGCCTGATGATGTGGCTGCTGCTGCATTTCACCCGCCTCATGACCGTGATGCGGCGCGCTGCCCAGCGCCCCATCGGCCACGTGGACAGCGCCGTGATGCTCAACGCCAAGCTGCACGCCGGCATGCCGCTGGTCGCGGTGATCGGCCTCACGCGCGCGCTGGGCGAACTCACTTCGCCGGCCGACGAGCAGCCCGAGGTCTACCGCTGGACCGACCCGGGCGGCGCCAGCGTGCTGGCCCGCTTCACCCACGGCAAGCTCACCGACTGGGGCTTCAAGCGCCCCGAGGCCGACACATCGGGCAACGAATGAGCCCGCACGCGGCCGTAAAATCGCCGGTTGTCCCGAATACCCCCACACCCCAAGGATTCCCATGAGCCCGACCCCGCCCTCGATGTCCGACCGTGACGGCAAGATCTGGATGGACGGCCAGCTGGTGGACTGGCGCGACGCCAAGATCCACGTGCTGACCCACACGCTGCACTACGGCTGCGGCGCCTTCGAGGGCGTGCGGGCCTACAACACGGTCAACGGCACGGCCATCTTCCGCC
>VFQP010002424.1_pt1 | contig 20863 bp, 29 predicted proteins | sample 3512351 | NCBI WGS metagenome assembly VFQP01 (sample SAMN10412372, study PRJNA504923) | tailings metagenome | isolation source: Relicate 1 Philex TSF1 revegetated site | place: Philippines: Tuba, Benguet | collected 2017-08-29
CACTGCATGTTGGGTGTGTGTGCGCAGGTGCACCAGATCCTCAAGCACATTGTCACGCTGGCGGTGAACCACCCCTCGTGCGCCGACCTGCAGCGCTTCTTCAACCTCAAGGCCGAGGTGGTGGCGCACGCGGCAGCCACGCTCGGTGCGCTGCCCCTGCTGCCGCGCCCGCCGTGCGACCCATGCGATGGGTCTCCTTAGGATCCTCAGACTCTTCACACGTGAATGCCTCGCCGTTCCGTCCCACTCGCTCGTGCCGCAGACAAGCTGCGCAAGGACGCCGACCAAATGGTGCGCACGCTGGTGGACATGGAGGCGTCGTACCTCTCGGCGTCCTTTTTCCGCGAGATTGTGGCGGCCGAGTCGTACGCCTACGACCCCACGCGCCCCAAGCCAGCCTTTGTCACGCTCAGCGGGGAGCTGCTCTTTGAGAAGAGGTGAGCGCGCTCGCGCGTGCTTGCTTGCTCAAGGGCGCCAGTCTCGCCGCCTGCCACCACAGCGCCGTGCGCCACGTCTGTCAGGCATGCGCGTGCGGCTGTGCCTGCGCCCGCCCGCCCGCCTGCAGGTACGACACGCTGCCACCCAACGACGCGCACCTGCAGCGCATCGCCGACCACGTCAGCGCCTACCTGCAGATCGTCCGCTCGCAGCTCCTGGCGACCATCCCCAAGGCCATCGTGCACTGCATGGTGCGGGCGTCGTGGGGACGGCTCATGCACGGCGCACGAGCGCGTGGGCGGGCGGCGCACGGCGCGCTGAGCGCGTGGGCGCGCCTGCTGGTTGCGTGATGGTGGTGGCGCGCAGGTGGTGCCCTCCAAGGAGAGCCTGTTGGCCGAGTTCCAGGAGGACGTGGCGGGCAAGGAGGAGCCCGCGCTGCGCCGGCTCATCAACGAGAGCGAGGAGATCGCTGGGCAGCGCGACGAGATCCGCAAGCGCTTGACGCTGCTCACGCGCGCCGCCCAGGAGATTGCCGCCTTCATGTGAGACTGCTGCTTTCCTGCCTTTGCCGATCCTGATGACGATGACGCCCGGGCCCGCATGGCGGCTGGGCGGCGGGCTGGGCCCAGCAGCCACGCGTGCAAGAGTTTCTATCAAGAAGATGGACGACCCGGGGAGATGCAGATGCAGATGGAGGAGAAGGCGGAGGAGAAGCCAGCTGCAGGTATTGCATCGACTCTGCGCGGGGCAGCTCACGCTGCTCCTCGCGGCGTTCCTCCTGCTCCTGCACCCGAGCGAAGGGCGCGCGCTGCTCCAAGACGAGGTGAGGAGGCCAATCAATCGTCGCCTGCGCAGCAGTAGAGGCACGCCGTCGCTAAACTGCGCGTTCGGCGGCTAGTACCTGTCGTTCCACCGCAGGGCGCGCAAGGAGCTCAACGCGGGAGGGCGGCAATGGTGTGCGCAGCAGCCAATGCCTTCACTGTCTCCTTCCTGGAATTGCGAGTGGGGGTGGCCACAGGTGTTGGAAGCTGCCACGCACGTTGCCGCAGGTGCGCCGCACGCGCTTCGCCTCGCAGTACCTGGGGACCGAGAAGCCAGCACACGGCGTGCCAGGCATTGCAGTCCGTGAGCACCTCGTGCTGGGGTCCTCAGCGCTGCCACAGGACGGCAGCTACTTCGAGGTGACAGCCATCGTGCGCGCGAACGACGCGTCCCCCGTGGGCACAGCCAACGTGACGCAGCTGCTGGCCGGCATGGGACGGTCGTTTGACGACTTTGGGGCGTGCCTGGACCTGGCGCGAGCGGTGAGACGCTCGGCTGTCACGCTCGCCCCAGCGCCCGCGTCAGGGGCACGCAGCAGGGACCACGGCGGCCCCACACGCCCCTCGCTCTTCACCTCTTCAGGTGGCCGAGCCCATGAGCCCACTGTACGAGCGCAAGGGCGGCCTGCCGCGGCCGCTGCCCGGCGGGGTGCCCCGCGCCTTTTTCCGCTGGGAGGGCAACGTGACGCGCGCCGACCTAGACGCCGTGCCCTTTTCCCTGCGCGGGCCCACCTGCGGCCACTGCACCAACTTTGCGTCCTACAAGGCAAGGCGTGCAGCTGACTTGCACCCAGCTGGAGAAATGCAGTGCCTCCGCGCGCCGTGCGCGGCTCACGACTGCTTGCTCACGGCCACCGTCTGCTTCCCCCTCGCAGATCATCAACGGCTCGCTGTACCGAGGGCCAGAGAAGAACCCGTACCCAGACATGGCCATCCACCGAGGGGTGCGCAGCCGGCTGGGTGCCGCAAAGACGCCGTCTTTGGCATCCCTGGCGCGTGGCGCGCTGTGCCGCACTTGGGCCCTCCCTGACTTTCCCTCAACAACCCCAACGCGCTGCCGCCTGCAGCGCACTGAGGACATGCTGCTGGCGGTGCTCTACCTGTGGGACCTGCCCGACATGGAGTTCAAGCTGCACTTTGGCGACGGGTGCCCCCAGGAGGCGGCGGCCTTCAGTGAGTGGCGCGTAAACGCGCGCAGGGAGGGTGAGCAAGGGGAACAGGAGGCGGCAACGTGGCGAGGCAAGGCACTGCGCTGTGGCGTGCGCAGGCTGGAACGTGTGCCGGCACCGCCCCCGCGGCGGCTTCACCATGCCGTCCACCACGGCGTGGCAGAACGCCCTGGGCCCCCTTCAAATCAAGGTGCTCATCTCGCTTGGGCTCAGCTGCACTGTCGCACGCTCGGCGTGTGGCGCGGCTGGCAGGAGGGGGCTGGTGCCAAGCGCCTGTGTGCGCACAGGTCTACCACGCGTGCCTGGACCACCGGTACCCCCTGGCGAGCCGCCGGCCCGTGGCGTTCTGGCGGGGCACCAACACGGACAACACGTTGGTGGACCGCTTCACGCTAGAGGACTTTCGCAACGTGAGGCAGGCCGTGGGCGTGATGCACGTGCACCAGCGCTGGGGAGGCCTGCTGTGACAGGGGACCTAAGCCGGTGTTGCTGTGCCGTGGCACGACGTACGCACGCAGGCGACGCGCATCCGGTTGCACATGGACTTTGGCCCCACCAGCGCAACGCGCATCGACGCGCAGCTGTCCGGCCTCATCTTTGCAGGTGCGCTAGTGACATGAGGATGCTGCAGTGCCGGCGCGCTGGCGTTGACCTCCAGCTGCGAGCACCCGTGACGCACCTGTGTGCTGCGCTGCGTTGGCGATCCTGCTGTGCGTGCAGAGCAAGGCGTGAGCGAGAAGGTGGGCCCGCTGGCGCCGCGCATACAAATGGAGGACTTCAACAAGGCCGCCGTGGTCCTGGACATGGACGGCAATGGGTGGAGCGACCGCTGGGTCAAGCTGGTGCACTACAACACCTTCATGCTCAAGCAGGTGCGCCTGTCATCACGCCGCTTGCCTGCAGCGCGACCGCCCTCCCTGATCCGGCGTGCCAGCGTGAGTGTGGGCGCCTGCTGTGCGCAGGCCTCCAACAACACTGCCTTCTTTGAGCACTTGCTGCCCCCCGGGCCCCTCGGATACTTCCGCAACGACCTGAGCGACCTCAAGGTGAGCGCTGGGAACGCGCACGTGCTGAGCAGCAGCGCTCCCAGGCGATGGATCCGGGCGCTACGCCTGAGGCGCGCCGCCACCGCTGCCGTTTCCAGGACGTTGCGAGGCGCACGATGGAGGCGTGGGACCGGTACCCCGAGCGCCTGCGGATGCGCGCCGCCAACATGCAGCAGTTCTCCGCCGCGCTGCTCAACCACGTGAGCGAGCAAAGCACCTGAAGAAGCATGACTCGCCATCGCCTGCGAGGCGCAGTCATTGACGTGTGGCGCCCTCTCCTTGGCGCTGTCCAGGTGGCGGTGGCCGAGGCCATGGGCCACAGCTTGCTCAACTACCACTCCAAGACCACCTGGAAGGTAGGGAGCGGCGAGATGGGGCAGCGGTGTGCGTGCGCTTGCCACTGACCATGCGCCGCCGCCCATCGTCAAACGCAGGCCGTCATGGAGCCCAACTTCACACTTGTGCCGTTCTCGACGGCGTGCTACATGGCGGCCACCAGTTTGCCCAGCGACTTTTGCGAGCGAGTCAGGCAGTGGGTCCCACCTGCACGCCGTTGAGCGCCTGCTTGAACGCCGTTGACCGACTGAACAGGACGCGCGTGTCACCTGGGCGCCCGTGGTGCACATGCACGCCGGGCTTCTGAGAACTGAGACTGAGCAGCAGGAGGTGCATCACTGTCGTGCAATCGGCTTTCTCTGAGGCCTGCAGCGCGCGTTGCTTCCGCGCTGGCGACCCCTCGAGCTTGATGCGCTCAGCAGCTCAGCAGCGCGCCAAAGCGAGCGAAGGAGGGGGTGCTCCAGCTCGCGGCGCGACGCACGCGATGCGCCGCCTGCCTGGAGCGGCCTCGCGCCTGCGGAGGCTCGTGGCGGACGCTGGGGTTCTCCCTCAGGTCGCGCCCTGGTTCCCCCACAGGTGCGCTCAAGGGGACAGCGCGTGCTTCGTCTCAGCTCATCAGCGTGCACACATATTGAAGCAGTGCGGGAGCTCCTGATGATGCCCCGCACAGGTGCACAAGCGGGTGGGGCCGCTGCGCTCGCCTGGCGTGCTTCAGCGCCGCTCCACAGAGCGCTGCCGCAGCCACAGACCACAGCGCTGCAGCGCAGCAGCACGGCAGCAAAGGCTCTTCCGGGCGCACCACGCCAGGAGGCAGCTACCTCACGGCAACGACCATGCAGAGCATGGTGAGCTCGCGCACGCACCTCCACGCTGGGGCGAGTGGAGACTGCCGCGTGCAGAGAGGCAGTGGCGCACCGAGTTCGCCACGCGATCGTCACGTGCTGTGGAGCCTCACTGTGGCGATGCAGGGGTACGGGAGCGCGCCGCCGCCGCAGCTGAGCGACCTGCCCCTGTGGGCCAGCGAGCCGCTGCCCTCGCCCGTGCCCCCGCACCGGCGCATCTACTGCAACCGCGCCCTCAACATGACCCAGATCAAGGCGAGCGCGCGCTGCGTGGCGCCGTGCCCGCCAGCTCAAGGTTGACGACTCATGCAGCGTGCCAGGGAGGGTGAGCCACCCCGCTCCTCGCCATTGTGCGCACTGCCACCGCAGGCCGTGGGGTGGGACATGGACTACACGCTGGCCCAGTACCGGCCCGAGACCTTTGAGGCCCTGGCGCACCGCCAAACGGTGCGACATGCACACGCGCGGTCTCCCTGCACGTCGCGCGTCGACGCTACTTCCTCTTCCTTGTGCAACACCGAACACGCCCATGCCTGTTGCGCCTTGTCAGGTGGACAAGCTGGTCAAGGTGTTCCGGTACCCCGAGGTGCTGCACAACTTCACCTTTAGCTGGGACTACATGATGAAGGGGCTCATCCTCGACAAGGCGCGCGCCGCATCACACAGCGCAGGGAGACCTCTGCAGAGGAGCGCGTCCTCCTAAAGCCTCCGCTGCTCCTGCGGCAACGCTCCCGCCCTCGCCCTGGTGGTGGTGGTGGTGGTGGCAGCAGTCACGCGTGTGCGTGACGTGGCGTGGCGTGGCGTTGTGGTGTGCAGGCGCGCGGCAACGTGCTCAAGGTGGACCGGCACAAGTACGTCAAGCTGGCCTACCACGGCTTCCAGGAGATGACGGCCAACGACCGGAAAGCCACCTACAACACCAACTACCAGGTGTGCGGGTTGGGGCGGTGAGGCACGCAACGCTTGCACGCGCGACCAGAGCGGCGCTTGTGCACGTTCACGCTCTGGTTGGTGCGCCGGAGCCCTGGTGCTGCACCGTGAAGGCGGTTGCGTGCGTGCCGCGCGCGTGCTGCGCAGGGGCTCAACTTTGACGACAGCGACCAGTACGCGCTGGTGGACACGCTCTTCTCCCTGGCCGAGGCCTACCTCTACTGCCAGCTGGTGGAGCTCAAGGTGCGGCCACCTCAGGCAGGGGAGGGGGGTGGTGCTGGGGGGGCTGCGCTTGCTGTGCGCTGCCGACAGCGGCCAAGCGCGATCCAGCAGCTGCGAAAGTGCCCAAGTGCTGGCGCTGGGTGGCGTGCGCGCACACACAGGACTCGACCGAGGGCAGCGCGCTGGCGCACAAGACGTACTCGCAGCTGTACAGGGACCTGCGCACCGCCGTGGACATGTGCCACCGGGACGGCTCGCTCAAGAAGGAGGTGGCGGCCAACCCGGAAAAGTACATCCACCAGGTGTGCTGCACGGGCCAGGCGCTGCCAACGGCTCGCATCTTGCTGCTGCGCTGCCGGCGCCGCACAACGGGTGTGGCTGATAAGTCAGTTGGGCGGCGTGGCTGTTGCGCCCACCGGCGTGACTGTGCGCCGTGTGTCCACGTGTGCGGTGTGCGGCCAGGACCCCTTGCTGGTGCACATGCTCGAGACGATGCGCGCGGGCGGGCGCAAGCTCTTCCTGGCCACCAACAGCCTGTGGGACTACACCAACGTGGTGATGAACTACCTGCTGCTGGGCAAGACGTGCGTTTGCTTGCGCTGGGCAGGGGCGCTTGCAGGAGGCCGACGGGCAGCGCTGCGCGTGCACTGCCACGATCATTCGGCAGAGATCTTGACCACAGCGCGCGACGTAGCTTGGCCTGGCCTGCACCTGTGTGTGCGTGCGCGCAGGGGCTCCAACAAGAGCACCGACTGGCTGCGGTACTTTGACGTGGTCATGGTGGGGTGCGGCAAGCCGGCCTTTTTCACGCCCGGCGCCGGGCAGCAGCTCTTCCACGTCGACATCAAGTCAGGTCTGTGGAGCCACAACCCGCGTGCGCCCTTTTGTTTCTTAACGCAGCTCCGCCGTCGCTCCCTCTCATCCTGCACGGTGTGCCATGGCGCCTCCTTGCCTCCCCGCGCCCCGGCAGGGCTGCTGAGCAACACGGACAATGGCGCGCCCATCCTGCCCGTGGACGAGGCCGACCGCGCCGACCCCGCGCCGCCCGGCATGCCCGGGCTGGGCGCCGGCGCCGACGCCGAGCCGCCGGCGGCGGCAGCCAGCTTTGCCGGCCAGCCGCAGGTGTTCCAGGGCGGGTCGTACCGCGACCTGCACCGCATGCTGGGCGTCGCGTCGGGCGACCAGGTGCTGTACGTGGGCGACCACATCTACGGCGACATTGTCAAGGCCAAGAAGGCCATTGGGTGGCGCACCATGCTGGTGGTGCCAGAGCTGCAGCTCGAGCTGCAACTGCAGGAGGAGACCAAGGTGCGGCGGTGTGCACACACGCAAGCAGCGTTGTGCCGGGCGCACGATGCTCAGCACTCACGCAACGGGCCAGGAGCCCCCCTGCTGGCCGCGGCGTGAGGTGCTGAGCGGCGGGTGGGTGGTTGCGCTTGGCGCCTGCAGGCGGTTCAGGCGGAGTTGCGGCTGCTGCGGCAGCAGCGCGACGTGCTGGAGGACCAGATCCAGCGGTACGAGTGGGCGCTGCTGCAGGGGCGCCTGCCGGCCCCCGGCACAGAGGTGCGCGCGCTTTTGTGGCGAGGTTGCTTTGATCTTGCTGCCTGAGCACATGCTGAGGCTGGTGTCACGCGGCGGTTGGGCGCTGCTGCGCATGCAGGCGCACGCCAAGAACCTGGCCATGCTGGAGGAGCTGCGCGCCCGGCAGGCCAGCCTCAAGGCGCGGCACAGCCGGGAGCTGCGCGCGCTGCACGCGCGCTACCACCCCATCTGGGGCCAGATCCTCAAGACGGGCTACCAGAACTCGCGCTTTGCGCACCAGGTGAGGTGGCCACATGGCGTGGGACCTTCAGGCGTGCAATCGTCGTGCCGCTTGAGCTGCCTCTCGTCAATGACCTCCTGGCGTGCCGCGCTTCGCTGGGCGCAGATTGAGCGCTTTGCGTGCCTGTACACGAGCCACGTGAGCAACCTGAGCTACTGCTCGCCCGATAAGCGGTTCCAGGGGCGGCTGGACTTCATGGCGCACGAGGACGTGTGCCTCACGGACGGGCTCGCGTGATGCAGCCGTGCTCGCTCGTTGCTGTGCTCCTTGTACCAGCACCCGCTGTAGTGCTAGCTCGGCTCCAGCAAGAGCACGGTCAGAGCCATCTTTTTTGAAATTGACTTGTGGGAGCCGTCAAGTGCCTCGTCGCAGTGGCCGCGGCGGCCGGTGCGGCGGCCTGGCTTTCATCTCGTCGCAGAGCTGCGCTGGGAGCTTGGCCCCGTTTGACCGGCAGGCCCGGTTGAAGGGCACGTGCTCGTATGACCGATCATGGACAAACTGCGCAGGACACGCGTCAAGCCAGCCAGGCGAGGGAGAGTCGTGGCGATGCCAGCTCTTTGTCGCGCCGGCAGCAGAGGCCCCCGGACAGCGGAGCACGCACCGGCCAGGTGACTTTCTTGGCGTACTGCAGCACCGAGTACGCCGCCGCTTCCGCTACGGCCACCTGCAGCCACAATGCAGAAGCGCGGAGCGGACATGTTGGATGAGCTCGCCGCAGCGTGGGTGCGAGCTGGACGCGGCGGCCCACCAAGCACCTCACCTGGTTGAGGAAGGTCAGGCCCAGGCCCTGCTTCTGCGCGGCGAGCTTCATCAGGCGCGTGGACGAAGCGTTCCACTCGGCCACCAGCCGGTGCGCGCGCGCCTGCGGGAGCAACCGCAGAAGAGAGCCTGGGCAGGCTGACCAGTGGCCCTGAAAGGTCATGCTGCTGGCGGTGCGCTTGCCCCGCTCCTCCTCGATCTCCCAACGCCCCACCCCTGCACGCACCGTCAGGTCGCTGAGGTCGTTGGCAAAGTACTCGGCGGCGTGCCCCGGCGCCAGCAAGTGCTCGAAGAACGCAGTGTGGTTGCTGGCCTGCGCTGATTGGCAAACATCCACCGCCAGGCAGCGGGGATGCAGCACAGGCGTGGAGGCGCGACGCCCCACAGGTCGGCGGCATGACGACGGCGCCCGACCACCGCGCACCTGTTTGAAGGTGGCCGTGGGGAACTGCACCACGCGCGACATGCGGTCGCTCCACCCGTTGCCGTCCACGTCCATGACGATGGCGGCCGCGTTGAAGTCCTCCAGCTGCGCCACGGGCGCCAGCGGCTCCAGGTACTGCTTCACGCAGTCGTCTGTGGCATGCAGGCACTCACTCACGATGGTGTGCGGCTTGAGCTCCTGCCCTGCACCTCCACCTGCTGCCAAGACCACACTCTACCATGCGCTCACCTCCAAAGATGACCTTGGACAGCTTGGCGTCCACCACGGGGTCCTCCTGGTAGCGCTTGTGGATCACCATGCGAGCCACCTGGCGAGGAGTGAAGCACGCGATCGCAGCTGCTTAGCCAGGGTCCTGTGCTTCGGGACATCCCCGCCCGGCTGCGTGGCGGCCAGACGCCCCGCACAGCGCGGCAGTACCTTGTCGACGACCTGGATGCCAAAGCTGGGCCGCTTGGGGTCGGTGGTGCTCCCGCGCCAAAACACCACAGGCCGGCGCGACGCCACGGGGTACCGGCTGATGAGGCAGTGGTGGTAAACCTGAAGCACCACGCGATGCGCGGTGTGCGAGGGCACCGGGTCGGCGCACCCTCGCTGGGGGCAATGCTGCACACAGCCCCACACTGCGCTCCGGCTGCTGGCAGGTCACCTGGAGCTGGTCAGGGCCCAGCGCGTACATCCAGGCCGTGTACGATGGGTATGCGAAGCCGCCCTTGGGCTTGTGCCGGCACACATTCCAGGCTGCGCGCACGTGTGCAGGCGGCCCCCCCTCTTCCTCCCGCGCGTGAGCACGTCACGTGCTGAGCCCGGCACAACAGGCGCTTACTGAGCACGGGCACGCCGGGTGGGCAGCTGTCGTCGTAGTGGATGATCAGGTCCGTGTCTGGAAGGTCCCACAAGTGCAGCGCGGCCAGCAGCACGTCCTCGCCCACCTGCACGTCTGGTGTGCGGCGCACAGTGATGGAAGCAGCCACGCCACTGGTGCAGCACCCACCAGGGGAGGGGCCTGGCGCAGAGCGCCGCCTGCCGCTCACCTCCACCAGCCAGTTGGGCGGGTGGCCCTGACGGTAGAGGTGCTTGTCATAGATCTGCACACAGCAGGCCGAAAGGCCGGGCCCCCCAAAAGTCAGCAAGGCCCAGGCGAGACCGTCTTGAGGTCGCAGAGGTGCTCATGCATGGTCCGCGCACCTGGTAGCGAATGGCCGGCCCGCAGTGCACGCAGTCGGGCCCGCGGGGGATCTCCCGGGGCACGGCGTCGAACTCTGCCCGCGTGATGTTGCCGTCCCACCGGAAAAAGGTGCGCGGCGCCCCCCCGGGCAGGTCCTTTGGTGGGGCGTGCCGCCGCCTGTACAGGTCCGTGTAGGGCTGCGGCGCCTGTGTGTAGGACATGTGCGCGATAGGCAGCGCTGGCCCACGTGGGTGCTCTGCGTGTGAGGGCCCCTGCGCTGGCGGCGCTGCGTCTCTTGTTGTCGCACCCGTTGTGCGATGTCAAAGCACGAGCCGGGCATGCCGACGTACGACGGCTCTGGCTCCGGTATGCTGTGCTGCACGTCCACCTCCACGAAGCCACCCCCCGGCCACGCGACGCTGTCTGGGTCCGCTCTCCCAAGCACGGTGAAGGCGGGGATGCCGGACCGCGCCGGCTCACGGCCCAGCGGCGGGCCCCGCGCTCTGCTGCTGCTGGGCTTTGGTTCTGACACGTGCTCGCCCTGCTGCTGCTGCTGCTGAAGGCCCCCAGGTTGGTCGCTCCCGTTATTCTCCTGCGGACGGTGGCGCTCGGCGACAGCTGATGCGCGCGGCGGGAGTGGCGCGGGACGAGCGCAAGCGTCCAAGACTGCAGAGTGCGCACCTCCAGGGCTGCTGTGGTGTTCACGTTGGTGGCGTTGCCGCCCTGTTGCAACCTGATGCTGGTGCTGCTTTCCGCCGAGGTGCTCTGGTGCCGGGCGATGAGCGCGACGACCACGAGCGCCGACAGCACCACGACGACGAAGAGCAAGCGGCCGGAGGAGGCGCCTGGCCGCAATGCCCCCGGGCGCGACATCCCCGCACCGCCCCAGCAGACGCGAGCGCGCTGCTGCTGAGCATGCCGAGAACAGGGGCTTGGCTGGGGCACAGATCGGTCTGGCCAGGCAGAGCAGAGCAGAGCCGCGACGCCGACGCAAGATGGAGGGCCTGCTGAGCAATGCCACGTCCCTGCTGCAGCTGGAGGAGCTGACCAGGAAGTACCCGCTGGTGCGGCGGCGCGCACGACCTGAGGCGCCTGTGGGGCCGGCCGCCCGCTGGTGCAGCGATCTGCAGACGCCCCGTGGCCTCACTTGCGCGGTGGTTTGCGCAGGTGGTGGTGCACTTCTGGGCGTCCTGGTGCGAGCCATGCACGCAAATGGACGCCGTCATGGAGAAGCTGGCGCAGGACCGCGGAGAGCAGAGCGACATCGTCTGGACGCGGGTGAGCTGCCTCTGGAGCCAGCAGCGCCCGGGTGCCGAGTGATCCACAGAAGTGCGAGCAACAGTTTTCCCCGCGCACGCCTCCTGGTCTTGTTGCAGGTGGAGGCGGAGCAGGTGGACGACGCCAGCGCCAAGTACCAGATCGCCAGCGTGCCGACCGTCCTCGTGCTCAAGGTGATGCCCGCCGTTGCTTGCTCAAGTCCGGCTGGGGCGCGGTCCTGTCCAAATCAAACGCGCGCCCGCCTGTTTACGCCCATGCCGCAGGGAGAGACAGAGCTGGCCCGCATCGAGGGCGCAGACCCCGCCGCGCTGGCCTCTGCGGTGTACGCGGCGCTGGGGCCCGCTGACTCCAACGGGTACGCGGCCACGGCGGTGCCGGAGCCGGCGCCCGCCCCCGTGCCCGCCAAGCCGGCGGCTGCAGCAGAGCCGCCCACGCTCACGCCTGGTGAGCCGCGCACGCCGCAGCTCGTTCTGGCACGCCTTGGGGTCACGGTCGCCACATCTCGTTTGTGTACCGCTTGTGCTGCCGCATGTGCAGACGTGGAGGCTCGCATCAAGGAGCTCATCACCGACCACCCCGTGTGCCTCTTCATGAAGGGCACGGTCGACGCGCCCCGCTGCGGCTTTAGCCGCCGCGTGGTGCAGGCGCTGCAGTCCCTCAACGTGAGCGGCCGAGTTGCACGAAGCACGTGCGTCGTGTGTGTGGAGGGCACGCGGGGCCGCAAACGCTCGTGAGCTTTCCTGCCCGCTCCCTCCGCAGGCCCCCGTGTACGGCGTGGACATTCTGAGCGACGAGGGCATCCGTGCCGGGCTCAAGGTGTTCAGCAACTGGCCCACGTTCCCCCAGCTGTACGTGCGCCAGGAGTTCATCGGCGGCTGCGACATTGTGGAGGAGATGCTGGTGAGCCTCACAGTGCGCTGTGGGGCGGCGCGCCTTGGGCACACTGCGGCTGAGCAATCAGCGAGCTCGTCGCTCGTGCACGGCCTGGCCCTTTCCGCAGGCGAGCGGCGACCTGAAGCAGGTGCTGGAGGACCAGGGCGTCCTCGGCCCCGCCTGATGGCCGCACATGGCACCACCTTGGCACCCCCGCACCAACTGCGTGTTTCTGGGCTGAGCAGCGTGCACTTCTCCCTTGGATTCACCCTCCCTTTGCACCTAGTCCCTCTGCATTTGTCCCTCCCACATCACTGGATGAATGATGAGCACCGAAGCGACTGGACAACGATTGAGGCAACATATGACACAACAATGCGGCGTCAGCGGTTGAGCTCCTCCTCCCGATGCACAAGGAAGCCCACCTGCGCAGTGCACCAGCGCGTACGCGACCTCGCAGTTGTCAGGACAGTCGCTCGTGCAGCTGCTGGTGGGAGCAAAGCAAGCGACCAGGCAGCCTCACGAGCGCACCTTGCGGCGGTTCTCGTTGTAGCACTCCATGTCCCCCGGCACGCACTTGGTGCAGACGCCGCAGGTGAGGCGGCAGACGCCCGCGGCCTGCACGCCCACCACCATGTAGTCGCGCCTCTTCTCACACCTGCGCCGACCACACAGATGGTGGTGGACCATGTGGCCAGGGACGGCAAGCCGCAAAGCGCAGTCATTTGGCGTCTCTGCGTGCCAGCAGGGCACACCCGTCGTCCTTGGCCAGGGATGCGCAGTTGGGCGCCACGTCCTCGCACACGCCTGGGTCCCTCTCGTTGTCATGCACGCCCTGCCAGGGAGGGGGGGGCGAAGCGCGGCCAGCAGCAGGGAAAGGCACCGTCAGGGTGCCAAATGCGTCCAACAGGCGGCAGCTGCACACAAGCGCCGGTGGGGAGGCGGCCGCACCTTGCTCCGCACGGCGTCGGCCACCTCCGCAGCTCTGAAGGGACGGGCGTGGATCCACCTGCGATTGAAGGAGGAGGAGGAAAGGGGCGCAGGCCCACGAGAGCGCTCTTGCGACGCGAGGTGGATGCGCACGCGGGTCCAACACACGTCGTGCAGCCAGGAACTTGCTTGGTGAGCGTCCACTTGGCCCCGCTGATGACGGGGCAGCCCGTGTGGCTCGCGTGCGCATCCTGCGGCAGGGATGAGCAGGAATGGAGTTGGCACACACGGACATGGCGAGACTGGGACGCGAGTGAATGAGAGCCTGCAAGCAGGGCCGGCGATCTCACCTCTGACTTGCCATCCGGGCAAATGCTCCAGAACAGCAGCGCGTCGCCACGCTTTGGCTTCATGCCGACGTGGCCCTGCGGCAAGGTATGCACACGCCGTGTGCGCATGCACGCGCCACGCTGACGGCACGAGCACGCCAGACGCCGGACGCACACCGCCCGCGTTGCCGCCCGCACACCTTGGCGCACGCGCTGAAGTTGACCTGGCTCTGCTTCTCCAGCTCTGGGTTGATCCACTCGCTCATGGGGAAGGCCGTCTCCCCTCCGTCCTCGGGCTCGTTCAGGTACACGAGCACCGTCGCCACCTGCAGGCGCGCGTTTCTCCCCCCGTCACTCTTTACAGCATGTCGCATGGTGGAGGCAGCCTGGTGAGCTGCTGCGCCGCACCGCTCGCTCACCCTGACGCCGGCCTCTGGGTCGACGATGGTGTCTGCGTGCACCTTGTACTGCTGCCCGATGCCGTAGCGCAGCACCTGGATGTCCTCCTGGTGCTCCACGGGGATTTGCGTCCACGCCGCCACCTGCGCGGGCGCGCTCAGAGGGCGACGCGCGGGACGCTGAGCTCGGCCCGACGCCCCAGAGCACGCTGCCTAGCAGCCACCTGGGATCCACACCTTGTTCTCCAGCCTCTCGATGATGGCGTCCTGGTAGCGCCGCAGGAACGTCCCGTAGCTGGTCCTGCCCAGCAGGAGCTCGATAGTGCAGACAAGAGGGTCAGGAGAAGAGTGTCGAGAGGCAGGGGAGAGCTGCAGCACGCTGAAGACGCGTGCTCACACGACTGCGCGCACCTGTACGAATCCTCCACGCTGCGTCCTCCCGCGCCGACCACGGTGCTGCGCTTCATCTGGGGCACGGCCAGCTTGATGATGTGCCTGGCCTCCTGCTCGGTGAGGAAGTTGTGCCAGATGAAGACGCGCGGCTTCCAGCTCACGTGCTGCACCCAGCCGGGCGAGGCGGGCAGCGGCACGCCCGCCGGCAGGTCGCTGGCGTCGCGCGTGTTGAGCGGGTCGTACAGGAGCTCGGGCTCGTGCTGCTCGTCTCGCCACCTGCGCACACGCACGCATGGCTCCGGGCGCGTGTGCGCGCTTGCTGAACACGCGCTTTGCTGGAGCCGTAGGCGCCGCGCTCAAGAGCCTCGGCTCGCGCTGCAGCACCTGCTCAGGAGGTTCTCGTTGCGCTTAATCTTGCCGGCCTGCGCGGGGCGCGTCAGGTGCGCTAGGAGCGCCAGGAGGACCACGCCGGCGAGCTGCACTCGCCAGGCATGGCCACGCCGTTCAATATTGTGCCCCATGCTGCCTGCTCTGCGGCAGGCGCTTTGCTGCGCGAGCACGAAGGCAAGAAACGGGCACTGGGCCCGCAGAGCGCGCTCCTGAGAGCACGCGCCCTGAGGGCGACCTGCATGCGCGGCGGAGCGCGATGGATCGCAGCTGCTCATTAGGAGGACGAGGGGCCCGAAGAAGAGCGCGGCACAGACCTGTCGACCTGCGGCCGGGTGGCGGAGCTGCCGTGGTGGCGCTGGTCGCTCTCGTCGCGGGGTTGGCGGCGTGCATACCATCATCCAGCGCAGCAACGGATGTCACCGCGCAGGCCAAGGGCGCCCTGTCGCGGGTGAGGAGGCCGAACTGCGCACGCCAAAGGGGGAGATCTCCTGAGCACTTGGGCAGCTTCCTCTGATGGGCGCTGTGCCACCGGTGTGCGCCTGCTCAGGAGCTGGAGAAGCTCGATTCCGACCTGGACCCCTTCCTGTCGCTCAAGTCGGACCTGCGGCGCGCGTGGATGGTGGACGGCGGGCGGCTCATCAACGACACCATCCGGCGCGTGGTGGCCATGCCCGTGACGGTCACCGTGGAGGTCAAGCTGGTGGGGTTCGACGGGCGCGGCAACCAGCAGCTGCGCATCGCCGACTCGGACATGCGCTACTACCTGGGCGCGCTGCAGACAGCCATGGAGACCGTGGTGCTCGAGCCACACCTCGCAGCCATGGTGAGGTTCACGCTGGCCCGTGTGCTGGCGGCGGCGGTGTCTGCGCGCGCCCACCTCTCCAGCAGCACGATGCTGCAGTCCAGTCCGTGCTGCGCTCTTCGCCCTCGTCGTTGCGCGCAGCCCGTGTACCCAGTCTTCCACTGGCAGGTGACGCATGACGCTGGGCAGCTGGGCAGCAGCGCGGAGGCAGCCATCAAGCACGAGGCGGCGCGCCTCAAGCACAGCGCCGGCACTGGTGCGGTTCACGAAAGGTCCGGGGGCGCTCTGGGGCGCGCGGTCAGGGCGGAACCCACTGCTGGCGCAGCCTCCCCTGCGCGGCCTCCCGTGCGCAGGCGGCGGCGGCACCGGCGACCACGACGCGCCGTTCCGCATCCACTACCGCGCGGTGGACGACATCATTGCTCGTGACACCTCCAGGTGCGGCTTTCCGCCCCAGTGTGCGATCGCGCCGTGCAGCAGAGCGTGGGCCACAGCTCGGCACGCATCGGTTGCCGTGGGGAGCACGGCCGCTGCGCGCTCACGGTGACGTGGAGGCGTGCGGGTGCGCGCGCGCGCCCCTCTCTTGCGTGAGCAGGTCCAGCAGCGTGCACCTGACTGTGTACCTGCTCAACCTCAACACGGGCGTGGGCAAGTACGTCTACCGCTACACTGAGCCCGTGGCGGACCCCAGCAACCTGGCAAGCGACGAGGACATGTGAGCAGCGTGGCCTTGGGGCGCCGTGCTGATGCTGATGGTGATGTTGCATGCCTTTGGCCGGACTGCTGCTCGGAGTGACAAAGCAAAGATGGGGCGCCGTGTGCGGCGGTGCACCTGGGGGGGGACGCTGGACGCTCGCGGCTGCGAGGAGAGGGACGCGGGACGCGACTCTTGCGTTGCTGCTGCCCGTGTGCGTGCATGTGTGCAGGCCTGGCTTCTGCCTGGGCACGCACTACGTGAGCCCTGGCCTAGTGGTGGACGCGGGCCAGGCGCTGCACAGCCCGCCCGCGTCGCCGCGCTACCTCTGGGTGGACGTCACGGCCGGGCCCGTGTCCTACGGGCCAGGCGCGCGGCAAAAGGGACACGTGAGCGAGCAGCCCTGCGGCAAGCGCGTCTGCGGCACACAGGGGGAGCCGCCATTTTCCCCAGTGGCAGCTGCGCGATTGGTGGGCGTGGGTGCCGCGCGACGCGGCGTGCTTGCAGGTGTTTGAGCACTCGCTGCCTCACCCGTCTGCCTTCAAGGTGGAGCGCCTGCCCGCCGTCATTGCCCCGCAGCTGGCCAGCGTGGTGTGGTCCGCCAGCCAGGTGAGTCATCGGGTGGGAGGCACACCAGGCGCACCACCGTGCTGGCGGCCACGCTCCCAAGCTGGCAGTCACTGCGGGCCCGCTTGCTGCCGTGCTGCTCGTGGGTGTGCCGTGCTGCGCAGCACCTGGCGTGGCCGCCGCTGCAGCACGGCGACCTGGCTTTCCGCAAGCGCGTTACGCTGGTGGTGATCCACGTGCACGACCGGCTGTCTGGGCACCCCGCTGGCCCGCACGAGCGCTTCAACCTGGCCACGCTCAAGGACACGCTGCAGTCGGGACTGGGACACCTGCAGGTGCGCGCGCAGCGCAGTGAGTCAGTGCATCAGCTTGGGCTGGGCGAAGGGGCGCGTTGAGGTGTCCATGTGCACGCACGCAAGCACACAGAGTCTTAGTGCTCTTGCCTGCACGCGCAGGTGGTGGACACACGCGAGGCGTGGCTGCCCATGACCCAGTGCCCGCTGTGCGTGGGGGCCTTCACCAGCTCCCTCAAGGTGAGGCAGGCGCTACCGCAAACAGGCAGCACCGGCTTGCCGCCGCCGGCACGCCGGGCGACGGGCGCCATTGTGCTTGCATTGCGCTTGCGAGCGAGCGCAGGTGCGGACGGCGCGCGAGGAGAGCAGCACGCTGCTGGCGGCGCAAGCCCTCAAGGTGCTGGACCCCGTCACCATGCACCGGCTCATCTCTCGCTACCTGGACGGCATTTACGGCTACGCCGCCGTGGAGTTTGAGGGCGACCCGGACAAGGAGCGCGTGCTGCCCGTGCTGGTGTGGCACGTGCGGGGCAGCGCCGCCCACGACCCGCTGCTCTTCACCGGCCTCAGGCAGGCCGTGGCCTTCCCCGACATGGTGCTGGCGGTGAGCGAGGGCTTGCGAGGGCTTGGGACGCGGGTGGGAGTCGTCTCGCGACCCGGGTGGTGCTCCTGCTGGCGGCGTACCAAGCAGCGCCTTCCTGGTGGTGGGTGTGGTGGCGTGTGGCGTGCGCAGGTGTCGCCGGGCGTGGGCACCTACCACACGAGCGCCACGTGCGGCTTGCACCCGGTGGTGGCGGACGGCACGGACGCCACGCGCGCCGTGCTGGCGGCCGTGCTGCAGGCCGGTGCGTGCCGGCGGGGGGAGGGGGGGGGCGGGAGGGTGCTGGGGCGCTGCGTGGTGCGCGCGCACCAGCTCATCCGTCGATGCCATGTGGTGCTGCAGGGTGGGGCCTGGTCAACGCGTCCACCAGCTACACGCCCACGACGGGGGTCGGCGCCAACCACGTGTGGGCGCTCACTCACACGCCCTGGGGCTGGCTCTCCGCCTCACCCACCGTCTCAGGTGTGGACCACCACCCTCTTTACAGCTGCCGCGCTGTTGCTGCCTCTCCCCGCACCCAGCCGTGGGAGTGGACCGCCACGCCGCGCGAAAGCAGACGTTCCCGCAAGAACATGGGGCGCTCACGGTGGGGTCCACGGCTGCCTTTTCTGCCGCGCGTCGCGTCGCAGCGCCCGTGTCCATGCTCATGGCGCGCAACCTGGCACTGGGGCAGCTCAACAGCACCGCCGCTCGCCTCGTCAGCCTGCTGGCCGGCTTCTCCCGCCTGTCCAAGTGCGTCCCCACGCCGCCGCACACAAACTCCTCTGCGCGGCTGGATCTCTGGCCCTTGCTGGGCGCGTGTCGTCATCATGCAACCGTGGTGCCTGCCGCCGCGCAGGAGCGGGCGCATGGACGCGTGGGCGGCGGGCGACATGGCCGAGCGCGTCATCACGCGCGTCAACCTGGCCGTCTTCAAGGCGCACATGGCCACCACGCTCATGTCCCAGGCAGCGTACGACCGCGCGCTCAAATACGCGCTGTGAGTGTGTGCGCTGCGGACTCTTTTTGAGGGCCACACGGCTAGACCTAGCACGCGCCGCGCGCTGCGCCTCTGGCCAGCTCATCACCACCCTGGCACGCGTGCGTTGCAGGTCGATTGAGCACGACCTGCGCCAACTGGACAAGCTGGCCTTCAAGGTGGCGCGCACCACGCACACGACGCTCGACTGCCACACCGGCCCCCGGCTCAAGAGCTACTGGTGGGCACCGCTCGCCGCCGTGGGGCTGTGGCCGGCGGCGTGGTTTCTGCGGGGGCGGCTCTACCGCAAGAAGCTCGAAAAGCTCTACTGACCACCATCCTGACACGAACTTGCCTGGGCTCACTGGACTCGTGGGGACTGCAGGATGTGCAAAGCGTCGCGCCTCTCTCGTCTTACACACGATGGTCCTCTCCTCTCTCCTCTCAGCCTCTCAGGAGACAGGCAGCAACGAAGGAAAAAAAGCTCACGCCCGCTCAGCCAACACCTTCACTCGTTCGCTCCGCTCACCCAACACGTTCACTCGTTGAGGAACAGCTCGTCCTCCCAAGGCCAGGTCAGGCCCTGCTCGGCGCCTGGCGCAGCGTGCCCGCCCGCCGACATGGACGCCAGCACGGCGGCGCTGCCCGCCGCCTGCACGCCCAGCGCCTCGGGGTCGGCGCACAACGACATGCGCGCCGGCGACGTGGACGCCACCTGCAGCGCCTGCGCCACCGCCGCGGCGGTGCTGCTCCCCACGGCCGTGGACAGCCCCGGCGTCAGCGCCGCGGCGCCCAGCACCGCCGCGCCGGCGTCCCCAGCTGCCAGCCCCGGCGCCAGCAGCAGGCCGAGCAGGGCCAGGGGCGAGGTGCCCGCTGGCGACGCCAAAAGCGCGCCGACCGTCGCGCCTGTGCAAAACATCCGCCGCCCGCGCAGCACTTGCTTGGCTCTGAGCAACGCTGCGGCGCCCACCTTGGTGCTCCAGCCACGCACTGCGCCACAGAGAAGCCCCAGGGCTCACCGCGCAGGAGGGCGAGGGGCGAGCTGCGGCCCGTGCCCAGCTCGGTCACGGTGACGCGCTCCTCTGGCGGGATGCCGGCGGCCTGGCGCACCAGCTGCACCGCCGTGTGCACGCCACCCAACGCGTCCACCAGACCCTGCTCCAGCGCCTGGCGACCCGTCCACACGCGCCCCTGCGCCCAGCCACGGCGCCACGCACCCAGGTTCCCAAGGGCAGTGAGCCAGCCCGCTGGCTCCCGCACAGCGATGGGCGGCGCTCAGCTCGCAAACAGTGGCGTGCCCCGCACACCTGCGCCACCCGCTGCATGGCCTCCACCGCCATCTTGCGCGACTGGGCCGCCTTGTCGCGGAACTCCTCGTACGCGTGCAGCGCTGAGCGGGTGAAGAGCTCCTTCTCGTCCTGCGGGCGGCGGGACGCGCAGCACGCCAGCAAAAGGCAGGCTTGCCAGGGCAGGGCGGCGGGTGCTGCGTGCAGGCGTGCCGTGCGTCTGCACGGCGCCGCACCTCACTGAAGGGCCGTTGGTCGGCCAGCAGCTCGGCGTAGCGCCCCTTGGACAGCAGCTGCTTCGAGTAGCCAATCTGCGGGCGGCGAGCAGCGAGGAAGCTTTGGTGGGTGAGCAGCGGAGGGTGGGTGAGCAGCGGAGGGCTGAGGGCGGCAGGACGCTCCCGTCCCACGATGCCCCGCCATCACCTTGCCGTAGAGCTCCTGCAGGTTGAACTTGCCCGTCACCACGCCAATGGAGCCCGTCACCGTGAGCGGCTCAGCCACAATGGCGCGAGCAGCCATGCTGCAGCGGCGCGAGAGCAAGGCAGGCGGGACGAATCAACTGCACCGCCGCCCCCAACGTGCACCGGCATCCTCGACTGTCAACGCCAAGCATAAAGCCGCACCCACCTGATGTAGTAGCCTCCAGACGCCGCCACGTCAGCCATGGATGCCACCACGGGCTTCTTCTCACCTGCGCGCCACGCGGGGGCCAAAGGCACGAGGTCAGCTGAGGTGCTCTCTCCTCCACTCAGTATACATGTAGCGCACGCACGCGGCACACGGTCCCACCGGCCACTCACTGAGCTGCACCACCTCGCGCCACATGAGGTCGCTGGCCAGCGCGTCGCCACCCGGCGAGTCCACGCGCAGCACCACGCCCGCCACCGACTTGTCCGACGCCAGCGCGCGCAGCCGGGGCACCAGCACGTCCGGCGTGATGGTGCCGCCCGACCCGCTCGACTTGCCTACGCGACGCGCAGAGCACACGCGCGCAGCACCCACAGCGCAATCTCGTATCCGCTTGCCGCTCGCGGCGCAGCATTGCGTGGGTGAGGTGGGAAGGACGGGGAGCAGGT
>VFQP010002426.1_pt1 | contig 20857 bp, 22 predicted proteins | sample 3512351 | NCBI WGS metagenome assembly VFQP01 (sample SAMN10412372, study PRJNA504923) | tailings metagenome | isolation source: Relicate 1 Philex TSF1 revegetated site | place: Philippines: Tuba, Benguet | collected 2017-08-29
TGAGCAAGTTCGTGGGCGAAACCGAGCAGCAGATGGCCGCCATGTTCCGCGAGGCCGAGGCCGAGCGCGCGGTGCTGCTGCTCGACGAGGCCGACAGCTTCCTGCAGGACCGCCGCGGCGCGCAGCGCACCTACGAGGTGACCGAGGTCAACGAGATGCTGCAGGGCATGGAGCGCTTCGCCGGCATCTTCATCTGCACCACCAACCTGATGGACAGCATCGACCAGGCGGCGCTGCGGCGCTTCACCTTCAAGATCCGCTTCAAGCCGCTCACGCGCGCGCAGCGCGAGACCATGTTCGTGGTCGAGGCCCTGGGCGGCGACCCGGCCCGCCTCGACGCCGCCTGGGCCCGCCGGCTGGGGCTGCTCGAGCAGCTGTGCCCGGGCGACTTCGCGGCCGTCAAGCGCCAGGCCGACATCCTCGGCACGGCCATGGAGCCGGCCGAGTTCCTCGAGCAGCTCGAGGCCGAGCACCGCATCAAGCCCGAGGTGCGCGAGCAGCGCGGCATGGGCTTCGTGCACTAGCGCCCGCGAGCGCCCAGCAAAAAGGCCACCCGGAGGTGGCCTTTTTCATGGGGGGCTGCGCGCTCAGTGCAGCAGGCTCATGGGTTTGCTGGGCAGCTCGTCGGCGTCGTAGTCGGGGTGGTGCTCGACGAAGAAGGCCAGCTTGGCGTCCAGGCGCGCGAGGCGGCGGTTGGCCTCGCCTTCGTGGTGGTGCTTGCAGATCAGGTTGAACAGCTTGCCGCGCAGGAACCACAGGTCGCGCGGGGACAGGCAGCTCATGAGGGCGGCGTGCAGGCGCACGCGCAGCGGGTCCTGGATGTCGGCCATGGCCGCGTGGAATTCGTCGACGAGGTAGTCCAGGTCCAGCACCTGGGTGTCCTGCTGGATGGGCGCCTTGCGCTTGCCAAGCCAGTTCAGTCTGAAAAACATTGCCGCGCTCCGTGCAGTCGATTCGTGTGATGGGAGAACCCCTTGGTTGGAACATCGGCAGCGGCCCGCCGCTCTTGAGCGGTGGGAGCCGGCGGATGGGCGGCTCCCGACGGGCGGTCTGGCGTGTCCAACGGAGGTGTGCTCTCTCGCCGATGGAACCCCGAAAAGTTCGAAGAAGGCATTACCGCGGTCGCTGGGCAAGCCCGGGAGGGTTTGCGATCGAGGCCGTGGCAGCCATGGGTGCATGGTGCCGGCCGCCTGGGGTGGGCACAAATGGGAACGCTTGCAGCGCCTTGTGGTGAAAACCCCGCAGGGCGCGCCCGGGCCTTCCCGGCGGGCGGGGGCCTCAGAGGAAGGCGCTCACCACGCCCACCACGTCTTCGCCATAGGCCGCGCGCTTCTTCTCGCCGATGCCGCTGATGCCGTCGAGATCGCTGATGTCGGTGGGGCGGCGCTGCGCGATCGCGCGCAGCGTGGCGTCGTGAAAGATCACGTAGGCCGGCAGGTTGTGCGCCTTGGCCACCTGCGCGCGCCAGGCCTTGAGCGCCTCCAGGCATTCGCGTTCCACCAGCGACAGCGGCGTGCCGTCGTCGCCCAGCGGCGGCTTGGCGCGCGCGCTGCGCGAGCGCGAGGGCGCGCGCTCGGCCTGGATGCGCAGCCGCACCCCGGCCTCGCCCTTGAGGATGGCGCGCGCGCCGTCGGCCAGGTGCAGGGTGTTGTAGGGCGCGTCGGTCACGCGCACCGCCTCGATGGCGATGAGCTGGCGCAGCAGCGCGCGCCACTGGGTCTCGCTCCAGTCGGCGCCGATGCCGAAGGTGCTCAGGGTTTCATGGCCGTTCTGCAGCACCTTCTCGGTCGACTTGCCGCGCAGGATGTCCATGATGTGGCCCGCGCCGTAGCCGTGGCCGCTGGCCTGCTGCACGCGGTAGATGCACGAGAGCAGCTTGCGCGCGGGCTCGGTGGCGTCGAACAGCTCGGGCGGGTTCAGGCAGTTGTCGCAGTTGCCGCAGGGCTGGCTGTCTTCGCCGAAGTAGCGCAGCAGGCGCACGCGGCGGCAGTCGCTGGCCTCGGCGAGCGCGAGCAGGGCGTCGAGCTTGCCGCGCAGCACCTGCTTGAATTCGTCGGGCGCGGGGCTGTCGTCGATCATGCGGCGCTGGTTCACCACGTCCTGCAGGCCGTAGGCCATCCAGGCGTTGGCGGGCTCGCCGTCGCGGCCCGCGCGGCCGGTTTCCTGGTAGTAGCCCTCGATGTTCTTGGGCATGTCCAGGTGCGCCACGAAGCGCACGTCGGGCTTGTCGATGCCCATGCCGAACGCGATCGTGGCCACCATGATCAGGCCTTCTTCGCGCAGGAACCGGTCCTGGTGCTGCTGGCGCACGGCGGCGTCGAGGCCCGCGTGGTAGGGCAGGGCCTTGAGCCCGGCCTGCTGCAGCATCTCGGCCACCTCTTCGACGCGGCGGCGCGACTGGCAGTACACCACGCCCGCGTCGTGCTGGCCCTGCGCGCCCATGTGCTCGTCGCGGATGAAGCGCAGCAGCTGGCCGGTGGCGTCCTTCTTCTCGACCAGCATGTAGCGGATGTTGGGCCGGTCGAAGCTGCTCACGAAGGTGCGCGCGTCCTGCAGCTGCAGCCGCTCGACGATGTCGGCGCGCGTGAGCGCGTCGGCCGTGGCCGTGAGCGCGATGCGCGGCACGCCCGCGAAGCGCTCGGGCAGCACCGCGAGCTCGCGGTACTCGGGGCGGAAGTCGTGGCCCCACTGGCTCACGCAGTGGGCCTCGTCGATCGCGAACAGGCTCAGCCGGCCCTGCGCGTGCAGGCTCTCGAGCATGGCCTGGCAGCGCGGCGTGAGCAGCCGCTCGGGCGCCACGTAGAGCAGGGTGAGTTCGCCGCGGCGCAGCTGTTGCTCGATGCGCTGCGCGTCGTCGAGCGAGAGGCTGCTGTTGAGGTAGGCCGCGCTCACGCCGGCCTCGGTGAGCGCGCCCACCTGGTCGTGCATGAGCGCGATCAGCGGCGACACCACCACCGCCACGCCATGCCCCGCGCGCTCGCGCACGATGGCCGGCACCTGGTAGCACAGCGACTTGCCGCCGCCCGTGGGCATGAGCACCAGCGCGTCGCCGCCGTCGCTCACGTGGCTGACGATCTGCGCCTGCGGGCCGCGGAAGGCCTCGTAGCCGAACACCGACTGCAGCACGCCGATGCACTGCTCGAGGGTCTCGGCGCCGGGCGCCAGGTCGATCGCTCCCATGCTGGACTCAGGCCCGCCGGCTCACATCTGCTCCCACGGCAGGCCGTCGTGGCGCCAGCCGTTGAGCGTGGAGCGGTGGAAGTGCTCGTTGAGCTCGCCCTCGAAGCCGTGCAGCACGTGCTGCACGTCGGTGAAGCCCGCGGCTTCGAGCGCCTTGGCCGCGTCGAGCGTGCGCTTGCCGCTGCGGCAGATCAGCAGCAGCGGCCGGTCCTTGGCGCCGGCCTCGCGCGCCACGGCCTGCGCGAAGCGCTCGGGATCGGGCGTGAGGTCGGGGTATTCGTACCAGGGGATGTTCTCGACCCCGGGCGGACGGCCCACGTAGAGCGATTCGATCTCCATGCGCACGTCCACGAACAGCGGGGGTTCCTGGCCCAGCGCGGCACGGCGCGCGGTTTCGGCCTGAAGCCAGGTCCAGGCTTCCTTGGGGGACAGGTGCTTCATGGGCGCGTATTGTCGGCCATGCCTTGCCCCTGCCCGACCAGGGGCAGGGGGGCCTTCTTACAATTCCTTGATGGACAAGACCCCTTCCGCCCACGCCCGCGGCTACACCCGCGCCCAGGCCCTGCCGGCCATCCTCGAGCAACGCATCGCCATCCTCGACGGTGCGATGGGCACCATGATCCAGCGCTTCAAGCTCGACGAAGCGCAGTACCGCGGTGAACGCTTCAAGGACTTCCCCAAGGACGTGAAGGGCAACAACGAGCTGCTCAGCCTCACGCGGCCCGACGTGATCCGCGACATCCACGAGGGCTACCTCGCCGCCGGCGCCGACCTGATCGAGACCAACACCTTCGGCGCCACCACCATCGCGCAGGCCGACTACGACATGGCCCACCTCGCGCGCGAGATGAACCTGGCCTCGGCGCGCCTGGCGCGCGAAGCCTGCGACAAGTTCAGCACGCCCGACAAGCCGCGCTTCGTGGCCGGCGCGCTCGGCCCCACGCCCAAGACCGCGAGCATCAGCCCCGACGTGAACGACGCCGGTGCGCGCAACGTCACCTTCGACGAGCTGCGCGCGGCCTACCGCGAGCAGGTCGAGGCCCTGATGGAAGGCGGCGCCGACGTGCTGCTGGTCGAGACCATCTTCGACACGCTCAACGCCAAGGCCGCGCTGTTCGCCATCGACGAGGTCTTCGCCGCCACCGGCGAGCGCCTGCCGCTCATCATCAGCGGCACCGTCACCGACGCCTCGGGCCGCATCCTCAGCGGCCAGACGGTCAGCGCCTTCTGGGCCAGCGTGCGCCACCTGCAGCCGCTGGCCGTGGGCCTGAACTGCGCGCTCGGCGCGGCGCTGATGCGGCCCTACATCCAGGAGCTGGCCAAGGTCGCGGGCGACACCTTCATCAGCTGCTACCCCAACGCCGGCCTGCCCAACCCCATGAGCGACACCGGCTTCGACGAGACGCCCGAGGTCACCAGCCGCCTGCTGCACGAGTTCGCGGCCGAGGGCCTGGTGAACATCGTGGGCGGCTGCTGCGGCACCACGCCCGACCACATCGCCGCCATCGGCCGCGCGGTGCAGCCACTGGCGCCGCGCCACCGCGCCGGCTTCTACGCCGAAGCCGCCTGAGCCCGGCCCTGCCCGATACCCGACGATTTGCTCGGGTATCGGCGCCGCGGTGACAATCGCGCTTCCCTTCAAGGGGAGTAGTCGGCCTGCCACCCCGCGCACAGCGAGGCCTCGGCAGTGCGGCGTTCTCGTCAATTCGCGGTTTTCAAAGGCCGCCGGGAACGTCCAGCCACCCAGCGGGTGGTGGTGGCAAGACCTTGGGGTGTTCGTCAACACCAAAACTGAGGTCTTTCATGGAAAGCATTGCCCCGCTGTGGTTGTGGGTGGTTTTTGTCGCGTTCGTCCTGGCCGCGCTGTTCGTCGACTTCGTGCTGCTCAAGAAGCAGGGCGCCCACGAGGTGGGCGTGAAGGAAGCGCTCAACTGGTCGCTGATCTGGATCGCGCTGAGCTTCGTGTTCAACGGCCTGCTCTGGTGGGCCGTCAAGGACACCACGGGCTCCACCGCCGTGGCCAACGAGAAGTCGCTCGAGTTCCTCACGGGCTACCTGATCGAGAAGAGCCTGGCGGTCGACAACATCTTCGTCTTCCTGATGATCTTCACCTACTTCGCGGTGCCGCCGGCATTCCAGAAGCGGGTGCTCATGATCGGCATCCTGGGCGCCATCGTGCTGCGCACGGTGATGATCCTCATCGGCGGCTGGCTGCTGGCGCAGTTCCACTGGATCCTCTACGTGTTCGGCGCCTTCCTGGTGCTCACGGGCATCAAGATGTGGTGGGCCGCGGGCAAGGAGCCCAGCCTCGACGAGAACCCCGCGCTCAAGCTGCTGCGCCGCCTCATGCCGGTGAGCCAGAACTTCGACGGCGAAAAATTCTTCACCGTGGAGAACGGCAAGCGCATCGCCACGCCGCTGCTGATGGTGGTGGCCCTGGTGGGCGTGACCGACGTGATCTTCGCGGTCGACTCCATCCCCGCCATCTTCGCCATCACGCGCGATCCGTTCATCGTGCTCACGAGCAACGTGTTCGCCATCCTGGGTCTGCGCGCCATGTTCTTCCTGCTGCAGGCCGTGGCCAGCAAGTTCCACCTGCTCAACTACGGCCTGGCGGTGATCCTGGTGTTCATCGGCACCAAGATGATGCTGATCGACATCTTCAAGATCCCGGTGGCGGTGTCGCTGGGCGTGGTGGTGGGCATCCTGGCCATCACCATGGTCTGGAGCGCCAAGACCGCGCCGAACACCTGAGCGCTGCCGCGGCGCGCACCAACATGGCACAGGCGTTGCTAATGCCTGTGCCATGAGCGCACTCGAGATCCCCAGCCTGGTGAGCAGCGCGGTGGCCCCGTCCACCGCGGCCTGGCGCGACCCGCTGGGCCTGCTGCTCGCGAGCACGGGCGAGGGCGTGTTCGGCGTCGACCTCGACGGCCTGTGCGTGTTCATCAACCACGCGGGCGCGCGCATGATCGGCTACCGGCCCGAAGAGCTGCTGGGCTGCAACATGCACGAGCTCACCCACCATTCGCACGCCGACGGCGCGGCCTACCCGGTGGAAGACTGCCCCATCTTCAACGCCTTTCGCGGCGGCGAGCCCTGCCGCATCGACACCGAGGTGTTCTGGCGCCGCGACGGCAGCGCCTTTCCGGTCGAGTACAGCAGCCACCCCATCGTCGACGGCGGCGCGGTGCGCGGCGCGGTGGTGACCTTCATCGACATCACCGAGCGCCGCCGCGCGGCCGACGCGCTGCAGGCGGCCAAGGACCAGCTCGAGCTGCGTGTGCGCGAGCGCACCCACGCCTTGGAGACCGCGCTGCACCAGGTGCGCGAACTCGCGGCGCGCACCGAAGCCGTGCGCGAAGAAGAGCGCACCCGCATCGCGCGCGAGGTGCACGACGAGCTGGGCAGCCTGCTGGTGGCGCTCAAGATGGACGTGAACTGGATGGACAAGCGCCTGTCGGAGCAGGCCCAGCGCCGCCCCGACGAGGCCGAGGGCATGCGCGAGCGCATGCGCTGCAAGTGCCAGAACATGAGCCGGCTGATCGAGAACGCGGTCGACAACGTCGGGCGCATCATCACCGACCTGCGCCCCAGCATCCTCGACCACCAGGGCCTGTGGGCCGCGCTGGAATGGCAGGCGCAGGAATTCGTGGCCAGCGCCGAGCTCACGCTCGACTGGGACATGGCGCTGGACGGCGCGCCCGAACCGCCCGAGCCGCTGGCCATCGCGGTGTTCCGCATCTTCCAGGAGATGCTCTCCAACGTCGGCCGCCACGCGCGGGCCCGTCGGGTGGCGGTGCGCATCCGTCACCGCGACGGGCAGCTGCAACTGTCGGTGCGCGACGATGGCATCGGCGCGCCCCCCCAGGCCTTCGAGGCCGCGGATGCCTACGGTGTGATGGGCATGCGCGAACGCGCGCGGCACTTCGGGGGCGACATCCACATCCAGAGCCAACCGGGCCAGGGCACGCACATGGCGCTCACCATGGCGCTCAAACCCGACCAGACCGCATGAACAGCGAATTCAGCGAGGCCAGCCGCTTCGACCTGCTGGCCGACACCATCCGCGTGCTGATCGGCGACGACCACCGCATCGTGCGCGAAGGCCTCAAGCAGATCCTGGCCGACGCGCCCGACGTGACCGTGGTGGCCGAGGCGCAGAGCGGCGACGAGGTGCTGGCCCAGGTGCGCGCGCTCGGCGGGCCCGAGGGCATCGACCTGGTGCTGCTCGACGTGGCCATGCCCGGCAGCGACGGCCTCGACGTGCTGCAGCGCCTGCGCAAGGAGCACCCGCGCCTGCCCGTGCTCATGCTCAGCACCTACCCCGAGAAGCAGTACGCGGTGCGCTGCATCCGCCTGGGCGCCTGCGGTTACCTCAACAAGAGCGCCGACCCCGACGACATGCTGCTTGCGGTGCGCAAGTGCGCGGGCGGCGGCCGCTACCTCACGCCCGCCACGGCCGAGGCGCTGGCCGCGGCCGTCGGCGGCGCGCACGCGCAGGTCGGGCCCGAGGCGCTGTCGCACCGCGAGCACCAGGTCTACCGCCTGCTCACGCAGGGGCTCACCGTGAGCGAAATTGGTGCACAGCTCGGCCTGGCCCCCAACACGGTGAGCACCTACCGGGCGCGCATCCTCGAAAAGACCGGCACCAAGAACGACGTCGAGCTCGCGCTGTACGCCGAAAGGCACCGTGCGGGCGCCTGAATCGCGCGGTTTGTAGGGCTGGCCCTACACGGCATCGGGCGCGGGCCCACAAAAATCCGCCGCGCGCGCGGGCGGCCCACCAACTGGCCCGCGGCTTGCAATTCGGTGGCATCTCCAACCCATGAGGTGCGCCATGTCCGAATTCTTCGACCCGTACAACGCCGACAAGCCGCTGATGCTCAAGTGCAGCTGTGGCCGCGACCACAGCGTGGCCGAACACCAGGCCGAAGAGGCCGCGGCCGCGCAGGCCGCCGCCACGCTGCGCGAACGCAGCGAGACCAGCGAATTCGAGGCCTACAGCAACGCCTTCGTCGAGGCCACGCTGGTGAAGTCGCTGTTCCCGCACGAGCCGGTGCGCCGCGCCTTCCTCAAGGCCGTGGGCCGGCGCACCGCCATGGCCGCCATCGCCAGCGTGCTGCCCGTGGCCAGCCTGCAGGCCATGGCGCAGGAAAAGGGCGCGCTCGAGAAGACCAAGCTCAAGGTGGGCTTCATCCCCATCACCTGCGCCACGCCGCTGATCATGGCCCACCCGCTGGGCTTCTACAGCAAGCAGGGCCTGGACGTGGAGGTCACCAAGACCGCGGGCTGGGCCCTGGTGCGCGACAAGATGATCAACAAGGAGTACGACGCCTCGCACTTCCTGTCGCCCATGCCGCTGGCCATCTCGCTGGGCCTGGGCAGCAACGCCGTGCCCATGAACGTGGCCACGGTGCAGAACATCAACGGCCAGGCCATCACCATGGCCCTCAAGCACAAGGACAACCGCGACCCGAAGAACTGGAAGGGCTTCAAGTTCGGCATCCCGTTCGACTACTCGATGCACAACTTCCTGCTGCGCTACTACCTGGCCGAAGCCGGACTGAACCCCGACACCGACGTGCAGCTGCGCGTGATCCCGCCGGCCGAGATGGTGGCCAACCTGCGCGCCGGCAACATCGACGGCTTCCTCGGTCCCGATCCCTTCAACCAGCGCGCGGTGTTCGATGAAGTGGGCTTCATCCACGTGCTCACCAAGGACCTCTGGAACGGCCACCCCTGCTGCGCCTTCGGCACCAGCACCGAGTTCATCCGCCAGAACCCCAACACCTTCGCGGCCCTGTACCGCGCGGTGCTCAACGCCGCGGCCATGGCGCGCCAGCCCAAGAACCGCGAGCTCATCGCCAAGGTGATCGCGCCCACGCAGTACCTGAACCAGCCCGAGGCCGTGCTCACGCAGGTGCTCACGGGCCGCTTCGCCGACGGCCTGGGCAAGATCCAGAACGTGCCCGAGCGCGCCGACTTCGACCCCATGCCCTGGCAGAGCATGGCGGTGTGGATGCTCACGCAGATGCAGCGCTGGGGCTACATCAAGGGCGAGGTCGACTACAAGCAGATCGCCGAGCGCGTGTTCCTCATCACCGACGCGCGCAAGCACATGAAGGAACTCGGCCAGGACTTCAAGGCCGGCCCGGCCTACGAGAAGCACACCATCATGGGCAAGGTGTTCGACCCGGCCAAGCCCGCCGAGTACCTCAACAGCTTCTCGATCCGCAAGGCGGCCTGAGATGAAGCGCATGCACCTCAACCTGCGCGCCGCGCTGGTCTCGCTGCTGCTGTTCGCGGTCTTCATCGGCGCCTGGCAGCTCGCCACCACCACCGGCGCCGCGGGCGCGGCGGCCGGCAACCTCACGGCCGAAGAGATCGAGTACGCCAAGATGATGGGCAAGGACCCCACGGGCGGCGCCGCCAAGGGCAGCGGCTTTCCGCCGCCGCTGGAGGTCGCACGCACCAGCTGGGGCCACCTGTCGGACCCGTTCTACGACAACGGCCCCAACGACAAGGGCATCGGCATCCAGCTCGCGCACTCGCTGGCGCGCGTGGGCCTGGGCTTCGTGCTCGCCATGGCGGTGGCCATCCCGCTGGGCTTTCTGATCGGCATGTCGCCGCTGATGCGCAAGGCCTTCGACCCCTTCGTGCAGGTCTTGAAGCCCATCAGCCCGCTGGCCTGGATGCCGCTGGCGCTCTACACGCTCAAGGACTCGGACGTCAGCGGCATCTTCGTCATCTTCATCTGCTCGGTCTGGCCGATGCTGATCAACACCGCCTTCGGCGTCGCCTCGGTCAAGCGCGACTGGCTCAACGTGGCCGCCACGCTGGAGGTGAACCCGCTGCGCAAGGCCTTCCTGGTGATCCTGCCCGCGGCCGCGCCCACCATCCTCACCGGCATGCGCATCAGCATGGGCATCGCCTGGCTGGTGATCGTGGCCGCCGAGATGCTGGTCGGCGGCACCGGCATCGGCTACTTCGTGTGGAACGAGTGGAACAACCTCTCGCTCACCAACGTGATCTTCGCGGTGCTGATGATCGGCGTCGTGGGCATGCTGCTCGACCTGGTGTTCGCGCAGCTGCAGAAGGCGGTGACCTATGTGGAGTGATTCCCGTCAACTCGGCCCCGCGTCCGCGGCGCCGGCAACGAAAGATGCGCCCATGAGTGCCAGCCCCCGCGCCTTCCTGCAGGTGGAGAACCTCGGCAAGGCCTACCAGGCCGACCGCCCCGTGTTCGCCGACGTGAACTTCGGCATCCAGAAGGGCGAGTTCGTCTGCATCATCGGCCACAGCGGCTGCGGCAAGACCACCATCCTCAACGTGCTGGCGGGGCTGGACACCGCCAGCAGCGGCCACGCCTTCATGGACGGCCGCGAGATCGCCGGCCCCAGCCTGGAGCGCGGCGTGGTGTTCCAGGGCCATGCGCTCATGCCCTGGCTCACGGTGCGCCAGAACATCGCCTTCGCGGTGCGCTCGCGCTGGCCCGACATGGGCCGCGCCGAGCTCGACGCGCAGGTGGAGAAGTACGTGGCGATGGTGGGCCTGGCACACGCCATCGACAAGAAGCCCTCGCAGCTCTCGGGCGGCATGAAGCAGCGCGTGGGCATCGCGCGCGCCTTCGCCATCCAGCCCAAGATGCTGCTGCTCGACGAGCCCTTCGGCGCGCTGGACGCGCTCACGCGCGGCACCATCCAGGACGAACTCATGGCCATCGTGCGCGAGACGCACCAGACGGTGTTCATGATCACCCACGACGTGGACGAGGCCATCCTGCTGGCCGACCGCATCCTGCTCATGAGCAACGGCGCCGACGTGGACGGCCGCTACAAGCCCGGCGGTCTGGCCGAGGTGGTGGAGAACCCGCTGCCGCGCGACCGCACGCGCACCCAGCTGCACCACCTCGACGGCTACTACCCGCTGCGCAACCACATCGTCGATTTCCTCGTTTCGCGGGCAAAAGCCCACTGATTTCCCCCCCCCACCAAAACGTTTCCAGAGGCAAACCATGAGCCGCATCGCCGTCACCGAAAAGATCGTCACCACCAAGGTCAGCAAAGGGCTGAAGTGGGAAGACGTGGCCAAGAAAGTCGGCCAGTCCAAGGAATGGACCACCGCCCTGTGCCTGGGCCAGATGACCGCCACGCCCGCCCAGGCCAAGGTGCTGGGCAAGATCTTCGGCCTCAGCGCCGAAGAGCAGAAGTGGCTGCAGGTCGTGCCCTACAAGGGCTCGCTGCCCACCAGCGTGCCCACCGACCCGCTGATCTACCGCTTCTACGAACTCGTGAGCGTCTACGGCACCACCTTCAAGGAACTGATCCACGAAGAGTTCGGCGACGGCATCATGAGCGCGATCGACTTCAAGATGGACATGAAGCGCCAGGCCGACCCCAACGGCGACCGCGTGAACATCGTGATGTCGGGCAAGTTCCTGCCGTACAAGCAGTACTGAGCCCATGACGGAGCCGCGCCCGCCGCTGCCGCCGTTCACGCGCGAATCGGCCACCGACAAGGTGCGCATGGCCGAGGACGCGTGGAACACGCGCGACCCCGACCGCGTGGTGAAGGTCTACACGCCCGACACCCGCTGGCGCAACCGCGCCGAGTTCCCGCGCGGCCGCGACGAGGTGCACGCCTTCCTCACGCGCAAGTGGGCCAGGGAGCTCGAGTACCGGCTCATCAAGGAGCTCTGGGCCTTCGATGGCGCGCGCATCGCGGTGCGCTTCGTCTACGAATGGCACGACGACTCGGGCCAGTGGTACCGCTCGCACGGCAACGAGAACTGGCAGTTCACCGAGCAGGGCTACATGGCGCAGCGCCACGCGAGCATCAACGACCGCCCGATCCATGCGAGCGAGCGCCTGTTCCACTGGCCGCTGGGCCCGCGGCCGGCGGACCACCCGGGGCTGAGCGAACTCGGGCTGTAGCCGCGCCGCGCGCGGGAACCCGAAGCGGCCGGCGAGCGACTCACGGGCTCGCCCGTGAAGCCTGCCCGCCATGTACTGCCGCACCCTCAACTACCGCGATCCCTACGGCCGCTTTGCCATCCTGGTCGAAGAGCAGCCCGACGGTTCGCTCAAGCTCTGGGAGTTCGACGTGCCCGGCGAAGCCGCGCGCCGGCGCTACGTGATCGACAAGGTCGCCGAAAGCCTGGCGCGCCAGAGCCGGCGGCTGCAGGTGGTGTGGGGCGCGGCGCGCGTGGCGCGCAAACGCGCCGACGACCCGATGTGGCCGTGAGGGCTCAGCGGCGCGTGGCCTTGTTGAAGCAGATCACGTGCGGCAGGCCTTCGAAGTGGGCGTCGCAGGTGAGCAGTTCGGCACCGCGTTGCACGGCGCTCGCATAAACGATGGCATCCGCTGTGGCCAGCATGTATTCCCGGTGCTGGTCGGCACGATGCAATCGGCCGCGGTCGGCAGTTGCTTGCCAAGCTGCTGTCCCAGGGCGGATCCGGTGAGCCATTCGATCCACGCGGAGGTGTCCACCACCCGCAGACGGGCCGCCATCAGTAGCGGTCCTTGCGGTCGCGGTAGCCCTCCTTGTTCCGCGCGCCCTTGGCCAGGCCGGCGAGTTCGTTGAGCGCGGGAACCGGCATCACCAGCACGCCCTTGTCTTTCGGGATGAACACGAACGACTGGCCCGCCTCCCAGCGCGGCGCTTCCCGAACCGCTTTGGGGATGGAGATCTGGAACTTGCTGGACAGGGTGGCGGTCGCGTTCATGTCTGGCCCTTTTGGCATCGATCGACGATTCGTAAGAATGGCCGGTTCATGATGCCCTGTCAGCCCGGCAGCGGAATCCACTCCTGATCGTCCCCCGGCGGCAGCGCGATGCGCCCCGCCGCCCAGTCGGCCTTGGCCTGTTCGATGCGCTCCTTGCGCGACGACACGAAGTTCCACCAGATGTGCCGCTCGCCCAGCGGCTCGCCGCCGAACAGCATGAGCGTGGCCGCGCCGCGCGCGGTCACGAAGGCGTCGGTGTCGGCCCCGAACACCAGCAACTGGCCTGGCTGGTAGGCCTGCCCCGCGTGCTCGACCTCGCCGCGCGCCACGTACAGCGCCTGCTCGGCATGGCCGCCCGGCAGGCGCACGCGCGCGCCCGCCTCGGCCTCGGCGTGCACGTGGAACAGCGGCGAGAGCGTGGCCACGGGGCTCTTTGCGCCGTAGGCCTCGCCCGCCACCAGCCGCCGCCACACGCCGTCCTCGCGCCACTCGGGCAGTTCGGCCTTGGGCGTGTGCGCGAAGGCGGGCGCGGTCTCTTCGTGCCCGGCGGGCAGCGCCACCCAGCTCTGCATCAGCTCCAGCCCGCCGCCCTCGAACGAGTCGGGGTGGGTGAAGCGTTCGCTGTGGCTGATGCCGCGGCCCGCGGTCATCCAGTTCACGTCGCCGGGGCGGATGTCCAGCACCGTGCCCAGGCTGTCGCGGTGCGTCATCGAGCCGCTGAGCAGGTAGCTCACCGTGGCCAGCCCGATGTGCGGGTGCGGCCGAACGTCGGCGCCCGCGATGGCCTCGCGCGACAGCGTGACCGGCCCGGCGTGGTCCCAGAAGATGAAGGGACCGACCATGCGGCGCTTCGCGTAGGGCAGCACGCGCCGCACGGTCAGGCCGTGGCCCAGGTCGGCGGCGCGCGCGGTGATCACCATTTCCAGCATCGGGGTCTCCTCGGGTCTCGGGCGGCCATTGTGGGGCCTGGGGCCCGGGCCTGCGCCGCTGGGCGACAATCCCCGCCCCATGCACCTGAGCGAGCTGCACCAACGCCTCACGGCCCTCGGGGCCGGGCCGCTGCATGCGCAGCGCGTGCTGCGCCACTGGCTGCACGCGCTGCCCGCCGACGCCGGCCGCCGCAAACCCGAGCACCACTTTCCCAAGACCTTGTTCGAGGCCCTGCCCGCGCTGCGCGACGAACTCGCGGGCCTGGCGCGGCTGCAGGCCGAGCACCCGGGCGAAGACGGCTCGGCGCGCCTGCTGGTGGCGCTGCGCGACGGCCAGACCGTGGAGAGCGTGCGCCTGCCGCGCGGCGGGCTCTGCGTGTCGACCCAGGTCGGCTGCGCGGTGGGCTGCGGTTTCTGCATGACCGGCACCGGCGGCCTGATCCGCCAGCTCGGCAGCGCCGAGATCGTGGCCCAGGTGGCGCTGGCGCGCGCGGGCCGGCCGGTGAACAAGGTGGTGTTCATGGGCATGGGCGAGCCCGCGCACAACCTCGACGCGGTGCTCGAGGCCATCGGGTTGCTCGGCACCGTGGGCGGCATCGGCCACAAGAACCTGGTGTTCTCCACCGTGGGCGACGAGCGCGCCTTCGAGGCGCTGCCGCGCGGCGTGGTCAAGCCCGCGCTCGCGCTCTCGCTGCACACCACCCGCGCCGATCTGCGCGAGCGGCTGCTGCCGCGCGCACCGCGCCTGTCGCCCGAGCAGCTCGTGGAGCGCGCCGACGCCTACGCGCGCGCCACCGGCTACCCGGTGCAATACCAGTGGACCCTGCTCGACGGCGTCAACGACGGCGACGACGAGATCGAGGGCATCGTGCGCCTGCTCGGCGGGCGCTACGGCGTGCTCAACATGATCCCGTACAACGCCGTGGACGGCCTGCCGTTCCAGCGTCCCGCGTGGGAGAAGGCGGCCGACATCGCGCGCCGCCTGCACCGCCGCGGCATCCTCACCAAGCTGCGCCATTCCGCGGGGCAGGACGTGGACGCCGGCTGCGGCCAGCTGCGCGCGCGCTCGCTCGACACCGGCGAGCGCGTGGTGGCGCTGCGCCGGCGCCCGGTGGGCAGCGCCGGCCCGGCCTGAACGCGGCGCGGCTGACCGCCCTCAGCCCCGCGCCCAGCGCGCCAGCGTGGGCGTGACCATGGGCACCGTGAGCATGGTGCTGCCCACCGCCATCAGCAGCAGCGCCGTGAAGGTCGCGCTGGTGATGATGGCTTTGTCGAGCAGCACGTTGGCGAAGATGATCATGATCAGCGCCTTGGTCTGCAGCAGCCAGCCGATCACGCGCGCCTCCTCGCGCGGCCAGCCGAGCCAGCGGCCCGCCAGCCGCATGGCCAGCAGCTTGCCGCCCACCGACACCGCGAGCAGCAGCGCGGCCGCGCCGAGCACCGCCAGGCCGCCGGCCTGCCATTCGGTGCGCAGGCCGGTGCTCAGGAAGAACACCGGCATGACCACCAGCAGCACGTGGTGGCGCAGCTGGTCGAGCTGGGCCTGGTCGAACCACTCGGCGTCCATCACCGCACCGGCCAGGAACGCGCCCACCATGTAGTGCAGGCCGGCCCAGTCCGCGGCCAGGCCGCAGGCGGCCAGCCAGATCAGGCCCAGGTACCAGCGGTCGGCCGGCGGCACCGCGCGCATGAGGCGGCGCATGAACAGGGTGCACAGGCCGAACACCGCGAGGAAGCCGATCTGCCGGCCCACGCGCGCCCATTCGGTGAGGATGATGGCGAGCACGGCCCAGATCACGATGTCGTCCAGGCTGGCGTAGCGCAGGATGCGCTGGCCCAGCGGCGCGCGCAGGATCTGCAGCTTCTCCATCAGCAGGATCAGGATGGGCAGGGCCGTGACCGCGCAGGCCATGCCGATGCCGAGCAGGAACTGCCAGGGCAGGGCGCGCGGGCCGATCCAGCCCGGCGTGAGCAGCAGCACCACGGCCGCGGCCGCGCCCAGCAGCAGCGGCACACCCAGCGCCAGGCCCGCGGTGATGCCGCTCTCGCGCCGGTGCGCCCATGCCTGGCGCAGATCGAGCTCGATGCCCGCGATCCACACGAACAGCATCACCGCCCACTGGGCCACGCCCGACAGCGCCTGGGTCACGGGCGCGTTGAAGACGAAGCGGTGGAGCTCGGGAAACGCCGCGCCGAGCACGCCGGGCCCGAGCACGATGCCGGTGAGGATCTGCACCACCACCAGCGGCGCGACGTGGTCGGTGCGGCCCAGCCGCCAGACCAGGTAGGGCAGGCTGAACACGATCAGCAGGGCGACCAGGAAGATTTCGGAGGAGCTCATGCGCGCGCGGTGGAGGGCGGAGCGCGCGAGTGTGCCAGCGCCCGCGCGCCCATACGGTGGCCCCGGGCGCGGCCCGCCTAGTGCAGCGTGAGCGGCAGCGAGCCCGTCTTCACGCGCACCACCGGCGCGCGCGGCACGTAGGGCGCGGGCGCGGCGCCACAGATGTCGGCCGCGATCGCGCGCGCCTGGCGCGCGATGGGTTCGATGTAGCGGCTGGGTTGGCCGTCGATGGCGATGCAGTCGCCCAGCGCGTGGATGCGCTCGGCGCTGGTGCGCAGGTTGTGCGGCGTCACGCGGATGCCGTTGTCCCAGGCCAGGCCCGCGCTGCGCGCAAGCCGCCCGGGCGTCTCCAGGCCCGCGGCCACCACCACCTGGTCGGCCGCGAAGCGCTGGCCATCGGTGGTGGCGAGGCGCAGCCGACCGCCCACCCGTTCGAGCGACTGCACCTGCACCCCGCCCACGAAGCGGATGCTCAGGTCGCGCCAGGCCTGCAGCAGCTGCGTGCCCGCGCCCTGGGCCTGCCAGCGCGCCAGCGGCTGGTCGCAGGCGTCGAGCAGCGTCACGCGGTGGCCGCCGATCGCCAGGTCGTTGGCGAGCTCGCTGCCGATCAGGCCCGCGCCCACGATCAGCACCTCGCGCGGGGCGTCGCCGAGCCGCTGGCGCAGGCGCTGGTAGGCGGCCAGGTGGTTCACGCGCCAGCACAGCTCGGGCGGCAGGCCCTCGGGCACGCGCGCCTGCGCGCCGTGCGCGAGCACCAGGTGGTCGTAGCGCAGGTTGCCGCGCGTGGTGCGCAGGGTGCGCGTGTCGGTGCAGATGCGGACCGCCTGCGTGTGCGGCAGCAGGCGCAGGCCCAGGCGCGCGGCGGCGTCGGCGCCGCGCTCGCGCACCAGCGCGCCGTCGTCGAGGCGGCGCGCGATGGCCACCGACAGCAGCGGCTTGTCGTACACGTCGCCGGCGCACTGGCTCACGAGCGTGATCGGCAACGTGGGGTGCAGCGCGCGCAGCGCCTCGGCGGTCTGCCAGCCCGCGCGGCCCGCACCCACGATCACCACGCCGGCTTCACCGCCGCTGGCGGGCAGCGTGGCGCTGGCCGTGGCGCGCGCGCGCAATGCGTCGATGGCGGGCGCTTCGTAGAGCCGGAAGTCCGCCTTGGTCACGCCGCACAGCGGGCAGGCCCAGTCCTCGGGGATGTCCTCGTAGCGCGTGCCGGGCGCCAGGCCGCTGTCGGCGTCGCCCAGCGCCTCGTCGTAGACGTAGCCGCAGGCCTCGCAGAGGTACTGGCGGTAGGGGCCGAGCGCGCGCACGGCCTGCGCGGTGGCGGTGACGGCAAGGGTGGGGGCGGCGGGCGTGTTCATGCGGGCATGGCCTCGGCGCTCAGGCGCGCGATCTCCTTGCGCAGGTGCTTGATCGCGGGCGTGACGATGGCCACGAAGTGCGACTCGCGCACGCGGCGCTGCACCTCGCTGCTCATCAGGTAGCCGCGCGCGCCCTGGTGCAGCAGCGCCGACTGCGCCGCGCGCAGCGCGAGCTCGGCGCCGTGCGCGCGCGCGTCGAGCACGTCGATGAAGAAGTCCACCGAGGGGTCGAAGGGCGTGTCGGCCAGCGCCATCACGCGCGCGGTGAGCGCGTCGAGCTCGGCCTGCAGCGCCGCCGGCCGGTCTTCGAGAAACTGGTTCACGTGGCCGAGCTGGTCTTCCACCGCCCACATGGTGTCGATCGCGCCCTGCGTCACGCCCACGGCCATGCCGCACTGGAGCAGCACGAAGGCGCCGCGGATGCGCGCGATGAAGGGCCTGGCCGGGTCGGCCATGGTGTCGTCGGCGCCGATGAACAGGTCTTTCACGCGCAGTGCATAGGTGCCCGTGCCTTCCATGGCCGAGAAGCTCGGGCAGTCGCGCAGCTCCACGCCGGGGGCGTCGCAGCGCAGCAGGAACATCACCTCGCGCACCACCTCGCCCTGTTCGTTGACCACGCCCGCGAGCGCGCCGCAGGCGTGGCCCGGGCCCAGGTTGCTGACCCAGGGCAGGGTGCCGTTGACGCGGTAGCCGCCCTCGACCGGCGTGGCCTTGAGCAGCAGGCCCTCGATCTGCGCGTAGCTCTTCATGGGGTTGGACATGGCCGTGCCGCCGAGCGCGTCGCCGCGCGCCAGCGCCATCAGCACCTCGCCCGTGAGCGCGGGGTTGCCCGAGGCCTGCAGGTACAGGCCGCACACGGCCTGGCACCAGACCATGAAGCCGGTGGCGCCGCACACGCGCGAGACCTCGGCCATGGCCTGCAGGGCCAGCCGGTAGTCGCCGCGGCCCGCGGGCGCGTCGAGGTGCGCGCTCATGGCGCCGAGCGCGGCCAGTTGTTGCAGTTCGGCGCGCGGGTAGTAACCCTCGCGGTCGATGGCCTCCACCACGCGGGCCAGCGGGCCGCGCGCGACGTCGCGCACGGCGGCCAGCACCGCGTCGGGGCTGAGGGGCGCGAGCGGGTCGCGGGGCAGGTCGGCCAGGTCCATGGTGTTCAGGCCATCGAGATCTCGAACGGGATCGGGTTGCGCATGGTGTTGGCCACGGGCGAGTAGTAATTGGCGTGGCGCACGATCTCGTCGAGCACCTCGCGCGGCGCGTCGCCTTCCACCAGCACCTTCACGCGGATGGCCTGGAAGCCCATCTCGGGCGGCGTCTTCTCCAGCGCGCCGCCCGCGCCCCAGGCCGCGGGGTTGCCGATGTCGCCTTCGAGGAAGACCTCCAGCTTGCTGAGCTTCACGCCCTTCCAGGTGGCCACGGCGGTGATGCCCACGGCCAGGCAGCCGCCCAGGCCGGAGAGCACGATCTCGCCCGGGGCCGGTGCGGTGTCCTGGCCGAACAGGTGCAGCGGCTCGTCCACCACCACCGGCGCGTGGTTGCCCACGTAGCTGAGCGAGCGGTACTGGCCCTCCATGACGGTGTGGACCTTGTTGGTGCCGCGGCTGCCCGGGTTGGCCTTGCCCTTGGCGGCGAAGGCCGCCAGGCCGGCGGCGTCGATGGGACGCAGGTGGGCCTTGACGGTGGTGGGTTCGGCGGTGGCGGTGGTGGACATGGTGTCTCCGTGGGGGTTGAAAAAAACGGGGGATCAGGCGGCGAGCGAAGCGCTGGGATCAGGCGGCGAGCGCCAGGGCGGGCTTGGCCGCCTTGATCGGCAGGCCGGTTTCGATGGGCAGCGCGGGGTCGCGCGACCACTCGTTCCACGAGCCGAAGTACATGCGCACGTCGGCGAAGCCGGCCTGCTTGAGCGCGAGGAAGGTGTTGGACGCGCGCGCGCCCTTGAAGCAGTAGAGGTAGATGGTGTCGTCGGTGCCCACGCCCACGGTGGCGAGTTCGGCCTTGACCTCGTCGGGCGTCTTGAACACCGGGCCCTGCGGCGAGGGCTTCATGAAGCGGTACCACTCGACCCATTTCGCGCCCGGCAGGCGGCCCTTGCGCGGCGCGAAGTCGCGGCCGTAGGGGCTGGAGCTTTCGCCGATCCACTCGTCCACATCGCGCACGTCGAGCAGCACCACGTCCGTGCCCAGGGCCTTTTCCACATCGGCCTGGGTGAGCATCACGTCGGTGGTGGCGAGCGTGGGGAAGGTGGCGGGCACCGGCGTGGCGGCCTCGGTGCTCACCGGCAGGCCGGCGGCCTTCCAGGCGCTGAAGCCGCCGTTGAGCACCTTGACCTTGGGGTAGCCCAGCCAGGTGAGCAGGTAGTAGCCGCGGCACGACTGGCCGTAGCCGCTGTTCATCGCGTCCTCGTAGAACACCGCGGTCTCGGCGCCCGACAGGCCCACGGCGCCGAGCGCGGCGGCAAAGCTGCTCTTGAGCGCTTCCAGGCCCTCGGGCGTGGAGGTGGCGAGGTAGGTGAAGATCTCGCGCAGGTTGACCGCGCCGGGGATGTGACCGGCCGCGTAGGCCTCGGGGTCGCGTGTGTCGATGACGACCACGGGGTCGCTGGCTTGCAGGGTTTGCAGTTGCTCGGGGGCGATCAGGGTGGCTTCGATGCTCATGGAGACCTCGCGAGGTTGAAGGGCCGGAAGGGATGTCCGGACCTGCACAGCGCAATGCCCGTGCCAAGCCGCTCGATGAGCGAAAAGATGATTCAAATCAACGGCTTGCGCAAAGGTGGCCGTTCCGTGCCGGGGCCTGTGCAACGCCACTGTGTCGACAATGTGTTCACACAATGCGAGGCGGCCCGGGCCGCTCAGCGCAGCTGCGCCTTGCGCAGCCGGTAGCTGAACTGGCGCAGCGTGAGGCCCAGGCTTTGCGCCGCGCGCGTCTGGTTGCCCTGGTGGCGCGCGAGCGCGTCGCGCAGCGCCTGCACGCTGTGCGACTGCGCGCTCTGGTACTCGCGCACCAGCGGCGCTTCGCTGGCCGGCAGCGGGCCGCTCGCGGGTCGCGCCGCCGCGCGCTCGTGCTCGGGCATGAAGCGGCGCAGCGCGGCCGCGCCCACCAGCGGGTCTTCGGCCAGCAGCACCACGCGCTCGATCAGGTTGCCCAGCTCGCGGATGTTGCCCGGCCAGTCGTGGGCCTCGAGCGCGGCCAGCGCGTCGGCCGCCAGGTGCACGTTGCGCTGGTGCGCCTGGTTGGCGCGGCTCACGAAGTGCAGCGCGATGGCGCGGATGTCTTCGCGCCGCTCGCGCAGGCTGGGCAGGCGGATCGGCACCACGTTGAGCCGGTAGT
>VFQP010002427.1_pt1 | contig 20841 bp, 18 predicted proteins | sample 3512351 | NCBI WGS metagenome assembly VFQP01 (sample SAMN10412372, study PRJNA504923) | tailings metagenome | isolation source: Relicate 1 Philex TSF1 revegetated site | place: Philippines: Tuba, Benguet | collected 2017-08-29
TGTCGGCCACCTTGGACACCGGCTTCTTGAACCAGCCCAGCGGCTGGGTGGGCATTGGGCCATACAGATAGGACGCCACGTCCAGGTTCAGGCTCTTGTAGATTTCTTCCATCAGCGCCTTGCCGCCGCCGTACTTGTGCCAGGCCAGGACCATGTTGGCGTCCATGCCATAGCCCGGGCCCGAGCCCCACAGGGCCAGTGCCGAGTTCTTTCCGTACCAGTAGGCGACCACGCCGTGGCCACCGTCCAGCGTCCCCTTGGCCACTGCGTCGAGCAACTGGAAGGCCGGCACCACGGAACCGGCCGGGAGCACTTCGATCTTCAGACGACCACCCGCCATGTCGTTGACCTTCTTGGCAAAGTCGTTGGCGTACTCGTGAAAGATGTCCTTCGCGGGCCAGGTGCTTTGGAAGCGGAACGTGGTGGTCTGCGCCATGGCAACCATCGGCACGGACATGGCGCCAGCCGCGACGGCTGCACCCTTGAGCATGCCGCGACGCGAAGTGACCGTTTTTTTCTCTGACATCGATTGTCTCCAGTACGGGTTGATGAGCAGTCGATGATGCCCCCAAGGGGTCGCCATCGTGCGCAGGGTTTTCACCGACCATTTCCGATCGAAAGCCGCCACCCACGGCTTTTGGGCGTCCCCGCACCCCAAACGGCGTGAAAAAATCTTCACTTGCGCATGAAAATCCGTCTTGCCCGCCTCAGGGCATGATCACGCGTCCATCAGTTCCCAGCCAGCTTCAAGATGAAACCCATCCAGTTGTTCGATCCCGCGTCGAGTACCTACACGTATGTGCTGTTCGACCAGCTCAGCCGCGAAGCGGTCATCATCGACCCCGTCGACGAGCAGTTGGAACGCGACCTGGCCACGTTGCAGGAGTACGGCCTCAAGCTGGTCTGGACGGTGGAAACCCATGCGCATGCCGACCACATCACCAGCGCCGGCCGCCTGGCCGAGCTGGCCGGCGCGCGGACCGCGGCGCCACAGGGTTGCGGCATCGGCACGGCGGGTGTCCAGCTCCAGCACGGCGACACCCTGAAGTTCGGTGCCGAGACCCTGCAGGCGCTGTACACGCCGGGCCACACCGCCGGCAGCATGAGTTTCCTGTGGCGCCAGCATGTGTTCACCGGCGACACCCTGCTCATCGGGGGCTGCGGCCGGACCGATTTCCAGTCCGGCAGCGCCCATGACCTGTACCGCAGCCTCACCCAGGTGCTGTTCGCCCTGCCCGACGAGACCACCGTCTGGCCGGGTCACGACTACCAGGGGCGCAGCCATTCAACCATCGGGCAGGAGAAGGCCGGCAACGCGCGGATTGCGGGCAAATCCGAGGCCGAGTTCGTGGCCCTCATGGATTCGCTGCAGTTGCCCAGGCCGCGCCGCATCGACGAGGCGGTGCCCGCCAACCTGAGTTCGGGGCTTCGCCACGATGCCGACGGGGCCCTCCGCATGCGCCCCAGCCCGGCCGCGGGCGCCCACCAGGGCAGCTACGCTGGCGATGTGTCGCCGGAACTGGCCTGGCAGTGGGTGCAGGCGGGCGAGGCGGTGCTGGTTGACGTGCGCACCGATGCCGAGCGCGAATGGGTGGGTTTCGTGCCCGGCGCGGTGCCGGTGGCCTGGAAACAATGGCCCGGCATGGCCTTGAACCCGGAATTCGACCGCCAGGTCCAGGCGGCCGCGGAGGGCCGGAAGCTGGTCTTGTTGTGCCGAAGCGGCGTGCGCTCGATCGCTGCGGCCAAACGGGCGACCGAACTCGGCTTGGAGGCCTACAACATCCTCGAAGGCTTCGAAGGCGACCCCGATGCGAGCGCCCGGCGCGGTCAAAAAGGGGGCTGGCGCTTGCGCGGACTGCCCTGGCGGCAGAACTGAGACATATGTCACAAACGGGTTGTCGCAGTTTTGCGTCACCGCTTGTCGGCTGAAACGACCGAAACTTGAGTAAAAAGCCTCACAACCCCTGTCAACCCTGACAGGGTCCGTGCGATTTTTCACGGATTTCTTTTTTCAATGGCGTTTTCTATCCGTTAGGAGAACTCCATGGGAACGTTGGAACTGGTCAGGGAAGCCGTCTCTAAAGAGCCGCCGCTGGCCAAGTCTTTGCTGCAGCGCATCGAACGGGACTTCAAACCGCGCTGGAACGGCCCATGGGGAGGCAAATTTGTGCTTCATGGTTCACAACCGGGTCCCAACGCTGTGCGCCTGGACGGCAACGACTACCTCAGCGTGACCGGCCACCCCAGCATCGTGGCGGCGCAGGTCGAGGCCATTACCCGCTCCAGCGAATTCGTGGTCCAGTCCGGCGTGTTCCTGCTCCAGCAGCACCCCACGCGCGCCCTGGAAATGACGCTGGCCGATTGGGTGGGCAAGGAGGACGCGTTCGTCTGCCAGTCGGGCTACTCCGCCAACGTCGGCCTGCTGCAGTCCATTGCCGATGCCAACACCCCGGTGTACCTCGATACCCAGGCCCACGCCTCGCTCTGGGAAGGTGCCCACGCCGCGCGCGCGCCCGCCCACGCCTTCCGCCACAACGATCCTGCCCACCTGGACAAGATGATGACCAAGAACGGCCCCGGCGTGGTGGTCGTGGACTCGGTCTACAGCACCACCGGCTCTGTGTGCCCGCTGGAAGACATCCTGGAAGTCGTCGAAAAGCACGGCAGCATGATCCTGGTCGACGAATCCCACTCGCTGGGCACCCACGGCCCCTCGGGCGCCGGCCTGTGCGCCGAACTGGGTCTGACCGATCGCGTGCATTTCATCTCGGCCAGCCTGGCCAAGTCGGTGGCCGGTCGCGCGGGGTTCTTCACCGCGCCGGCCAGCATGCGCTACTACATCCTGAGCTCGAGTTTCCCCAACATCTTCAGTTCCTGCCTGCTGCCCCACGAGATCGCCGGTCTCAAGGCCACGGTCGAGGTGTTGCAGAAGGCCGACGCCGAGCGTGCGCGCCTCAAGGCCATCACCGCCCGCGTGCGCAACACCCTCAGTGGCCTGGGTTACCCGATCCACCACGGCACCGAGCAGATCATCGCGCTGGAAGCCGGTACCGAGCCGGACACCATGCGCCTGCGCGACGAACTGGAAACCCGGGGCGTGTTCGGCGCCATCTTCTGTGCCCCCGCCACCAGCAGCAAACGCGCGCTGGTGCGCCTCACGCTCAACTCGGCCCTCACCGAGGCCGAGTTGCTGCACCTGGAAGCGGTGGCGCGCGAGGTTGCGCCGATCGTCAAGCCCTGGGAATGGCCCTGCGCCCGCCGCGCCCGCGCCCAGGCCGGCCCGCTGGAAATGGCCGCCTAATTGTCGTGAACAGCGCGCCCGCCCTGGGCTTCCAGGAAGTGCCGGTAGGCATAGATGGGCTGGGGCAGGTCGTCGGCATTCAGTGAGAACACGGCGGCGGTGAGCACGCCGTCGTCGCCGATGGGGAATGAGACGGCAGTGCGCACCGGCCCGCGCAATCCCATCTGCTGATGCAGTTCGACGGCGGCCAGGCGCTGGCCGGCGCGCACCGCGCGCACCGCATCAAAACCCAGTCCCGCCGATCCAGCCAGCTCTGCGAGGTCGGGCAGGCTGGAGGTGGGCTCGAGCTGAAGCCAGTGGCACTGGCCCGAGGAATCCAGCCCGATCAAGCCGAACGGTTCGCCGAGCACCACGTATTCCACCCAATGCTGCTCCGTGTAGGCGCGCAGTGCCTGGGCCACCGAAGGAATCTGCAGCATGGACTGCTGCGCCGGCCGCAGCGCGGCGCGCCACAAGGTGTTCAGGCGCGGATGCGGCGTTTGCGAGAGCTTGCGCAGCACCCCGAGCAGGTGGCGCGTGATGTCGGTGGTCTGCTTGGGTACGAACTGGTCGATCAAGCCGTTGTTGAACGCCTGTATGGCGATCTGTTCGTCGGCCTGGCCCGTGAGCAGCACGCGCGAGCCTGGCCAGTCCAGCAGGGTGTTGAGCACCTTGAGCCCGTCGGTGCCGGGCATGGCGTAGTCCACCACGCAGGTCTGGGCGAGTTCGTAGCGCGAGGCGTTGATCGCCCAGTAACGCAGCACCTGGGGCAGCAGGGGCTGGCCTTGGCGCCAGCGCTCGATCATCTGCAGTTGTGTCATCGCGTCCGCTTCCCAGCGAGCGGGTTCGTTCTGCATGCGCGTGAAGAAGCCGGAGGGACGGGAATACAGCTCGACCTGCCAGTGGGCAGGAATCACCATGCCCAGCATTTCCAGGTAGTCCGTGTCGTCGTCCAGGAAGAGGATCCCTCCCGGTCGGTGAAAGAGTGAAATCGTGAGTGCCATGTTGTCTTCAGCCGGGTGCAACCTCGGTCGGATCGGCGGGGTTGTTGAGCGGCAGGTCGATCATGAAGACCGCGCCGAGACCGGGTTCGGAATGCACACTGAGTCGCCCATGAGCCGTCTCCACCACGTTCTTGCAGAACGTCAGGCCCAGGCCGTTCCCGGCGCCAGCCTGGGTCGAGAAAAAGGGTTCGAAGATCCGCTGCTGCTGTTCGTGCGTGATGCCGATGCCGTCGTCCGACACGGCGATTCTGCCCTTGCCGTGGTGGATGCCGACGTCGACACGCAAGTCACCCGGGCTGGGCGCATTGCTGGCGGCCGCCAGCGCGTGCAGCGCATTCTTCAGCAGGTTCATCAGCACCTGTGCAAACAATGGGCGCGAAGCCAGGAAGCAGAAGTCGTGCTGAATGTGCACCTGCACGCAGTCGCGCTCGCGCGAGGAGCGGTAGGGATACTGGCTCACCACCTCCTGGACCAGTTCGGCCGCCATGATCGGGGACTGCTCGCGCGGCAGCCGCATCAGCTGCGCGTTGGAAATCTGGGTGTCGATCTGGCGGTTCATGCTGCGCACCAGGTTCTGCAGGCGAGTGGCCAGTTCCTCGAGTTTCTTTCGCTTGGCTTCCGGCACTTCGTGCTGGACCAGGTTGCGCAGCACATCGCCCATGAGGTTGACCGTGGCCAGCGGCGTGCGCAGTTCATGCGCCATCACGCCCATGGTGCTCAACGTGTTGAGCAGTCGGGCGCGTCGCAGGTTGGCGCTGGAGAAGCCCAGCATCAGACCCATGAGCCAGGCGAAGACGATCACCACGGTGTTCGCCAGGGGCTGTTCGATGTGGTGGGTGGAGCCGCTGAGGAACTCGGCCGAGAGCCAGCCCGCTGTGCCGCCCGTGACCAAGCCCAGTGTGGCCAGCCGCCAGTCGGTGGCGTGGTAGTAGATGAGGATCATGGCCGCCACGCTGGCCACCCAGGCCGCGTTGCCGCCATTCATCCAGTACATCCAGGTGAAGAACCAGGGCAACTGGATCCATGTGGCGATGCTGAACAGCCGCCCGCTTTCGGTGGACGTGGGGTCTCTGCAGGTCTTGGGCAGAACGTAGATCAGCGCTAGAAAGGCCATGAGCAGGCGAGCCCACACATTTTCATAAGGTTGGGGAACCCAGTGCCCCCAGATGCCGTAGATGACGAGGTGGCCGGAGAAGGTAAATGCACCAATCCACAACAACCGATTCCTGGAAGGGTGCAGAATAGGCTCCAAGGGAGCGTGGACGACCTCGTCCAGCAGCCATCGCCAAAGCCGGGCTCTGGCGCTGACCATCCACAACCGGTCCAAAGACAATATGCACTCCTTCGTTCGTCGGACACCCGCCGCGTATGACAACTCCCCTCCTGACTCAGGTGGCATTGTCTATGCAACAGGGTGTTGCAAACCATGACCTTGCCTGTCAACTTTGACAGTGTGGGCCTGGACGGCATTCTGGCCGACTGGCTGGCGGCCCTGCGCGAGCAGGGTGTCGAAGCGGTGCTGGTGCTCGGGCCCGATCCCCTGGGTGGGCGTGATCAGCGCGATGTGCTGGCGGTGCACCCGCCCCGTTTGCTCGGTCCGGCCCAGGCGTTGGCGGAGAGCCTGGACTTCGGCGCCGGCTGGCGAGACAGTGATGCGCCCCTGGTGGCCTGGCAGGATATTTCCAAATCGGCTTTTGAACAATCGAGCCGCTGGCGGCGCCTGTGGCTCGCCCACGGCTACCAGACCCTGGTGCGTGTGGCCTTCAGCCTGCCCGCCGGCCGCGCTTTCGAATGCTTCATGTTCAGCCCCCGGGCGTTCGCCGACCGATCCGAGGCGGCGGCGCTGGCCTGGTCCGCCTTCAACGTCTGGCCCATGCTGCGCCGATCCATCGCCGAGCAACGGGTGGCGCTGAGCCCGCGTGAACTGGAAAGCCTCAACCTCGCCTTCGAGGGCCTGACGGCGCGCGAGACCGCGCAGCGCATGGATTGCTCCGAGCGCACGGTCAATTACCACTTAGCCAACGCCATGGCCAAGTTGCAGACGGACAACAAACTCGCTGCCGTACAGCGCGCCTGCTGGATCGGACTGATCTGATCGCGATCTGAAAGTGGCGTGCCATGCTGCACCGCACCAAATGCGCGACCACCCCGTGGTCATAATCCGCGCATGACTTTTCTGGCCCTCGACGTAGGGAACACCCGTCTCAAGTGGGCCCTGTACGAAGCACCGCGTGTGGGAGCGCCCCTGCTGGCCAGCGGCGCGCAGTTCCTGGAAAACATCGAATCCCTGCAGGACGGAGACTGGCACGACCTGCCCACGCCGCACAAGGTGCTGGGCTGCGTGGTGGCGGGCGACGCCGTCAAGCGCCGGGTCGAGGAGCAACTGGAGTTGTGGGACGTGGTGCCGCAATGGGTGGTCTCGAGCAGCGCCGAAGCGGGTTTGACGAATGGCTACGACCATCCGGCCCGCCTGGGCTCCGATCGCTGGGTGGCCATGATCGGTGCGCGTCAGCGCTTGCTGGCCAAGGGGCTTCGGCGGCCCTGCATCGTGGTGATGGTGGGCACGGCGGTGACCGTGGAAGCCATCGACACCGAGGGGCGGTTCCTGGGCGGCATCATCCTGCCGGGCCACGGCATCATGCTGCGCGCACTGGAGTCTGGCACCGCCGGCCTGCACGTGCCCACCGGCGAGGTGTGCGACTTCCCCACCAACACCAGCGACGCACTCACCAGCGGCGGCACCTTTGCCATCGCCGGCGCGGTGGAGCGCATGGCCAACAACCTGCGCCGCCACTGCGGTGAAGAGCCGGTCTGCTTCATGACCGGTGGTGCCGGCTGGAAGATGGCACCCAGCATGTCCACGCCGGTGGAACTGGTGGAGAGCCTGATCTTCGACGGCCTGCTGGAAATCGCCGACCGCCGGCTCGCGTTGGCCTGAAAGGCGATCCGGCGCAGGGCCGCCCCAAGCCGGATCAGCCCCCTCGGGGGGCAGCGACCCGCGCAGCGGCGGAGCGTGGGGGTCCTGACTCACCCCAGGGCAGCATCAGGGTCAGGGTCAGCAGCCTTGCAAACTCCGGCTCGAACTGGTCGATGATCTTCTGCGGGTCCGGGCACAGGGTGGTGTCGGCGATCACGCCGAACTGCACGCCGCCGCCATAGCTCAGGATCGACACGCCCAGGCCCACCGTGCCGGTCTGTGGCACCCAGAACATGGTCTGCTCCAGCGTGGAGCCGCATACCTTCAATTTGGTGGTGGGCCCCGGCACGTTGGTCATGACCGCGGTGGTCTTGCGGCCGAACAGGCTGAGCATGGCGTCCTGCGCGGGCTTGATGAGCAGCCCGGCCACGGACAGAAGGCCGAAGGTCAGCAGCGGCTGCAGGCTGCCCTTGAGGTTGTTCATGCGCGAGCGCACGGTGAACACGCGCTCGATCGGGTTGTCGAGCCCGATGGGCAGCACCAGCGGCACCAGGCCGAAGCGGTTGCCCAGTTTCCAGGCCTCTTCCATGGGCCGCAGGTTGATCGGCACCATGGCGCGGATTTCCTTGCCCTGCGTGTCGTCGCCCAGATCGCGCAGGTACGCACCAATGGCGCCGGCGACGCAGCCCAGCAGCACGTCGTTGACGGAGGAATTCAGCGCCTTGCCAATGGCCTTCACCTCGTCGAGCGGAATCGGCTGGCACCAGGCCACGCGTTTGGCGGTGCCGGGCTGTCCCTTGAGTCGGGTGGGCGAGTCGTCGGGCATGAGCGCGAGCGCGGCGAGGTCGCTGGCGAGCTGGCCGCCCATGCGCGCCAGGTCCATCGCCTGGCCCAGGGTGTTGCCCAGGCTTTGCTGGGGCGCAGCAAGCATCGAGAGCGATTTCGCGGCCCCGCCACCCGCCGCTTCCAGTGCCTTGGCCGTGATGTCGCCAAACGGGCGGATCAGGGTGTCGGCCAGCCAGTCCTCGGCGCCGTCCAGACCGGCCTTGGGTGTGCGGCTCTTGCGCTGCGGCGGTGCACCGCCACCGTCGACCAGGCTCATCATCACGCTGATGAGCGCGATGCCGTCGGCAATGCAGTGGTGGATGCGTGCGACCAGGGCCGAGCCGCCGCCGTACTGTTCGATGAGTTCGAAGCGCCAGAGCGGGTGGTGGTGGTCCAGTGGCTGCATGGCGAGTTCGGCCACCCGTTCCTGCAGGGCGTCCTGTTCGCTTTGGCCCCGGCGTCGCTGGAGCTGATGGGTGGCCACATGGCGTTCCAGCTGGAAGTCGGTGTCGTTCGCCCAGTGCGCACCGGCCGCGTCCTCGCGGGCGACCTGCATGAAACGGCGGTAGGGCAGGAGCCGCTCGCGCACGCGTTCACTGAGGTCTGCGTGGCTGATGCCGGGGCGCAGGATCCACACGCCCACGATCATCATCAGGTTGGACGGCGAGTCCATGCGCAACCATGCCGTGTCGACCTTGCTCATGCGCTCGCCTTCGAGGCCCAGCGTGGTGGCCAGGGTCTGCTTGACCATCGGCAGGGGGCTCGAACGGGCCGCACGAGGCGCGGTCTTGCGCACAGAAGTGCCGCTGCGGGCGGCAACGCGTTGAACCATGGATGCTCCTCGGGTGCGTGAACCGGGTCGATGCCAGCCGGTGCCGCGGGTCTTGGGGTGGTGGCCCTATTGTGCAGACTGCGCAAACCGTAAGATAGCGGGACACCCCTAAGCCCGGCCACCTCGAGCCGGGCGTTTCATGTCCCCACAGGAGCAACCTTCATGGCCGATCTCAAGTCCCGTTTCGAAGCCGCCGTGGCGAATTCCAAGAACCTGAGCGAGCGGCCGGACAACGCCACGCTGCTGAAGATCTACGCGCTGTACAAGCAGGCGACCACGGGCGACAACGCCGAGAAGAAGCCCGGCTTCGGCGACATGGTCGGCCGCGCGAAATGGGATGCGTGGAATGGCCTGAAGGGCACGGGCAAGGACGACGCCATGCAGCAGTACGTCGACCTGATCGAATCCCTGAGCTGAACGGTTCCCGCCCAGCCTGAGCCGGCTGTTCAGCCGGCTTTTTTCTTTTTGGCCGCCGGTTTCTTCTTGGCGAGCAGGTCGTCCAGGTTCTTCACGATCTCGCTCTCGATGCGCTCTTTGAACGCGCCGAGCAGGAAGCCCAGCTTGGCGTCGAGCTCGAAGCGTTCGGCCGAGACCTTGAGCGTGCCGCTCACGCCCGAGCGCGTGAATTGCACTTCGTCGCATTCGTCGCCCTCTTCGTAGGTGCAGCTCATGTCGAATTCGTTTTCCGCCTGCTCGGCCCACCGCCAGGCCAGCTTGCGCGCGCCGCTCAGGCCCAGTTGGTGATCGCGCTCGATGTGGATGTCTGCCATGGGTGTCCGTCCTCGTGATTCAGCGTCGTTCGGCTGCCCCGCCCGCCACGGCGGTGCCGGCCAGGCCGTGCAAGGTTTTTTGCCGCTCTTCCTTGGGTTGTTTGGCCAGCGCCCGGACCGCATCATAGAACCGGGCGAAGTCGCGCCCCTCGCGCTCGAACAGCGCGATGAAACCCGGCACCAGTTCGTCGTAGGCGGCCTGCGCAGCGAAGCTGGCGTTGTTGGCGCGCGCCACGAAGGCGTCGTAACCGGCAAAGCCGTCCCACTGGCTGCGCAGTCCCGCGTAGTCGCGGCGGAAATCGGCCATGACGACGGCCTTGCGCTGGAACTTGGTGGCGTCGTCCAGCGTGGCGTCGCGGTAGAGCGTCTGCAAGCGCAGGCGCACGGTGCCGGTCAGGGCCCGGAAGGCGCGACGGCGCTCGTCGAAGCGCGCGTAGTCGGCCTGTGCCTGCGCGCCGGCCTGCGTCTGCAGCCAGCGGGTGCCGCCCAGGCGTTCGACGGCGGTGGCGAAGGACTCGTTGAACACCGTGTCGTTGCGCACGTAGACCACCTGGTGGGCCAGCTCGTGGAACACGAGGCGCGCGAGTTCACCTTCGGGGTAGCCGATGAAAGTGTTGAGCAGCGGGTCACCACCCGCCCAGTTCATCCAGCCGAGCGTGGAGTAGGCGGGCACCGGGTAGATGTTCACCTCCAGCGAAGGGTCCAGGCTGCGGCCGAAAGCCTGGGCGTCTTCCTCGCTGAAATAGCCCCGGTAGCCCACGCAGCCCGCCACCGGGAAGCACCAGGTCTGCAAGGTCAGCGAGAGCGCGGGCGCGGCGACCACGTTGTAGACCGCCGCACGGCGCTGCAGGTCGGCGTAGCGGTGGTAGCTGGCGTTGTCGGGCAGGGCGAGATCGCTCACGGCAAAGGCGCGGATGCGTTGCGCCAGCGCCAGGCGCTCCTTCAGGACCGCCGAGGTCTGCGCATCGCTCAGCCAGTGCTCCACCGGGCGCGCGGCCTGCATCAGCCGCAGGTGGCCGGTGACCGACTGCCAGTAGTAGCCCACGCCCGTGGTGCTGGCGCACCCGGCGCCGGCCAGGGCCAGCAGCAGCAGCGCCAGGCGGGCACGCATCAGGCGGCCTCGGGCACGCCTGCCACTTCGACCAGGCAGTCGTAGAACACCGGTCCGCGGCCCATGTCGGTGAGGCGCTGGCTGGTGACCTGGTTGACGTTGGTGCCGTCGGCGCCGAGCTTGCGCCACCAGATGCCCAGGCCGTTGACCACGCCCGGGCGGGCACGGCGCGACACGCTGGCCTTGCAGCGGTACTCGCCACGGTCGTTGAACACCCGCACCATCTGGCCGCTCAGGATGCCGCGCGGCGCGGCGTCGTCGGCGTGGATCTCCAGCACCGGCTCGCCTTCGATGTCGCGCAGGCTCTGCACGTTGACGAAGCTGGAATTGAGGAAGTTGCGCGCCGGCGGCGAGATCATGGCCAGCGGGTAGTGGGTGGAATCGCCGGGGGTCTCGAAGTTCGGCAGGTGGTCGGGCAACCCGTCCTGGCCTTGCGCCACCAGCCGGGCGCTGTGGAATTCGCAACGGCCCGAGGCGGTGGGAAAGCCGCCTTGCGCGAACGGCGCCTCGGGCAGCGCCAGCGTGGCGAAGCCCTGGGCGAGCAACTGCTCGAAGTCCACTGCGCGGCCGAAGGCGGCCCGGCACAGCGTGAGGTCGTCGTCGGCGAAGCACGGCTCGTCGAAACCCAGGCGCGCGGCCAGGGCGCGGAAGATGTCGGTGTTGGTGCGGGCCTGGCCCACCGGGGCAATGGCAGGCCGGTTGAGCAGCACGTCGGTGTGGCCGTAGCTGGTGTGAATGTCCCAGTGCTCGAGCTGCGTGGTGGCCGGCAGGATGTAGTCGGCGTGGTCGGCGGTGTCGGTCTGGAAGTGTTCCAGCACCACGGTGAACAGGTCTTCGCGCTGGAAACCCCGCACCACCTTGCCCGACTCGGGCGCCACCGCCACGGGGTTGCTGTTGTAGACGATCAGCGCCTCGATCTTCGGACCGAAGTCTGGCGAGGCCTCGCGCAGCAGATCGTCACCGATGGTGCTCATGTTGATGGTGCGCGGCTGGCGACCGGCCAGCAGGTCGGGGCGCTGCAACGCCGCGCGGTCCACCGGGAAGTGCCCCGAGGCCGACAGCAGCACGCCGCCGGCCGGCTCGCGCCAGGCACCCACCAGGGCGGGCAGGCAGGCGATGGCGCGCACCGCGTTGCCGCCGCCGCGCACACGCTGCATGCCGTAGTTCAGGCGGATTGCCGCGGGTTTCGTGGTGCCGTAGTCGCGCGCCAGGTCCACGATCTGCTGCACCGGCACGCCGCAGATTTCCGCCGCGCGCTCGGGTGGCCACTGCAGGGCGCGTTCACGCAGCCCTGCCCAGCCCAGGGTGTGGCATTCGATGTAGTCGTGGTCGAGCCAGTCGTGGGTGATGAGCTGGTGCATGAGCGCGAGCGCCAGCGCCGCGTCGGTGCCGGGGCGCAGGGCGATGTGCTCATGGCACTTGTCGGCCGTCTCGGTGCGGCGCGGGTCGATGCACACCAGCCGCGCGCCTTCGCGCTTGGCCTGTTGCGCCAGGCGCCAGAAGTGCAGGTTGCTGCCGATGGAGTTGCTGCCCCAGATGAGGATGAGCTTCGCCTGGGCGAAATGCTCCACTTTCATCCCGACCTTGCCGCCCAGGGTCTGCACCAGCGCTTCGCCGCCGGCCGAGGCGCAAATGGTGCGGTCCAGGAACGAGGCGCCCAGACGGTGGAAGAAGCGCCCGGCCATGGCCTCGCCCTGCACCTGGCCCATGGTGCCGGCGTAGCTGTAGGGCACGATGGCCTGCGGGTCGCGAGCGGCGATGGTCCGCAGGCGCGCGGCGATGTCGTCCAGCGCCGTGTCCCAGTCCACCGGCTCGAAGCGGCCGCTGCCCTTGGGGCCACTGCGCCGCAGCGGTTGCAGCAGGCGCTCGGGGTGGTAGCTGCGCTCGGTGTAGCGGGACACCTTGGTGCAGAGCGCGCCATCGGTATGCCGGTGCGCGGGGTTGCCGTGCACGCGCAGGGCCACGCCGTTCTCCACGGTGGTGATCAGGGAGCAGGTGTCGGGGCAGTCGTGCGGGCAGGCACCGCGCACGAGCGAATCGGGGTCGGTGACGTGGGAGGTGCTCATGGTGATCGGATGGGCTTGCGGTCCTGGAAGAGATGATACGGACCCCGGAAAAACGACCCAGGCGACGGACGGATTCTTTGCGGGGATGAGCGTCGGGGCCCGCGTGCATTTTGAGCACAAATGCCTTTGCCCATAGGAAGGAAATCGCATACGCTGGCCTGCACCACAAGACAACCCAAGGAGTGCCCCCACGATGCGACGCAGAAAACTGCTTGGATATGCAGGCCAGTTGGCCGGCCTGCATGCATTGGCCGGTGTGGCGACCACCGCGAACGCCCAGTCGGCAGGCGTGAGTGACAACCGCATCCTGCTGGGCCAGTCGGCTCCGTTCAGCGGCGCTGCAGAACAACTGGGTCTGCAATTTCACCTGGGCGCACAACTCTTCTTCGAGTCGCTCAATCAGAAAGGGGGGGTCAACGGCCGGCGCATCGAACTGCGAAGGCTTGACGATGGCTACGAACCCGAGCGCTGCGCAGCCAATACGAAGCAATTGATCGGGGAAGGCGTGTTTGCGCTTTTTGGCTACATCGGCACGCCCACCAGCGTGGTGGCGCTGCCGCTGGCCACCGAGGCCAAGACCCCGTTTTTTGCGCCGTTCACGGGTGCCGAGGTGTTGCGCGACCCCTTCAACCGGTACGCCATTCACGTTCGGGCGTCGTACTACGACGAGACCGCCGCCATCGTGCGGCAGACCACCTCCACCGGCATCAAGAAGATCGCGGTCTTCTACCAGAACGATGCCTATGGGAAGGCCGGCCTCGAGGGCGTCAGCCGTGCGCTCAAATCGCTCAATCTGGAACCGGCGGCACTCGGCACCGTGGAGCGCAATACCGTGGACGTGGCCAAGGCGGTCAACGACATCATGGCGCAGCGGCCCGAGGCCATCGTGCAGATCAGTGCCTACAAGTCCTGTGCGGCCTTCATTCGTGAAGCTCGCAAGCGCGGGTTCGTGGGGAACTTCTACAACGTGTCTTTCGTGGGCACGCAGGCTTTGCTCGACGAGCTGGGTTCCGACGCCAAGGGGGTGGTGGTCAGCCAGGTGATGCCCTTCCCCTACACGCCGGTGACCCTCATCTCAGGCGAGTACCTTGCGGCCGTGCGGGCCAAACAGGGACGTGCGGCGAATTATTCGGGCATGGAAGGTTTCGTGGCCGCGAAGGTGTTCACCGAGGCGGTGAACCGTGCCGGCCGAAATCTCACGCGAGACGGATTCATCTCGGCCATTGAGAGCATGCGGGGCCTGGACATGGGTGGCTTCCCGGTGGATTTCGGTCCCAACAAGCACACTGGCTCGAAGTTTGTCGAACTGACCCTGCTCACCGAAGACGGCCGCATCCGGCGCTGACGCCAATGGGTCAATGACCCTCTGCGGCGGTCGGTGTCGCCGCCGCAGCCGGTCTTTGGCGCCGTCTTCGCTACCATGGGCGTTTTCACTGCGGCACCCGGTCCGGGTGCTGAAAGCATTCCCCATGAAACTGATCGACTCCATCCTGACCCAAGCGGCGGGCATAGCCGCTGTGCGCCGCGACATTCATGCCCACCCCGAGCTCTGCTTCGAGGAAGTGCGCACCGCCGACGTGGTGGCGCAGAAGCTCACCGACTGGGGCATTCCCGTGCACCGGGGCATGGGCACCACCGGCGTGGTGGGCATCGTGCACGGCCGCGACGGCGGTGCCTGCGGTCGCGCCATCGGCCTGCGGGCCGACATGGACGCCCTGCCCATGCAGGAGTACAACACCTTCGGCCATGCCAGTCAGCACGCCGGCAAGATGCACGCCTGCGGGCACGACGGGCACACCGCCATGCTGCTGGCGGCCGCCCAGCATTTCGCGAAACACCGCAATTTCGACGGCACGGTCTACCTGATCTTCCAGCCGGCCGAAGAGGGCGGTGGTGGCGCACGCGAAATGATCAAGGACGGCCTGTTCGAGAAATTCCCGGTGGAGGCCGCCTTCGGCATGCACAACTGGCCCGGCATGGCCGTGGGCACCTTCGCGGCGAGCGCCGGCCCGGTGATGGCGTCGAGCAACGAGTTCCACATCGTCATTCGCGGCAAGGGCTCGCACGCCGCCCTGCCGCACAACGGCATCGACCCGGTGCCGGTGGCCTGCCAGATGGTGATGGCCTTCCAGACCATCATCTCGCGCAACAAGAAGCCGGTGGACGCCGGCGTGGTCTCGGTGACCATGATCCACACCGGCGAGGCCACCAACGTGGTGCCCGACAGTTGCGAGATCCAGGGCACGGTGCGCACCTTCACCTACGAAGTGCTCGACCTGATCGAGCGCCGCATGCAGGAAATCGCCGAGCACACCTGCGCGGCCTTTGGTGCCACCGTCGAGTTCAAGTTCAAGCGCAACTACCCGCCCACCATCAACCACGCCGCCGAGACCGCGTTTGCGCGTGAGGTGATGGCCGAAATCGTGGGTGCGGACCGCGTGGTGGAGCAGGAGCCCACCATGGGCGCGGAAGACTTCGCCTACATGCTGCAGGCCCGGCCGGGTTGTTATGCCTTCATCGCCAACGGCGACGGGGCGCACCGCGAGATGGGCCACGGCGGCGGTCCGTGCATGCTGCACAACCCCAGCTACGACTTCAACGACGACCTGATCCCACTGGGCGCCACCTACTGGGTGAGGCTGGCCGAAAAATGGCTGAGCCAGCCGCGCACCGGAGGCGCCGCATGATGTCCCCGCAAGCCGCCTTTTCCTCCTCCTACGCCAGCGCCCGGATCAAATTCCTCGAAGGTGCCGCCGCCGCCGGCATGGCGATCACCAGCCACAACCACCCGCTGCCCGGCCGCGATGGTGAGACCCTGGCGATGGACGTGGCGCTGGACGGATCGCCCGATGCCGAACGCCTGCTGATCGTCAGCAGCGCCTGCCACGGCGTCGAAGGCTATTGCGGCTCCGGCGTGCAGGTGTTCGCCACGCACGACGCCGAGTGGCGCGAGCATGCCCGCAGCGCCGGCGTGGCCGTGCTCTACATCCATGCACTCAATCCGCACGGCTTTTCGTGGGTGCGCCGCGTCACGAACGAGAACGTGGACCTGAACCGCAACTTCCAGGATTTCAGCCAGCCCCTGCCGGTCAATGCGGCCTACGCCGAGATCCACCACCTGCTGCTGCCCGACCAGTGGCCGCCGGGCCCGGAAAACCAGGCCGCCATCCAAGCCTACATCCAGACCCATGGCCTGCAGCGTTACCAGGCGGCGGTGTCGCAGGGCCAGCATTCCCACGCCGACGGCCTGTTCTTCGGCGGCACGGCGCCCACCTGGAGCAACCAGACCCTGCGCCAGGTGCTGCGCCAGCATGGCCGCCGGGCGCGGCAACTCGCCTGGATCGACCTGCACACCGGATTGGGTGAGAGCGGTGTGGGCGAGCGCATCTGCGCCTGCCGCGACGACAAGGTGGCGCTGGCGCGCGCCCGCGAGTGGTGGGGTGGTGACGGCAAGACGCCGGTGACCTCCATCTACGACGGCTCCTCCACCTCGGCCCTGCTGACCGGCCTGATGTGGGGTGCGGCCTACCAGGAGTGCCCGCAGGCCGAGTACACCGGCATCGCCATGGAGTACGGCACGGTGCCGATCACGGAGGTGATCGATGCGCTTCGCGCCGACCACTGGCAGCACGTCCACCCTGAGGCGCCGGCCGAACTTCGCGCGGCGATCAAGCAGCGCATCCTGGCCGCGTTCTACACCGACACCGACGAGTGGAAGGCGCAGATCGTGTCGCAGGCGCGCCAGTCGATGTTCCAGGCCGTCGATGGCCTGACCCGTCAGCCTTCCAGCGCCACCCGGGCCGAGGCCACGTAAAGCCGCTCCATCGCGTCCAGCGGCTCCAGCGCTGCGGCGCGGTCCAGCAAGGCGGTGGCCTCCGGCAGCCGCTTCTCGCCTTCCAGCATCACCAGGCCATTGGCGTACTCGGTCAGCGTCACCGCCGAATCGGGGTTGATGCTCATGGCCACCTCGTAGAGGCCGAGCCCGGTCGCCTTGTCGGCGCCATAGGTCATGCCGCCGATGAGGTGGCCCACCTTGTCGATCACCTCGGCATGGAAGGTGGCCAGCGCCAGATGCGCGTCGGCATGGTGCGGGCAGCGCTCGATGGTGGTTTCCAGCGCCGTCTTGATGCGCACACCCAGGCCCTGCGTGAGGGCCTTCGCCACGCTGATGCCCTGGCTGTAGCGACCCAGCGCGTAGGCCTGCCAGTACCACGCACCGGGGTTGTCGGGCTGGTGGTGCTGCAGCTTCTCGGCCCGCGCCGCCGTTTCCAGCAGCAGGTCCTGGCGGTTCGCCTCGCGGCGCTCCACGTAGTTGGCGTGGATGGCGGTGGCCTTGTTCGCCACGTTCAGGCCGGCATCGCCCAGCGCCAGGCCCGCCTGGGTGGCGCGATGGAACTCGCCGTTGTGAAACAGCACCCAGGCGTGTTGCAGCGCCGGATCGGTCGGCCAGGGCTCCGCATCACCCTTGTGAAGGCGGTCCCAGAGAACCTGAAGGCGTTCGATGTCAAACGGCTTGTGGTCCGGGGAAACGTAGGCGATCCATTCGGTCATCGTGTCTCCTCTGGTTCCGGTTCAGGGTGAGGCGCCGTAGGCGCCGGTGATCTTCTGCAGATGCTGCCGCTGCGCCACTTCCAGGTAGGGCGTGAGCAAGTTCAGCACGTGCCAGGCGCCGCGCAGCAGGGCTTGCTGCGCGTTCTCGGGTTCGAGGGCGTGGCGCGGGTCGCGCACGTACTCGAAGCTCAGCCAGTAGGTGAGCACCACTACCATGCTGGTGGCCGTGGGTTCGACGTCTCGGCTGTCGATGTTGACCGCGCCGTGGCGGCTCATGCCGTCGAGCACGTGGCGCACCGCCCGCGTCTTGTTCTTCAGCACCGCCTGGAAACGCGTCTCCAGCAGGCGGTTTTTGGACAGCAGGTCGTTGAGGTCGCGGTACAGGAAGCGGTACTGCCAGATCAGCTCGAAGAGGGAATGCAAAAAGAACCAGGCGTCCTCCACATCGCGCACGCCCTCGCTGGCGCCGAGCAACTCACCGAGCGCGCGCTCGTAGCGCTCGAAGAGCGAGTTGATCAACTCGTCCTTGGCCGGGTAGTGGTAGTAAAGGTTGCCCGGGCTGATCTTGAGCTCGGCCGAGATCAGGGTGGTGGAGACATTGGGCTCGCCGAAGCGGTTGAACAGCTCGAGCGTCACCTCCAGGATGCGCTCGGCGGTGCGGCGAGGGGCTTTCTTGGCCATTCGCTGCGGCGCTCAGGCGTTGCGGGCCGGGCCCGGCATGCCCATGCGGTGCATGGCCGTGCGTTCCAGTTGGTGCTGCAGCTTGTCCAGCGTGGCATGGAGGCGGCCAGCGAGCGCGGTCTGCGCCGGGGCGGTCCGGTTCTGCAGCAGGTGCCGTCCGGGGTCCTGCAGCGCGTCGACGTCCAGGCCCACGCCATGGCGCGCGAGCATTGGCGCGAGTTCGTTGGCGCGCTCCAACAGCATGCGCCGCGTTTCCTGGTAGGCGTGTTCGGCGATCTCGCGCCGATGGCGGTAGCTGAAGGTGTTGGCGAAGAACAGGGTGGCGTCGCGCTGGTCGGGTTCGAGCAGCAGGATGTCGCTGCCCGGGTAGGCGCGTTCGTAGTGTTTGAGACCCAGGGCCAGGCGCGAGTGGATCATGGAGCGGAAGGTCTGGCTCATCACGGCGGGAAAGCCACCCTCGACCAGCGAGGGGATGCGCCGGCCATCGCGCAGGCTGGGGCTGGTGTGGAACGGCACCAGCGGGTTCAGGCACAGCAGCAGGTCGGCGCCTTCGTCCAGCGCCACCGTCGCGTGCAGCGTCTTCTTGAGTGCGCCGTCCACATAGTGCTGGCCACGGATCTCCACCGGCGGGAACAGCCCGGGCAACGCCGCGCTGGCCTGGATGGCGCGCGAGATCGGCACGTCGTCCCAGCCGGGTTGCCCGAATGGCGCAGCCTCGCCGGTGTCGAGCTGCGTGGCCACCAGCGTGAGTCGGGTGCGCAGCGTGCGGAAGTCGTTGCTGCGACCTGGCTGGTCGAACAGGCGCTGGATCTGCCGGTGGATGCCTTCGTTGTCCAGTACGCCGGTGGGCAGTGCAGCGCCCATGCGCTCGAAGGCATTGGTGAAGGCCTTGCCCCGCACCGTCCAGTCCCAGGTGGCGTCGCGCAGCAGGCCGGGCAGGCGGCGCAGCCGCGCGCCGAACTCGCCCCAGGCCGGCTTGAGCAACCACGACGGGTCGAAGTTGTCCTCGCTCGCGCGGTCCTCGATGAAGGCTTCGCAGAGCTGGCGCGGCCGGATGCCGTTGGCCAGGCCGGCGGCAATGAAGCCACCGGCGGAGACGCCGACGTAGTGGTCGCATCCGTTGAGGTCCAGGCCGACCAGGCCGTCGTCGAGCGCACACAGCGCGCCGATTTCGTAGATCGCGCCGAGTGGCCCGCCACCGGCCAGCGCGAGCGCGATGCGGGGCCGGCCCGACATTGGCGTGCGTGAACTGGAAGCAGCCTTGCGGCGCGGGGCGGATCGGGGCATGGTCATGCGATCGAGTGTAGACGGCGAACGGTGGATGGCTTGCTGCGTTGCAGCATCCTGAGCGGGCGCAAAAAAGGGGCGTCATGCGCCCCTTTTCCGTGTGCCTGCGATGGCGTCTTCCCGGTCACGCCGCCTTGGTGCTGCGGCTGGTCTTGCGTGCGGCCTTGGCGGGGGCCTTCTTCGCCGGCGCGGCCTTGCGCGCAGCGGTCTTGGCCGGTGCCTTGGTGCTGAGCCGCTGCACGTGCTGGTTGAGCGCGTCGATGCGCTCGATCAGGGCTTCCACATCGCGCGCCGAGGGTACGCCCAGCTTGTTCAAGGCCTTGGCCACGCGTTCCTCGAAGATGTTCTCGAGCTTGTCCCACTGGCCGGCGGCCTTGGACGAAATGTCGGTGGCCATGCTGGTCACGCGGCTGGTGGCTTCGGAGATGCGCTCCTCGGCCACGGCCTGCGTCTTGCGCTGGATCGACATGCCTTCCTTGACCAGCGATTCAAAGGCCTTGCCGCCTTCTTCCTGGGCCTTGGAAAAGGCGCCCAGACCGGCCAGCCAGATCTGCTGTGCGGAATCCTTGATGGCGCCCGAAAGGGGCGAGCCGGCGGCGGAAGAAGAGGCTTTGTCGCTGCTGCCGGTTTTCTGGATTTTCTTGACCATGGAGGCTCCTGAGAAAGAGGGTGATGGGGAGTGGCGGTGCCACAGCGTCCGGCCAATGTACGGTCAGCCCGGTGCGCCTGTGTAGGGGCGCGCGACTAAACGCTCTGGTTGTGGGCCGCGCCTCACGCGGGTTTTTGCGGAAGGCAGTGCTGGTGCTCATGGTGAAGAATGACAGGCTGTCGTCCGCCTTTCTTTTCGAAACTTCAACGCCTCAGGAGACCCTCCATGCATTATTTCGTCACCGGTGCCACCGGCTTCATTGGCAAGCGCCTTGTGGCCAGGTTGCTTCAGCGCAAGGGCGCGGTGGTGCACTTCCTGATCCGCAAGGAGAGTGAAGGCAAGGTGGCGGGCCTGCGCGAATACTGGGGCGTGGGCGCCGCGCGCGCGGTGCCGGTGTTCGGCGACCTCACCAGCAAGAAGCTGGGCGTGTCGGCCGAGGACATCAAGGCGCTCAAGGGCCAGATCGATCATTTCCACCACCTCGCAGCGGTGTACGACCTGGAGGCCGACGAGGAAAGCCAGATCGCGGTGAACGTGGACGGCACGCGCAACACGGTGGAATTTGCCAAGGCCATCGGCGCCGGGCACTTCCACCATGTGTCCTCCATCGCGGCCGCCGGCCTCTACGAAGGCGTGTTCCGCGAGGACATGTTCGACGAAGCCGAGAACTACGAGCATCCCTACTTCATGACCAAGCACGAGAGCGAGAAGATCGTGCGCGAGGAGTGCAAGGTGCCATGGACGGTGTACCGGCCCGCGGCCGTGGTGGGCGACTCCCGCACCGGCGAGATGGACAAGATCGACGGGCCCTATTACTTCTTCAAGCTGATCCAGCGCATGCGCCAGATCCTGCCGCCCTGGATGCCCA
>VFQP010002428.1_pt1 | contig 20816 bp, 20 predicted proteins | sample 3512351 | NCBI WGS metagenome assembly VFQP01 (sample SAMN10412372, study PRJNA504923) | tailings metagenome | isolation source: Relicate 1 Philex TSF1 revegetated site | place: Philippines: Tuba, Benguet | collected 2017-08-29
AAAACTTTGGGCTCGAGCGCCGCAAGACTCCCCTTATCCCCCGCAACACACATGACGTACTGCCCGTTTTTCGCGCAGCGCCAGAGATATTCAGCGGTCGAATAATGCAGCCGCGATTCGGTTAATCGTGTCGAGGCGACAGCGGAGTAGATGCCAGGATACCCACTGGCCAGCTTGCAACAGGTCCATTGGCTGAAGTGCCATCGGACCTTGGTCCGTAGGCCGCCATAAGGGTGAGTGGTATCTTGTAAGTAATACTGATTTCTGCGCGCCGTCGCACCTCGACGCGCCGCGAATTTCTATTGCGGCTCCAAAAAAGCCAAACTGTCATTCTGTTCGGGGATTGCGACATGTACATTCCCAAGGACGCTTCCCGTGCGCGCCAGCGCGAAGCGGAAAACGCCCGCGAGAACCGCCTCGAAATCGTGAAGGCCCTATCGCAAGGCCAAGTGAGCCGGCGCGAACTTATCGCGTGGGGCCTCATGACGTTCACCGGCGCACTTGCCATGAAGAACGGGCTCAGCATGTTCGCCCGGAGCGCCTTCGGCGCCATCCCGACCGGCACCCCGCGCAGCCCTCTCAATGGGGCCAAGAAGTTCGCGCAGCGCATGCCGCGCCTTGAAATGCAGCAACCCATTTCTCTCACGAACGAGAACTGGGAGGCGAGCTTTCCGCTCAGCATGGACGAGCCGAATGGAAAACGGCTCTCGTGGCATACGGACTTCAGCGCGACCAGCAATCCCGATCCGTCGCTCGTCAATCCGCTGACGGGACGCGGTCCCATCGAAGGGCGTCCGCCCGGCGAATTCTTCGCGCACCAGCGCTGGAGGGAATATTTTCCCAAGGTCGGCTACGTGCTTTCAATGTGCGATATGCGCGAAAACACGAAGTTTCATCCCAACTTCGCGGTTCAGCAGGCGAACAAGTGCTGGACATTTTGTAGCGGCAAGTACAGCCGAGGCGCGCCAACCCCGCCCTTGATCCGCGCGCGCTACGGCGAACCGCTACTTGTCCGCATCCGCAACAATCTTCCGAAAGACCGCGCCCTCAACGGTGGGTTCGGACGCAACGAGATTTCGACCCATTTCCACAACGCCCACAATGGCGCCGAAAGCGACGGCGCGTGCAACGCCTTCCATTTCCCCGGAACGTTCTACGACTACCGGTACAGCACGACGCTGGCGCGGCGCGACCGCATCAACACGCAGGCGACGCAGCCGCGCGCATCCGGTCCAGACGGGTCGGGCGGATTGACGTTCGTGCCGGGCGATTTCCGCGAACTGCAGGGAACGATGTGGTTCCACGACCATCGCTTCTTCTTCACGGCGGAGAACGTCTACAAAGGCAACGCGGGGATGATCAATTACTATAGCGGGCCGGATCGTGGGAACGAGCAGATCGCCGACCGGTACGGTGTGAACCTTCGGCTGCCGAGCGGCTATGTGCGCGATTGGGGTAACGTCGATTTCGATGTCAATCTCATGTTCAGCGACATGTCGTTCGACAAGAACGGCCAGCTCTACTTCGACATTTTCGACATGCTCGGCCATCTCGGCGATTGCATGATGGTCAACTTCGCGTACGCGCCCTACTTCGAGGTGCTGCCGCGCAAGTATCGTTTCCGTCTGCTCAACTCCAGCATGTCGCGCTTTATCAAGCTCGCCCTCGTAACGCCTTCTGACAAGAAGAAGGTGCGTTTCACGTTCATCGCCAACGACGGCAACTTTCTCGTGAGGCCAATCGACTCGAGCCAGCTCAACGACGAACTGCCGATCCAGTCGCCCGCCGAACGATACGACATCGTCATTGACTTTAGCCGGTTCAAACCCGGCGACAAAATTCAGCTCGTCAATCTTCTCATGCACAAGACCGGCGAAAAAGCGGACGATCCGGTCTCGATCGCGACGGCGCTCAAGGGAGAGGATAAGGATCCGGCTGTTGGGGCGTGTCTCGAATTTCGCGTGGTGTCGCAAGTGGAAAGCGTCGATCAGCCGGGGCTTATACTGCGCGACAAGGACCGCGACGACAGCAAGGTGCCGTCCACGCTCACAGAGCAGATCCCGATCGTTACGCCCGTTCGCAAACGCACGATCGAGTTCAAGAAGGACGACCTCAATCGTTCGAAGAACTGCAATCCGAGCTGCGAGGACAAAGAGTTTCTGCCCTGGGTTGTCCGCATCAACGGCGAGAAGCAGAATTCACTCAATGCCAACCGCATCTCGCTCCTGGTTCCGAAGCCGGGCGAAGTCGAGCACTGGACTATCGAAAACGGCGGCGGCGGTTGGGATCATCCGATTCATCTGCATTTCGAGGAGGGCGTCACGATCCAGCGCAACGGCGCAACGCCGCCGATCCACGAGAACCTCGTGCGCAAGGACGTTTGGCGGTTACCCGGCAACGGGAAGGTGACGTTCCAAGTGCAATTCGGCGAATTCGGTGGCGCCTACGTGCAGCACTGCCACAACACCGTGCATGAGGATTTCGCGATGCTCATGCGGTACCAGCTCCTCTCGGACAACGGCGAAGTGCACCTTGCGGTGTCGCCGACGCCAATCCCCACTGAGGACGGCGTCACGTTCATGACACCGGAGATCCTGCCCGAAGGCGATCCGCGCCCACGACGGAGCAGCTAGCATCGGCAGCTGCTTTCCAAGAGATCCTCCCATGACGCGCGTAGTGATCATCGTCGGCATGCTCTCCATGATGTTTGGCATGGCGATCGGGCTGGCCGTACTGGAACGCGCGCCACAACCTCAGTCGGCATCCAGCCGCACATGGGATGGCGAGTATTTTACGAATACAGAGGTCGTAACGCACGATGGACGCCGGCTTCGGCTGTACGAAGATCTGCTCAAGGACAAGATCGTCGTCATCAGTTTCATTTACACGAGCTGCCGCGAGCTTTGTGCGCTCGGCACCGCGCGCCTCGCGCTTGTGCGGGAGCAACTCGGCGCCCGCGTGGGGAAGGACATCTTCTTCTACTCGATCACACTAGACCCGCTCGTGGATGGTCCCGATGTCCTCAAAAAATATGCGGACAATTTCTACACCGGCCCAGGCTGGCTGTTTCTGACCGGACGGCCCGCCGACATCGACCTCATTCGGCACAAACTGGGCGATCGTGGAAAATCGCTCGCAGACCATCGCACGGATGTTGTGCTCGGCAACGACGCCACCGGAGAATGGGGCCGCGACTCGATCTTCTCCGACACGGATCATCTCACCCACACGATCCTGCGTATGGATCCAAAGGAGCGCGACCGGCCGTCCATGGTGATCGCACAAGCCAACACGCACGGCGTGCCGAGCCCTTTGGGCGACACACCCGGACGCGCGCTGTTCGTGAAAACCTGCGCTGCCTGTCACAGTATCGGCGGTGGCGACCGGATCGGCCCCGACCTTGCCGGCGTCACCACGCGCAGATCAACGGATTGGCTGGTTCGGTTCATCGTCTCGCCCAGCGCCATGATCAAGTCCGGAGATCAGACAGCGCTTGCACTGCTCGAGCAGTACAAGGGGCTCCGCATGCCCGAAGTCGGGCTGACACCCACCGACGCGCGAGACCTCATCGGCTACATCGAAAAGCACACTGCAGCAAAGAGCGACCCCGCCACAGCCGCGGCGGGCGCATCCGCTGCTCAAAAGCACTAGTCCCAGTGCCTACTCCTGCTGTGTTTGCGACCGATCCGGTCTGGCCACGAGTTTGATTTCGTGACGCCGATCGTCCTGCTCGACGACAACGGAATTATTCTCAATCGCACGCAGTTTCCAGCCGTTGACGTCGCCGCCCAATTCGACCCACCTCGCGTAAGGCTCGCCCGAAACGCGAATGAGAGCGCGCTGGTTCGCGCCCCATTGCATCAATCCGACGAGCTTCAAATTGCCGAAGGCCGTTGCGTCGGACGCGGGCGCGGCAAGATCAGGTGTTTCCGGCACTTCTGGGTCGGGCCGGCGCGTTGCGTTAAAAAGCGGCCGCTCAAGCGTTTCGGCAAGCCGATCCTTGGATGTCAGAGGTGCCAGCGGCGCAAGCTCTTCCTCTTTCAATGCGTCAGCTTCTGACGTGGCCGGGACAGATACGGCAAGGGGAGAAACGTCGACACTGGTGGTCGCGAGATGCCAGTTCATGTACGCGAGCGCAATCGCCCCAGCCGCCAGGGCTCCGATCAGTGTCTTCCGCACAGGGTTGCCCACTACCCACCCTTCCCCTTGGCCGTGGCGCCGAAGAGCGTCATGCGCGTATCGAGCGCGCCCCCGCGCACCGCCGAATCTGGAGCACGTGAAATTTGTAACATGCCGACAAACAGCGGCGGTTTCTGTGTTTCGAGCGTATACAGCAGGCTCTGGAGTTGTTTCATCCCGGTTTGCACTTGCACCTCGATCCCGACGAGGCGCAAGCCATTCTCCATGCGCGGCGGAAGAACGGTGACGCTGCTCAAGCGAATGCCCTCATTGGCGGCAACGGCATCGACACGAGCCTGGAGCGACGCCGCACGGATCTGATCGCTCTCGCCCTCCAGGAGCGAGAAGTTCAATGGGTGAATTTCCGTTTCGCCCACTGCGGCCCGCTGTTCGGGGGCCCGCAGCGCCGCCGTCAGATGACCAAGCTCGGCGCGCTTTTCTTCGATTTGGCGGCTCGACGCTGCCCAGCCGTCTGCGATCGGCGCGACAACGACCACGTAGGCAAGCAAGATGATTCCGGCAAGGATCGCCAATGCGAAAGCTTTGCTGATCAGGCCGCCAAGGAATGGCGTCATTGCGGCTCCTCCTCGATGGCATTTTCCGCTGCGGTGCCGATCGGCAAATGACGAAGCGTGAGCCTTAGATTGAAGCGCTCCCTGTCCGCATTCGAGTCGAAAATGACCGGCGCCGTCAGAGCTGCGTCGGAGAAAAATTCACCCTGCTCGAGCGTCGCGATCAAGCTCGACGCGCGGCGCGCAAACCCCGACAGCTCGATGGCGCCATCGGCAATTCGCAGCTCCGACAGGTAAGTGTCGTCGGGAAGCAGACGCGTGAGCTCGTTGACGAGGACGACGGCCGGAATCACTTGAGCCTTCCTGGCCCTCACGGCGGCAGCATCCTGTGTTGCCGTCGAGGTGGTGGTCGATTGGATGCGGCGGGTCTCGAGGCTGGCGCGCGCCGCCGAGGTCGACGCGTTGAGACTGGCAAGGGCCTGATCGTTGCGCCACCAGTGCAGGGTGATGGCGAGAGACCCAAGAACGGCGACCGTAGCTAACAGCTTGGCCGCGAGCCTCGATGTCCTCCGCTTCGAGGCTCCCAACGAGGGTTCAACGAAATCAATCTTGCCCTCGCGCCATCCAGCGGGACGGAAGCTTATTCGTCTCACTCTCCCTCCTGCCTGATCGACGGCCGCGATCAGGGGCGCGATGATGTCGCGCTTCAGGATGAATTGGCGGGCTTGCAAAAAGCCGGATCGGCCAGGAAGCGGTTCGACCAAGTGGGCAGTGAGAACGTCTTTCGCCTTGAATGGCGTCGCCCGTTCGAGATCGAGGGCCAAAATCCGATCCGCATTCTTACGCGCGGATTTGGGAATTTCGATCCGCCGCTCGAAGCAGGCTCCGTGTTGCACGACAACCGCGACCTCGGGCCGCTGGCCGCGCCGGGCCAGGCTCGCGATTTGTCGCCAGGCATCCGCATCGTCCGAAGCCATCTCCAAGGCGGGCGCGCTGCCTTTCGCAGGTCGCTGACCGAGCGCAACGTGCCCATCGTCGACGTTAAGAATGAGCTCATCATCGGGCATCACCGCGATGGAGCGAACCGAGGCCGGAACCATGTCCAACAGTTCGTTAGTCCACCACAGCCAGCCGGAATGCAATTTGTTGCCCAAAGTGTCGACGACCGGCGGCATGATTAATTCCGAAAACCGTTTAATGAGACGGCTTTGTGTGGCCTCATGAAAGCTTGTACAGTATACTACCTTTTTGATGGTATGTCGCTTTTCTATCGCCCTCGCATTTCGGTTTCTTCATGCTTTTCGGCCGTGAACCGATCGCGCGTTCTTCGATCAATCCACCCGCGGTGGATTTCTCGGATCGCCTTCTTGCGGCGCTTGAGGCGCGCAAGCTTTTGGACGCCGTTTCTGCGAAGCGGGCAAAGAAGGCATCCGACCAATCGGGCGAACGCATCGATCGTGCGATAACGCGCCTCGGCCTCGTCAGCGACGCCGACATGACTTCAGTCCTGGCCGATTTACTCAAGCTTCCGCTTGTGACACCGGAGGAACTCTCGGGCGGAAAAGCAATCGACGCCGACTTGTCCATCGCGTTTTTGCGGGCAGCGCATTTGGTGCCGATCTCGGACTCGGCGGACTGCATTTACGCCGCGACTTCGGATCCCCTCAATTCCAACGCAGTGGAAGCTCTCGCCTACCTCGTCGGCAAGCCCGTCGAACTCAAGATCGCAACCGCGGGTGACATCGAACACGCGATCGAGCGGATCTACGGGCACGAACAGTCGAAACGGGGCTCAGACATCGTGCTTGCACCGGACGGGCAAGCGCCGTCCGAGGACGACGTGAGGCGCCTCGAAGATCTCGCCAGCGACGCTCCGATCATAAAGCTCGTCAACGAACTTATCGTGCGCGCGGTCGAGGCGAAGGCCTCGGATATTCATATCGAGCCGCGCGAGGACTGCCTGCGGGTCCGCCTGCGCATCGACGGCGATTTGCAGACGATTGAAACCTTTCCGCCCGATCTTCGAGCGGCGATCTGCTCGCGCATCAAGATCATGGCCAAACTTAATATCGCGGAGCGACGCCTTCCGCAGGATGGCCGGATCAAAAGCACCGTGCGGGGACGCCAGATCGATCTGCGCGTCTCAACAATTCCGACGCTCTGGGGCGAGAGCCTCGTTTTGCGCATTCTCGACCAGTCAACAGTCGTTCTTGACTTCGAAATGCTTGGCTTCTCGGGCGCCGAACTCGCCTCGCTCAAGGGCATGCTGCGGGAGCCGAATGGGATCATCCTCGTTACGGGTCCGACCGGTAGCGGCAAAACCACGACGCTTTACACGGCACTGACGCAACTCAACGAGACAAGCCGCAAACTGTTCAGCGTCGAGGACCCAATCGAGTACCAGATGCCCGGCATCAATCAGGTGCAGGTGAATACCCGGATTGGCCTTTCGTTCGCCTCGTCGCTGCGATCGATCCTGCGCCAGGATCCCGATATCATCATGATCGGCGAGATCCGAGACCTCGACACGGCTGAGATCGCCATTCGCGCCTCGCTGACGGGGCATCTTGTTCTCTCGACGCTGCACACAAACAGCGCGGCGGCCAGCATCACGCGGCTCATCGACATGGGCGTCGAAGACTATCTCCTGTCTTCAACGCTGGTTGGCGTCCTTGCCCAACGCCTCGTTCGGAAGCTATGCCCGTGCTGCGCCGCCCCGGCCGAGGCCACGGCAGCTTTCGTGCAACGCATCGCCACGTTGGCAGAGCCCGCGCTGAAGCGTGCGCGGGATTTTTCTCCAGGGCTTCGGAAGCCCGTCGGCTGTCCGCAGTGTAACGGCACGGGCTATTCCGGGCGCACCACCGTCTACGAGTTGCTGCCCGTCAATGATGCCATCCGGGACGGGATCTTGAAGCGGCGCGGCGAGCGAGACATCGAAGAGACTGCGATCTCCAACGGAATGGTCTCGATACTCGCGAATGGGCTAGGCAAAGCGCTCAAAGGTGAAACTTCAGTCGACGAAGTTCTGCGAGTGACGAGGCTCGGCGATGCCGCGGTTTAGATACAAAGCCTACGACGCGAATGGTGTGCTGAACTCCGGGGAGATCTCCGCCGGCAGCCGGCCGGGCGTGCTCGAAATGATCGCGCGACGCGGCGAAATTCCGGTAGACATCGTCGAGCGCCAGCCCGAGGACAACGTGGCATGGTGGGAGCGAGATCTTGGTGGTAGCGAGCTATCGTCGTCGCAGCTCGCGGTCTTCACACGCGAACTCGCGAGCCTCGTCGAAGCGGATTTACCGATCGACGAATGCTTGCGCATCCTCGTGATGCAGCCGCTCGTTCAGCCGCGCTTGCGGCGCATGTCGACTGGGCTCCTCGAACGCGTGACCGAAGGCGCACAACTTTCGGACGCGCTGGCGGCGCAGCCTGGCTTCCCCTCCTATATCTCGCGCCTTGTAAGCGCGGGAGAGGCGAGCGGCTCGCTCGGGCTCGTGCTCGACCAGCTCGCGGTCTATCTCGAACGTATCGCGGAGACGCGTTCGCGCATCATCTCAGCGCTTGTGTATCCCACGGTGCTGGTCGTCGCCTCCGTGGCCGTTATCGGCGTGATTTCCACCGTTCTGCTTCCCGCCATCCTGCCCATTTTCGAGGACGCGCGAGTCGAACCACCGGCGATCGTTCGAGCGCTATCGGCACTTGGCGAGTCGGCAGCCGCGCTTTGGATTGTCGGGGCTGTGCTCTCCGGACTGCTCGCTGCGATCATGATCAAGCCGTTTCGCGATGCCCTTCGTGCTCCGCTCGACCGGCTGCTGTTACGCCTTCCCATCGCCGGGCAGCTCATCATCCAGAGGGAGACCGGGCGATTTGCGCGTATCATGGCGCTTCTGCTGGGGAGCGGCGTACCGATGATCGACACGATACGCGTCGCTGCCGGGACACTGTCGAATATCCCCTTCAGGACGGCGATGTCGCACGTCGCCGATCGGGTCAAGGAGGGGCGCGGGCTTGCGTCGACGTTCGCAACGACAGGCTTGCTGCCGGATCTTTTCTTGCGGCTCACCACAGTCGGCGAACAGAGTGGTCAGCTCGATACCATGTTGCTGCGTGTTGCGGAGATCTATGAGTCGGCCTTCAACCGGCAAGTCGATCGGCTGACGGTCTTGTTCACTCCGGTGCTCACGCTGCTCATTGGCGGCCTGGTCGGCGCCATAGTGGTCTCTGTTCTGAGCGCCGTTCTGTCTATCAACGACCTGGCACTCCAATGACCCATCGCGCTCAAGTTCCCTCTTACCAGCAAGGGTTCACACTCCTCGAGCTTCTGCTCGCGCTGTCGATTTTCGCTGTGGCCAGCGCAATCGTCATCCCGCGAGTCTCGGGTGCCCGCGACTCAGCAGTCGTTCAGGCCTCCGCACAGAAACTCGCCGCGGCCCTGAAGGCGACGCGTGCGGCAAGCATCAAAGCCTCCGAGGCGCGAGGCTTGGTGATCGACCTAGGCGCGGCGCAGTATTGGTCGGACGGCGTGCAACGCGTCACAAAGCTGCCGCGCGGCGTATCGGTCGATCTAAAGGTTCCAGGAGCTTCAAGCGCGAAGAGCCGTGCCGTCATTCGATTCCGTCCCGACGGAAGTGCGACGGAAGCCGAAATTCGCTTCACCAAAGGGCGGCGCTCTGCAGTCATAGCCGTCGATTGGCTAACCGGCGCCACACGTGTCGTGCGAGGCTAGGCATGACCGGGAAAGACGATGGATTTACGCTTATAGAAGTGCTCGTCGCTATGGCGATCAGCGTGCTCGTGATCGCGGCTGCCTATCGCGGCTTCGCTGTCGGCTGGCGGGGACTGCGGCTTTCGGAGGATGAAGCGCGGGCACTCGCAGTCGCGCGTGCCGAGCTTGCCTCAGCCGGCATCGAGACGCCTCTGGCCGTCGGCACTCGGTCCGGCGTTGCAGATGGGGTGACGTGGTCCTCGACTATCCGATCTTACGAGGGGGTGGATGCGACGCCCGAAACAGCGGCCTATTGGGTCGATGTCACCGCCCGTTGGCGGGATCGCGGTTCCGGTGCACGGTCCATCCGGCTAGTCACGCTCAAATTTGGGTCTCCGGCCGATGCGCGGCGCTGATCAGCCGATGCGGAGAGAAGAGGGTTTCAGCCTCATCGAAGCGCTCGTGGCGCTAACGCTGCTCGCTTTTGTGCTGGCGCTCTCGCCGGCGGCGTTGAGGCAAGCCAATCGAGCACTCAAAGGGCTCGGCGTCCATTACGCGAGTACGTCCAGCAACGGTTCCTTGCGCTATGTCGAGCAGCGGCTTTCGGAGGCGCTACCGCTCTATTCTGAGCGTGTCGGCAATTCCGCGCGCGTCTCCTTTCGCGGAGAACGCGGCGGCCTCGAGTTTCTGGCGGCGATGGCGGATACGCCGCTCGGTGGCGGCATCTTCCGCATCGCGCTTCAGATCGAAGGCGACAAGACCTCTCGCCTCGTGATGCGCGTCTCGCCCTACCGGCCCGGGAAGGCAACGCCGCCCTCCCAGGCGGTCGCGCGTGAGGTCAGCTCCGGGCTTTTGCTGGCCGAATTCCGCTACTATGGCGCGGCCGAGCCCGGCGCCTCGCCCGCTTGGCACACGACTTGGCGCGACCAAAGCAGCCTGCCGTTGCTCGTCGAGATCACGCTTCAAGAGCGCACGGCGCGCGTCCCCACACGCCTCCGCATCGCGCTGAAAACCGGACGTAACCTCTCCATTTCCGCTGCAGAAGCCGCAGCAGCGGCGGGTACCACTCTTCGCGGCTAAACTCGCACACAGGTGCTCCCATGTTCACAATCGACCAAGTCATTGTCTGGATCGTTATCGGCCTGCTCGGCGGAAGTCTCGCCGGGCTGACCATCACTTGGGACAAGCAGGGCTTCGGCTTTTTCAAGAACCTGGCCCTCGGGCTGGCAGGCGCATTCATCGGCGGCCTGCTGTTCCGCCTGCTCGGGCTTTTCCCGAACCTCGATCGCGTCTCGATCTCGCTACGCGATGTCGTATCCGCGTTTATCGGATCGCTGATCGTGCTGACCGCTCTGTGGTTCTGGGAGCGGACGAAGCAAAGACGGCTTGGAGCCTGATACGCGCAGAAAAAAATTGTCCTGCGCGAGAAAACGATCCATCGCTTCTGGGCTTGCGTGCGACGAGCATTGAGCTTCGCTGTGCGGCCAGCTGTACGAGATCAAATATTGTCGCCCCCGCGCCTCCGGGGCGCAGTTCGGAGAGCACGCCTTACAGGCTCAGTGCATGCGCGCGCTGCGCGATGCTTTCCATTCCGACAGTTGGATGATCTGAGCGGTGTGATCCTTCGGCAGAGACAGCGTCAGCAGCCGCTGCGCCATTCGATACCGATAGCACTCGACAAGAAAGCTGACCGGTGCGCCGTACACGTAGAAGCAAGCCTTGTTCTCGGACATGGTTGGCTCCGTGCTGTTAGCAGCACTATGTCAATGTGCTTTCTGAGTCTGTGCAAGTGCGGAATATCCACTATCGGAAATGCAACCTGATCGCGGTTGCCAATTGGCCAATGCAGGGATCGCGATTTAGCTGCGGCCGGTCTCTAAGACCCGCAGTCGCTCTTCGCGCTCCTGATCGCCTTGCTCCGATGGCTGCGTAGCCGCCGCGTAGCAAACCATTGCCCTGTTGCCGGGCGAGCCTGCAGCATCGTCCGTCTCCTGTTTCCGCCAAATGGCCATCCACCGGCAAGTCCTTGAAATTACTTACCGAGGTGTAGTTACGTACCTGTCCTGGCGGTCGTGCTCGCGTCCAACTGGTTTTTCAGTTGCCGCAGCAAAAGGAGCAGACGGAGCTGGACTTCAGCCATCCAGTTCTTGCGACGAACCCGAGGCACACTCCCTGCGCTCGGGTCCTTTTCCGGCTTCAGATCACGAGCGTAGCGGCAAGAACGGCGGCGATCGCCAACAATCCGGCCGATGCGACTGGCCAGCTTCGCAACATCCGGTCCGCAGCCGAGAGAACTGTGCTTCCCCTCCCCACGGTTCGTATCGCGGCCTCGTACGCGACCACGACGTCGCCTGCCGGCACAGCCGGGATGGCGACGCGGAAAGCGCGCAAGGCCCACGCCATCGCAACTCCAAGCATGATGGGCCAGGCACCATCCCAAAGCGCGTCGAGCGACAGGACCGTCGCGTAAGGCTGGTGAGTTGCCAGAGGATAGAGCGCCCACGGCACGGCGGCGGACGCGAGCGCAATCGCGAGCCAAGGCAGCAGAAGTCCGGATGGGACGCGTTCCGAACGCGCACCATGTGGCAACCGCGACAAACATTGCAGGAAGTGGAGCATCAGTAACGTACTGCCCGCGGCTGCGAGCGCCGCGAGGCTACCGATCCATCCGCTTCCTAAACCAGGCTTCACGGCGATCTTTGCCAGCCAGCCGCCAGTGAGCGGCAATCCCGCCAGGCCGAGAGCCACGACTGCAGCGGGGACGAGCACTGTCCACGCCGGACGCGCCCCCGTCGCGAGCACAATTCCAACGGCAAGGAAGAGCCCGCCCTTCACGAGCACGTGGTGAGCAGCGTAGAAACTGATGGCCGACGCCGTCGCGCCGTCGCCGTTTGCTAGCCCCGTGCCGATAGCTACCGCAATCAATCCCATCTGGCTGATGCTTGAATAGGCCAGCACCGCTTTGGGATTGGTCTGGGTGATGCCGATTGCGACACCGTAAAATGCAGAAACTATCCCGAGCACCGCGAGTGGCAGGCCCCAGTCCGGGATAGCCGCGTCCAACGGCAACAAGCGCAGAAGGCCGATGACGCCTGCCTTAACCGCCGCGCCGCTGAGCACTGCCGCGGCCGGAATTGGCGCGGCGGTATAGGCGATAGGCATCCAGACATGCAGGGGGACGAGCGCGATTTTCAAGCCGAGCCCCGCGACGACGAGCGCCAGAATAATGTCGCGCGAGGGCGACTGCGCCACCCCCGCAACCGCATCGCGGACAAGGAAAGTCCCTTCGTGGCCCGCCGTTGAGAGCAAAACGAGCGCCATCAGGAGCAAGGCCTCGCCGAGCAATGCGAAGCCGATGTAGATGACGCCCGCGCGGCGCGAAGTTGCCGTTTCGTCGTGGGCGATGAGACCATAGGCCGAGAGGCCCCCCACGGCGAAGAACAAGTAAAAGCTCGGAAGATCCGCGACCATGAGGACGCCGATGTTTCCGACGAGGGCGAGAAGCCACCACACGCCAAAAGCGCCACGGCCGGGGTCCGGTCGCATGAAGGACGTGGCATAGGCGCCGGCTGCAATCCATAGCAGCGCCGCCGCGCCAAGCAGCATTGCGCCCGGTACGTCGACCACGAACGCCGTTCCAAGTGCAGGTTGGAGCGAGAGAGACGCGTCGCCTCCGGACAGCACGGCCGCCAGAAGCGCTGGCAGAGGAGCCGCCGGCAACAGATCGACCATGCGCGCCCGCCAGCGCGCTGAAACGCAAGCAGCCAACATGGCCAGCGGGACGATCAGTGCGGCGGCGATCAGAAAGCCTCCGCTCGTCATGGCGCCGCCCCTTCCAAACTCGCCGGCCGCCCGATCTGCAAGAGCTCGACAGGCTTGAGCGGGACCAGCCCGAGCAGCAGTGCTCCCATCGCCAGCGCGAGTGGGATCATCTCGCGGTGCCGAGGGACCGACATCTGCAAGACGGCGCGCGGCTCAGCCATGGCCGGCACGAGTATGCGCAGCATATACCCGCCGGCCAGCAAGCCGCCCGCGAGTATGACTGCGGCCCACCACCATTGCCCTTCCATCGCGGAAGCCGTGAGCAGCATCCACTTCGCAACGAACCCGGCCGTGGGCGGAATGCCCATCAGGGAAAGACCTGCCAACGCAAATGCGATCGTCGTCACGGGCAGCGCGCGGCCGATGCCACCGAACTCCGCGATGCGATCATGGCCGAGGGCTTCAGCCATCAGTCCTGCCGCGAGGAACATCGCCGCCTTGGCGAAAGCATGCGAGAAAAGTTGCATCCACCCGCCGGTCCACGCATCGCCGGCCCAAGGAGATCCCCCAGCGCTGCCGATGATCAGCGGAAACATGAGAAATAGGTAGCCGATCTGCGCGACCGTCGAATAGGCGACAACCATTTTGAGGCGCGCCTGCTGCAGCGCGAGCAGACTGCCGAATAGGATGGCGGCCGCGCCGAGCGCTCCGAGAACCTGCGCGGAAATCGCATTGAAGATTCCCGGCAGCGCATCGAACCAAATGCGCACCACGAGGAAGAATGAGCCCTTTACGACCAACGCCGAGAGAACCGCACTGGCTGCTGCGGGGGCGCCCGCATGTGCGGGCGGCAGCCAGATGTACAGCGGAAAGAGCGCCGTCTTCGCCAGCAGGCCCGCCGTCATCAATACGCCGGCAGCGTAGACCGCCGGTCCGGGGCGCACGCGCTCCGCGAGCAGACCAATATCGAGAGTGCCGTAGGCCCCGTAGAGCAGAGCCGCGCCGAGCAAGTAGAACATGGAGCCGGCCAGCGCAAAGAGCAGGTAGCGCAGCGCGGCCGTCAGCGTTTCGGCGCGCCCGTCGAGACACACCAGCGGGACCGCGCCGAACGTCAACAGTTCGATCGCGACGTAAAGATTGAAAAGGTCGTGTCCGATTACCACTGCATTCAGGGCGGCCCACACAGCAAGAAGAAGCGTCCAGAATGCGAGCGGCGCCCTCTCGTCGGACGAGTCTCGCGGTGTGTAGAATTTCGCGCGGGCGAACACGGCGGCCGCGGCAATGATGATCGCCGTTGTCGCAAGCATCGCAGCCGAGAGGCCGTCCGCTCGGAGCATGATGCCGAGCGGCGGATCCCAGCCTCCAACGGTGTAGGTCAGTGCCCTGCCGGTGCGCAGAACCTCGGCGAGGACGAGGCCAGCAATCCCGATGCCGAGCGCCAGCAGGCACAGGACAATCCGTTCGGCTTGGCGGCTGCCTAGCAAGAACGACATTAGCGCGCCGCCCAGCGGCAGAATGATCAAGAGGACAAGCAGGTAGCTCTCCGTGCCTGCCGTGACGCCCATCTCGGTCATCGGGGATCCGCCTCTTCGACGGGGCGCGACGGTTCCGCAGCGATATCCGCGGTGCCCGATATCTCATAGATGCGAAGCACGATCGCAGCAGCGAGGGCGGTCGCGGAGAAGGCTACGACGATCCCTGTGATAACCATCGCTTGGGGTACGGGATCGCCGGCAAAGCCGCTTGCCGCGCCGCGGTTCGCAATAACGCCGAAGAAGAGGAAGACACCACCGCTCAGCAGGTTCGAGGCCAGGATTTTCCGGAGCGGATGCGGATGCGTGATCAGTCCATAGAGGCCAAGGGCGACAAGGGCGGCGGCGCATAGTCCGAAGAGGCCGGCGGTGGTCATTGCCGAAGTCCCGCAATTGGCGGCCCGGCAACGAGCAAGGCAAGGGTTGCCGCGACCGACCACACCATCCCTGCCTCGATCGCGATAATCAGCGCCTTGGCGTAGTCGGGCGGATAGGCCAGAAATGCGCCCGCACTCGGCACCCCGGCGATGCCAACCACGAGAAAGATGGCCGCGCCGATGACGAGCGACAGCCGCAATGCCGGCGAACCGGTGTCAGGCATTCGTGCAAGTCCCGCCATTACGACGATCAGCCAGATGGCGGCCAGAACGGCGCTTGCCTGGAACGCACCGCCCGGAACGTCCGCGCCGGCCCAAAAGGTGTAGATCGCGAAAACGATGCCGACCGGCGCCAATACTTGCGCAAAGAACCGAAGCACGCCGTCACGGCGAAACGCGATCCATTGCTGAGGGGCCCGCCCCCAAGAGCGATCGGCACCTACCGACCAAACTCCGAGCAGCGCGAGCATCAGGACGACCTTTTCGAGCAACGTATCGAAAGCGCGATAGGCCAGCAGGACGGCGGTGACCGGATTGCCCAGGCCCGTAAGCGACAGGTTCTCCGCTGCCTGGGGCGCGAGCGTGGGTGCGGAGCCGGTTGCATGAAGAACGACAGCCGCCAGCCCGATAAATACGACGCTGCAAAGCAGGCCCGCCGCAATGCGCGTTATCCGATCCTTATTTCTGCGCGGCGCCGCGAACTTCCGGCTTTGTGCGCCCGCACGCAGGAGCAGCATGCCCGTAACGCCGCTGCCGATCGCCACCTCCGTCAGGGCGACGTCCACTGCTGACAAGCGCACCCAGGCGAAGGCTATCAGCAGCCCCCACACGACAAAGCCAATGACCGCTGCAACCACATCCTGCACCGCGAGCGTCCATGCGGTGACGCCAAGAATGATGGCAATCAAAGCGACATCGAAGAGCAGTGTCTCCGTCATGGCGCGGCTGTCCTCGGCAACGCGCTTCGCGCGATGAGCTGCGAAACAGTTGCGCTCGCGAACAATACGAGCAGCCAGATGCAAACAAGCTTCAGCGCTACGAAGATGCCGACGAGCGGCATCAAGCCGAGCACGACAAAACCCAATCCGAGGTTATCCGCCTTGGTCAGCGCGTGCAGGCGGGTCAGCGTGCCGGGGAAGCGAAGCAGCCCAACCGTGCCGGCGAGGAAGAATACGGCCGCGATCGAAATGGCGACGACCGAGACTATGTCCGAGAGGATGCTCATTCGCCTTTTGCCTCCGTTGCCTCGCCGTTTGCATCACTTTGCTTCGCGGTGACGAAAGCCGCGGACGCAAATGCGGAAAGCAATGCGAGCAAGACCGCGACATCGAGCAACGCCGGTGCCTCTGTGGCGACGGACAGGAGCAACAGGGCGGCGATGCCGCCGCTTCCAAGCAACTGGGCGGACATCAAGCGATCTGCCGCGTCCGGACCGCGCAACACGCGAAACAGACCGATGGCCACCATCGCGAGCACGAAGATCGCCGCCGAGACGAGAAAGCTAGTCATGAGTTAGCCTCGCCCCCACAGCCTCGGCAAACAGTGACTCGTCCTCGCTCATTTGCGCGGCTATTGGCGCATCTTCATCGAGGCAATGGATCAGGATTGCATCGCGGCGATCCATGCTGGCCGGAAGCGTGCCGGGCAGCAGGCTCGCCATTGTCGAGAACGCGTTGAGTGTCACTCCATTCGCGAGACGCGATCTGAACGTCACGAATCCCGTCTTCAACGGTAAGCGCGGATGGAGCGCGCGCACCGCGACATCAATCCCAGCCACGACCGATTGCTTGAAGAAGCGGACGGCAAGCGCGGCGGCAGCTTGAGGTGAAATCCGCGTTTCCTGCGCGGGCATGAGCCGCAAGCTTACCCATGTCGCAATGCTGGATGCTGCGATCCCGACGGGAAGGTCGGCCACATTGCCGAGGGTCAGCGCGAGCCAAAAAACAAGGAGCAGCGCGCCTCGTCCAATTGCGGCGCGCGCGACTGCGGAAACTGATCCGGCCGGCGAATCCATGGGCACGTCTCCAAATGGAATGCCCGAGCAGCTCCGGCGGCATCCCACCCGCAACCGTGAAACAGTAACATCAATTATTGAAAGTGTCAGCGCACGCGCGGACGACGCGCCAAAACGGCAATGGGCCGCCAATGGCTGGCGGCCCACTACGAAATCGTAACATCCGAAACGGTCAGTTCAAGCCAGGCTCGCTGGCGAGAGGCCCGCTGACCCTTCCGATCTGGGCACCCATCGCGTCCTCCTTCTTTACCACGACGAGATCGCCGGGCCGGAGGGGTGTAATCTCGGACGCTTCAAAAGTCGCGACCGCGCCATCGGCTTTCCTCTGGATAGAATAGCGCAACTGAACCGACGACACATCGCTCAACTGGACCACGTCCGGTGCGAGATTGGCGATCTGCGCGCTGCCGGCGGAGGTGCGCTCCTCTTCCATGAGTTTGTCCTTGGCTTCCATCAACTCGCGCTCGATCTCCATCCTGGCTTCGAGCATGAGCTTCTTGCGCTCCATCTGAAGCTGCGTCGAACGTTCGCCCACCTGAGCGCGGGTGCCCAGGGCATCCTGGAGGCGATCGCTGGCGTCGCTCCAATCACTCTTGGCCTGGCTGTAGTTGAAATTATTGCCACCGCCTCTATCGACCATACCCTTGAGGATGTTCATGCGCTCTTGGCGGCTTTCCACGTTGGCCGACATGAAGCGGATGCGCTCATCCTTATTCTTGAGAAGGTCATCGGAAGCGGCCAGCGAGGCTTCCACCGCCTGCAGCTTCACATTCCGGGCCTCGACAATCGTGGCCCTCAGGGCGCGTGCCTCCTCGATCAGCGTTTCGGCCTGCTCTCCGGCGAGCAGGCGAAGGCGAGCGGGTACGCTCGGCTCGTGGTCCGTTCCTTCGACTTCCAGCACCGCGATCGTCGCCAGCAGCCTCTGCTGACGAGCAAGGGACACCTGGAGCTTGTGCCGCTCCCTGATGGTTTCGAGAACTTCCCAGTTCGTCGACGCCGGCGTGTTCGGGCCGCCGGCTTTGGCGATCAAGTGCAGGACCGTGAAGTTCGGCGAGAAATCGTAAGCGCCGGGACGCGCAACGGGCCCCACAATGTAAACGGGTTCTCTCGCAAGCAACGTTAGGCTGACCCTCGCCTTGTGGCCGAAGACCTCGCGATACTTCTCGTGCACGTATTTCTTCACATACTCGACGGGATGTTCGGCCGCCGGGGCATGGCCCAGGATCGGTATGTCGATCATCCCGCCTTCCTGGACGATATATTCTCCAGTCAGCTCTGCCCTCTCCACGAAGAGGGCGTCCTTGCTGGTTTCGGCATCGCTGTCGTCCGGCATTTCCAAGACGATAAGCTTGACCTTGTCGCCGACGGCCAGCGTCGATTCCTGCTCGAGCGCCGCAGCCGGCGCCCCGAATGCGAGGAACCCCGCCAGTGTCAACGCCACTAGTTGTCGATTTCCGGTCATCCCGATGGCCGCAGCCGCGCGCATACGCATCACACCCTTTTGCATTGACGTCTCCCAATAGTTATTAGGCTGGCCTTGCGGACACATTCCCGGTCCGCACCAATTTACCCCAGCCAACAAACGTGCCCGCGACTGCTGCAAAAAGCGTCTTGACGGCCACGACGTACAAAAGCTGCCGATAGAAAAATCTCTGAACCAACAGGTACGGCACTAGTCTCCAAACAGAACCGCCACCATCGAGCCGCGCTGCTAGTGCCAGCAGGACGGCATCGACAGCCTGGAAAGCGATCCAGTAGATGGCGAGCATCGAGACACTTCCGCCGATTTCATCGCCGATCAGATAGCCCCGTGCCGCACTGAGGAAATTGGCGACAAGCACCAAGTCGAATATCGGCGCCAGAAGCGTGAAGCCAATCTGAAAAATCAGAATGTTGGGTAGAGCTATGAGGCCTATGCCGCGCGTATCCTTGCTCACGAACGCCGCGCGATGTTTGAACGCCACCTGGAGCGTGCCAAACATCCAGCGGAAGCGCTGCTTGAGGAACGCCCGCATCGTTTCGGGGGCTTCGGTGTATGCGACAGCTTCGGGTTCATACAAAACCCGGTATCCGTTCCGCTCAATCGATATGGTCGCGTCCGCATCCTCGGCGAGGGTGTCCTCGCGGAAGCCGCCGGCCGCGACCAGGGCTGTCCTCCGCCAAGCGCCCAGAGCTCCCGGCACGACGCTGATCGCATTGAAGCGTTCGAAAGCTCGGCGATCCAAGTTCTGGCTCGTGATGTATTCCAAGGCCTGGAACTTCGCCATGATGGAGCGTTCGTTCCCGACGACCGCCTTACCCGCGACGGCGCCCACCGTGGGATCGCCAAAATGGCGAACGAGCCTTTCGATCGCGTTCGGGGCCAAAACCGTGTCGGCGTCGATGGCTACGATGACGTCCGCATCCGCCTTCGATATACCGCTGTTCAGCGCCGACGCCTTCCCGGCATTGGGCACGCGGAAAAGCCGCACCTCTCCGTTTCGGTAAGCGTTCTGCACGACCGAATAGGTGTCGTCCTTCGAGCCGTCGTCCACGACGACGATGTCGAGATTCGGATATCCAGAGGCGCGGACGGACTCGATCGTTTTCAGGATCACCTTCTCTTCGTTGTAAGCGGGGACGACGACGCAAACGCTCGGCTCCCATGACACATCGCGCCGCTCCCGCTGCGCCTTCGCGTGGACGAATGCGAAGCCCGACACGAACGCCGACCGAAGAAGGCTGAGCACGATCGTGATCAACGCGATTGCCGGTAGCGCTCCGGCCAGCACTTTGTAGAAATCAACGCCGAGGCCGGAGAGCACCGCAAGAGCCTGCGGCTCTTGCACGGCTGCGGCCACGGGCGGCATGAATGTCTCGCGATCTCCCGCCAAGAGCTCGTGCGCGGCAATGAAAGTGTGACCGGACGCCTTCAGGCGGTCGATAATGATCGGGAGCGCGTCGACGGTGGGCTTTCTATTGCCGCCGCTGTCATGGAGCAGAATCACGATGTTCGATTGCTGCTCCATGGCTTCAATCTGCGACATGACGCGATTGACGATCATTTCCGAGGAGATATTCGCCCAATCGTAGGGGTCGACGGTCACGCGCAGGGACACATAGCCAAGCCTGCTCGCGCGCTCGAGGACGCGCAATCCGTCCGGCGACGTTTCGAACGCGACGCTGCTGTAAGGCGCGCGGAATAGCTTCGTCCGGACCCCCAGCTCTTTTTCGAGAGACCGCTGCGTTGCGTTCAGTTCCACATCGATCTCGAAGCCCCGCCTGTGGGCCAGGTCCGGATGCGAGAAGGTGTGGTTTCCGATGTCATGGCCTTCATTGTAGATGCGCCGCAGCAGCGTCGGGTGCGCGAGGGCGTTGCGTCCCGTGACGAAAAATGTGGCTCGTGCCGACTTCTCCTTGAGGATGTCCAGAATCTGCGGCGTGAACTTTTCGTCCGGTCCATCGTCGAAGCTCAGCGCGATGCGCTTCTCGTCCTGTTTGCCCCAGTTCGATGCCGTGTAAGAGACCGGCGCGCTCAGTAGGCGCTCACTTACGATCAGGCCACGCGACGCATCAAATTTGAGCTGCCTCTTGCCGGACTTTCCAACGGCTTGGACCGAGAATATCGGGCCGTCGATCTGCCCGGAGAGATCGGCCATTCCCTCAAGCGTTTCGAGCTTCGGCAGCGCGCTCGCATCTGGGAAGACGTCTTTGCCGATGACATGCCAGACGGTCGAATCTTCCATGCCGAGCTGCCAC